>CAFBNC010000001.1_pt1 | contig 69560 bp, 63 predicted proteins | sample 7269161 | NCBI WGS metagenome assembly CAFBNC01 (sample SAMEA6814082, study PRJEB35770) | freshwater metagenome | biome: Freshwater; feature: Freshwater reservoir; material: water | place: Czech Republic | collected 2017-05-23 | depth 30m m
TGTGTCCGCCGGGTGAAGAAGGGTCAGTGTGGCCCCAGCCCCTGAGAGCGCAGCGAGGGTGGTCCCGTGAGCGGGCGTCCTGGAGACCATGGCAAAAGCGACTAGTGCGAGGACGGCGGCGATGACCCATGGGGAACCTAGCCCGGCAGCAATGGCCACGGCGATGAACCAGAGCAACGCCAAACGACCAGCGCGCGCCGATGCCACCGTGAGCACCGCAGCAAGCGCTGCGGTCCAGAACCGATCGATGCCGACCGATCCGGTGAGCGCGGCACTGACGGAAGCCCCGCCGACCGCAGCGATGACGGTGATGACGCCAATCCTGAAGCGCTCAGTCATCAGGGCAGATCCTCTGATGCCTATGCGACGAAGGCTTCGGTAACGAAGGCTTCTGCAACGAAGATAAACGCGACGAGGGCTCTGTCACCGCAGTGACAGAGCCCTCGTGAAGTTCGGAGTGAGTGGCGATGGGAGGTGTGAATCAGGCGCCTGCGTGGGCGTTGCGCCGACGCACAGCCACCACGGAGATACCACCGGCGACGATCAGCACAAGGCCGATGCGCACGAGATTCGTGGAGTTCGAACCGGTGTAGGGAAGCGGCCCGCCGTCTCCGCCGTCGCCGGGGACGAATGCACCCTTCGCTTCAATGGTGATCGTACCTTCGGCAACACGAGGTTCGCCCGTCTCATCATCGATGCCTTCGGCAGTGAACTCATAGTCACCGCTGCTGGTACCTGCAGGAGAATCCCACTCGAAGGTAGCAGTACCATCTTCATCAGCGATTGCGGTGAGAATGAAGGTTTCGTCAACAATTCCGTCTCCGTCGGTATCAACGGAGATCGTGAACGTCACCTCTGTGCCGGGTTCGAAACCCTCGAAGATGAACTCAACCGGCTCGCCGGACTCGATGATGTCATCGTCGCCACCGCCGGGGATGACGATGATGGTGGTGGACACGCAAGCACCGGAGGTACAGGGCGGGTAGGTCACCTCTGTGGCACCAGCTTTGGTCATGCCCATCGAAAGCATGACCACGAGCGCCGCAGCAGTTGCCACGAGGCCCATAACTCGTGTGGTGGCTCCGAACATGACAGTAGAATGCGTACCGCTGTGGTTCTGGGTATTCCCCATCTCGACTCCTAAGCTTTCTGAGGTGTGTCTAAGTATTACCCAGAAACCGGGTCTGAGTCCATACACCCCTTTGGATTTTGTGGGGAGCCTCCCCCACATGCCGTATCGGCTAAGTTTTTTGGGGATGGAGCTCCCGAATCGGTTTCGTGTCCTTGTGGTCTGCACGGCCAATATCTGTCGGTCTCCGATGTTCGAAGCCCTTCTCGGCCGCGATCTTGCGGCCGTTGGTGCCCCGTTCGAGGTCTCCTCGGCCGGACTCCTCGATCTTGGCGAACCGGCGGATCCGGCGGCAGTTGAGGCCATCGCCGGCCACGCCATTGATATCAGCGGGCATCGAAGCCGGCCTTTGGCTGCCCTTGAACTCTCGTCTTTCGATCTCGTCCTGACCATGACCCGCGAGCATCTTCGTGAAATCGTGATCGTCGAACCTGAGATGTATCCGATCACGTTCACTGTCAAGGCTTTCGCCCGCGAACTCGCCGCACCTCGTGACGGAACGCTGCCCGATGGGTTCCGAGCTCGAATCCGGGCGCTCTCAGCGGGCCGACCCACGTCGTCGATGCTCGGACAGTCCCGAGAGGATGATGTCGCCGACCCGTATCAACTCGGTCAGCAGGAGTTCGACACCACCGCAGCGGAACTCGCCGAGCTCTCACGGCACATCTCGCTCGGGCTCCACGCTCTCGCTGATTGATGCACGGACCCCAGGGCACATCCGCCCGGTCTACTGGGTAGGTCCCGCTGCTACCGTTGGCCACGTGAACGGTGCCGGTCCGGGTGAACGACCAACGACGACAGCGATTGGCGTTGATTCGTCGATTTACGTTGCCGGGCACGGCGGGCTTGTGGGTTCCGCAATCATTCGCCGGCTTTCTGCTGCGGGTTTCACGAACCTGATCACGGCGCCGAGATCAGAACTTGATCTGCGCGATCAGGGTGCCGTCAATGCGTTCTTCGCCGCGAACGAGCCCCAGTACGTGTTCCTCGTTGCCGGCACCGTTGGTGGGATCCTCGCGAACTCCACCCGCCCAGCGGAGTTCCTCTACGACAACATGATGATCCATGCCACCGTCGTCGAAGCGGCTCGCGTCTCCGGGACCGACAAGCTGCTGTACCTCGGAAGCTCATGCATCTATCCGCGTTTGTCATCGCAACCGATCGTTGAATCGGAGCTTCTCTCGGGGCCATTGGAGCCAACGAACGAGGCCTATGCGATCGCCAAGATCGCAGGAATCAAGCTCTGCGATGCCTATCGCACGCAGTATGGATGCAACTTCGTCTCGGCCATGCCCACCAATCTTTACGGTCCGAATGACAACTTCGACCTCACGTCGAGTCATGTGCTGCCGGCGCTCATGCGGAAGTTCCATGAGGCGAAGCTCCGCGGTGAACGCGAGGTCGAGATCTGGGGATCCGGTCTGGCGAAGCGGGAGTTCCTCCATGTCGATGATCTCGCCGACGCATGCATGTTCCTCATGCGTGAGTATGACGAGCCGGGTCCCATCAACGTGGGCACCGGGCTCGACTGCTCCATTCGTGAACTCGCCGAACTCATCGGATCGATCGTGCATCCCGGTGCCGAACTCGTGTTTGATGCGTCGAAACCTGATGGAATGCCCAGGAAGGTGCTCGATGTCTCGCGCATCAACGCGATGGGCTGGACCGCCCGCACCTCGCTCCGCGCCGGAATCGCGTCGACCTACGAATGGTTCCTCGCCCAGCAGTGAAGTTCCGCAGGCGGAGCGGAGGCGGATGGGCGTGCCGCGCGATCAGAGCGTCTGATGTGAGTCAGATGTTGAACGTGGCCACTACTGGAGCGTGGTCGGACCAACGTTCGGCGTAGGTGTCGGCCCGATCAACGGCACACATCGTTGCGAGTTCGGCCAGTTTCGGTGACGCAATGAGGTAGTCGATGCGCCAGCCGGCATCGGTATCGAACGCTTTGCCGCGATAGGACCACCATGAGTAGGGGCCGGCGATATCTCCGGCCTGAATTCTGGCGATATCAACCCAGCCGAGTTCGTCGAACCAACGATCGAAGTAGGCGCGTTCCTCGGGCAGGAACCCGGCTTTGCCGAGGTTGCCCTTCCAATTCTTGAGGTCGGCTTCGCGATGGGCGACATTGAGATCGCCGGTGAGCAGCACATGACGGCGGCCCTTGCGAAGTTCACTGAGGCGTTCGGTGGCCGCATCGAACCACGCGAGCTTCTCGGTCATGCGCTCCTCGCTCGTTTCGTCGCCGGTGTGGGCGTAGGCCGAGATCACGGTGAGGGCTGAGCCATCGGCGAGCTTGAGATCCACCTCGACCCAGCGGCCGTTGTCAGTGAACGAACGATGGTGATCGCCGAAGCGGGCCGCTCGATGCGGGAGTCGGGTGGCAACAGCGACCCCGGCGCGGCCCTTGGCGAGGCTCTCGGCATGGGCGACATGCCAGTCGGGCCCCAAGAGGTCGGCGACGAGTTCGTCGGGTGCCCGCACCTCTTGCAGTGTGAGGATGTCGGGCTGGCGTTGATCGAGCCAGGCGTGCATGCCCTTTCGGGTGGCGGCCCGAAGACCGTTCACGTTGACCGAGGCGACGGTGAGCATGGTTCAGTCTTCCAATCCGCTGAGATCGCTGGGCACGTCGACCGCCATGGCCTGCAGCGCGTCGAGAGGAACAACCTCGAGCGTGCGCTCGTTGGTGCTCGCGAGTACGACTGGGGCCGCTGCGCCGTCGCGCCAGGCGCGCAGCCAGTTGACCGCGGTGACGCACCAACGGTCGCCCGGTACCAGCCCCGGGAACCGATACTCGGGCATCGGCGTAGAGAGGTCGTTGCCGATACTGCGTTGATGGTCGAGGAATTCGGCGCTCACCACCGCGCAGATCGTGTGGCGTCCCACATCATCGGGGCCGGCGCTGCAGCAACCGTCGCGGAAGAACCCTGTCATTGGTTCGGTACCACATGGCTCAAGCAGGCCGCCCAGCACATTGCGTTCATCCATCCCACCAGTATCGCCGGTCGTGGTACCGGCGCTGACCGTTGGATCTGGGGTAAGACTCAAGACATGGCCGATTCTCCCCGAAACCCCCATGCCGGCGCCCCGTTCACCGACGACGACGCCACGATCGCCGCTGCGCTCGAGGAGGTCAGTGTTCCGGCATTGCTCTGTTCGATGGTGCACCTCACCGGAGATCCCTCCTGGATCCGCGGCGATATTCGCCCCCAGTACGCGATGCTCAACGATTTCCAGAGTTCGATGCCTGCTGAAATGCAGGAGGAAGCGCGGCGTCTCGCGCTGGCCGCCATCATTGACTACCGCGACAACGGTTGTGAACTCCCGCCGGCCCCCGGCCCCGATCTGATCCACGAGATGATGTCGTTCCTCGCCGTGGCACCGGTCGATGATGCAGTGGTCCCGATGTTCGCCGAGGACCTTCATCTTGATGGCGCGGATAGTCGAGCCATCGAGTGGGGCGATGAGGTGAGTGCCGATATGCGTGCCGACGCGCATGTCGTGGTGATCGGTTGTGGCGAATCGGGTCTGCTCACCGGTATCCGCCTCGCGCAGGCCGGACTTCCGTACACGATCATCGAGAAGACCGATGGACCCGGAGGAACGTGGCGAGACAACCGGTACCCCGGTGCCCGCGTTGATGTTGGCAGCCACTTCTACTGCTACTCGTTCGAACCATCCGAGCATTGGAGCGAGTACTTCGTGCGCCAGTCCGAGCTGCGCTCGTACTTCGAACGTGTGCTCGAGAAGTACGAGGTCGGTGCGAACTGCCGGTTCAATGCCGAGGTTGTTGCGGCCACATGGAACGAAGCCACCGGCCGCTGGTCGGTCGAGGTGCGAGGTGCGGACGGTTCTGTCGACACGATCGACGCCAGGGTTGTCATCAGCGCGACCGGCGCACTCAACGCCCCGAAACTCCCGGACATCGACGGCATCGAGACCTTCGCCGGACCGGCCTTCCATTCTGCTCGCTGGGACGACTCGATCGATCTCTCGGGGAAGCGGGTGGCGCAGATCGGGGCGGGGGCGAGCGGATTCCAACTCGCGCCGGCCATTGCCGACGAGGTTGAGCACCTTTCGATCTTCCAACGCACACCGCAGTGGATGTTTCCGAACATGAATTACCACCGAGCGGTGCCCGAGGGCGATGCGTGGGCGATGCGGCACCTGCCGTTCTACACACGGTGGTTCCGGTTCCTGATGTTCTATCCGGCGGCTGGATTGAGCATCGAGAACTCGAGGGTGGACCCGAATTTCGATGACAGCGATGGCATGGCGATCAGCGAGATGAACAGTATGACCAGAGCATGGTTCGGCGATTGGATCACCTCGCAGCTCGCTGACCGTCCTGATCTGCTCGAGCTTTCGATGCCGCACTATCCGCCCACAGCCAAGCGCACACTCCAGGACAATGGCTCGTGGCTCACCTGCCTCAAGAAGCCGAATGTGGAACTGGTACGCACCGGTATCACCCGCATCGTTCCCGAAGGCGTGGTCACCGACGACGGTGTGCTGCACGAGGCCGATGTCATCTGCTTCGCCACCGGCTTCCGGCATAACGACTTCCTCTGGCCGATGACCATCACCGGCCGCGGCGGCGTCACGTTGCGCGAGCAATGGGGTGAGGAACCTGAGGCGCTTCTCGGTATCTCGGTGCCGAACTTCCCCAACCTGTTCTGTGTCTACGGACCGGGAACGAATCTCGCGCACGGAGCGAGCCTGATCTTCCAGTCCGAATGTCAGGTCAACTACATCATGAGCGCGATCCACGAGTTGCTGGCTGGCGGGCATCGTTCGATGGTTCCGACTGCAGAAGCGTTCGATGCGTACACAAGTCGGTACCGGTCAGAGATTGCGCAGATGGTGTGGGCGCATTGGTCGGTGAAGCATTCACACTTCAAGAACAGCGACGGCCGCATCTTCACGATCTCACCCTGGCCCATCCCGACGTATTGGGGTTGGACCCGAGCCGTTGATCCCGCCCAGTACGAGTTCGACTGAGCGGCACTGACTGATGGCCGATGACCTGAGCGAAAGCGGAGCGGATACCAGAGCAGATGCCGATGAACCGGTCGAACTGACGGCATGGCGGGACATGTGTCGTCGGATCGAGGCGGTCGGCGAGCAACTGTTGTCACCTCCATATCCCACAGACCCCGCGGATCGGGCCGAGGGATTCGCGCATCTTGCTGATCAGGTTCTGTGCTGGCTCGGATGGTCGGTCGGTCACGCAGAGGCAGCTTCGCCGTTCTTCATGCGACAGAACGATCTCGTCACCCAGTGGGGCGGACCAAACGCCGACAACGTCTACCGGCACGCCCGGATCGACCCTGCTCGTCACTATCGCATTCGTGGACGGATGCACAGCGCCGACGACTTCATCCTCGCCCTTCGAGCCGGGTTCATGCACCAACAGCGGTGGGGAACGCTCGCCGAGCACACGGCATCCGATCTCGGCATCAACTCCGGCGATGAGTTCGAAATCATGCTCGGTGGGGAGATTGTGGTCGGCGGCGGGGCAGTCGGGGAGCTGGCGAATGGCGTCAAGCGAATCTCGCTCGCGATCCCCGATGGCGCAGTGATGGCGTCGATCCGCGAGTACTACATCGACTGGCGTGAGGCCGAGCCGGCAACGTTCACGATCGAGTGTCTTGATGATGTCGATCCGATTCCTCGGGTCACGCCGGCCGAGCTTCTCGAACGATTCGATGAAGCGGCCTCGGGCGTCGAACATTCAATGAGGTACTGGAACCAGTACATGATCGATGAGCGCGCACTTCGCACTGACAACGCCTTCGCCGGATCTCTCAAGCTCGAGAAGGGTCTCGCCGCTGCTCGCTATGCGTTCTGCTTCTGGGATCTCGTAGACGACGAGAACCTCGTGGTGGAGACCGATGTGCCCGACGCGAGGTACTGGAGCTTCCAGCTCTATGTGCCCGGATGGTTCGAATTGGTTGATCCGGTGTCGCGGATCACGAGTCGCAATCATCTGCAGACCGAGCTCTCTGCTGATGGCCGAGTGCGGATGGTGGTCGGTCCGACAGATCCGGGGATCGCGAACTGGCTCGACACTGGTGGTCGGCGACAGGGGTTGTGCACACTTCGCTGGTTCTGGCCCACGGGTGACGACGAACCGACTCCCACGGCACGAGTGGTTGCGACGCGTGATTTGGAATCCGCACTTGATCCCGCTGCGACGCGGGTGAGCCTTGCGAACCGTGCTGCGGAGCTCGAACTTCGGCGGGCGCATCTCGCCTGGCGATTCAGGGTCTGATCAGGCGCGCAGGATTCCACCACCGTCGGCGGAGATGCTCTGGCCGGTGATGTAGCTGCTCGCATCGGAGAGCAGGAAGGCGATCAGCGGAGCAATGTCGTGCTCGGCATCGCCGTCGCGGCCCACCGGATTTTGCTCGTACATGGCCCGGAATGCAGCGAGTCGCTCGGGATCGGAATCGGCTGGCGGCGCTCGATGCGCGGCCGAGGCAGGAAGCACGCAGTTCACCGTGATGCCAAGTGGACCCCACTCAGTGGCGGCGGTGCGGGTGAGCGAACGAATTGCCTCTTTGGACGCCGCGTAGGGCCCGTAACCGGCACCACCGGTGATGCCGAGCGCAGAACCCATTGTGACAATGCGGCCGCGGCCGGTCGCAGCCATATGGGGAACCACCGCCTGCATGTACCAGAGCGCCGCCGCGGGGCCAGTGTGCATGAGGAGTTCGAGATCTTCGGGAGAGACTTCGAGCAGTGGCGTGACAGGTCGGAACGATTGGGCGTTGAGAACAAGGCCGTCGATGCTTCCGAATTCGGCCATCGTGCGCTCGGCCAGGCGCAGGGCTCCTTCGCGGTCGGCCACGTCGAGTGCTGCGGTGATGACGTGTGTGCCCGATGCGGTGAGTTCCCGGGTGATCTCGTCGAGCATCGGGCGTCGTCGGGCGGTGAGTACGAGCTGCGCGCCACGACCGGCGAGGTGGCGGGCGACGCCGGCTCCGATTCCCCGTGACCCACCGGTGACGATGATCGTGCGGCCGGTGAGCGCGGTGGGATCGATCGGTTCCGGGGCGGAGGGCACTCCGAGAGCGTAGTTTCGGGCTCGTGACGACAGACCCCGCACGCATCGATAGCCCGGGTTGGGTCGACTTGGTCAATGAAGGCGCCGTGGCACCGATCGCGCTCGAAGCCGCGCGACCGTTCTCGGTCACGGAACTCCTCGATGCAGCCCTGGCCCGACGCGGATCGGTGAGCGGTGATGTCGGCGCATTCTGCGCACCCGGTCCGGGAACCGGTGACGATTTCCTCGAACCGCTCGAACTGCTGCTCGAGTCCCTCGAAGCTGATGCGCAACTCACGGTGCTCGGACGATGGATCACCCATCGTTTCCTCGATCGCCTCCTCGATGTCCGACTGCAGATCGCCGCCCATGTTCGCGACGACCCCGCGGTTCGTGATGAGCGCATCATCGAACCCATCGTGGTGGTCGGCGCACCGCGCACCGGGACCACAGCGCTCCATGCGTTGCTGGCTGCTGATCATCGGCACCGCGTGCCCCTCGGTTGGGAACTGTTGCGGCCAGTGCCACCACCGGTCGCCGGCGAGGAGGATGGACGAGTCGCTCTTGCGGACCTCGAACTTCGGCTCCCTCAGACCGTTTCTGGAGGGCTCGAGTCCATTCATGCGTACAGCGGACGTATGCACAAGGAATGTCTCTCGGCGATGTCGTTCTCGTTCCGCAGCGAGGAGTTCGTGAGTCGCTACGCAACCGCCCGTTACATCGACTGGCTCGGGTCCTGTGACATGACGCCGGCGTATGAGATGCATCGCCTGGTGCTGCAGATCCTCCAAAGGCGGCAGCCCACTGCACGATGGGTGCTCAAATCACCCGTCCACTTGCACAATCTCGATCCGTTGCTCGCGGTCTATCCCGATGCCCGACTGATTGTCACGCATCGCGATCCGTTGGCGATCCTCGGTTCGGTCACAAGCCTCATCGCCACATTGCGCGCTGTACACAGTGACGCAGTGTCAATGCCTGACATCGCGGGATATCACGCAGACCTGTATCTCGCCGACCTTGACGGGCTGCGCCAGCGCGTTGATCGCGGATTTCCCGCTGGCGTTGCAGTGGCACACGCGTCGTTCGATGAACTGCGCCCGGATCCCATCGGTGTGATCAACCGCGTCTACGAAGATCTCGGTCTGTGGTTACCAGATGAAGTTCGGGCGGCGATGATCCGGGCGAGCGAGGGTCACGCGTTGGAGTCGCATGCGGTGCATGCCTGGAACTTCGAGAGTCTGGGACTCGACCAGCAGGAACAACGACGCCTGTTTGCCGCCTATTGCACGAGGTTTGCCGTCACGGAAGAGGTTCGATGACCATCGACGACGAATGGCCGCAATCGCTCGAATGGCAGGAGCGGAGATTCCTCGCCGGTCCCCGCTCCAGGCGTCGCGAGTTGCTCACCGTGGTGCGGGTAGCGGCGGAGTTCATCGCCGGATTCCGGAAGCTTCACTTCATGGGGCCGGCGGTCACGGTCTTCGGATCAGCTCGTACCGAGGAGAGCGACGTGAACTATGGGCTGGCTCGCTCGATGGGGGCAGCTCTCAGTGGAATTGGATTCGCCGTGATTACCGGAGGAGGTCCGGGGATCATGGAGGCGGCCAATCGTGGGGCGAAGGATGTCGACGGATTGAGCGTCGGTTGCTCGATCCAACTACCGCATGAGCAGGCTTCGAATCCCTACGTCGACATCAACCTCGACTTCCGGTATTTCTTCGTCCGCAAGGTCATGTTGGTGAAGTACTCCTACGCCTTCGTGGTGATGCCCGGCGGGTTCGGCACTGTCGATGAATGGTTCGAGGCACTCACCCTCATCCAGACCGCCAAGATCCACGAGTTCCCGGTGATCGTTATGGGCGTTGAGTATTGGCGCCCCATCGTCGAACAATTGGAGACGATGGTCGACGCGGGCATGATCGCCCGATCTGATCTCGATCTTCTGCTCGTGACCGACTCGGTGGAGGAGGCCGCTCGGTACATCGATGAGATCTGCGTCTCGCGTTTCGACCTACGCCGTAAACCGCGCCCCATCAGGGCCCTCGGGGAGGGCCGTCCCGGGGCCTGAACGGATTGTGCAGCATCTGGCGTCGGAGGATGGGGCAGACTGTATGTACGCCTCTCACGAGGGGCGTTCCCCGAACGGATAGTCATGAACATCCTGGTGATAGGCGCAGGCGGCGTGGGAGCGTCGATGGCCTCAATCGCAGAAACACGTTCCTTCTTCCAAACGTTCACACTCGCAGACATCTCCATCGAATCGGCGCAACGAGCAATTGCTGAACTCGATGACCCCGGACGGTTTGTCGCGGCCAAGGTCGACGCCCGCAGCGAGTCCGACATCGTGCGTCTCATCGAGGCCTCCAAGTCGAACATCGTGGTCAATGCGTGCGACCCCCGACTGAACGAGCCAATCTTCAACGCTTGCTTCACCGCTGGAGCGCATTACGTCGACATGGCGATGACGCTCAGCAAGCCCCATCCGAGTGACCCCTACAACCTCGTAGGCGCGCCGCTGGGCGAGGTTCAACTGGCCGCTGATCAGCAGTGGCGCGACAAGGGCCTACTGGCGCTGGTTGGCATGGGTGTCGAGCCGGGACTTTCCGATGTGTTCGCCAAGTACGCCGCCGATGTGCTCTTCGACACGATCGACGAGATCGGCGTGCGCGATGGGTCGAACCTCTCGATCGATGGGCTCGACTTCGCGCCGACCTTCTCGATCTGGACCACGATCGAGGAGTGCCTGAACCCTCCCGTGATCTGGGAAAAAGAGCGTGGGCTCTACACCACCGACTGTTTCAGTGAGCCCGAGATCTTCCATTTCCCCTCCGGAATCGGTCCGATCGAATGCGTCAATGTCGAGCACGAAGAGGTGCTGCTCATCCCTCGCGAGGTTGACTGCAACCGGGTGACCTTCAAGTACGGGCTCGGCGCCGAGTTCATCGACTGGCTCAAAACCTTTGCGTATCTCGGGCTCGATTCCACCGAGAAGATCAAGGTGGGCGATGCCCGTGTCGCTCCGCGCGACATGCTGGCCTCGCTGCTTCCCAATCCCGCCGAACTCGGACATCTCATGCACGGCAAGACCTGCGCCGGTACCTGGGTGCGGGGAACCTACGACGGGGAACTGCGTGAGGTGTACCTCTATCACGTGGCCGATAACGAGACCACGATGCGCGACTGGGGTTCCCAGGCTGTTCTCTGGCAAACCGCGATCTGTCCGGTGGTGGCGCTCGAACTCATTGCTACTGGTGGTTGGGAAGGCGTGGGAGTGCGCGGCCCCGAGGCATTCGACGCTGCTCGCTATCTCAACCTTCTCGCCGACTACGGCTCCCATCACGGCATCCTCGAGATGGGTCCGGGCCTGTGGCCCACGGCGAAACCAACCGGGGCGCCCGGCTGGGACCGACCGATCAAGCGAGCAATCAAGCCCTGATCGCTGGACGATCGCCACTACGGCGTCGCAAGCCACGGAGGGGGAGCAATGTCAAAGGGGAGCAATGTCAGCTGAGGAATCGTCCATGGTCGAGGTTCTTGCGATTGAGCCGCATATCTCCATGATCAGACTCAACCGTCCGGACCGCCTCAACGCGCTCACCTTCGAGATGGTTGCCGAGATCCATGATGCTCTCGACACGGTGGGTAACGACACCGAGTGCAAGGTGGTGATCCTGACGGGCGCTGGCCGTGGGTTCAGTGCCGGTCTCGATCTCAAGAATTGGGGAACAGCGCCCGAGCCCGGTGAGCACCCTCATGTTCGGGCCGGGATCGACGCCCAGACCTTCATCTCGAATCTCGTGGTGCATATGCGTGATCTGCCGCAGGTGATCATCGCTGCGGTGAACGGAGCGGCTTTCGGTGGTGGCCTGGCGCTGGCCTGTGCGTCCGACATCCGACTCGCCGGCCCTGATGCGCGTTTCTGCTCGGCCTTCATCCGCACCGGCCTCTCGGGAACCGATATCGGCATCACCTATCTGCTGCCCCGACTCATTGGCAACGCTCGCGCCTTCGATCTCATCCTCACCGGACGCGATATCGATGCCGCCGAGGCGTTCCAGATGGGATTGGTCTCACGGGTCGCCGACGAAGGTGGCCTCGATGAACTGGCGCTCTCCTATGCGCGTCAGATGGCGGCGTACACCGCCACGGGACTGCGAACGACCAAGGAAGTGCTGTGGCATAACACCGACGCGCCGAGCCTCTCGAGCGCGCTTGCGGTGGAGATCCGGAACCAGAACCTCATGCAGTACGCCCCTGATGTTCGGGAGTACATGAAGAACTATCGCCAACGCACAACCGGTTCGAAGTCCTGATTGGCGGTTCCGTCGATCAGGCGATCAGCGGATGGCCCCGAGGTGCACCACGTACCACTCCCCGCGCCAAGAGATCAGTGAACTCACCGGGACGACCTTGATGCTGCCACCGACGTCGAAGCGCAGTTTCGTTCCGTAGACCCGCCAGTAACCGATGAGGTTGTACTCCTCGCCGGGCTTGACCCACACGGCGGCGTTCGGGACATCGGCGCCCAGGAAGGTTGCGTTGGCAGCGCCGGTGCCCAGCAACTTGTTGGCGTCACGAGTGTCGACCCCGAACGCGGCGATGAGACGGTTTTTCCAGTCCGCTGCCGGGTCGGTGTTCTTCTTGACCTGCTTGTAGGCCTCAACCGGGAAGAACGAGGAGAGGCCTTTCGCGGAGTCTCCGGCGATGATCGCTGCGGCGAGCGCCTGCATCCGAAGATCGAATCCTTCGCCCGTGGCAGCAGGTTTGGTATCGGTCTGGGGGAGCGTTGCCGGGTTGATCGTGGTTGTCGGAGCTTCCGTGGTCGGGGTCGGCGCCATCGTCGTTGCGGCGGTAACTGTCGTTGACGGAGATGCAGACTTCTTGAGGCTGCCGCATGCTCCGACCGCCAGAGTCAGAGCGATAGTTCCCACCGCGAGGCCAGCGACGACCGAACCACCCATTCGTGGCAGGCGGGAGGAGGTTGTGTTCGGTCGGCCCATGGGATGATCACGGTAGATCACTGCGGAACCCCGATGGGGTCAGAGCGCCCGGTAGATGAGGTACGCCCCGAACGCGATCTCGACGGTGATGGTGATCGCTCGTTGGTGATCGGTGACGAATCGGTTGATGGTCCCGAAAATCTGCGCAGACCGTTTCGGCAGTGCGATCCTCAGCAGCAACGGGCCCGTTGCCGGTAGCGACGTGATGAGCGCGGCAACTGCGACGGCCGTGATCTTCGCTCCGGTTGACGCTGATGATCCGCTGACCGTATGCATCGCCGGGAGGTACAGCAGGATCGTCGACAGGTTGCTGATCATGAGCCCGAACCCGAGCGCGAACACTGCGAACAGTCCCCGATCGACTTCGGGTTTGCTGGTGTGAACCGGGGTGCCGGTATCGCTTTGGGTCCGGGAACGCAGCAGCGAGATGATGGCGAGCGACAGCAGCACGACCCCAAGCAGGCCATAGACATCGTGGGTGATCTGAACCCGCGTGGCGCTCGGTTGTGCTCGATGGGTGATCACGAGTCCACTGACAGTGAGTCCGGCGAGAACGGTGGCGAATCCAGCGGTGAACACCAGCCCGCGCGTGATGGAGCGTCGACCGCCGAGGATGATGACGTTGGCGGCGAGCACGGTCGGGCTGACCGCTGCGCCGAGGGCGAGGGGGATGACACTGGTGAGCAGATCGCTCATGACGGTTGAGCCTCACTTGCGTTCATGGTTCCGGTACTTGCGGCGGGGAGGGTGGCTTCATAGGCCTGCCAGCGCAGACGAGCGATGAGCAGGAACACCAGCATGAGCACCGCAGTCGCGGTGAAGACTGTGAATCTGCCAAAGGTGCCGTAGAGAGCGGACCCACCCAATGCGGCCAGACCGGCGACTGCGAGTCCAGTAGCTCCGAGCAGTCCCTGACCCGTGGCGAGTTGCTCGGGCGGACTACTCATTGCGACTGCGACTTGGTTGCCCGGCATCGTGAAGGCATCTGCGCTGGCGTGGATGCCCGACACCACAATGAGCAGCCAGAGTGGGCCGATGCCATAGCTGAACGTGCAGATCGCCGCGATGGCGATACTTATCGTGAGAATTCGAATGGGACCGCGTGATTGCGCGAGTGCGCCACCTCGGGAGGCGAAGAAGATCATCGGCAGGGTGAAGGCGCTGACCGTGACCCCGATCAGCCAGGTGGGGGCGTCGAGGTCGCGCAGCAGGATTGCCCAGATGGCCTCGAACGTTCCGATCGTGAGATAGAACGCGATCGCCGCGGCGAGCGCGGACTGCATGGCCGGCTGGGTGATGAGAGTACGCAACGCCCGATGGGTCGTGTCCTGAGCTCCGGAGTGCAGATCGATTCGACCGATCAGTCCGAAGACAGCGACGTAGGTGACGAAGAGGAAGAGGAAGGGCGCCCGGAGATCAATCAGTTGCGCAAGCACAGCAGCGATGAGCGGGCCGAGCACGAATCCGCCGACGTCGAATGCCGTCTGGCGGCCGAGGTTGGCGCCGACGCGCGCTGGGTCGCGGGCGATCACGACCCGGCGGATTGCCGGGGCGACCATGCCGGTGCCGAGTCCGAACAGCAGGCGTCCGCCCACCCATTGCCAGAGATCGTTGGCGAAGACCATCCACAGCATGCTTGATGCCGCGATCGCCATTCCGATGCGCACCATGAGGGCGGTATGCCCTCGATCAGCGAATCGGGACAGAAACATCTGTGACGCGAAGCCGCTGGCGAACCCGGCGAATGCGATGAGCCCGACGTCGCCGTCGCTGAATCCGAACCGGTCTCGGATATCGGCCAACAGTGTGAAGACGATGCCGTAGCCGATTGACATCAGAGCGGTGACGATGAACAGCAACCACAGGGCGGTGGGTGGTGATGCGTCTGATGCCCCATCGGGCGCGGTGCTCTCATGCGGCTGCGTCATGGTCCCCCCTGCGGTGCCGTGAACCTAGCCGCATGGAGTCAGGGAAGGACCGGATATGAACACCGTCGGTGGGTGTTGTTCTGCGTCGGTCTGTCTGTGAGGCTGGGCAGAGATGACCTCGACGGAGTTGCGGGACGCGATCACCCTCGGCGTGATGGCGTTCGTGGTGCTCCCGTTGATGCCGGATCGTGCGCTCGGTCCCTATGGCGCGCTCAACCCGCATCGGATCTGGTTGGCGGTCGTCGCATTCACCGCCATCTCATGGTTCGGGTATCTCGCGGTTCGTGCGGTCGGCCCCCGTCGTGGATCAGTGGTGGCAGGGTTCGCCGGTGGATTCGTTTCCGCGACTGCAACCACTGCGACCATGGCGCGTCGGTGTCACGATGGTGAGCGGCTCTCGGTGATGGTGTCGGCGGCACTGCTGGCCAGCGTGGCCACCTTCTTGCAACTGATCGGGGTGCTTGCGGTGGTCGATGGTGCCCTCGCAGGGCAGTTGCTGCCGGCCTGCATTCTTGGCGCCGTCGTCTTGGTCGGGCTGAGCCTGTTCGGACTGAGGGCGTACCGGGAACCCGAGCCTCTCGAGGGGATCGCCGTTCCCGCTCTAGCGAGCGTGCCGGATGACCATGCCCGACGATCAGCACCTACGCACCCGTTCTCCCTTCGGGCAGCGTTTCTTTTCGCCGCGGTGCTCACAATCGCGTCGCTCGTGGGGGAGTGGGCCGCTGCCCTCGTCGGCGATGGTGGGGCGGTGTTGGTGGCCGGACTCACCGGCCTCGCTGATGCCCACGCCGGAGCATTGGCGGCCGCATCGATGTCCGTGGCTGGCGATCTTCCGGCGTCGACGACTGCACTCGCGGTCGGTGCCGCGGTGTTCGGGAACATGGTCGTGAAGGTGGTGGTGTCGTTCGTGGTCGGGGGACGGAGGTTCGGTGCCCGGTTCGCCGCGGCTGTGGTGCCCGCTACTGCGGTGTTCGTGCTGTGCGCGGCGCTCTCAGGGTGAACGCGACGTGCGCGGTAGCGTGCACTGCAACGACAACCAAGAACAGCATGGCGCCGCAGGGATGGGCCGGGAGGAGCACCGATGTCTGGAATCGCTGGTGATGAGGACTCCGTGATGCGTATCGATATCTGGTCCGATGTGGTGTGCCCGTGGTGTGCCATCGGCAAGGCTCATCTCGACGAAGCGCTGACGCAGTTCGCCCACGCTGACGAGGTCGTCATCCGCTGGCACAGCTTCGAACTCGACCCGAGTGCGCCAGCAGTGCGGTCGGGCAACTACGCCGGCATGATCGCCAAGAAGTACGGGATGGACACCGAGCAGGCGCAGACCATGGTGGACCAGATGACCGCTCGCGGCGAGAGCGTCGGCGTCGACTTCCGTTTCGATCGCGTACAACCCGGCAACACCTTCGATGCGCATCGAGTGATCCACCTCGGTGGGCTTCGCGGTATTCAGGACGAGGTGAAGACGCGGATGCTGCGCGGCTATCTCAGCGACGGCGAGGCGATCGGACTTCCCGAGGTGGTGCACAAGCTCGGGGTGGAAGCCGGCCTCGATCCCGATGAGGTCACCGCCGTGCTCGAGACCGATGCGTTCGCCGATGACGTGCGCGCCGATGAACTGCTCGCTTCCCAACTGCAGGTCACCGGGGTGCCGTTCTTCGTGTTCGACGGGCGTCTGGCCGTGGCCGGGGCGCAGCCGCCAGAGGTGCTGCTCGAGGTGCTCGAGCGGGCCTGGTCCGATCGAGCACCACAACTCGAGGTTCTCGCCGACGGAGACGCGTGCGGCCCTGACGGCTGCGAGATCTGATTGACCTGTTGACCTGTTGACCTGTTCGACTGTTGATCTGGTCGAACAGGTCCGGGTTCAGACCTGGCGGGTCTCAGGAAGTCGCACCAACGGGATCGTGCGTTCGGTCTTCGCCTGATAGTCGGCATACCAAGCCCGATCGGCGATGAGGAGGTCCCAGAGTCGGTCGTGTTCAGCGCCCTCGGCGAGGATGTCAGGAGCGGACCAGAACTCGCCGTTCTGCACCCGCACATACACCTCGGGATTGGCATCGGTGTCGCGCAGGTTGATGTACCAGGACGGATGCGTGGGGAAGCCGGCATAGGACGCCACGACGACCCGAACACCATCGGGATCGACCCAGTACGGCAGGGCGATCTTGTGCTCCTTGCCGGACTTGCGCCCAATCGTGCGGATCATCACATGGTGCATATCGGCGACGACCCACACGGCGTCGTCATTGCTGGTCTCGAGCGCGGCGACATGCATCTCGGTGATCTTGGGGATGTCCTCATGTGAGGGGGTGTCCCAACCCTGCTCGACCTTCTGCTCACTGGTCATGGTGTGTCTCCGTTCTTGTGATTCGCGTGGTTCATGGTGTTCACGGTGTTCATGCTGTTCGAGTTGTCCCCATCAGTGCCACTGTTGGCGCTGTCGATGATGCCTGAGCATTGCTCAGAGCATGATCTCCCCGCCGTTGACGTTGAGATCGGCGCCGGTGATCACGCTCGCGTAATCGGAAGCGAGGAATGCCACGGCATTCGCGCAGTCGGCGTCGTCGGGGATGATGCCGAGCGGAATGTCCTTGGTGATCTCAGCGATGACGTCGTCGCGAGTGCGACCCGATGACACGGAGAAATCCACGTACATCTCGACCGGAGGTCCCCACATCCAGCCCATCGAGGCGGTGTTGACCCGGATGCCGGATGGGCCGAGTTCCTTCGCCAGCATGCGGGCGGCAGCGGTGAGAGCACCCTTCGAAGACGCGTATCCGGCCTGAGCCATGAGCGGCTTCTTCTGGATCATCGAGTTGATGAACACGATCGAGCCACGTCCGGCCGGTTGCATGGCCTTCGCCACTTTCTGGGTGAGATCGAGCGTGCCGAACACGGTGACGTCGAAGGCCTTCTTCCAGTTGGCGAAGTCCGCATCGGTGAACATGGTGAACGCAGGCGGGATGAATGCACTGTTGACCAAACAATCGATCCGGCCGAACTCAGCGAGCGTGGCATCTACGAGATGCTGGGTGCGCTCGGGATCGGAGATATCGGTGGGGCACACGAGCACCCGACGTTCGGGCCACTGACGCTTGATCTCGTCGGCAACCTCTTCCAGTTTGGATTCGGTGCGGGCGGCGAGCACCACATCGGAGCCCTCGCGGGCGAAGACGTAGGCGAGTTCCTGTCCGAGTCCCGGGCCGATACCCGAGATGATCGAGACCTTGTCCTTGAGCATCATGCGTGTTCCCCTTCACGTGTCGGCCCTCATCAGTGGGCAGTGCTTGCTACCACGGATCACCACCCGTCGTGGCACTTGAGGACCCGCCGGTAGTCTCGGCGGGTCCACTGGGGGTGCGATGCGAACAAGTCTGGTCATCGGAGGAACAGGTCCCACCGGGATCCATATCGTGCAGGGCCTCGTTGATCGCGGCGACCATGTCACGATCCTGCACCGCGGCACCCACGAGCGTCCCGAGACCCCGGCGTCGGTGGAGCATCTCCATGCCGATCCCTATGACGTCGATTCATTGACCGCCGCGCTTTCCGGTCGTCAGTTCGATCTCATCGTCGCTATGTACGGCCGTCTGCGCCGCATCGCGGAACTCACGGTTGGCCTGACCGATCAGTTCGTTTCGGTGGGAGGTGTGCCAGCGATCCGTGGATGGATGAATCCGTGGCTGTTCGAGCCCAGCGGCTTGCCGGTACCGGTCGATGAACACGCCGGAACCGTGCGCGCCTCCGAAGAGGACGAAAAGGGCTTCCGGGTGGCGCGCACCGAGGAGTTCGTGTTCGATAATCATCCGAATGCGGCCCATTTCCGTTACCCGTACGCCTACGGTCCGTTGCAGGTGGTTCCGCGGGAGTGGAGCATCGTGCGGCGGGTGCTCGATGGCCGTACGCGCATGATCATCCCGGACGATGGTCTTACCCTGCATCACCACGGGTACACCGAGAACCTCGCCCACGCCGTGCTGTGTGGCATCGATCATCCCGATCGCGCCGGTGGTCATATCTTCAACTGCGGCGACGACGAGGTGCTCTCGATTCGACAGGTGATCGAACTCGTCTGCACCGAACTCGGTCACGAGCTGTCATTGGTGTCGATGCCGTTCGAGATCGCCACCCCGGCGCATCCGTTGGTGGCCCAACCAGCGCCGACGCACCGGGTGCTCGACACCTCGTTGCTACGAGAGCGGCTTGGGTATCGCGATCTCGTGCCGGCCCGGGAGGCCGTGGCGCGCACTGCCCGTTGGCTGGTTGAGAACCCGATCGCACCGGGAGCTCCGGAGGAGTTCGTTCTCACCGATCCGTTCGATTATGAGGCCGAAGATTCGCTGATGGATGCCTGGTCGGCAGCGATCTCAAAGATTGCGCCGCCAGTATTCGGCGGTCGAGCCCCCGGGTTCGGCCTCGCCTACAGCGGTCCCGGCGGACGACCCCGGTCACAGGCCACATTCGACAACTGAGACCTCCACTGAGGGAGCACGCCTAGCGGTCGGGTTCGATTCACCGGCGAGCCGCCAGCGTCACAACTAGGGTCCGGATATGACCTACAAAGTTGTCGTCTGGGGAACAGGGAACGTGGGCCGACCCGCTATCCGGGCAGTGGCCGCACATCGGGATCTCGAACTGGCCGGGGTGATCGTCGCCAACCCGGACAAGGTCGGCCGCGACGCCGGTGAGCTCGCCGGCATCGCCCCGCTCGGGGTGCTCGCCACCGACGACACCTCCATCGCGTTCGCCGATGACATCGACGCCATCGTCTACGCCGCCACCGCCGACACCCGACCCATGGAGGCCTACATGGACCTCGAACGATGCTTGCGTTCGGGGCGCAATGTGGTGTCCACCTCGTTCTACCCGTTGCTGCATCCGGCGAGCATGCCGTCGGAGCTCACTGGTCTGCTCGAACCAGCCTGGACCGCCGGTGGGTCGTCGGTGTTCGTGTCCGGCATCGACCCGGGTTGGGCGCTCGACATCCTGCCGGGACTCGTGAGCGGTGTCGGGGCGGGCATCACCGAGATCCGCATCCAGGAAGTCTTCAATTACGCGCTCTATGACCAGCCTGATGTGGTGCGCAACATGATCGGGCTCGGCGGTCCCATGGACGTCAAGCCCCAGATGTTGCAGGACATCTCGCTGAACATGGTGTGGGCGCCGATGGTGCGAATTGTGGCCGAGATGCTCGAGGTTGAACTCGACGGCATCACAACCTCAGTCGAGATGCTCCCGCTGGAACGAACCATCGAGGTTGATGGCATGGGCACCTTCGAGGAAGGCACCCTCGGGGCGTTCCGGTTCGATGTCACCGGCGTCGTGAAGGGTCACCCGCTCATCGTGGTCGAGCATGTCACCCGCATCGACGATGAGTGTGCGCCTCATTGGCCGCAGCCACTCTCGCCCGGTGGCGAGCATCGGGTGGTCATGTCCGGCCACCCGCATCTCACCGTGAGCGTGCATGGCACCGAGCCCGGCGAACCCGGCGCAGCCGGTGGTGGCAATGCAACAGCGGCGAACCGCATCGTGAATGCCATTCCCGCGGTATGTGCGGCGCCTCCCGGACCGGTGAGCCCGATCGATCTTCCGCTCATCACCGGAGCGGCTCAATTGCGTCTGGGCTAACGGCTGGCGGCGAGGCGGTTGAGCATCTCGATATGGCTGTCGAGGGGTTCGACCACGAGTCCCTCGACCTTGCCGAGATCGTCCCAGCGGCGCAGGGAGCAGGCATCGGCGAACCCGGGGTTGGTCTCGAAGCTGGCCAGTTCCTCGGCAGACATCGGACCGCCCTGACGCCCGAGGCTCGCGAGTGACCCTGCGGAGAGCCCGGCGATGTACCCGGGTTCGGTGGCGGCGAGGTAGCGCTTGGCGCGCACATGCAACGCAATGGGAGCAGTGACGGCGGCCGGGAAGAGCACCGAAAGAGCCGCTGCGCCGACGTCCTCATGGCGTTGCGAGATTGGTTGCTCGACAGTGCCACCGGCATTGAGATCGATGAGGTGTCCGATGTCGTGGAGCAGCGCGGCGGCGGTGAGCGCATCGGTCTCACCCGAGGAGCGGGCGTGGGCTGCGCATTGCAGGGCGTGGTCGAGTTGGGTGATGTCCTCGTCGTAGTGATCGGTTCCCCACCTGTGGAAGAGGTCGAGGATCGAGTCGATCGAATCGAAGGTCATCGGATGATGGTTCCTTCGAAATCGCCGATGAGCGAGATGCGACCGCTCCCGTTGTCGTCAGCGGCGAACTCGGCCATCTTCTGCTCGTAATAGGCCTCGCGGAGATCACCCTCACGGGCAGCGTTGTAGGTGGGATACATGGCCCGGCGACTCGCTCGTGAATTGTTCGGTCCGCTGCGATGCGGAGTGCGGGAGTGGAACCACAAGGTCTGGCCGGCCCACATGGGTACGGGCGTCCATTCGAACCTCTCAGCGAGATCCTCACGGATGCATCCGCGGTCGTTCATCGGGAGTACCTCGGCGTGCATTCCTGACACCACTTCGAGGCAGCCGTTGTCGAGCGTGACATCGTCGATCGCCACAAGGCACGAGACATGCGTGTCGACGAAGCGGTATGCCGGCGCATCCTGATGAGGAGCGAAACCGGCGCCGCCGATGAGCTTGTAGTTGATCTTCTCCTTGTAGAGCACTGCCCGCTCGCCCAACAGCATCGACGCAGTGTCGAGAAGTTCGCCCCGGGTGAGTACCTCGCGCAGGCCGGCATGGAACGGCAGGAAGTTCTCGGTGCGGCACAGCTGCGGGCCGTGCGCGGTCATCTCACGATGGTGCAGGACACCGGACTCATCGGGCCATGAGGCCAACTCGTCGACCCAGTCCCGCAGCTCGGCGGTGACCTGGGGATCAAAGGGTTCGGTGAGCACCCAACCAGTGCGGCGGAAGTGCTCCACCGCCCCGGGACCGAGTTCATGGACGGTCATGTCGGCGGCGTTCACGTTGTCACGCTACCGGCCGCGATCTGGCCGACCCCGACACCTTCGTCTGTCCTACGCTCGGCCGATGGTCTGCATCGGGAACCAGCGTTGAACTTCCTCATCATCACCCTCGATGAGTTCCGGGGCGACTCCATGTCGTGTGCCGGACATCGCGTGGTCCGAACACCGGCACTCGATGCGCTTGCCTCGCAGGGTGTGCGCTTCGCCCGTCATTACAGCCAGGCTGCGCCCTGTGCCCCCGGTCGTGCGGCGCTCTATACGGGCACGTATCAGATGAACAACCGGGTTGTTTTCAACGGTTCACCGCTCGATGACCGTTTCGACAACATGGCCCGTGCGGCCCGGCGCGCCGGATATGCGCCGGCGCTGTTCGGCTACACCGATCAGGCCATCGACCCGCGAACAGTCGACTCGGATGATCCCCGACTGTTCACCTACGAGGGTGTGCTCCCGGGCTTCGACTGCATCGTGGATCTCACCGATCAGCGTCTGCCCTGGGCTGAGTGGGTACGGGCCAACGGCTTCGAAATCCCCGAAGACCCCGACGACGCACTGGCCACCGAGTCGGAGCGTCCCGCTGAGTTCGGGGTGAGTGCCTTCCTCACGAACGAGTTCCTCGACTGGCATGCACAGCAGAACGGCGCGTGGTTCGCGCATGTGAGTCACCTTCGCCCGCATCCGCCCTTCAGCGCCGCAGGGCACTGGGCCGAGGCCTTCGATCCAGCGGACGTGGACCTTCCGATTCCGACCCCGGAACCGGCGCATGCGCTCCATGAACTGTTGCTCTCGTTCCCGTTCAGTGCATCCCCGGCCGATGAAGCGGGCGTGCGCGAGATGCGAGCCCAGTACTACGGCATGATCGGCGACGTCGATGAACAACTGGGTCGGATCTGGCAGGCGCTGCGTGATGCCGACCAATGGGATGACACGGTGATCATCGTCACCAGTGATCACGGCGAGCAGTTGGGCGACCACGGACTGCAGCAGAAGATGGGTTGGTTCGAGCAGAGCTACCACGTGCCGGCGATCATCCGAGACCCCCGACGTCCTGCGGGTCACGGCAGCACCGTGAACGCGTTCACCGAGAACGTCGATCTCTTCCCCACGTTGTGCGATGCCATGGCGATCGATATTCCTCGTCAGGTCGATGGAAGACCACTCACCGAGTTCCTCGACGGCGGCGAACCCACCGACTGGCGCACCCATGCCCACTGGGAATTCGACTGGCGGTTCTTCATGCCCGGCGCCAACACCTCTGGTTGGCCCGATGATCGTCGGGGCGCCCACAACCAACTCGCCGCACAGCGCTCGGACACCACCGGCTTCGTGCAGTTCGCCGATGGCACCTCGCTGCTCTATGACCTTGTTGCCGATCCGACCTGGTCGTCGCCGATCGCTGATCCAGCCATGGCATTGACGGAAGCACAGCAGATGCTTGTGTGGCGCGCCGAGCATGCTGAGCGAACACTCACCGATCAGTTCCTGTACCCGAGGCCGTCATGAGCACTGACCGCTTCGGTTGGCGTCATCGTCCCGGGGTAAAGGTCCTCGGCCTGTGCGTCGCGGTTCTTGCGGTAGTCATCCTTTCGAGCGCGTGTTCGTCGGAGTCGCCCGCGGCGACAACGGATTCAACGACCTCCTCGGTGTCGGTTGCGCCCACATCAACTGTCGCCTGTTCGACGCGAACCACCGAGCAGTACGCGCAGATCCCAGGTGTCGATCCGAACCTCACCAGTCTCGAGGTCTTCACACCAGCGGCGGAGGAGGATGGTTGTGTCGGACGCCCACTCGTGGTGTGGATTCATGGTGGGGGATGGACCAGCGGTGATCGCAGTGAGTACCTCGATGACAAGGTCGCATTGTTCACTGATGCAGGATTCGTCTTCGCGACCATCAACTACCGGCTCACCGACGCAGCTGTAGCCCCGCCGGCACCGCAGTACCCGGTGCATGATCAGGACTCCGCCGACGCGATCGCGTGGCTCGTGGAAAACGCAGAAACCTATGGGATCGACGCGCGTCGGATCGCCGTGCTCGGCCACAGCGCGGGTGGTGGAATCACTGCAGCGATCTCAACCGATGAGACGTACCTCGGCCGTCATGGGCTGCCCCTCAGCACCATCCGCTGTGCGGCATCCATGGACGGCGAGGGATACGACGTGGTCGCCGGTGCGTCGTCAACGAACGCGTTCGCGGCGGGTACCTATCAGAACGCATTCGGCACTGATCCTGCTCTCTGGGCTGAGGCCTCACCGATTCGGCACGTTGCGGCCGGTAAGGGGATCCCGAAATTCTTCATCGCTGCTCGCGGTGCTGAATGGCGCATGGAGCAGCACAACGCGTTCATCGATGCGCTCGACGCTGCTGATGTGGTGACGACGGTGCTCGACGTGACCACGCTCGAACACGCCGACCTCACGACCCAGATCGGCCGGCCCGACGACACCCTCGTCACTCCGGCCCTCATGGACTACCTCGGCGGTTGCTTCACGAGCCGCCGCCGCTGAACTCAGGCGAACGGGTGGAGATCGGTGAGGCTCTCCGAGACGTTCCAGAGCAGTTCGGCATCGGCGCTGTTGCGGGCCTTCCGACTGGGGGTTTCGGCTACGGCATGACCACGCACGAGATAACGCGGGCCGTAATACCAGCCACCCTTCACGCCCGGTTCGGTTGCCGCCCGCAAGAACGGCAGTGCTCCGATCGCTGCTGACTGGCTGAACAACTTTCCGAAGGGTTCGAGCATGCGGTTGAGCATGCCGGTCCCCTCAGCGCCGAGATCGGTATGGCTGGCGCCCGGGTGCGCGGTCACGGCAATAGTGGGTGCACCGCTGGTGGCGAAACGCTTCTGAAGTGCCGCGCTGAACAACAGGTTCGAGAGCTTGCTCTGGAAGTACGCGCCCCACCGCTGGTAGCGGTGGTGATCGAACATGAGGTCGTCGAAGTGCATGCGGCCGGGGCGATGACCCATGCTCGACATGCTCACCACCCGAGAGCCCTCGGTCGCGCGCAGGATGGGCACGAGGTGCGCAGTGAGCGCGAAGTGGCCGAGATGGTTCACGCCGAACTGGGTTTCGAAGCCGTCTTCGGTCTTGGATTGGTCCAGTGCCATGAGCCCGGCGTTGTTGCCGAGGATGTCGAGTCGGGTGGCCCCAGCCGCGAACTCTTCGGCGAAGGTCGCAACGGAAGCGAGGCTGGCGAGGTCGAGTTTGCGCACGTCAAGCGATGCGTTCGGCACGACCGCGCGCACCAGACCGGCGGCGGCTTCGGCCTTGTCGAGGTTGCGGCAGGCCATGATGACTGTGGCACCGGCTCCGGCGAGTCCCTTGGTGATCTCGAGGCCGAGCCCTGCGTTGGCGCCGGTGACGATGGCCACCCGGCCGGTCTGATCGGGGATGTCCTTGGTGGTCCAATGCGCAGCCATGATTCTCCTCGGGTTTACGAAAGTGCGAATTTGCGGATGATTTCTGCCAGTTCGACTGGCTGATCGCCCTGCACGCTATGTCCTGCTTCGACAACGTGGATGATCTGCGCGTCGGGTCGACGTCGTCGAACCTCGGCTTCGTCCTCATCGGACACGACTGATTGGGGTCGCAGACCCCGCACCAGCATGAGCTCGCACGACGCTGCTTCGAGGGCATCCCAAAGATCGGACATGTCCGGGCGTTCGGTGCCACCACCGAATCGCTGATAGCGCCAGACCCACGAGCCATCCTCACGCTGCAATGCGTTGTGCAGGATGCCGCGCCGCAGCGAGCTCTCCGAGCGGGTCGGGTTGAACTCAATCGTGCGGGCCAGAAGTTCGTCGAAATCGGGGAAAGAGTCGGGTCCGTTCACGAAGGCCACGATGGCCTTGGACTTGGTCTCGTCCACGCCGGGAGTGATGTCGACCAGCACCAGTTTCGAAACGAGCGTCGGTGCATGTCGGGTGAGAGCAAGCGCAGTGATTCCTCCGAGCGACATTCCAATGACTGCCTGGGCCCGGGGAGCCAGCGCTTCGATCGCGATCGCGATGTCCGCGGCATTCGAGCCGGTGTCGAGCGTGCCGCCCCGACCACCATCGGAATGACCATGGCCGGGAAGATCAATGGCCACGAGTGAGCAGCCGAGTGCGAGCGCAACGGTGTCCCAGGTATGGGCGTTCTGGGCTCCGCCGTGTAAGAACACGAGTTCCGGCTCGGTCTCCCCCCACACGAGCGCGCTGAGTGACCGTCCGGGTTCGACCTCGACCGTGACACGGCGCACGACGGGAGGCGCGTCGAACGGGAGGTCGAACTCGGCGGCGTTCTCATGGAAATAGGAGAACTCGTCATAGGGCACTCGTTCGATGGTCATAATGCGCTCCGAGAGGAAGGGCCGGAATTCCGGGCGAGGTTGTTGTGTCGACAGGATGCGGTGTCGACGGGATGCGTTGACGATGGGTGGAGTCGGTCAGCGATAGCTGCGACGGTTGCGGGCCAGCAGTGAGGGCGGATCCACCGAGGGGTCCTCCTCGACAACATCGGTGCCCGGTGCGGCGATGGCATCGATGGCATCGAGCAGCGCGGGATCGAGGCGGAGATCGGCGCACTCAAGAAGATCGTCGAGCTGTTCCATGGTTCGCGGCCCGATGATGACCGAGGTGATCTGCGGATGTTCCATGGCCCATGCCGTGGCCATATGGGCGAGCGGGATGCCCGCTTCATCGGCGAGGTCCTGGAGCGCCAGCACTGCTTCGAGGCGGGCCCGGTTGGCCGGGGTGTCGAGTTCGAGCCCCCATCGCTTGGCCATGAGGTTGAGTCGTGAGCTCTCCGGCACATCGCCGACCGTGCGGTAGCGGCCCGAGAGCCAGCTGCCGGCCAGCGGGCTGTAGGTGATGACGCCCATGCCGTAGCGGTCGCAGGTGGGCAGCACCGAGCGTTCGATACGACGCTTGAGGATCGAATAAGAAGCCTGCTCGCAGCGGAAGCGGTTGTAGCCCATGCGATCTGCGGTCCAGTGGGCTTCGACGATGCGCTCGGCGGGCCACATCGAATGGCCGATCGTGCGGATCTTTCCTGCCCGCACGGCGTCGTCGAGTGCGCCCATGGATTCCTCGATGTCGACGGTCTCGTCGAATCGATGAAGTTGATAGAGATCGATGTAGTCGGTGTTGAGTCGACGGAGGCTGTCGTCGAGCGCCCGGGTGATCCAGCGCCGCGAGTTGCCCTTCATGTTGCGATCGGCACCCATCGGATGGAAGACCTTGGTGGCGAGGATGATGTCGTCGCGTCGGCCGGCCAGCGCCTTACCCACGATCTCCTCGCACTCGCCGCCGGAGTAGGCATCGGCGGTGTCGACGAAGTTGATGCCACTGTCGAGGGCCTTGTGCATGATCCGAACGCACTCGTCGTGGTCGCGATTACCCATCAATCCGAACATCATCGTGCCGAGGCAGTAGCGGCTGACTGACACTCCGGTGCGGCCGAGCATGCGGTACTTCATGTGATCCCCCGATCATGGTGTCGCGCTGTGGAGCGACGCGATCACCGCAGAACGTAGTGCGATCCGGGCGGACTAGCGCCATGCCCGGCGCACAGCGCCGTTGGGGTCGTCGACCCATCGAACATCTCGATCAAGGATGAGCGTTGCTCGTCGGTCGGTGTCGAACCGGGGCCACTCGATCGAACTCGCAGCGGGAGTACCCGAGCGGGCGAAGCTCGACCACAGCGTCTGGATCACGCGGGCGAGTTCGTGGGCGCCGTTCGGATCGCTGATGAATGAATCCCAGCCACCGACATCGATGGTGTCGAACGGGAAGGGGATATCGACCCCATGCGGTGCGCCGAGCGAGGTGAGAGCAGCGGGCCAGTCGAACCGATAGGTCCAGACCGGCGAATGGGCGCTGTAGGCGTCGATGAATCGAAGTGCCGGGAACCACATGGCGTTGTCGGTGTTGATGCGTCCCCAGACCGCCGGTGGTTCGTGGGTACCCGTCTCTGCGTAGGCGGCGATCAAGGCGTCGGGGTCCTGTCCCAGATGAGCGATTCGGGCTCGCAGTCCCGCATCATTGAGCGTGGCGGCGGCCGGATCGAAGCTGGCGAAGAGTGACATCTCGTCTCGGGTGGTACCGATGATGATGGGCACATCGGACACGCCTGCCTCGGCGGCGCCTTGCCAGGTGAATGGCAGCACCTCGCCATCGACACATGGATGGAACGGCATGGTGCCGACCGTGGCGAAGAGTTCGCCGCCGGCCTGGGCCTGCGCGGCCAGTACCTGTTGGGGTGTGAGAGAGCGCAGAGCCGCCGTGTCATCGGGGTCGACGCCGGCACAACGGGCGAAGGCTTCGAGCACGAGCCGGGCCCGATCGCGGTCGAGCACAAGATCGGTGGCGCCGCTCTGCACGATCGCCCGATGGAACAGCCCCCGGGCGCTCGGTGCCGACAGCAGCGAGAGCACACTGCCACCGCCGGCGGATTCACCGAAGATGGTGACGTTGTCGGGGTCGCCACCGAAAGCTTCGATGTTGTCTCGCACCCAGCGCAGTGCGGCGATCTGATCGAGGATGCCGGCATTGGCCACAGCGGTGTCGTCATCGAGCACGAGGAATCCCAACGCGCCGACGCGATAGTTGATGGTGACAACGACGGTGTCGGTCCGGGTGCACAACGTGGTGCCGTCATAGGCGGAGAGTGATCCAGCACCGAGCGAGAACGCTCCCCCGTGGATCCAGACCATCACCGGTCGCCGGGCGTCGTCATTGGCCGGGGTCCAGATGTTGAGCGAGAGGCAGTCGTCGCCCTGGTCATCGCTGCCCATGCCCGGCACCAGACCATCGAGGGGGCCACCGGTGGATTGCCAGGCCGCGGGACCGAAGGTCGTGGCATCGCGAACCTCGTTCCACCCTGCGGGCGACTGCGGGGCTGCCCAGCGCAGTTCGCCAACCGGGGCGGCGGCGTAGGGGATCCCGAGGAACCGTGCATACGAGGGCCCGTCGGATCCGCGCACCGGACCTTGGGCGGTCACAGCGATGGGCCCTGCAGCGGTTTCGGCAGTCGTCATGAGTGCAGTCGACCACATGGGGTGAACTGGTGCAGGGCAATCGGGCCTATCGTGGGGATTTCGACAGCGACCGCCGGGGGGAGGCCACGATGTCCGCAGATACGACACACGGAACGACAACGGGTGCAGGATTCGCCACTGCCGACGTTCCCGAGGGTGTCGAGCTTTCCGCCGGTGGTGCAGCGGTGTGGTCGCCCAGCATCACCCCGCCCATCGGGGTCGAGCTCACCGAACATCAGGCACTCGCTTGTGCATTTCGCATCCTCGCCCGCGACGGTTTCTCCGAGAACATTGCCGGGCACATCACCTGGGCCACTGAGGACAACACCTCCATGCTCGTGAACCCATGGGGACTGTGGTGGGAGGAGATGACCGCCTCCGACGTCTGTCGGGTCGATCCTGATGGCGCGGTGCTCGAGGGTCGCTGGGATGTCACCCCCGCGGTGCACATTCACACCGAGCTGCATCGTCGCCGGCCCGAGGCCCGCGTCGTTGTGCATAACCACCCCTACTACGCAACGGTGCTCGCCGCGTTGGGTGTGCTGCCGGAGTTCCTTCACCAGACCTCAGCCATGTTCGACGGCGAACTCGGGTTCGTGAGCGAGTACGGCGGCGAGGTTGATTCCGCCGAGCTCGGTGCCGACCTCGCCGATCGCATCGGCAACGCTTCGGTGGTGTTCCTCGCCAACCATGGTGTGATCGTCACCGCCGCCACGATCGAAGAGGCCACCTACAAGTCGGCAACGCTCGATCGCCAGTGCCGACTCATGGTCGACGTGCTGCTCGCCGGCCGCGCGGCAACCACAGTTCCGCCCATCGTGCGCCCGGCCATGAAGGCCTCATTGCTCGAACGCGGCACCGAAGTCTTCTGGGCCGGCGCCGTGCGCCGCATTATCCGTGAAAATCCCGACGTACTGGAGTAACGATGTCGATCAGTCTCGATGACCTCTCTGCGAACACAAACTTCACGATCGGCGGTAAGTCGGTCACCGGTGAGGTCACGTTCCTGCCCGAGCCGGAGCGTCGACCCCGGCAGTACACGATCATCTCCGCCGATGATCACATCGTCGAACCGCCCGACACCTTTGCCGGCCGTATCCCCGCCGCGCTCGTCGATCGCGCCCCCAAGGTCGTCGAGAAGGACGATGGTGCCGAGGTGTGGGTCTACGACGGTGTCGAGATCCCCAACGTGGGGTTCAACGCCGTGGTGGGACGTCCGGTCTCGGAGTATTCGTTCGAGCCGGCCCGTTTCGATGAGATGCGTCGTGGTGCATGGGACATCGACGCTCGTGTCGCAGATATGGATCTCAACGGCGTCTATGCCTCGGTGAACTTCCCGTCGTTCCTGCCGGGTTTCTGTGGCCAGCGACTGCAGCTCACCACCACCGACACCGACCTTGCGCTTGCCACGGTGCGGGCGTGGAACGACTGGCATATCGAGTCCTGGGCCGGTTCACATCCCGATCGCATCATCCCGTGCCAGATCCCGTGGCTGCTCGATCCGCAGGTCGCGGCCGACGAGGTGCGTCGTAACGCCGAGCGCGGCTTCAAGGCGATCACGTTCTCCGAAGCACCGCACATGCTCGGCCTTCCGTCGCTGCACACCGGCTACTGGGACCCACTGATGGCTGCCTGTGCCGAAACCGAGACTGTTGTGAACCTGCACATCGGTTCCTCGGGTACCTCGCCGGCCACTGCCCCCGACGCACCGGCCGACACGGTGGGCGTGTTGTTCTTCGGATACGCCATGTTCGCCGCCGTTGACTGGCTCTACTCGATGCTGCCCGTGCGCTTCCCCGATCTGAAGCTGTGCATGTCCGAGGGGGGCATCGGATGGGTGGCCGGTCTCATGGACCGCCTCGACCACATGCTCTCGTACCACGAGATGTACGGAACTTGGGTGGGCACGGACCTCACGCCGGCCGAGGTGCTGCGTCGAAACTTCTGGTTCTGTGCGGTCGAGGATCCCTCGGCGTTCGTGCAGCGCGAGCGCATCGGTATCGAGAACATCCTCATCGAGAGCGATTATCCGCATTGCGATTCCACCTGGCCGAACACGCAGTCGGTGGTGGCCCATGAGATCGGTTCGCTTCCCGCCGACGACATCGCGCGCATCACCTGGCGAAATGCCGCTGAGCTCTATCGGCATCCGGTGCCGCAGTCGGTGATCGACAACCCCGAGTCGTACTGAGGGGAATGCGCGATGGCCATCAACGGATCGCGGATCTATCACGTCAACTCGAATTGCTCGGATCTTGAACGATCCGCGCTGTTCTATGAAGCACTCGGTCTCACCCGCGTGCTTCGTACGGTGCCGAGTGCATCGCAGTCGGGTGAGGCGTTCGGACTCGCCGAGGTCGCGTGGGATGCATGGATGATGCATTCCGACGATGGCATGGACGGACTTTCTCTCGATCTGCTCGAGTGGAAGGTTCCGGAACCATCTGGCGCACCGGCGTCGCTCGATGGTGAGCCCGGGTACAACCGCCTGATGATCACCACGCCTGACCTTGCGGCAACCTTGGAGCGGGCGCTCGCGGCGGGAGGCACGCTGGTGGGCGGGCCGATCGAGGTTGAAGCCGGCCCTGATCGACCGATGCTGGCCATGGTGCTCGATCCTGATGGAGTGCCGGTGCAGTTGCTGGCCTCGGATCGAGTTTCCATCGCCCAGGTCGTGGTCAACTGCGACGACATCGATGCCACTCTCGCCTACTACACCGATGTCATGGGTCTCACCGTGCAGCACGATGTCTCGGAGATGGTCTGGAGCCATGAGTTGTTCGGTGGCGACTCCGATATCCGCGTGCGGGCCGCCATCCTCGCCGATGGCGGTTCCGTGTTCACGGTTGCACTGGTGCAATGGCTCGATCCGGCGCCCGTCGGCGGTGTCCGTGTGCGCGGTGCCAACGAACTCGGACTCTTCCGCATGGCGTGGTCAACCACGGATTGCGCCGGTGATGAAGCCATCGTGCGTGCGGCTGGGTCCACGCCGTTCGCTCCCACTGGTGAACTCTCGGTGGGTGACGACCTCCCATTGCTGAAGGTGCTGTTCTGGCCCGGACCCAACGGGGAATGTCTTGAAGTCATCGAGGTCACCGACCGCTCAGGATCACTTTCTTCCTGAGTCGAAACGGTCGCGCTGGTAGCGTCACCCGCACTGCGTCCGGTCATGATGGCCGGCGACTCGTATCGACGCTGGAGTGCAAACCGTGAACCTCGAAGACATCAACATCTCCGATATCGAGTTCTGGGCCCGACCCTGGACCGAACGAAACGCCGCGTTCGCCACTCTGCGACGAGAGCGTCCCATTGCGTTCTTCCCCGAACCCCCGATCGGCAATTTCCCGGAGGGCCCCGGCTACTACGCCATCACCCGTCACGCCGACATCCTCACCGTGAGTCGAAATCCCGACGTGTTCTCCTCAGCCCAGGGTGCGGTCTCGATCCTCGACATGCCGGCCGAGATGAACGAGTTCTACGGCTCGATGATCTCGATGGACGATCCCCGCCATGCCCGGCTGCGACGCATCGTGTCGGGAACCTTCACCCCGAAGATGCTGGGCAAGATCCTCGAAGACGTCCAGAAGACTGCTATCGAAACTGTTGATGCGGTGATGGACAAGGACGAGTTCGATCTGGTCGAAGAGATCTCAAGCCCGTTCCCGCTCATCGTCATCTGCGACATGATGGGCATTCCGGCAAGCGAGCGGTCCATGGTGCTGGCGCAGTCCAACATCATCCTCTCCGGCGGCGATCCCGAGTTCATCCCCGAGGGTGAAGATCCGGTGATGGCCTTCATCGGAGCGGGCATGATGCTCGCCGAACTCATGAACGGTCTCGCTGCCGAGCGCCGCATCACGCCAACCGACGATCTGCTCTCCGCGCTGGTCAACACCTCGGTCGAGGGTGAGCAGCTCACTCCGGAAGAGCTCGCCTCGTTCTTCATCCTGCTGGCTGTTGCCGGTAACGAGACCACCCGCACCGCCATCAGCCATGGTGTGGCCAATCTCGGACTCAATCCTGATCAGCATCGGATCTGGCTCGACGACATCGAGGGTGTCATGCCGACGGCGGTCGAGGAGATCGTGCGCTTCGCCTCACCGGTGGTCTGGATGCGCCGCACGCTCACCCAGGACTTCGAACTCTCCGGTTTCCAGTTGAAGGCAGGGGAGAAGGTCGTGCTCCATTACGGCTCGGCCAATCGTGATGAATCGGTGTTCGCTGATCCTGACCGATTCGATGTGCGCCGCGACCCGAATCCACATGTCGGTTTCGGCGGTCCCGGCCCACATTTCTGTCTTGGTGCACATCTCGCCCGTCGTGAGATCACGCTCATGATGACCGAACTGCTCACCCGCCTGCCCGGTCTCGAACTCGCCGGCCCGCCTGAGCAGCTGCGTTCGAACTTCGTGAACGGCATCAAGCACCTTCCGGTGCGCGTCAAGCGCTGACCATGTCCGTGCACGCAGCGTCCTGGCCATCGATCGCAGGCGACCCGCGCGAGGTCTATGCCCCCGAGGTGCTCGCCGCGCTCCGCTCGGCCGCGGCTTCGGTGCGTGCTGCGGCACCGGCCGCTGCACTTGAACTCCTGCGACTCCGCCTGGCAACCCTGCTCGGGCACAACGCCGAGCTCGATGCGCCGGCCTGGGGAACGCCGACCCCCGCGCAGTGCGCTGAGCTCGGCGACTGGGCCTCTGCCGGGAGCTTCGACTCCAGTGATCGCGCTGCTTTGGCGCTGGGCGAACAGTTCGCCATCGACATCACCGGTGTTTCCGGTGGTCCGCTGGCCGATGCCGCCGCAGCCCATGGCGCCTCCGTGCTGGCGCTGGTGCAGGGCGTGTTCCTCCTCGATCTCGGGCACCGCTGTGCCAAGGCCCTCGGGAGACTCTTCGACACCTCGATCACGTCGGCTGATTGGGCCTGGCCGGTGTCGGGTGATGCGGCCGACGAGGCCGACGCGCAGTGCGTCGAAGCACCTGGTGCCGATCCGATGGCAGCCATCGGCGAACTGCTCAGGGTCACGGCCAAGCTGCAGACGCTTGATCCCGTGCTGCGCGAACTCGTGCGGATGCGCGGTGCGCATCATCATCAGTGTCGGCGCTGTCAGTCAGTGCGCAGCGTGGCCGCGATCGAGTCTGGTCTCGACGAGGCAGCGCTCGAGGCCGCCCGTCCGGGATCCACGGTGAGTTCGGGTCGGCAACAGGCGGCACTGGCGCTGACCGACGCCGTTCTGGTCGGCAGGGTCGAACTCTCTGACGCTCTCGTTGAGCAGATCCACACAGAACTCACCGCAGCCGAAGCTGTCGAGATGGTCTGCTACCTGATGCGCAATTCGGCCAACAAGATCGCCGTGGCGTTCGGGGCCGATGCGGCGATCGTGTCGGAGGGCTTCGAGTATCAGGTGATCGACGCCGAGGGCGAGACCATCACGGTCGATCACCCGCAGCCGGCTTGAACGACTGAACGACTGAACGACGGGCCGAATCCCCGTGGGGGAGATCGGTGATCAGTCGAGGTCGGCGGCGAGAGCAGGAGCTTCAGCGGTGCTGACCGCCCCTGCGTACTTCTCGGTCATTGCTTCGTCGTAAGTGATCCAGTGACCCTCATCGAAGTCGTAGAGCTTGCACTGGCGGGTGTTGGACACGAAGTCGCGGAAGCGAAGTGGTTCATCGTGCACGACGCCCGGGAACGCCTCTTTGATGGCTTCGGTGGCCATCTCGAGGTTGTACATGGGGATGCGCATGTCGACGTGGTGGGGCAGATGCACCATGATCCAGTGGAAGAAGAAGTTGAGTCCGAATCGGGCCCGCAGCACGGTGGTGCCTTCCATCTGACCGCGGAACTTGGTCCATTCCCGGCGCTTCCACCAGCGAATGCTGGGCTGCACATGGTGCACATGCACGAATGATCCGATGATGTACCCGAAGATCAGGAACGGGATGACGAGCACCTTGATGGGCAGCCAGACGACTGCCAGCACCGTGCCCGATTGCATCCAACCAATGAGGCCCAGCAGCACCGAAGAGATGCCGACGAAGGACCACACAAAGGTGCGATCACGACGAATGGCCTTGGCCCAACGTGCCGGTGGGGTGCCGACGATCATCTTCTGCCACCACACCTCACGCAGGAAGTAGGAGCCGGATCCGAGCCAGGACCACTCGAAGCGGTGACGGGCCCGTTCGAAGCGCGACATCGAGCGGTACTGCGCTGCGGTGTAGGGATGCCACACGAAATCGAAACCCTCGCGCACCGTGTAGTTGTGGTGGATGCGGTTGTGGCCGAGCACCCAGCCCTCGTAGACATGCCAGGAAGGCAGCATGGCGACGGTTCCAACCACTCGATTGATGCGCTTGCTCGAGAACAGTGCGCCATGTGCCGCGTCGTGGGCGATGACGAACAGGCCGGAGATCACAAGGCCCGAAAGCACCCAGAGGGCGATCGTGGCGAAAGGATTGTGGATGAGGATCAGGCCGGCCATGGTGGCGGCGTAGATCACGAGGTCGCGGGCGAAATACGCCAGGCCCTTCCACGTGGGGTTGTCGTAGGCGGCCTCGGGGATGATGTCGATCACCGGCAGCAGCGAACCCTTACCGACCGCCTTCTCGCGCTCGATGTCGGGACGCTCGGTTTCGCGGGTGTCTGTATCGGCGAGAGCTGATTCCGGGGGGACCATGGGACGAGTCTACCTACCGGTCGGTAGGCAGGGGACACCAAGGGGGAGACGGGACCTCCGCGAATTTCGGTATTTCAGGCTGAGGGGTCAGAACCCTCACCGAGGGGAGGGTCGGTGGGCACGTCGAGGAGCTCTGGGGCCGAGAACAATCTGGTGGTGAGGTCAAGGGGTTGGAGCGGTTCGATCTCGGTGGGTACCTGGACCCCCTTCTCACGGAAACGGCGGGCCGAGACCAGCACCCGCGACTCCAGCGAGCCGATTGCCTCGTTGTAGTTCTTGGTGGCAGTGGTGAGGCCGGCGCCGACCTTCACGAGCTTGTCGGCGAAGGTGACGAGTCGTTGATGCATCTCGGCCCCGATGGCGGCGATCTCTTCGGCGTTCTGGGCGAGGCGGTCCTGCTGCCATCCATACGAGATGGCTCGTAGCAGCGCGATGAGGGCCCCCGGGGAGGCCGGAAGGACGCCTCGGGAGATCGCGTCGTCGAACCATGAGGGCTTCGCCTCGAACGCGGCATTGAGGAAGGTGTCGCCGGGGACGAACATGACCACGAAATCAAGCGCACCCTCGACGTAGGTGCTGTAGTTGCGGCGCTGCAGTTCGTTGACGTGGGCAAGGAGGTCGCGGGTGTGCTGTTGCATCAGGGCGGAGCGTCGATCGGGGTCATCGGCGCCAACGGCGTCGAGGTATGCCGACATCGGAACCTTCGCATCGATGACGATGGATCGTGACTGCGGAAGTTTCACGACGAGATCCGGACGGAGCCGACCGTCGTCGCCCTCGACAGTTGTCTGCGTGACGAAGTCGCAATGTTCGATCATGCCGGCGAGCTCGACGACCCGTTGCAGCTGCATTTCGCCCCACGAGCCGCGTGCCCGGTTGTCTTTCATCGCAGTGGCAAGTGTGTGGGTTTCGGCCTGCAACGACTTGGTGATCTGATCGAGGCCGGTGATGGTGGTGCGGAGTTCGGCGGAGTCCTTGGTTCGCGATTGTTCGATCTCGACGAGTTTCTCGCTGAGTTGACGAAGGTTGGTGTCGATGGGTTCCACCAGCGAGCGAACGGTCTTCTCTCGTTGCGAGTCCTCGCGGGCAGTGGCCTCGGTGAGTTCGCGCATGCGGGTGGCGTTCATGTCGACGAGCTTCTGCTGGCTCTCGGCGAGGATCGATGCCGACAGCTCCCGGAAGCGTTCGGCTTCGGCGGCCGATGTGGCCGACCGCGAGCGTTCGGCCCTGGCGGCGCCGATGAGGAGGCCGGCGAGAACGCCGAGGAGGGCGCCGGCCAGCAGGGCGATGAGGATCGCGACAGAGGAACTCATGACGCCGACGGTACTGATCGGGTGCGACAGCGCTGCGGACGCTCTACGGTACGGGCGGGCCTCCACGGGGGTGAAGGTCCGTCGGGAGGCGATGTCATGTCCAACACCACGTACCTTGAGGGCAATTTCGCTCCGGTGCCTGACGAGATCGACGCTGTCGAGCTCGAGATCACCGGCACGCTGCCCGAGGCACTCGAGGGCCGGTTCATCCGCACCGGCCCCAACCCCATCAACCCTGATCCCTCGAACCACCACTGGTTCATCGGTGAGGGCATGGTCCATGGCGTGTCGCTGCGTGGCGGCAAGGCCGAGTGGTACCGCAACCGTTGGGTGCTCGGCCCGAGTGCCGCCGCTCATCTGGATCGCACGCCCACCATTCCCGCCGCCGGTGGCGTGTTCCCCGGTGATGGCAACACCAACCTCGTGCATCACGCCGGCATGGTGCTCGCGCTCGAAGAGTTGAGTTGCCCCTATGTGATCGGTCGCGATCTGCAGACCCTCGGGCAGACCGACTTCGGTGGTCCGTTGCCGTTCGGCATCAACGCGCATCCCAAGTTCGATGCCGCCACCGGCGAGATGCATGTAATGGGTTACTCGTTCGCTGCGCCGTTCATGCGCTACCAGGTGATCTCCGCCGAGGGTCAGGTCGTGCACGGCGTCGATGTCGATATCGCCGGCCCTGTCATGGTGCACGACATGGGTCTCACCGAGCGTTTCGCCATCGCGCTCGATCTTCCCGTGCTGTTCGACATCGAACTGGCGATGACCGGGCGTCGTCTTCCGTACCGGTGGTTCGACGACTACACGCCGCGGGTCGGATTCATCCCGCGCGGTGGAATGGGCGGCGGGCTCCGTGCCGGTGCACCTGCGCCCACGATTTGGATCGAAATCGATCCCTGTTATGTGTTCCATCCGCTGAATGCCTATGACGATGGCGCGAACGTCGTCATGGATGTCGTGCGTCATCCCACGATGTTCCGTGAGGAACTCGAAGGCCCCAACGATGGCGATCCGTGGCTCGAGCGCTGGGTGTTCGATCTCGATCGCCGCACGTTCTCGTCCACTGTGATCGACGACGCCGCCCAGGAGTTCCCCCGCATCGACGAGCGGCTCACCGGCCTGCGTCATCGCTATGGCTGGTCAGCGGGTACAAGCCTGACCACGCTCGGTTCCACTGATCTCGAGGTCGGTGGTTCGGTGTTCAAGCACGATCTCGTGGCCGGCACCACCGAGCGTCGTGAACTCGGCAAGGGTCGCATCGGCGGCGAGTTCGTCTTCGTGCCCGCCAGCGACGACGCAGCTGAGGGCGAGGGCTGGTTGATGACCTATCTGAACGATCTGCCCAGCGGCACCGGTGAACTCGTCGTGCTCGACGCCCAGGATCTCAGCGATGTCGCCCGGGTGCATCTGCCCCGCCGTGTACCGGTCGGATTCCACGGCAACTGGATCCCCGATTCGGCCGTGCGCGACTAAGCCGCTCGCGACCCCGCCGACACCACGACTCCCCGGCGCCGACGCTGTCGAACATGACACAATCGTCGCTTCGCGTGTCCGTCGGACGCGCACGATCGCAGGGAGAGCGCGATGGCTGGATTGTGTGAAGGACGGGTATGCATCGTCACTGGCGCCGGGCGTGGCATCGGGCGTGAGCATTCGCTGATGTTGGCTGCTGAAGGCGCCAAGGTCATCGTGAACGATCTCGGTGGTTCTCGTGATGGAACCGGCACTGATCGCGGTCCGGCCCAGGAAGTTGTTGACGAGATCATCGCCGCTGGTGGCGAGGCTGTCGTCAACACCGACGACATCAGCGATTGGGCTGGTGCTGAGCGCATTGTTCAACAGGCCATCGACACCTACGGTCGCCTCGACGTGCTCATCAACAACGCCGGCATCCTGCGCGATCGCATGCTCACCAACATGAGCGAAGCCGAATGGGATGCCGTCATCAAGGTGCATCTCAAGGGCACCGCCGGCCCCGCGCATTTCGCGGCGGCGCACTGGCGTGATCGTTCGAAGGCAGGCGAGACCGTCGATGCTCGAATCATCAACACCACCTCGCCCTCGGGCATCTACGGCAACATCGGCCAGACCAACTACGGCGCCGCCAAGGGTGGTATTGCCTCGTTCACGATCATTGCTGCTGATGAACTCGCCCGCTACGGCGTCACTGTCAACGCCATCGCCCCGGCTGCGCTTACTCGTCTCACTGCTGATCTCGGTATCGGCGATGCTCCCGATGAGGTCAAGGAAGCAATGTCGGCGAAGTGGATCGCCCCGATCGTGGTGTGGCTGGCCAGCGAGGAGTCGCGTGGCGTCACCGGGCGCGTGTTCGATGTGCGTGGCGATCTGCTCGCGGTGTCCGAGGGCTGGCATCAGGGCCCGAAGGTCACCAACGTGCTCGACCCATCCGCCATCGGCCCGCTGGTCGAGGAACTCATGAACACTGCCCGCCCCAATGCCGACATGCTCGGTAACGATCGAGTCTGAGGAAACCATCATGCCCATCAATCACGACGTCGTCGGCGCCACCGGAGCGCCGGTCACCCATAGCTGGACCTCACGCGATTCACTGCTCTACGCGCTCGGTGTGGGGGCCGGGCTCGACGAGCTCGCTTTCACCACCGAGAACAGCCACGACATCACTCAGCGCACACTGCCGACCATGGCTGCGGTGATCGGTGGGGGCATCGCCGGAGCGGTAGCCGCCATTGGCGAGTTCAATTTCGCCATGCTGGTGCACGGTGAGCAGTCCTTCGTGCAGCACCGTGAGATCCCGGTGGAGGGTTCGCTCACCGCAACCGGACGCATCACTGGTATCTACGACAAGGGCTCCGGCGCCGTGGTGGCCTTCGAGGGTGACTGCATCGACGATGCCACCGGCGACGCGTTGCTCACTGTCGGCAGTGCCATCTTCATCCGAGGCGAGGGCGGCTGGGGTGGCGACCGCGGCCCATCCGGCGATCGCAACGCCGCTCCCGATCGTGGCGCTGATCATTCGGTCACCTACAGCACCCGTCCCGATCAGGCGCTCATCTACCGGCTCTCCGGCGATCGCAATCCACTGCACTCAGATCCGTGGTTCGCAGCACTGGCCGGGTTCGACCGACCGATCCTTCACGGTCTGTGCACCTACGGGTTCACCGGTCGTGCCCTGCTGCACACCCTGTGCGATTCCGATCCGGCCCGCTTCCGTTCCATGGAAGGTCGCTTTGCTTCGCCGGTGTACCCGGGCGAGGACCTCACCGTCGAGATGTGGCGCCTCGGTGCTGGCGAGTGCGTGTTCCAGACCCGCGGCCAGGACGGCCGTGTGGTGTTCGCCGGTGGACGACACACCTTCGCCGAGTAGAACTGCAGATCTTCAGAACAGGCGAAGCTCGTTGGATTCGATGCCGCGCAGCTCGTCGTAGTCGACCTCGACGCACGCGATGCCGCGAGCCTCAGCCATCACCTTGGCCTGTGGCTTGATCGACTGGGCTACGAAAATGCCGCGCACCGGTCGCAGCAACGGGTCGAGATCGAGCCGTTCGAGATAGCGGGCGAGTTGCTCCACGCCATCGATATCGCCCCGGCGCTTCACCTCGATGGCCACGGCCACACCGTTAGCGTCGCGGCACAGAAGATCTACCGGGCCGATGTCAGTGGGCCACTCCCGACGCACAAGCGTGAGACCCTCGCTGATGCTGTGGGGATGTTGGGCCAACAGCACCTGGAGATGAGCCTCGACACCGTCCTTCTGCAGACCGGGGTCGATGCCGAGCTCATGGGCCGAATCGTGCAGTAGCTCCTCGATGGTGATCGTGAGGGTTTCGCCCTTGGGGTTGGTCACGATCCAGCAGGACTCCTCCTCGACCACATGGTTCGGGGCGTTCATCCAGTTGAGCGGCTTGTAGGCGCCACCATCGGAGTGGATCGCCACGCAGCCGTCGGCCTTCACCATGATGAGGCGGGTGGCGCTGGGCAGATGGGCCGAGAGGCGTCCGGCGTAGTCCACGGAGCAGCGAGCGATGACGAGGCGCATGAAGTGGCCACTCTACGTGGCCGGACTCGTTGACGAACCGCTACTTCACGCCGCGGCGTTCGAAACGCGACTTGATGAGTTCACGACGTTCCTGCAGTTCGCGATAGGTGAGGCGGTTCGTCGAGGCATCGACACCCACCGCATCCTTGAGGCCGGTGAGATCAACCTGGAACGTGGCGGGGTTCACGCCGACATCGGCGAAGAGCTTCTCGCCATGGGTCTGGGCGAAATACATCGAGATCGACGTGATCTCGGCGAAGAGATCGAGATCGGGGGCCAGCCGAGCAATGGCGCCGTCGAGGAAGACGAGGTTCTTCACATAGAGCATGAGCTCCTTGGGAAGGCGAGCGCCGTAGCCCATGAGCAGCTTGACGACCTTCTGGATCTCTTTGATCATCTCGTCGGGGGAGAGCTGGGTGGGATCGAGCGGCGGACCGTCGAGTCCGAGATCAGCGATGACGACCTCAAGATCGGTATCGAGCGGCAGTGCACCGAGATCACGCAGGGCGCCGAGCTGGATGCGCACATCGTTGGTGGTGGCGCCGAGCATGAGTCGCAGGAACGCACGACGCTTGGCCTCGGAGAGTCGGGCGGTGATGCCGAAATCGAGCAGCGCCACGCGCCCGTCTGGCAGCACGAACAGATTGCCGCCGTGCAGATCGCCATGGAAGATGCCTTCGATCATGGCGCCCTCCATGAACCCGATCATCCCGGTGCGGACGACCGCATGGGTGTCGACACCGGCGGCGAGCATGGAGTCGACGTCATCGAAGTTGAAACCATCGAGCCGTTCCATGACCAGCACCCGTCGGGTCACGAGCGTGGGGTGCGGGCGGGCGATCACATAGCCGCGCTGGCCGAGATTCACGAAGCTTTGAGCCACGTCGAGCATGTTCTGCCCTTCGAGGCGGAAGTCGAGTTCCTCGCTGATGGTCTCGGCGAACAGTTCGACCAGCGCCGGCGGATTGGCAAGCGCCGCGAATGGCAACCGACCCACGAGGAACGGCGCCAACCAAGCCATGACCCCGAGGTCCTTGCGCACGAGATCGGAGACCGTGGTGCGCTGCACCTTCACCACGACCCGCTCGCCGGTGTGCAGGGTGGCGGCATGTACCTGGGCGATCGATGCGGCGGCCAGTGGCTTCTGGTCGAACTCGGAGAACAGGTCTTCGATGGTGCGACCGAACTCGCTCTCGACGGTGGCCCGTACCGAGCTGAACGGTTCGGCGGGCACCTGATCGCGACATTTCTTGAACTCGGTGACCAGCTCCTCGGGGAACAGCCCCTCGCCGGACGAAATGATCTGGGCGAGCTTGATGTAGGTGGGGCCGAGGTGTTCGGCGGCGATGCGCAGGCGGCGTGAGAGATCAGCCCGACTGTTGTCCTTGCCCCTCGCCCGCAGATACCAGAGGCCAACGGCCGTGCCGAAGTGACGCAGGACGCTGAACACCCGGGTGCCGCGGGGTAGACGTCGGGGCGCGATGAGCTCGGGCAGTCGGTGCTGCGTGAGCCAACGGATGTCGTCGACATGGGCCCGCCAGGGCATCTCGTCGGGGACGACGATCCATTCGGGGGTATCAGAAAAAGAGCCGAGTTCGAGATCGGCCGGAGCTGTGGGGGGAGCTTCCATCGCCCCGGAGTGTACGAGTGGCCCGGCGTTGAACCTCAGTCGGGTTCCACGATGGAGGCGCAGGAGTCGAGCGCGCCGGCCCGGGTCAGCTCAATGACTGGGTTGGTTCGTCGTGCAGGCCGCACTCGGTGCGGTTCTGTCCGGCCCAACGACCCGAGCGGGAGTCGTCGTCGTTGCGGGGCGGGATGGTGCAGGGCCAGCAACCGATCGAGGTGTAGCCGCGACCGGTCATCGGGTGCACCGGCAGGCAATGTTCGATCGTGTAGGTATCGACATCGGCGTCGGTCCAGTTGGCCATGGGGTTGACCTTGACGATGCCGCGCATGAGATCGTTGGCGACGATGGGAGCGGTGGCCCGGCTGAGGCTGTCGTCGCGTCGCAGGCCGGTGACCCACGCAGCGTTGCCGACAAGCGCCCGGTTGAGCGGCTCCACCTTGCGGCGGGCACAGCAGCCGGCGGTGTCCTCGAGCCACTGGTTGTCAGGGGCGACATCGTCGGCCGGGGAGATCACGCGGATGCGACCATCGAAGAGATCCGCGGAATGATCGGCGAACCAGAGGGTCTCGGCGAACAGGTACGTGGTGTCGATGAGCACCACTTCGATGCCAGGAACCGCGGACCATGCCAGATGCGCCAGCACCGAGTCAGCGAAACTCGAGGTGACCACGAGTTGGTCGCCGAAACGATCGGCGGCCCAAGCGATGATCTCACCGGGAGTCGCTGATTCGAACTCGATATTGAGGCGGTTGAGTTCGTCGCGGGGAAGCAACAGCGAGTCGCCCGAATCGATCGGGGTGAGTTCCGTGGTGCTCATGTTGCGCACTCCGACTCGGCCACCTCAGCCACGTACGGTCCGGTCTCGTCGAAGTCGACGTAGTAGTCGGGAGCTTCGTCGGGGGTCGGCACGACATCGAAATGGCGCAGTGTGTCGGCAATGGCTCCGGCGCCACCCGAGCGGATCAACCACTCGGAGAATGGCTCGCCGGCCTTGCGACCACCGGCGAACTGCGACACCACGTTGGCAACAGCCTCGGGAGCAGACTTGGCCGGCAGACGCAGCGCCTTCTGGCCGAACACGATGGACTCGTCGCCGACATAGCCGCCCAGCAGCAACTGGTAGCCGGGAAGTGAGCGACCGTTGGCCCGACGCTCAGCACCGAACAGGCCGATGTCGGCAGCATGGTGTTGGCCGCAGCTGTTGGTGCAGCCGGAGATGTTGATGCGGATACCACCAACCTCGGCGAGACCCTCTTCTTCGAGACGGTCACCGATGGCCTTGGCCAGACCGCGGGATTGCGTGACCGCGATGTTGCAGGTATCGGCACCGGGGCAGGCCACGACATCGCGGGCCAGTTCGGCACCGGGGCGCGCCATCTCGATCTCGACGAGGCGGGCGTACAGCGTGGGCAGTTGGGCATCGGTGAGATTGCGGAACACCACGTTCTGACGGTTGGAGAGGCGCACATCGGCTCCAAGTTCGCGCTGGATGGACGCGAGCGAACGGAACTGCGAAGCGGTGATATCGCCGAGCGCGGCATAGGCCACAGCGGAGACGGTGCCATTGGCAGTGCCGCGGATGACACTCGACTCGACCCAACGCTCGTACGGATCGGTTGAACGGATGGTGACGGCTACGCCCTGGCCCACTGCAGTGACCTCACCGGATTCGATGCGACCGGCGGCAGCATCGCCAGCGGCGACAACCTCCGGCGGAATGCCACCGGGCCATGACGACGAGGCCGGAAGGGTGTGACGAACCTTGAGCACCCGACGACGAACCTCGTCGATGCCGAGTTGGTCGACGACCCACTTCATGCGGGCCCGCAACTTGTTGTCGCGGTTGCCGGTCTGCTCGAACACGCGCAGGGCGGCTTCGATGGTGGGAAGGAGATCCTCACGCGAGGTGAAGTCCTCGAGGGACATGGCTGGATGCGGCGTGGCACCGAGACCACCGGCGATGTACACCCGGAAACCGGCCTCGACAGTGCCGTCTTCGAGCGTGCGGGTCACGCCCACCGCGCCGATGTCGTTGAACATGGCCTGGCCGCAGTCGGAGGAGCAGCCCGAGAAGTTGACCTTGAACTTGCGGGGCAGACGCTGGCCGAGCGGATTGCGCACGAAATGACGGAAGGTGGCCTCGGCCCATGGCGTGACGTCGAGCTTCTCGTGCGGGCAGGCGCCGGCGAGATGGCAGGCCATGACATTGCGCACGGTGTCGCCACAGGCCTCACGGGTGGTGAGGTTGACCTCGGCGAGGCGGCGCAGAAGGTCGGGCACCTTGGTGAGTTCCACGTAATGGAACTGGATGTTCTGGCGAGTGGTGATGTGACCCCAACCTCGGGAGAACTCGTCGGCCAGTACGCCCATGAGGTCGAACTGCTCGGGAGTGATGGTGCCGGCCGGCAACTTGATGCGCACCATCTGATTGGTGCCGCCCTGGCGCTGGCCGTAGATGCCGTTGTTGAGGCGCATTACGCGGAAGACATCCTCGGGGATCTCTTCAGCGAGATATTGGGCGATGGCGATCTCGAAGCGTTCGATATCGGCCTGTTGCTCGGCGTCGAGGTCGCGGTTCTGGGGGGCGGGGACGATCGTCGTCATGACGTGCTCCGGTCGGTGGTCGGTTGCGTGAAGGGGAACTGGTTGATGTGCAGGCGATGGAATTCAGCGGCCATGGTCCTCGCCGATCTCTCGCAGGGCGTCGTGCAGGGCGCCGCGCAGGCGTCGGGCGTGGTCGGGGTCGAGGTGCACGACGATGCCGGTGCCGGGACGTCCGAGTTCTTCAACGGTGAGAACGAGACGCGGCTCGGCGTCGTCGTAGTCGTCGCAGATGGCCACGGCCCACGAAACCGGAGTGGCGTCGTCGGCACCTTCGGGAAGGTCGGCTTCGGTGAGCGGCTGATCGTCGATGGAGCGGCGCATGTCAGAGACCTCCGCCGGCGAGTTCGCGTTCGGTGCGGGCACCGAGTTCGAAGGCCGCCACGGCACCGATGACGATGGTGCAGGGAGACTCGAGATGGGTGACCCCGAGTTCGCCGAGCGTGGTGCGCACGGTGTGCTGATTGGGGCGGGTGCCCCAGCGCACGGCGGCCACCGGGGTTGTGGTGTCGAGTCCGCCAGCGATCAGGCGCTCGGCGATGGCGGCCCGCTCGGACACACCCATGAGGATGACGATGGTGGAACCGACCTGGGCAAGCGCCTCCCAGTTGATGGAACGCGAGCCGCCCTTCTCGCGATGGCCGGTGACCACGGTGAACGATGCCGAAACGCCGCGATGGGTGACCGGGATACCAGCGGCGGCGGGAACGCTCACGGCGGAGGTGATGCCGGGCACCACGGTGAACTCGAGACCGGCGGCTATGAGGGCCTCGGCCTCCTCGCCACCGCGACCGAACACGAAGGGATCGCCACCCTTCAGGCGAACGACCTCAAGACCCTGACTGCCCAGATGCACCAGCAGGGCGTTGATGGTCTCCTGCGGAGTGGGGCGGCCGGGTCGCTTGCCGACGTCGATGATCTCGGCGTCGGGGCGGCCAAGGGCGAGGATGGATGCATCGGCGAGGTGATCGTGCACGATGACATCAGCGGCGGCGATGAGGCGCGACGCACGGATGGTGAGTAGCTCGGGATCGCCCGGGCCGGCGCCGACGAGATGCACGGTCATGATGCAACCGCCCCGGTACGGACGGCGAAGCCCTCGATGCCATGCCGGGCGGCGATGGCGGTGATGATGGGGCGCCAGTCGGTGTCCTCGGTGCTGGCGCCCGTGGCGTGGATCCGGGCCCGCTCGGCCGACAACTCGGCGGCGATGAGTTCGAACTCCGGCGTGATGACCTCGCCGAGTTGCTGGCGCAGCCAGGTGGACAGCGCCGGGCTGATGCCACCGGTGGACGCCGTGACCATGACATCGCCGCGACGAATGACGGCGGGAAGAGTGAAGGAGCAGCGGGCCGGATCGTCGGCGGAGTTCACCCAGATGCCGAGTCGCTCGGCCTCTTCGAAGATCTGCTGATCGACGACGGGATCAGCGGTGGCGGTGACGACGAGACGGAAACCCTCGAGATCGCCAGCGGCATAGCGACGCTCAATGATGGTGACCGGCCGGGAGCGGAGTTCGTCGGTGATCTCCGGGGCGATCACGGTGAGGTCGGCGCCGCAGGCCAGCAGTTGGGCGGCCTTACGGGTGGCGATCGGGCCGCCGCCGATGAGGAGGCAGGCCCGGCCGTTGAGGTTCAGATTTATCGGGAACTGCATGGGCGGCCTTCGCGTCTGGGGCGGGGCCATTCAGCATAAGGGGTAAAACCCGATCAGAAAAGTCAACAATTGGATCTGGGCGCTCCAGCACTGCCCCTGAGCGTTTCGGGATCAGGGGCCGAAGGAGGTCCGGTGGTGCCTCAGTCGGCCGCCTCACTGACGATTCGAAGCACCTCGGAGGCCAGTTCCGGCCGACAGATCACGAGATCAGGCAGGTAGGGATCGGCGTTGTTGTAGCGCAACGGTGAACCATCGAGTCGAGACACATGGAGTCCGGCGGCGATGGCCACAGCAGCGGGAGCGCAGTTGTCCCATTCGTACTGGCCTCCTCCGTGCACGTAGACATCGACCTCGCCTCTCACCACGGCCATGGCCTTGGCTCCGGCAGAACCCATCGGAACAAGCTCACCGCTGAGTTGTTCGGCGACGGCCACCGCGATCGCGGGCGGGCGGGTGCGGCTCACGACCACCTGAACTGGCCGGCCAGCAGGCCGCGGCGGCACCGTGGGTGGGTTGGCGGTCGAGAGCACGAGGTCGAGTCCGGGCAGTGCGACAGCGCCGACAGCGGGTTCGCCATCGATGGAAAGGGCGATATGGACCGCCCAGTCGTCGCGGATCTCGCTGAATTCACGGGTGCCGTCGAGCGGGTCGACGATCCAGGCCCGTGAGAAGGCCAGGCGGGCCTGATCGTCCTTGCCCTCCTCGGAGAGCACTGCGTCGTCGGGGCGCAGGGCGGCGAACTGTTCCATGAGCCAGTCATGGGAACGAAGATCGCCCGTGTCCTTGATGGTGCGTTCATCGGCTCCCGCAGCAACCAGTTCGGCCCGAACTTCGAGCAGGAGGGCGCCGGCGCGTTGGGCAAGGTCGACTGCCAAGGCGTGGTCGCTCATGGCAGACTCATCGCTTGCGCTGCCGCCGCCGCCCTCGCGGGCCGGTGCCGAAACCTGACTAGTGTGGTCAGGAATTAGAGACGTATGGGATCGCTGCATCCCCGAACACTAAGGCCTTGATGGACTACGAACTTTCACATCTGGCAACGCTTGAGGCTGAGTCGATCCACATCTTCCGGGAGGTGGCCGCCGAGTTCGAGCGGCCCGTGCTGCTCTACTCGGGTGGCAAGGACTCCGTGGTGATGCTGCATCTGGCACTCAAGGCGTTTGCGCCCTGTTCGCTGCCGTTCCCGGTCATGCATGTCGACACCGGGCATAACTTCCCTGAGGTCATCGAGTACCGCGACGCAGCGGTGGTTCGCGCCGGTGCCCGACTCGTCGTCGCCTCCGTCGAGGAGTCCATCCGCAAGGGTCGAGTGGTGGAGGAGACAGGTCCGCGTGCCAGTCGTAATCGCCTGCAGACCACCACGCTGCTCGACGCCATCGAAGAGCACCGTTTTGACGCGGCGTTCGGTGGCGGTCGCCGTGATGAGGAGAAGGCCCGGGCCAAGGAGCGCGTGTTCTCGTTCCGAGATGAATTCGGTCAGTGGGATCCCAAGAATCAACGCCCCGAGCTGTGGAGCCTCTACAACGGCCGTCACAAGCAGGGTGAGCACATCCGGGCGTTTCCGCTTTCCAACTGGACCGAGCTCGACATCTGGCAGTACATCGCTGCCGAGAACATCGAGCTGCCCACGATCTACTACGCCCATCGTCGCGAGGTGTTCAAGCGCGATGGCATGTGGCTGGCTGTCGGCCCGTATGTCACGGTTATGGAGGGTGAGGTACCCGTCGAGATGACCGTGCGCTATCGCACTGTGGGTGATGCCTCATGCACCGGCGCCGTCGAGTCCACTGCGACCACGGTCGAAGAGGTCATCGAAGAGGTCGCCGCTACTCGCATCACTGAGCGCGGTGCCACCCGCGCTGACGATCGCGCAACTGAAGCCGCTATGGAAGACCGAAAGAAGGAGGGCTACTTCTAATGGCAGAACTTCTTCGTTTCGCCACTGCTGGATCCGTCGACGACGGGAAGTCAACCCTCATCGGTCGACTTCTGTACGACTCGAAGGCCATCTTCGAGGATCAGCTCGAAGCCGTCGAGGCCACCAGTGCCTCACGCGGTGATGAATACACGAACCTCGCGCTGCTCACCGACGGCCTTCGCGCCGAACGCGAGCAGGGCATCACCATCGACGTCGCGTATCGCTACTTCGCCACGCCGAAGCGCAAATTCATCATCGCCGACACCCCCGGCCATATCCAGTACACCCGCAACATGGTCACCGGTTGTTCCACCGCCGATCTCGCCCTCGTGCTGGTCGATGCCCGCCATGGTCTTGTCGAACAGTCCCGCCGCCATGCGTTCCTTGCGTCGCTGTTGAGGGTGCCGCACCTTGTGCTGTGCGTCAACAAGATGGATCTCGTCGATTACGACCAGAAGATCTTCGATGACATCTGCGACGAGTTCCGTTCGTTCGCCAGCAAACTTGACGTGAACGATCTCACGTTCGTGCCGATCTCGGCACTCAACGGCGACAACGTCGTGCATCGCAGCGAGAACATGCCGTGGTACGAGGGCACGTCGCTGCTGCACCATCTCGAAAACGTGTTCATCGCCTCAGACCGCAACTTGATCGATGCCCGCTTCCCGGTGCAGTACGTGCTGCGCCCCATGCAGAACGCGCATCACGATTACCGCGGCTATGCCGGCACTGTGGTCGGCGGCGTTCTGAAGCCGGGCGACGACGTGGTGGTCCTGCCCTCTGGATTCACCTCCACCATCGCCAGTATCGACACAGCCGACGGTCCGGTTGATGAAGCGTTCCCACCCATGTCGGTGAGCGTTCGCCTTTCGAGTGAGATCGACATCTCCCGGGGCGACATGATCTGCCGGCCCGCCAATCAACCGAATGTCGGTCAGGACATCGACGCCATGGTCTGCTGGATGAGTGAGGCCTCATCGCTTACGCCTGGTGCCAAGATCGGGATCAAGCACACCACCCGTTCGGCCCGTGCGCTGGTGAAGAACCTCCACTACCGACTCGATGTCAACACGTTGCATCGTGAGAACGAGATCAACGCCCTCGCGCTCAATGAGATCGGTCGCGTGACACTACGAACCACGGTGCCGTTGTTCTTCGACGACTACCGACGCAATCGTGAGACTGGGTCGTTCATCCTCATCGACGAGGCCACCAATGCCACAGTCGGTGCGGGCATGATCCTCGGTCCGACCCAGGCGTGAGTGAGCCGGTCGTGAGCGAACCGCAGACCGTCACCCCTGGTGCGGTTTGGCATCCGGGCACTGTTTCACGGTCGCAGCGATGGGCCTCCGCCACGAGCGGTGGGGCCACATTGTGGTTCACCGGACTCTCCGGATCGGGTAAGTCCTCAGTCGCAGTCGAGGTCGAACGTCTGCTGGTTGAGGCGGGTCGAAGTGCGTACCTGCTCGACGGTGACAATCTTCGCCACGGTCTCAATGGCGATCTCGGATTCTCCGATGCTGATCGCACTGAGAACGTGCGGCGGGTCGGTGAGGCCGCCCGCCTCTTTGCCGACGCGGGTGTCGTGGCGCTGGTGCCGCTTATTTCGCCGTTCCGTGAAGGTCGCGACCGCGCTCGTACCGTGCACGCAATCGCCGAGGTGCCGTTCGCCGAGATCTTCGTCGATACACCGCTTGAGATCTGCGAACAACGCGACCCGAAGGGTCTCTATGCGCAAGCCCGAGCCGGTTCGCTTACCGGGATGACTGGTATCGACGCACCCTATGAGCCGCCGGTGAACCCCGAGTTGCGACTGGTGCCCGCCGACGGCGATGTCACCACAATGGCGCGTCGAGTCATCGAACTGCTCGACACGCTGAACTGAACCCGTCGCTGGGCCAGATCGGTCAGCGGGCGTCGGAGTCGGGCCCCACGCTGGTCGGAAGGCCGGAAGAGTTCAGGCGCCGCCGCGGCCGTACTCGATCGATCGACTCACCAGGCGCCGCACCTGATCCTCGTCGGCTCCCGCATCAACGAGCGACGTGATCCGCTCCTCGAGGTCGGCGGCTACTCGATCATCGACGATGTCTGTTGCCGAACCTGACCCGGGCTTGGCCAGCGCTCCCGGCGGGGAGACCGAAGTGACCAGCACGAGAGCGATGGCGGCTACTGCTGTGACGAGCCCGAAGGTGATGGCGCCACCGGTGCTGTCGAGGATGGAACTCACGATCATGCTTATGATGCCGCCGACAAAGACGCCGAGTACTGCCCGTCGCACAAGTCGCGGGCTGATCCGAGGTGGTTGCTGGACCGGCAGCGTGGAGGTCATCGGGCCAGTGGCTTGTACTTGATGCGATGGGGTTGATCGGCGTCTGCTCCGAGTTCCTTCTTGCGGAAGGATTCGTACTCGCTGAAATTGCCCTCGAACCAACGCACTTGGCTGTCGCCCTCGAAGGCGAGCACGTGGGTGGCGACCCGGTCGAGGAACCAGCGATCATGGCTGATCACCACGGCACAGCCGGCGAAGGATTCGAGACCTTCTTCGAGCGCTCGCAGCGTGTCGACGTCGAGATCGTTCGTGGGCTCATCGAGCAGCAGCACGTTGCCGCCGCGGGCGAGAACCTTGGCGAGGTGCACGCGGTTGCGTTCACCGCCGGACAGCACGCCGACCTTCTTCTGCTGGTCAGAACCCTTGAAGTTGAACGACGCAACATACGCACGACCGTTCATCTCCCGACTGCCCAGCTTGATGATGTCGTTACCGCTGGTGATTTCTTCGTACACGGTCTTTTCGGAATCGAGGCTGTCGCGACTCTGGTCCACATAGGCGAGATTGACGGTGGGTCCGATGCGCATCGCACCGCCATCGGGATCCTCCTGTCCGGTGATCATGCGGAACAACGTGGTCTTGCCGGCACCGTTGGGGCCGATGACCCCGACAATTCCCGCTCGGGGAAGATTGAAGGAGAGGTCTTCGACAAGGAGTCGATCGCCGAAGCCCTTCGAGATCCCCTCGGCTTCGATGACGACATCACCGAGACGATCTCCGGACGGGATGTAGATCTCGAGGCCATCGCCGCGACCCTGCGCCGATTGTGATTCGGCGAGCAATTGCTCGTACGCAGAGAGCCGGGCCTTGCCCTTGGCCTGGCGGGCTTTCGGAGCCATCCGCACCCAGTCGAGCTCATGGGCGAGTGTTCGGGCCCGAGCGGACTCCTGCTTCTCCTCCATGCGGAGGCGTTCCTGTTTCTGCTCGAGCCAGCTGGTGTAGTTGCCCTCGAACGGGAAACCCTTGCCATGGTCGAGTTCGAGGATCCACTGCGCAACGTTGTCGAGGAAATAACGATCGTGAGTGATGGCCACAACGGTGCCGGGGTAATCACGTAGGAACCGTTCGAGCCAAGCAACTGATTCGGCGTCGAGATGGTTGGTGGGCTCGTCGAGCAGCAGGAGATCGGGTTTGCTCAGCAGCAGGCGGCACAGTGCAACACGTCGGCGTTCGCCACCGGAGAGATTTGTGACCTCGCCGTCGGAGGGGGGCAGTCGAAGCGCGTCCATGGCGATCTCGATCGTGCGCTTGAGGTCCCATGCACCACTTGCTTCGATCTTTGCCTCGAGCTCGGCCTGTTCCTCACCGAGCTTCTCGTAGTCGGCTTCGGGGTCGGCCCACTTGGCGAGTACGGCGTCGTAGCGCTCGAGCAGCGTGGCGGTCTCCCCGAGTCCGTCCATCACATTGCCCATGACGTCTTTGGAGTCATCGAGTTGGGGTTCCTGCTCGAGCAGGCCCACCGTGAATCCTGGTGAAAGTCGTGCCTCGCCGGTGTAGCCGTCGTCGAGACCGGCCATGATGCGCAGCAACGAGGACTTGCCCGAACCGTTGGATCCGATCACGCCGATCTTGGCGCCCGGGTAGAACGACAGGCTGATGTTCTTGAGCACCTCGCGGTCAGGTGGGTAGAACCGATCGACCTTGTGCATGGTGAAGATGTACTGAGTGCTCATGGTCGTCAAGGGTAGTGATGGTTGCGCTGTGGTGTGAACCGATGGTCGTTGAGCCGTGTCGACTTCGAGAGTTGCACTGGGCTTGGACGCGACGATGCCCCGCCGAAGCGGGGCATCGTGCACTACTGGTTTCGCTGGGAATCAGCGACGACCGGTAGCCCTCTTGGCGGGTGCCTTCTTGGCTGCGGTCTTGCGTGCGGGTGCCTTCTTGGCGGTTGCCTTCTTCACCGTGCGCTTGGCTGCAGTCTTCTTGGCGGGTGCCTTCTTGGCTGCGGTCTTGCGTGCGGGTGCCTTCTTGGCGGTTGTCTTGCGAGCCGGTGCCTTCTTGGCAGCGGTCTTGCGTGCGGGTGCCTTCTTGGCAGCGGTCTTGCGAGCCGGTGCCTTCTTTGCGGTTGCCTTCTTGGCCGGTGCTTTCTTGGCAGCGGTCTTCTTGGCAGGTGCCTTCTTCTTTACAGCCATCTTCGCCTCCTCGGCGTGTTCATGGTGTTGTTCGGCGGATCCGACAACGACATCGACATGAGTTGACATGTCATGCGCAACCGCGGTCGAAACCTCCATGTCTGATGGATCAATGTGCTGCGCAGCGGAAACGCTAGTCACATCAGCACTGTTACGCGCGGACTTCTTTGCGTTGCGCTGTTCGCGAGGTGCAACGTCGGCAGACTTCGAAGGTGCTCGCAACACAAGTGCGAGGTCGATTCCGCGTCGCGGTGTGTCAATCGAAAACACTGCGAAGGTAGTGACGTCGCCGAGCTTGAGGACATCGCGTGCCGTGCGCGGAGCCGGATCACCCAGAAGTTTCAAGGGTGAATAGCACCTGGCGTTTCCCACGCGCACATACGCGCCATGAGACGAGAAGGATTCAACAGTGCCTTCGAGTGTGCTGCCGATCGGGTGGTTGGCGACGAACTCGAGGAAGTGCAGTGGCTCGTTGAGCGGCTCTGCAGGCTTCCGTGATGCACCGCGTCGATCGCCGCGAAGTTCGTTGTTGTTCGCGTTGTTGTTCGCGTTGGTCTCTGCGTTGTTACTGCGGCCGCGTGTTGAGTTGCTGCTCCGCGGAGCACCGCGCTGCTCGTCGCGTGCACCGTTGTTCGACTTCTCAATTGCCGTGTTCGCGCTCTTTGCTCCGCGTCGACGCGGTGATTTCGTTTCGGCTTGATCGACACCGGTTACCTCGGTTTGCTGACGGGGTCGATCCTTGGTTCGCGCGTCTCGGGTGGTGCGTCGGCTCACCGGACCGCGCACTGGAGTGCGAAGAGAGAAGACCCAGCCAACCCCGGGCACCGGCTTTCCGCCGATGAGCCGGCCCTCGTCGAAGATCCATGGACGGGCGACGTGGAGTTCTTGGAACGAGTCGTTCGACAGCACGGTGGCGTTGACCTTCTCGGCCACCTGGAGGATGAATGCATCGCCGCGACCGATTGTGCCTGCTGGTGGCGTGACGAGTTCTCCGGCGAGGAGTGCTGCTTCGTACTCGGCCCGCTCGGACTGATCGATGCGATTGGGGAAGGTGGCATCGACGACCACGGTGATGGTGTCGACCTGATGTTCCTCCATGAAGGAGGTAACCGCGTCGTCGAGCTGACGCAGGCTGGGGGTTGTGCGGCCCTCGGTGGCGATGTTGGAGCCATCGACGACCACATGGGATCGGATCATGGGGATGAACGTTCTTTTCGTTTGGGGGAATGCCGACGGCAGTTCCGGAGTGAGGCCGGTCGCTCGCTACGGGCTCCTCGCCATCGAACCCTTGAGTGGGTCGAATGGGAGTGGCCGCTGATGCAGGGCGGATCCATACCTCTTTGACGTCTCCAAGCCTACGCTGCGATCCATGAACGAGGACATTCGTGGTCGTGAAGCCGAATGCACGGAGCTGCTCCAGGGGCTTATCCGCAATGCGTGTGTAAATGACGGGTCGGTGACCTCGGGTGGCGAAATTCGCAGCACAGACCTGTTGCGCACGTATCTGGAGGGCCCGGGGATCGACATCGAGACCTACGAAGCGGCTCCGGGCCGTAACAGCCTGGTGGCCCGGATCGAGGGAACTGATCCCGACGCTCCCACCCTGCTGCTGATGGGACACACCGATGTTGTCCCGGTGAACCCGGAGCACTGGACCCATGATCCCTTTGGGGGCGAACTCATCGACGGTGAGGTGTGGGGTCGGGGAGCAGTCGACATGCTGAACCTCACGGCCTCAATGGCGGTTGCTACCAAACGGCTGGCCCGCTCAGGTTTTGCTCCTCGCGGAACACTCATCTACCTGGCCGTTGCTGATGAGGAAGCCTTCGGCGACTACGGCGCCGCTCATCTCATGACCCATGAACGCGATGCAGTGCTCGCCGATTACGTCATCACTGAATCCGGGGGAATCCCGCTTCCGAGTCCGAGCGGGCTCAAGCTCCCGGTCATCGTTGGTGAGAAGGGCGTGTTCAACATGCGACTCACAGTGCAGGGAACTGCGGGTCACGGTTCGCAGCCATATCGCACCGACAATGCACTTGTCACCGCGGCGGAGGTCGTGCGCCGTATCGACGCGTTCGAGCCGGCGACGCAGATCCATGAGATCTGGAAACGTTTCATCGGTTCGATGGGATACCCCGATGAGATCACCCAGCCACTTCTGTCAGTCGATGCGCTCGACACGATGCTCGGTGAACTTCCGATCGGGATGGGCCGTCAGTTCCACGCCTGCACGCATAACACCTATGCCCCGACGATGATGCAGGCCGGAACAAAGATCAATGTGATACCTGACCAGGTGAGCCTCGAGATCGACATCCGTACCCTTCCCGGGCAGGGTGTCGACGATGTCATGGCGGAGTTGCGTCTCGCACTCGGCGATCTCGCGGATCGCGTCGAGTTCCACCCGGGTGTTTACGACGCTTCCAGTGCATCGCCGATCGACACGCCGCTGTGGGACACCCTCTCCCGAGTTACACAACGTTGGTACCCGGGATCAGAGACCGTTCCGTTCCTGACGGTGGGCGCTACTGACTCGCGCTTCTTCCGGCGGGAGGGCCGCACTGCGTATGGCTTCGGTCTCTTCAGTCAGAACATGAGTTTCGAGGACTATGGCGCGATGTTCCACGGTGATGATGAACGGATCGACACCGAGTCGCTCGGGTTGTCGACTGAACTGTGGGAGGTCGTCGCCGGCGACCTTCTCACCGCACGCGACTGAGGCACCGGTTCCGCCAGTCGCAGCGGGAACGATGCCTCAGCAAGAGCTGCTGCTTCACGACGGCCTGAAGCGAGCGGCCAGATAGCGGTTCAGACGTCGCCGAGGGCGCTCTCCATGAGGTCATGCAGTTCGGCCTTATGGATCGAGAGGTTGCCAGTGGCGGGACTGGCAGATTCCTGACGACTCACGCGACGGATGTGATGGGTGTTCTCGTGGGCCTCATAGAGACGACCCTTGATGTGGTTCCATGCACCCATGTTCTCGGGCTCTTCCTGCAGCCAGACGATCTCGTCGGCGTTCGAGTACTTGTCGAGGATGGCAGCCACTGCCTCGTAGGGCCACGGGTAGAGCTGCTCAACCCGCACGACAGCCACGGGAGCCTCGCGAGTGTCGCGCTCAGCTTGTGCTTCCACGCCGACCTTGCCCGAGGCGAACACCACGCGACGCACGGCGGTGGGATCGGTGATGCCCGAATCGTCGAGCACCTCTTGGAACGAACCGTGAATGAGTTCCGACACCGGTGAACGCGAGGTCTTGGCCCGCAGTCCCGACTTCGGGGTGAACACGATGAGCGGCTTGCGGATCTCGCGGCGCACCTGACGGCGCAGGAGATGGAAGAACTGGGCGGCCGTGGTGGCGTTGCACACCTGGATGTTGTCGCCGGCCGACAGTGTGAGGAAGCGCTCGATACGGGCCGAGGAGTGCTCGGGGCCCTGACCCTCGTAGCCATGAGGAAGAAGCATGACGAGGCCAGAGGTCTGACCCCACTTGTCCTCGGCGGCAACGATGAACTGATCGATGATGACCTGGGCGCCGTTCATGAAGTCGCCGAACTGGCCCTCCCACAGGACCAACGCGTCCTTGTTGTCGACCGAGTAGCCGTACTCGAAGCCGAGGGCGGCGAACTCCGACAGCAGCGAGTCGTAGATCCAGAACTTGGCGCCATCGCGAGCGGTGTTCTCGAGCGGGACGATGTCCTTGCCGGTCTCGTAATCGATGAGCGCGGCGTGACGATGTGAGAACGTGCCTCGTCGTGAGTCCTCGCCCGTGAGTCGCACCGAGGTGCCCTCATAGAGCAGCGAACCGATGGCGAATGCTTCGCCCAGTGCCCAGTCGACCTCGCCATCGACGGTGAACATGGTGTGGCGACCTTCGAACTGCTTCGCCAGTTTGGGGTGGACGGTGAAGCCTTCGGGGACGAACTCGAGGTGTTCGAAGACGGCATCGAGAGTTTCGCGGGGCACGCCGGTGTCGACATGCGCTCGCACGCCTTCGTAGTGACGCTCAGGTGCGGATTCGAGCGGCGCCGGCGCATCGTGCGAGCGGGTTTCGTCGAGCGCGGCCTGCAGGCGGGTCTGGAAGTCGTCGAGCGCTGCTTCGGCGTCCTCGAGGGAGATGTCGCCCTTGCGGACGAGTGCCTCGGTGTAGAGCTTGCGGACCGAGCGGCGAGCCTCGATGCGCTTGTACATGAGCGGCTGGGTGTAGCTCGGGTCGTCGCCCTCGTTGTGGCCATGGCGCCGGTAGCAGACCATGTCGATCACGACGTCCTTGTGGAACTGCTGGCGATAGGCAAAGGCCAGTCGAGCAACACGCACAACTGCTTCGGGATCGTCGCCGTTCACGTGGAAGATCGGCGCCTGGATCATCTTGGCGACGTCGGTGGGGTACTCCGAAGAACGCGCCTCGGTGGGGTTCGTTGTGAAACCGAGTTGGTTGTTGATGATGACGTGGATGGTTCCGCCCACCCGGTAGCCGCGGATGTCGGAGAGGTTGAGGGTCTCGGCGACAACGCCCTGACCGGCGAACGCGGCGTCGCCGTGTACGAGCACGGAGAGCACCGGATAGTTGCCGGGGGGCTCGATGCGATCCATCTTGGCGCGGGCCATGCCGACCACAACCGGGTCGACGGCTTCGAGATGTGAGGGATTGGCGGCGAGCTCGACCTGCACGGTGTTGCCGGCCGGGCTGGTGAACATACCGGTCTGTCCGAGGTGGTACTTGACGTCGCCGGAACCCTGGATGCTCTCGGGATCGATATTGCCCTCGAACTCGGTGAAGAGCTGTTCATGGCTCTTGCCCACGATGTTGACCAGCACATTGAGGCGACCACGATGGGCCATTCCGAGCACAGCGGAGTGCATGGACGCATCGGCGGCTTCGCTCAATACGGCGTCGAGCAACGGGATGGCAGATTCGCCGCCCTCGATGCCGAAGCGCTTCTGGCCCAGATACTTGGTGGCGAGGAATTTTTCGAGCGCCTCGGCGGCATTGAGGCGATCAAGGATGTGACGCTTCTCCTCGGTGGTGAGCGAGAACGTGACTCCTTCGACCTGTTGCTGGATCCAGCGCTTCTCGACCGGGTCCTGGATATGCATGTATTCGATGCCGATGGTGCGGCAATAGGCATCGCGCAGCACGTCGAGGATCTCGTCGAGCTTCATATGCTTGTGTCCGGCGATACCACCGGTGAGGAACACGCGATCAAGGTCCCAGATGGTGAGCCCGTAGGACGCAGGATCGAGTTCGGGATGGAGATAGGGCTCCTCGGCCTCGAGCGGATCGAGGTCGGAGATGAGATGACCACGCACCCGATGCATGTTGATGAGGGTCTGCACCTTCATCTGCTTCTCGAGCATCGCCTCTTCACGACCGAAGGCGTTGGTGTCGCGACCCCACTCGACTGCTTCGTAGGGCACGCCGAGCGAACGGAACACATGCTCGTAGAACTCGTGCTCGCCCATGAGCAGTTCGTGCACCCGCTTGAGGAACAGACCTGACTCGGCGCCCTGAATGATGCGGTGGTCGTAGGTGGAGGTGATGGTCATCACCTTCGAGAGACCCAGCCCGGCGATCGTGGCGGGATCTGCGCCCTGGTACGCAGCCGGGTAGTCGAGTGAACCCACACCGACGATGAGTCCCTGGCCGGGCATGAGGCGCGGCACTGACTGCACGGTGCCGATGGTTCCGGGATTGGTGAGACTCACAGTGACGCCGGCGAAATCGTCCGGGGTGAGTTTGTTGGAGCGGACCTTACGGATGAGTTCTTCGTAGGCGTCGAGGAACCCGGCGAAGTCCATCGTGTCGGCGGCCTTGATGCACGGGACGAGCAGTGATCGTGAACCGTCGGACTTCTCCTGGTCGACCGCGAGACCGAGATTGAGGTGCTCGTGTTTCACGACATAGGGCTTGCCATCGGAGCCCTCGTGGTACGCCGAATTCATGACTGGCGTGGCCTCGGTGATGGCACGGACGATGGCATATCCGATGATGTGAGTGAAGCTCACCTTGCCGCTGCGTGACCGGGTCAGGAAGTTATTGATGGTCTTGCGGTTGACCTCGAGCAGCTTGGCCGGAACCTCACGAAAGCTGGTGGCGGTCGGGACGGTCAGGCTCGACTCCATGTTGGCCACGATCCGCGCGGCGGCGCCTCGCAACGGAGTTCCGGGCTCGGCATCGGGCGTTGCTGCAGGGGCTGATGAGGTGCCGGAAGCCGCAGGAGCGCTGGCCGTTGCTGCCGTGCTTGCAGCGGTGTTTGACGCGCTGAGGGGGCCGGCAGTGGGCCGGTAGCCATGGAAGAATTCTTTCCAGCTCGCACTGACCGAATCCGGGTCGTTGCGGTACTGCTCGAACATTTCGTCGACGAGCCACGCATTGGGGCCCGTGATCTGGGGGGAGGAGTCGTCAGCCACGAGGAGTCAGCCTATCGGCGCCCGCGAGGGCATCGGAGACTCGGGGGCGACCACGACCGATAGATTCCTCGATCGTGCTCAGATTGGCGACGTGGAACGTGAATTCGCTCAAGGCCCGGCTTCCGCGGGTCACCGAATGGGTGGCCGAGGCCGCCCCGGATGTCCTGTGCATGCAGGAGACGAAGATGAAGCAGGAGGTGTTCCCGGCCGAGGTTTTCGCTGATCTGGGCTACGAGAGCGCGCATTACGGCCAGGGTCAGTGGAACGGCGTCGCCATCATCTCCCGGGTGGGCCTCACCGACGTGGTCGCCGGTTGGGACGACGATGGCCCCGAAGACCCGGAGGCCCGTCTGCTCTGGGCGACCTGCGCCGGGATTCGGGTTGCGTCGGCCTATGTACCCAACGGTCGAGCCCTCGACAACGATCACTACACCTACAAGTTGGGATGGATGGCGCGACTTCGCGACGCACTCGACCGCCATGAGGATCCTGCCGCGGAACTGGCGGTGCTCGGTGACTACAACATCGCCCCCGAGGATCGTGATGTCTGGAGCATGGCGGCGTTCGCTGGTGCCACGCATGTGAGCGAACCTGAGCGTGAGGCGCTGCGCTCTCTCGAGCGATGGGGGCTCACCGATGTGTTCCGTCGGTTTCACGATGAGGACAAGGTGTACTCATGGTGGGACTACCGCGGCGGCGACTTTCATCAGGGACGCGGTATGCGCATCGACCTGATCATGGCAACCGAGGCGCTCGCTGCCCGGGCTGCCGACTGCACCATCGACCGGAATGCCCGCAAGGGAAAGCAGCCCAGTGACCATGCGCCGGTTGTCATTGAGTTGGCCGACTGATGGCAGGGGACAGCGCTTCTCCCGTTTTCACCGACGGCAATGTCTTCGGCGTCGGGGCCACCGCGAATGCCTTTGGAGTCGATGCGGTACTTGATGTCACCATCGAGGAAGAGGCCGCCCGACGCGCGGCCGCGGCGGTTCGTCGCCTCATTGTTGCGTTATCGGCTACCTCGGCGTCGATCGAAGACCTCGACCGGATCGCCGATGCCGTTGATGCCATAACGGCCAGCGTTCCTGCCGGCGCTCCTGATGACCTCGTGGTGCCGGGCGATTTCTCGGTGATCAGTGACACGGCCATCCGTCAGTCGCACCGTCTGCGTGAGCGCAGCCCGTTCATTGGTCAGGCCAATCCGGTGGCCCCCCCGATGCACGTTGTCTTCACCGAGGATGCGATCGAGGCGACCGTCACGCTTGGGTCGCTCTTCGAGGGCCCCCCGGGCTGTGTGCATGGTGGGTTCGTGGCTGCGATGTTCGATGAGGTGCTCGGGGCGGCCCAGGTGCATTCGGGGAAGGCAGGCATGACCGGCCGACTCACGGTGCACTATCGAAGCCCCACGCCGCTGAACGAGGAGTTGCGTCTTGCCGCGAAACTGATCCGGGTGGAGGGCCGCAAGATCCTGTGCACCGCAACGCTGCATGCCGGCGAGCGCCTGTGCGCCGATGCCGAAGGGCTGTTCGTCACCGTGAATCTCGACAAGATGCGCGCAATGCTCGAGGCCGGCGGCGGCTCAGCTTCTGGTTGAGGAGCTTCTGGTTGAGGAATCAGCAGTTCAGGAATCAGCGCTCGGAGTTCCGGCCACAATTGCGAGCAGTTCTGGCCCGAATCGTGCTGCCTTGACCTCACCGAAGCCGTAGACCGAGAGCAGTTCGGTGGCGGAGGATGGCCGGGTCATGGCGATCTCGATCAGGGTGCGGTCGTTGCAGATGACGAAGGCCGGGGTGGCGGCAGCGCGGGCCCGGGCGAGGCGCCAGGATCGAAGCGCTTCGAGCAGTTCGCGACCGGCATCATCGAGTTGGTCGGCAGTGCGAATGCCGTTGGTGCGTGCCGTGGTGGAGCGGGTGCTTGTTGTTCGCGATCCACCGCTGCGAGCCGGGCCGCGACGGGACGTGCTGGACGAGCCGGCGGGCTTGGGCAGCACCTCGCCCCGGCCCACCGCCTCGGGGGTCAGGCCGGCGCTCATGGCGGCACAGGCGGCGGACACGGTTTCGAGATACGGCGATGGTTCGCGGGTCATGTTCTTTGAGCCGTAGCGACGTTGCCGCGCCCAGGTGCAGATGAGCTCGCGTTCTGCGCGGGTGACCGCCACATAGAACAGGCGGAGCTCCTCGTGCAGGGCTTCTTCGGTGCGGGCATGCACGATGGGGGTGAGTCCGACCTCGAGACCTGCGGCATGGACGACGGGCCACTCCAGACCCTTGGCGGCATGGAAGGTGCAGAGTTCGACAGCGTCGCCGTTGCGATCGGGTTGATCGGCCCGTGTGGTGGTGGCCAACCAGGCCATGAATCCGGCGCTGGTGGGCCCGGGCTCGACGGCGACGTAGTCGCGACCCAACTGCACGAGGGCATCGACGTTGGCCTGCCGTTCAGCGGCTCCCTCCCCCTCGACCTCGGCATCGTCGAGTGAGGTGGCGAGATCGGCGAGGGCATCGGTGAAGGCGCCGCTGGACTGGCGGATCTGACCCAGTGCGGCTTTGACCTCAGGCTGCTCGAGCAGTGGGGCTGCACCACGGACCCGGTACGGGATCTTCACGGCGTTGAGTGCTTCTTCGATGGCGGGGATCTGGGCGTTGGTACGCACGAGGATCGCTTGTGATGACCAGCGCTCGCCGGGGCCGTGGTGGTCGCGAACGGCCCGGGCGATCCCGGTGGCCTCGTCCCTCTCGTCGAGGTAGGCGACGACTCTCGGCACGGGGCCATCGGGGCGATTTGCTTCGAGTACGCCGCCGCGGTCGACCGCGTCGGCTCCGGTGGCGAGAAGGGCGTTAGAAACACCGAGGATCTGGGGGGCCGAGCGGAAGTTCTGGGTGAGCCGCACCACCTGGGCGGTGGGAAAACGATCGGGGAACTGGCGCAGCAGGTTCGGGTCGGCGCCGTTCCAGCTGTAGATGGCCTGGTTTGGATCGCCGACGACGCAGAGATCGAGGCGGTCGCCCCGCCAGGCGTCGAGAAGGTGCTGCTGCAGCGGGTTGACGTCCTGAAATTCGTCGACGAAGAGATGCTGGAACCGCCAGCGCTGCGCTGCGGCGAACTCGGGGTCGTTGCGGAGATCGCGGGCGCAGACCCTCAGGAGATCATCGAAGTCGATCAGGCGCTGTTCACGGCGAAGAGACTCGTAGCGGGCGAAGACGTCGGCGACCACCGAACCGGCGGTGGGTGGTCGGCGGCCCGCGCGATCGGCGGCCTCGGCATAGGCGCCAGGGTCGATCATGCGGGCCTTGGCCCATTCGATCTCAGCGATGAAGTCGATGGCGGGGATGGCCGAGACGTTCTTCGGGAACTGGGCGAGAAGGCGGCCGACGAACCCGACCTTGCGGTCGAGAAGTGTTGGGGGCGTGATGCCGCGCTCGGCCCAGCGGCCCCGCAGTTGTGCGTAGGCCACGGAATGGAAGGTGCCGGCGGCGACGGATTCGCGCAGGCCCAGAGCGCGTAGGCGCCCGGTGAGTTCAGCGGCGGCTTTGCGGGTGAAGGTGAGCGACAGGACATGGCGGGGATCGAGATCGCCGGTTGCGGCCCGCCAGGCCACCCGGCGAGTGAGGACGCGGGTCTTGCCGGAACCGGCGCCGGCGAGGATGCACAGCGGTGAGGTGGTGGCGGTGACGGCATCGCGCTGCGCCGCGGTGAGGCCATGGAGCAGGTCGTCGGGATTCACACATGAGACCGTACTCACCACCCGCGACAGTCGCCTCGGGGGTACCGTTTCGCATGCCCTATCCCCAGGATGCACTGCACAGCTCCGAGGAACTGATCCTCGATCTCCATCCGCACTGGTGGTTCTTCGCCAAATCCGCCGCCGTGCTTGCCGTGGTCTTCGTTCTCTCTGTCATGGCACAACTCAATGACTGGCCGGATTTCCTCAAGATGATCGCTGGAGCCGGTCTGCTCATCACCCTCGTGTGGTTCGTACAGCGGTACATCGCGTGGGTCAGCACCCATTTCGTGCTCACCTCCGACCGGGTCATCTTCCGCAGCGGCATCATCGCCAAGCGGGGCATCGAGATTCCACTGGAGCGGATCAACACGATCTTCTTCCACCAGCGGATCTTCGAGCGAATGCTCGGGCTCGGCGATCTCGATATCGAGTCGGCATCCAAAGATGGCGCCCAGCGTTTTGATGACATCAAGAACCCGAGTGCGGTGCAGAACGAGATCTACCAGCAGATGGAACGCAACTCGAACAAGCAGGCCGACCGGATCTCCGGGGGTATTAATCGGGCGCAGGGCGGCGGCGAATCCATCCCTGACCAGATCGCCAAGCTCAGCGCACTGCGAGATCAGGGTGTGCTCACCGAAGTGGAGTTCCAGACCAAGAAGGCGGATCTGCTCGGGCGGATGTAGTCCGGGTCAGCGCAGTTCAGGTTTCGAGAAGTTCAGGCTTCGAGAAGTTCGACCCGGGCCGGGCCAGAGGCCCGCACCTTCCAGCCGCGCCCGGTGAACGACGAGGGGTCAACGATCGAGCCGGGTTCGCAGGCCGCCACGACGCAGCCGCCGAAACCGGCACCGGTCATGCGCGCACCGTGAACACCGGGGATCGACGTGAGGTGGATCACCAGTTCGTCAACTTCAGGGGTGGAGACCTCGAAGTCGTCGCGCAGACTGCGGTGGCTGTCGTTCATGAGCGCTCCGAATGCGCTGGCATCGTGGTCGCGCAGTACCGAGGTTGCGTCGACGACCCGGTCGCATTCGGTGACCACATGGCGTGCCCTTCGTCGAATCATCGGATCGGAGATCGCGTGGAGGTCGTCGACCGAGCATGAGGCGAGAGCGCCGACGATGGATGCTGCGGACTCGCAGGCTGCCCGTCGTTCGGCATATGCGGAGCCGGCCAGGGTTCGTTCGACTCCTGAATGAACCACGATGATCTCGAGTTCGTCGGGCATCGGAACCGGTTCGATCGTCGTGGCGTCGAAGTCGATGAGCAGCGCGTGTCCGTCGCGACCGAACACGCAGGAGAACTGATCGAGCAGGCCGCAGGGAACTCCTACCGCGGTGAATTCACTTCTCTGGGCGAGCAATGCGAGTTCCATCTCCGTGCCATCGAACCCGAGCGCCAGAGCAACAGCAATCTCGAGTGATGCGCTCGAGGAAAGACCGGCACCCAGCGGCAATGTGGAAGAAATGCTGCCGTCGAATCCCTGCATGCATTGCAGTTCGAGAGCGACTGCAGCCGCGTAGCGCGCCCACGAAGGTTCGATGTGGGCATCGTGGATCGGCACGGGCATTGCGGCTTGGGCGTCGAACTGCTCCGAACGCAATCGCAGGAGGTCGCCACCGCGGCGTCCGGAGATGGTTGTGCCGAGGTCGATCGCCATTGGTAGGGCCAGCCCGCCGGCGTAGTCGGTGTGGTCGCCGATGAGATTGACCCGGCCCGGGGCGTGGGCAACCACGCTGTTGGTGGTTCGGGTCATCGCGCGAGGTCGCGCAGGGTTGCGGCGGCGGTGGTGGGATCAACCGGGTTGAACAGCACGCCGCTGCCGAGTTCGCCGGCAGCCATGAAGCGTTGGGTGGCCGGTGCCCGCAGCAGCGGAGCGATATGGACATGGACCCGCGCCTCTGGCCACTCGCCGCCATCGAACGGCCGTTGATGGATCCAGAGCATGTAGGGCATCGGCGCATCGAAGAGCGCATCGAGTCGACGCACGAGTTCGGTGAGAGCGGAGGCGAGTTCATCGCGTTCATCGGATGAGAGCGACGGAAGATCAGCGACGTTGCTGGCCGGCACGATCAGCAACTCATAGGGCCAACCGGCGGCTTCGGGGATCCAGGCTGACCAGTGCGCTGCGCTGAGCACCATCCGGTCGCCATGTCCGGCGGCGTCGAACGTGCGAGCGGCGTGTGGGTTCCCGAGCTCGAGCGCGGCTGCGGGGGGAACCATGTCGAAGGCATAGAGCTGACCATGGGGATGGGCGATGGTGGCACCGACCTCGGCGCCGCGATTCTCGAAAATCAGGACGTAGTTGATATCGGCCCGAGCGCCGAGAGCGGCTGAGCGGTCAGCCCAGAGATCGACGAGGCGACGTCCTTGGCCGGGATCGAGACTTCCGAGATCGGCATCGTGTTCGGGGGAGTAGAGGATGATCTCGGCCCGACCGCCGTCCATCGGCGGCCACCGGTTGGGGAACGCGAAGACGTCATAGGGCTCGGGTGCTTCGAGTCCCCCGGGGCAGAACGGACACGCACCGTCGGGCAGGTTCGGTCGGCGTTGACGCGACGGCACGATCCTCGCGGGGGTGCCCGAGAGCGGATCAATGCGCAGATCCGCAGCGGTGGGTTCAGGGGGGACTGCCTGCGAGGTCGTCACGAACGCCGACGGTACTCCGGTGGCTTGACCGATTCTCGGGTGACGGGAATGATTCGGGGATGCGCGCTGAATCGAACGGTATCGAGATCGAGTACGAGACCTTCGGCGATCCGACTGATGTTCCGCTTCTGTTGGTGGCAGGAAACGGCGCACAATTGGTCTGGTGGCATACCGAGTTCTGTCAGGGTCTTGCCGATCGTGGGTTCTACGTCATTCGTTTCGATAACCGCGATTGCGGTCGTTCAACCTGGATCGACTCCGAGATCGACGTGATGGAAGCTGCGGCGAGCTTCATGCAGGGACTCGATGTCGAGGTCCCGTACACGCTTGGCGACATGGCGGCCGATTCCTGGGGACTCTGCGATGCGCTCGGTCTTGATCGGGTGCATCTGTTCGGCGAGTCAATGGGCGGAATGATCGTCCAGCAGATGGCGATCGACGCACCATCGCGAGTTCGCTCACTCGTCTCTGCGTTCTCGACCACTGGCGACCCTGATGTGGGTCAGCCCACCCCGGAGGCGCTGGCTGCTCTGCTTAACGAGCCAGCTGAGGGCCGTCAGGGGTATATCGATCAGTGCGTCACCGTGGGCATGTTCTGGGCAGGCTCCGAGTTCGGCGACCCCGACCAGATCGCCGAGCGTGCAGCTCTTTCGTTCGACCGGGGCATCGCACCGCAGGGCGGTTCGAATCAACTCCTCGCAATCCTCACTGCACCCTCTCGCACCGATGCACTTCGGAAACTCGATGTTCCTTCGCTCATCATCCATGGTGACATCGACCCACTGATCCCGATCAGCGGCGGGGAGCGGACGGCCGAGGCCCTGTCGGGTTCGGAGTTCCTGCGCATGGAAGGCTACGGGCATGACTTCCCTCCATCGTCTTGGGCAACGGTGATCCACCACGTGACTGCGCTGGCTGCGCGAGCAGGATGATCCCGATGATTGACCAACGAGCCATCCGTGAGCGTTTCGAGGCCGCAGGCCCCGCCTACGCGTCCGCTGCTCCATTCCCGCACGCGGTGTTCGATGATCTGCTCCCCGCTGATCTCCTGAACGCTGTTCTCACCGAATTCCCCGATGCTCCTTCCATGTCGACCCAATTCAACTCTGCCCATGAGTTCAAGTCGGCGGAGAACGACTGGAACAGCTTTGGCCCCGCGTCTCGCGTGCTGGTCGGTGAGCTGAACTCGGGGGCGTTCCTCCAGAGCCTCACCGCACTCACCGGGATCGAGGCGCTCATCGTCGATGCCGGTCTCGTTGGTGGCGGCATGCATCAGATCGTGGCCGGCGGCAAGCTCGACGTACACGCCGATTTCACTCACCACCGGAACGGTCTCGACCGTCGCCTCAACGTGCTTGTCTACCTGAACGAGGACTGGGACCCGCAGTGGGCAGGGCAACTTCAGTTGTGGGAGCGGGACCGCAGCGGATGTGCCAAACAGATCGATCCCATCTTTGGACGGGTCGTGGTGTTTTCCACCTTGGCTGACTCGTTCCACGGCCATCCTGAGCCGCTTCGAACCCCTGAGGGCGTCACCCGACGATCGATGGCTTTCTACTACTACTCGAACGGTCGCCCGGAGCGAGTCAAGCGCAGCAGCACACGTTGGGCCAGCGGGGATGAACAGCGACGCGGATTGTCGGGACGGATCGCCGGTGCGGTGCCAGCACCGGTGAAGCGTGTCATCCCCTCGTCGGTCAAGTCATTGCTGCGCTGATCCCCGCTCCGGGTAGGTGGAATACGCTGGCAGGGTTCTGATCGAAGGAGATCCCATGGGACCACTTGCTGGAGTACGTGTCGTCGAGATCGCCGGAATCGGGCCGGGCCCGTTCGCGGCGATGATGCTGGCCGACATGGGCGCTGATGTCATCCGTGTGGATCGCGCTGGTCAGGTCTACGGAGGTGATCCCGACACACCGCCCAAGGACGTCATGAACCGCGGTCGACGATCCATCGGTGTTGATCTCAAGAACCCGGCCGGCATCGAGACCGTGCTGTCGCTGGTCGAGAACGCCGATGCACTCATCGAGGGTTTTCGTCCCGGTGTCACCGAACGCCTCGGCATCGGACCCGACGCCTGCCTTGCCCGCAATCCGAAACTTGTCTACGGCCGTATGACCGGCTGGGGTCAGACCGGACCCATGGCACATATGGCTGGCCATGACATGAACTACATCGCCATCGGCGGGGCGCTCGGGGCTATCGGTCGACCCGATGAGCGACCACAGCCGCCGCTCAATCTGGTGGGCGATTTCGGCGGTGGCGGCATGCTGCTCGCGTTTGGCATTGCGTGCGGAATCATCGAGGCACGCACCTCTGGCAAGGGTCAGGTTGTCGACGCCGCCATGGTCGATGGCACAGCGGTGCTCACCACATTCATGCACGGGTTCATGGCCATGGGCATCTGGAGCGATGAGCGCGGCGTCAACATGCTTGACACTGGTGCGCATTATTACGAGGTGTACGAGTGCGCCGACGGCAAGTTCCTGTCAGTCGGAGCGATCGAACCACAGTTCTACGCCGAACTGCTGGAGAAGACCGGCCTCGCCGGCGATGAGGAGTTTGCTCGTCAGAACGATCGCTCCATGTGGCCGCATCTCAAGGAACGTCTTGCGGCAGTCATCATCACCAAGACCCGCGACGAATGGGCTGTCATCTTCGACGGCTCCGACGCATGTGTGGCTCCGATCCTGTCGCTCGGCGAGGCACCCAAGCATCCGCATATGGTCGCTCGCAACGCGTTCGTCGAGGTGGGTGGCGTGGTGCAGCCGGCGCCCGCACCTCGCTTCTCTCGCACCACCGAGGGCATCCAACGACCGCCCTCGCATCCCGGTCAGCACACCGATGAGGTGCTCTCCGAGTGGGGTGTCGCCGATGCCGACCGACTCGCTGCGCTCCGAGCGGAAGGCGCGATCGCCTGATGGCCACCCTCGTGTGTTTCCACGCTCATCCCGATGACGAAGCCATCGCCACCGGTGGCACCATGACACTGGCGACGGCTGCCGGACATCGCGTCGTGCTCGTCACCGCCACCCGTGGCGAGCAGGGCGAACCCCAGCCCGGTGTTCTTGCTGAGGGCGAGCCGTTGTGGGAGCGCCGGGTCATCGAGACCCATCAGGCGGCCGAGGTCCTCGGCCTTCATCATGTGGAGTTCCTCGGCTACGAGGACAGCGGCATGATCGGTGAGCCATCGAACGACAATCCGAACTGCTTCTGGCAGGCCGATGTCGAAGAAGCCTCGCAACGCCTTGCCGACATCCTGCGCCGGTTCGGTGCCGACGTGCTCACCATCTATGACTCACACGGCGGCTATGGGCATCCCGATCACATCCAGGTGCACCGTGTTGGTCGACGCGCTGCTGAACTCGCCGGAGTCGGGCGGGTGTTCCAGTCCACGATGAACCGCGATCGCATCCTGCGGCAGATGAAGGACAA
>CAFBNC010000002.1_pt1 | contig 51305 bp, 39 predicted proteins | sample 7269161 | NCBI WGS metagenome assembly CAFBNC01 (sample SAMEA6814082, study PRJEB35770) | freshwater metagenome | biome: Freshwater; feature: Freshwater reservoir; material: water | place: Czech Republic | collected 2017-05-23 | depth 30m m
GAGGGCGGGGAGAAGACGGCGAACCCGTCGGGATGCATAACTACCGACGTCGACCTGATCAGTCCGGTCATGTTCGTTCAGCAGAATGGTGACGATGAGGAAACTCGAGAGAACGAAGAAAAGGTCGATGCCGAGGATGCCCCCGGGAATCCAGTAGGGAGCGAAGTGGTAGGCCAGCGGCCCGATGATCACGAATAAGCCGCGCATACCGTCGAGCGCTGGCATGTGAGCCACTCGTCCCGGCCGGGTCTTCTCCGAAGCAGCGTCCGGGGCGCTGTCTGCGCCGGTCTGGTCACCTGACCCGGCCCCGTTGTCATCGAGGTGCTCGATCGTTGTTGTCATCGAAGCCCCCTCAGGTAGAAGAAGACGGACACCGGCATTCTGGCTCTTCCATAAAGTGTGCCACGCACACCCTCCGCTTCCGCTGCCTGCCGTTTGGTCACTGCGTGGCACCCGCCGGCTGTGTTTCGGGCGGGGAGGCTTCGGCTGCCACGGGAGGAATCCCCGTTGAGCGGGCAGCGGCGATGATGGCGTTGGAGAGTGAAGGCGAGAGCAGTTCCATGCCGGCCCGGGTGAAGTGGAGACCGTCGTTCCGGATCACTTGATCATCGGGAGTTCGGTTCGAGCACGGATCTGTAGGGCAGACGATGGGTTTGAGGTCCACCACACTTACCCGAGGGTGGTTCGCCGCATATCGACGGAAGAGCTCACCCATATGTATGACACGCCAGTTCTCCGAAGGCCTGCCGTTCGGCTCGTAGACGGTGAAGGGCAGGGGTTGGTCGAGCAGGACGATCTGTGGGAGGTGAACAGCGAGCGGGGTGAGCGCCCGGTCGAGGGCATCGAGATAAATCTGATCGAACTCCGGCGTCCCGAACTCAACGAGACGACCATTCACATAGCGGTCATAGGTATCGCTCACCACAGCACTGAAGACGATGATCTGTGGCCTCAACTCATCGTTCGCAACGGCCCAATCGTTGTTGTCACAGTTGGTGTTGTGGGCCCGCAGGAGTCCGTTGAATCTCGACGGATATCGCAGGATCTCGCACGGGTAAACCGCTCGGTTCCAGATCACGAGTTCTGCTGGATCGAATGGTGATGTGTAGGAGTCCGGCTGCGGGAACACGATCGGTCCTCCACCTCCCAAAGTCCACATAACCGAGTCGCCGATCCAGAGCGCGGTGTAGGGAAGCGCAGCGGGAAGCTCCCCGGGTGGAGTGGTGACCACGGTCGGTGACGTGGAGGGGGGAGTCGCGGTCGAGGTGGAACCCCCAACGACGGGACCCACGGTGAGGACCAGAACACAGAGCACCGCGGCCAGAGACGCGCTACCCCAACCCTTGAGAGCCTGACGATTACGAAGTTGCGCCTCACGCGTGCCCGGCCGGGGCTCCTGCGATCCGCGGGGCCGGCGCAGGGGTCGCTCGACGAAGATGTATGACGCAATCGTGGCAGCCACCGTGACGATCACGCGAAGGGTGAACAACGCGATTCCGTCGAGACCAGTGCGCTGAGGGTTCAGGAACACCATCACCGGCCAGTGCCAGAGGTAGAGCCCGTACGAGACCTCGCCAATGCGGCGCATTGGAAGGCTTTCGAGCACCCAATTGGTGACGGGAGAACCGTGACGGGCCAGCACCCAGATGAGAGCAGCGATTCCAATCGCAATGAGGGTGAACCCTCCGCGATAGAGCCAATCGCTCCGGAAGTCGGCAAGTGCGATCGCGAGCAACAGTAAGGAGAGGAGAACCACGCCTCCTCCGATCGCTGCCATCGCCGGTCGGGTGTCCCGGCGTTTCGGCTTTAGATACCAGAGACAAGCGAGGCCAACGCCGACGAGGATCGTCTGAACGCGCGTATCGGTCCCCAGATATTCGCGAGACGGATCGGTCTGCGGTGTGTGGATGAGCACCATGTCGATGGCTGACGCAATGGTGCCCACGACCGCGACGATGAGCAGTAGAACAGAGAGTCGATGCAGTTTCGGACGAGGGAGTTTCCGACGAATCGCGATTCGGACGGCAACTCCCAGGCCAACGATGAGGAAAGGGAACAGGAGGTAGAACTGCTCCTCGACAGCGAGCGACCAGAAATGCGCGACCGGTGATTGGGGTCCGAACGACGACGCGTAGGACTGCCCGTGGCCGATGGTCCACCAGTTCGAGACGTACGTGATGGCGGCGAGTGCCTCACCACGGAGCGTGCTGCGCGTGAAATCTGGTTCGAGAATGAATGCGATAGCGACGCTCACCACAACAGTCACCAACGCTGCTGGGAGTAGTCGTCGGATCCGACGGATCCAGAATCCGCTCATCGAGATTCGAGCCTTGTTGTGATGCTCGACGAGAACGAGTGAGGTGAGGAGAAAGCCACTCAGGACGAAGAAGATGTCGACACCGAGGAATCCACCGGGAACCAGATCCGGGGCGAAATGAAAGAGGACTACGGCAACGACCGCAAGACCTCTGAGGCCATCGAGGACGGGAAGATGTGCAAACGACCGGGGGACGATGGTCGATTCGGTTCGGGCCGCACGGCGAACTGAGGTGCCTGTGGTGGCGCTGCCCGAGTTCCCGCTTGCAGATTGATCATGGCCTGACGGGGCGATGGGCGATGGTTTCCACCAGTGAAGGTCTTCGTTGTCGACGCCGCCTTTTGACGCGGGATTCGAAGATGCTCGAGCGCTCGCGTCCACATCCTCAAGGTATCAGTGCTCCCGAGGGCAGTGACATCGGTCGCTTGCAGGTGCGGAGTACATTGCCGCGGTGGTCACCGTTGGAGATGAGCAGCTGAGGGTTCGAAGCTCATCGCGACTCAAGGGACTCGATGGACTTCGGGGGTTCGCGCTCATCCCCGTTCTGGTCTTCCATCTGTGGCCGGAGTTTCTTCCGGGTGGACTTGTTGGCCTCCCGATCTTCTTTGCCCTCTCTGGTTTTGTCATAACCCGAGGGATGCTTGGCGAGATCACCAGGAATCGAACCGTCGACCTCAGGTCGTTCTTCGCTCGGCGGTTCCGACGCCTGTGGCCGGCCTCGACGCTGCTGCTGGCACTGGTCACCGTGGTTTGGCTGGTTTTCGCATGGATGACGAGATCGATCGCTATCGATATCTTCGCGTCGTTCTTCGAGGTGGCGAACTGGCGTTTCCTGCTCACCGGTACGACCTACGGCGCCCATGAGGGCTCGCCGGTCGCGCATTTCTGGTCCCTCGGCATCGAGGAGCAGGTGTACCTCGTCGTGCCAATCGTGGTTTGGATGCTGCGTCGCAGACCGCAACTCCTCCTCGGGGCGTTCTCGCTGTTCATCCTCGGATCACTGATGGTCACATTCGCGAACGCCGGGAACGCAACCGTCGTCTACTACTCGACGTTCACTCGATGCGCTGAGTTCTTCATCGGCGCGCTCCTCGCGGTTCTTGTCGGCTCCCGCTCGACAGCGTTGCGCAGGGACAGCCTCGGCAGGATCATCGGTGTCTTCGGCTTCGCGGCGTTGGGTGCCCTCATCTGGCTGGCATTCCGAACTTCCTTGGGCACGGAGGCCTACTACCGCGGGGGACTCACTGCTCTCGCCGGTCTCGCCGCGGTCGTCATCGTGGCGGGCATCTATTCCCCTGGGATGTTCGCTGCGCTTTCCATCCGGCCGCTGGTGTGGATCGGCTCCGTCTCCTACGGCGTTTATCTCATCCACTGGCCGGTCCATGTCGCGCTTCTGCACACGGAACTGCCCCGGTGGTTCCAGCCGTGGTTGGTCCTTGCGATCTCGTTCAGTGTTGCGCCGATCTCCTTGCGGCTGTTCGAGGAGCCACTACGAGTCGGCAGGATCACCCTGCGGCGGTTCGCCCCTTGGGCGGCTGGCCTCTCGGTCCTGGTGCTCGTCGGTGCCCTTTACGGAACTTCCGTTGCCGCTCCGGCATCGGAAATTGATTTCGCTGCTGCCCAGCGTCGTTTCGAGACGGCTGCGGCGAACGTGACCTCGGCGCCGCCGGCCGATCCCAGCGCGCCGAAAGGCTCGGATGCGAATCCTGTATCAGTGGCAATTTTCGGCGATTCCACTGCGGTGATGCTCGCTTCAGCTGTTGGTGCCGGCGATCCACGGGTTCGTGACGCGGGTGGTTGGTCGAGGGTCTGGTGTCCGTTGGGACGCGGGGGACTCGTCCGGGGGGATTCGGGCGGTGGTGACAATCCGAACATGCCTTCGATGCCGGCGTTCGACTTCTGTGACTGGACCACGAACTGGCCTGATTCCGTGCGGGCTGCGGGTGGGGTTGATGTCGCTCTTGTCCTCACTGGTAGCTGGGATGCAGCTGGTCGAAAGGTGCCGGGGCTCGGCGACAGCTATTACACCGTCGGCGAGCCCATCTACGACGACTGGTTGCTCGGCGAGATCTCCGGTGCGGCCGATTCCCTGCATGAAGCCGGCGCCCTTCATGTTGGTTGGCTAACGCTCCCTCCGAAGATCGATCGAGGAGCCAACCCGCGTTTCGAGCGATTCACCCAACTCCTCGAGCAGGTGGCGTCGACCCGCCCTTGGATGACGATCATTGACTACGCGGCTCATATGGCGAACGAGCCGAACAATCGACAGATGCGGCCGGACGGCAGTCATCTCGATGAGAAGGGTTCTGCCGAACTCTGGCGGACGTGGTTGACCGAACAGGTCCTCGAGATAGGGACTGGTTCTCGAGATGCGACCATTACGAACCCTGACTGAGACGGCACGTCCTCGCTGAGGCGACCCCTCTCCTAGACTCTCCACGATGGCTGCTCCGGTGACGTTCACCCTCGATTTCGAAGACCTCCGAACGTCACCGACCCAGGAATCACGGGTCGAGTTCGCAACGTCGCTGGTACTCGACCGGTTGGCGGAGAAGAACATTCGGGGCACAATCTTCTGCGTCGCAGATGTGGCGGCCCGCGAACCCCGACTCCTGCGACGCATCGCTGAACTCGGGCATGAGGTCGCAGTGCATGGCCTCCAGCACACCCCCCTCGATCTGCTCGGCGAAACGCGGTTCCATGAGCAGACGATTCGCGCGAAGGAGATCCTGGAGGACCTCACGGGTCAGGAGATCAGTGGTTTCAGGGCGCCGCAGTTCTCCATCGTGCCCGAGACCAGTTGGGCGCTCGACGTGCTTGCCGATATCGGCTTCACGTACTCATCAAGCATCCTCCCGGTGGCAACGCTGATGTACGGATGGCCCGGGACCCCGATGACCCCGTTCCGGTGGCCGCAGGGTCTGGTCGAGATCCCTTGTCCGTTGGTTTCCTTCTTCGGTATGCACATTCCGTATCTCGGCGGTGCATATATGCGGGTCCTTCCATCCTTCGTGCGTCGCCGAGGAGTCCGGAACGCCCCGGCCGGTTCTGTCCTGTGGACCTATTGCCATCCGTGGGAGTTCGACCCTGACGAGGAGTTCTACGTCTACGAGCACGGCGGCTGGATGGTGAGCCGTATTGGCTGGATCAACCGGGCCGGAATGCTGCGTAGGGTGGAGAACTCCATGCGTGACGCCGTTGGCCCTCCGCTTCGGGAGGTCGTGGCATCACTCGGTGATCTCCCTGAGTTCACACCGGACTCGAATTCCGAACGGCGCGCGCCGCTGCAGGGGCGGCTCCGCCGTCGAGCGGACGTATGAACGGTCAGGCGACGACATCGCGCCGGCGTTCCCGGTTCGCGCTGGGACTCGCCCTGATCTGTCTGCTGGGTTTCGGGATCCGGATCGGTTTCATCGTCAGCGAGCGGGACTCCAAGCTCGGTGGCGACGCGATCTACTACCACAAGGCCGCCAATCTCCTCGCCGATGGAAAGGGGTTCATCGACCCGTTCCGATATCTCTACGGCAGCGAGGAGACCATCACGCTCGCTAATGGCGAGACCAAGACGATCACCATCCCGATCGGGCATGTCGAACCGACCGCAGGGCACCCTCCGGTCTACGTGCTGTACCTCGCAGCATTCTCGGAACTCGGTATGCGCTCGGCCACTTCTCATAAGGTCGCATCGGCGCTGTTGGGCTTGGCGGCGATCGTCCTCGCCGGATTGCTCGGTCGCGAGCTTCGAAGTGATCGACTCGGTCTTATCGCGGCCTTTCTCACAGCGGTCTACGCAAATGTGTGGGTGAACGACATCGTCTTGATGTCGGAAACCGCAGCGATTGTCATGGCGTTCGCCAGCACATGGTTCGGCCTTCGTTTCTGGCGGTCACCCACGCTTCGCAATGGGGTTTGGTTCGCTGTAGCTGGGGCCCTGGCCGCGCTCTCACGCGCTGAACTGTTGCTGTTCATGCCGATCATCGGTGCGGTTGCGTTGCTGCGGGCGCATCTGCCATGGAGTCGCCGGTTCGGAACCTATGCCGTGATGGGAGCGGTCTGCCTCGCAGCACTCGCCCCGTGGGTGATTCGCAACAACCTCGTTATGAAGGAGAGCCTGACGCTCTCTGACGGCGCTGGGACCGTTCTCGTGCAGGCGAATTGCGATCTCACCTACTACGGCGACGAGAACGGCGATCACATCGGTGGTTGGTATCTGTACTGCGGAAGTCGGACCCAACCCTATGGGCCCAATGGCGAACTGCTCGATGAGTCCGAGCGAGACAAGGTGGTTCGGGAGCAGGCCTTGGCCTACATCCGAAGTCATACGACCCGACTGATCACCGTTGTGGTTCCGGCCCGGGTAGGGCGGATGTGGGGTGTGTATCAACCGATCGATCAGATGCGCACCGAGATCGTCGAGCGCAGGCCAGCAGTCCCGGCCTGGATCGGATTCTGGCAATACGTGGTGCTCATGCCATTCGTGTTCGCGGGTGTTGTTGTTCAGTGGCGCCGCCGAGAGCCAGTGCTCGTGCTGCTGCTCTGGGTCGGACTCGTGACCTTCACCGCCGCCACGACCTTCGGCAACATCCGATATCGCACGGCCGCCGAGATCTCGATTGTCATGTTTGCTGCGATCAGCTTCGATGCGATCTGGTCGATGCTGGAACGTCGTCGGGGAGACACCTCCGACGCAGGCCGGAGCGACTCGGTTCCGGATCTTCCGACTGGGGTTCTCGACGAGGTCCGCGATTGACATTCTCCGACGATGAATTGGTGCGAACCGCGGCGCTGCTCAACACGGTGTTCGAGCATGAGCAACCCCTGACGCTGGAGTCGCTCCGCTGGTATTACGAGCGAAATCCGGTGGGACCCGCGGCCGTGGGAAACGTTGAGGAAGCCGACCGCCGACTCGGAAACTACGCACTCATCCCGCAGAAATTCGTTTCTGCCGATGGCGGCGATCTGGTTCTCGGCGTTGGGGTCGACCTCGCCGTCTCTCCTGATGCACGTGGAGGTGGTGTGTTCCGGCGAACGGTCGAGGACTCCTACCTGCGGGCGATCGATCTGGGTCACGATGGAATTCTTGGCGTGGCGAATGCGAACTCGGCGCCTCGGATGGTTGCGACCCTCGGATGGCGAGCACTCGATCCGCTCCCTGTCACGCTGTGCGTGCCAGTCGGCACCGGCGGTGGCTTCACGGTGGCGAAGGCGACGCCTGCGTTCTTCGACAGTGAGGTCTTCGCTGAGATCGCCAGTAGCGGCTTCGTGCATCCCAGCACCGTTGGTTTCGCTCCTCACTGGAGCCCGGAACTACTGCATTGGCGGCTCACCCGTCCCGGTTTCCGTTACTGGGTACACATCTCGGAGCACTTGGTCGTCGTCTCCACGCGAACACGCGTTGCCGGGGTTCCGTTCGGAGTCGTTCTCAAAACTCTCGTCCGACATCCGCTGGCAGCGGTGCTCCCTGGTGGACAGGTTGCGGCCACTGTGGCCAGAACGCATCGAACCCCCTTCGTGATCCATTGGGGACGCGCACCGATGGTGCATTTCCGGGGCCTTCCTCTCCCGCAGTCCCGGATGCCGTCGCCTCTGTCCCTCGTCCTGCATCGCCACCACGATGAATTCGACGAGCAAGGCTTCGAGCTCAGCGCGTTCGAATTCCTCGATTTCGACGCCTATTGAGTTCCGCCACACCGGCATCGCTCAGGGAAGGGACACCCATGCTTCTGGCGTCCTAGTCTGCGACTCTGTGGTGGTCACCGAAGCAGGTCCCGAATCGACCAGGAACGCCTCTCGTCGTTTCCTACTGATCCTCGGTCTCATCATGCTCGTGGCGTTTGGTGCTCGCGTTGCGAACCTCGCGGTCACACAGTGGGATGAGGCGCCCACTGGTGATGCACGATTCTATTCGGAGACCGCCAAGCTTCTCGTCGAAGGACGCGGCTACATCGATCCGTTCCGGTACCTCGAGGGGTACCCGGATCTCACGGAGCGCAGAGAACTCGACCACTTCGGACAGCCGATCATCGTCGAGCTTCCGCCGGGTCTCGAGCAGCCGACGATGTCACACCCTCCTGCGTGGAGCATGGCGCTGGCCGGAGCGCGACTCCTTGGCGTCGATACTCCGAATCAGCAGCGACTCCTCGGTGTGTTTTTGGGAACTCTGGGTGTCGGCCTCATCGGACTGGCTGGCCGAGAACTCTTCGGGCCTGGCGTGGGTCTCATCGCCGCCGGGTTCGCATCGATCTACGGCTTTCTCATTCTCAACGACGCCTCGCTGATGAGTGAGAGCCTTGTCGTCATGTTTGTTCCGGTCGCTACGGTCGTCGCCGTTCGTTGGTGGCGGAGTCCGACCTTGCGTCTGGCGACATCGCTGGGCGTACTAGCCGCAGTCGGAGGTCTCCTCCGGGCAGAACTGATCGTGTACACGCCGCTCGTGTTGATCGGGGCTCTCGTGGTCCGTCGGTTCCCATGGCGACGAACCTTGGGTCACGGGGCACTCGCTGCGCTGGTCATGGCGCTGCTGCTCGCACCATGGATCGTTCGCAACCTCACCTCCTTCGCTGAGCCGATGGTGCTGAGCCAGACCGGCACAACACTTGCCCAGACCAACTGCGATGCGACCTATTACGGAGACAAACTGGGGTACTGGGAGCTCTACTGCGGAGGCATCGTGCCCGCGACCTCCCCCGACGCGATCCCGGACGAGTCCCAGCGCGATGTGTTGCGTCGCTCCCAGGCATTCGACTACATCGCTGCACACCGGGTTCGGTTCATCACTGTGGCGGTGCCCGTGCGGGTGCTGCGGATGTTCAATCTCTTCGGCCCGGTTCAAACGGCGAAGTACGACGTCGTCGTCGAAGGGCGCAATCTTCAGGCCTCGCTGGTTTCGCTCGCCGAGTACTACGTGGTTGCGGCGCTAGCGGTTGGGGGGGTCGTCATTGCCCTCAGGCGACGTCTCGCGCTCTACGTCATACTCCTGTGGCCCGCCTTGGTCGTGATGGTCGCCGTGCTCGGCTTCGGGAACAACCGTTATCGGGTGACCTGTGAGCCGACGTTCTTCTGGCTCGCGGGATTGGCGGTCTACTGGGCGTTCGGTCGGATCCGAGAGGCGAGACGCAGGAGCGACTCAGCCACGACACAGAACACGGCGATCAGTGTGAGCTGAGGGGCGAACATGAACCCGGAAACCCACTCCACTCCGGAAGGGATCTGGCGACGAAGTTGCAGAGCCACATAGAGGCCGACCACGCCGATCATCGAGATCAGGGTTGCCGCCACCAGGAGCAGCCGCCCACGCGCTCTGAGAGCAGAAGCCGCGGAGAGGACCATGACGATCGCTCCGACCGCGAATCCACCGAACAGCGCGGCCAGCAGTCCGCTGGTCAGGACCGCTGCGATGATCGCTCCGAAGCGGCGACCCTCGGGCCACGCTCGAGAGTCAGGCATGGGTTGTGGAGCTGAGGAGTCTTCCTCAATCAGGGCGGAACGGCGTCGTTTGAAGGCCATCCAGACCGCGGCCGACGTGAGCAGCACCAGCCAGAACGCGGAGACCAGCAGTGCGAAGTTCACGGCCTTCTGTGGGGTCCACTCAAGATCAATGACGACCGTGCTTCCGACAACGGTGGGATCGATCAACCAGCCGTTGGCGAGACCGTCGATGAGTATTGGTGCGCCGAGTGAAGCACCGCCCCGGATTCTCGCAGTCCAGCCGTCGGAGAGGGATTGGCCGAGCACAAGGAAGTACGGGGAGTCCCCGTTGGTGCTTGTGACTCGGTAGGAGAGTCGACCGGTTGATTCATTCTCGATAAGAGGTAGAGCTGAGGTGTCCGCCGCCGTCGGGCCGGCAGCCGTCGGCGCCGTGGTTCCGGGGAGAACCGACTGCAGCGAACTCTGGTCGATGTCGATGCCGGTATCGAGGCCGTTCGAAGCGCGCACCGTGTGATCACCAGCCCCGAGATCGAAGATTGAACTCTCGCAAGGCACAGCCCTGAGCGGCTGGCGGGCCAACGCGTCGCTCGTACTGCCCGTGATCTGCACGGGCACATCGACACCGTCGATCGCCATGATTCCTGAGCGGCAGGTCATGGGGAGTTCCGCGGGAACGGGCCCGACGGTGTGGGGGAGTCCGAGTTCGGCTATCGCGATCGGAAGGGCATGCGGGCGTGCCGTGAAGGGATCCTTCGTGTCGACGTACCGCTGGCCTGTGATTGTTACATCGAGTTTCGTCGCAGTGAACCCTTCGATGGGAATTTCGACAGTCACGGTGGCACCGGGCTCGGTGGAGTCTTCGATGGCGGGCACGGCGACGTCATGTTTGGAACCGTCTTCGGCGGTGAGACGCAGGGAGGTGGGCACCGAATGCTTGCCGTCGGCGATGACACTGAGGCGGAGATGATCGATGAACGTGGGTGAGGGATTCACGATGCTGAATCCGCTACCGATCTGCGGTCCGAAAGGGGTGACCCATGCCGTGGACGGATCTCCGTCAAGTGCGCTCGACGGTCGCGCACCCAGGTACCCGAAGAGGTAGAGGTCGCCGTTCACCGAGGCGTAGCCCTGTTCGGTGCCGGGGCGTCCGATGAACGCATCGATCCGTTGAGAGGGAGCGGTTCCTGAAACGCGAGCCGTGGTCTGCAGGAGATAGCCGGACGCTCTCGGTGAGGTGAAGATACGAGCGATGTGAAGCTCAGGGTCCTGACGGTATCCCTCGAGAGGATTGGCCCGAAGTCGGGTGAAAAGGAAACTGATTGGACTTGACGATGTGCCGAAGGATTCGAGCCCCGCCGACGGCACTCGAATCCATTCGGTGGCCTCCACGCCGGGCACCGTGACTTCCCTGAACCCGACGTCAGAGACCCCGGAGAACGAGACAAGGTTGGTGACATTTGCATCGTCGATACGAAGTTCCAGGGTGCTGAATGTTCGGAGAGTGTCGAGTTGAATTCGTTGTCCCGGTGCGACGAAGGAGGAATCGTCAAGGGCGACCGTGGTATCGACGACCCCATCGAGAAGCACACTCAGTTTCGTGATGAATCGGTTTCCTTGGAGTTGTGTGACGTCGATGTGATCAGCGGAAATCGGATGGCGGTAGTCGACGCGGAGAAAATCGCCGACAACCTCCTTTGAGTCTCCGACGATCCACGAGGTTCGAGGATCTCCGTCGATCGCGTTGGCTGGTCTCGCACCGATCGAATACGCCCCATCAACGCCATAGCGGGTGGCTCGGATGTTCGCGACGTCGGGGCCGTATTCCGCAACCGTCTTGAAGGACTCATCAGTTCCGGGGAATGTGTCCAGACGGGCATCACGCGGATCGACGATGAGCGGAACCGATCCTGCCGCTTCTGTAGCACCAGTGTTCTCTCGTGTCGTTCCCCAACGCGAGCCCTGACGTCGATTTGTGTCGGTGATCAGCAGTGATGGTCGCCCGGTGCGAAGGAACGGCAGGAGTGTTGGGTGCGTGTCGAGCGTTGACGAGTAGATGATGGCGCCGCGAGTGTCGAGCAATCCCGCCCCAGCAGCATTGACGAGTCCTGCACCATCGCCCCAGACGATGAGCGATCCAGCTGTCGGCTCCGCTCGCACCATCGACCGGGCGTCGGAGATCGGATACACCGCGAGCGGAGGATTGAGCGCTGTGGTGGTGGACCGGGCGAGCTCGTATTCGTCAACGGTTGGTTGTCTCGGGTCTGGCATGAATGGCGTCGGGTGTCCGAAGGTGCGTGGCGCCGCGAGTCCGAGCGCCGGGAGTCCCTTCTCCGCTCCGAACTGCGCCCAGAGGTCGGCCGGACGGGGAGCGTGGTAGCGCTCGTATTGCGTGTCCATACGCAGCAGAACATCAGAGGCTCCGAAGAGTCTTGCGATGGGAGCGACGGAACCGGCCTGGAACACACTCTCCTGGATGGGAGTATCGAGAGCCCGGAGAAGGTCAACTCCGGGAGGGGTCCCATAGGCAGTGAGTTCCCGCCCCACCCACGGACGGTCCATGATGCCCGGGGTGATGGGATCCTGGGTGAGTCCCCACCGATAGGCGTAGAAGTCGGTCCCTGGCAGTTCGAGTACGCGCGAGCCGTCGGTGGTCGAGTCAAGAGCGCTCGCCGCCTCGGTCCAGTACTCGGGAAGTTCCTCGGGGAATTGGAGATCGGCCTGCACGAGTCCTCCGCTCCAAAGCGGTGGAAGCGCGAGGAGCGCCACGAGGATGAGTGAACCGGCGAGCAGCGGTTCGACCCGGTGACGACGACGCTGTGCTACCCGGGAACTGATGGCTGCGGCCGCCGGTTGCACTGCCGCTGCGAGGAGTGCGGCGAGGCCGAGGACAAGAAGGGGCAGCGCCCGCGAAGAGTTGCGAAGGGCCAAGCCCGCTGCGCTTTTCGTCGTTTCTTTGACGATCGACCCGAACGGGGTCGGATCCTCGTATGGATAGGTACCAAGTCCGGCGATCAGACCGACGATGACGAGCAGTAGGAAGTACCCGCGATAGCGCCAGCGCACAAGCATTGCCCCGAGCAGGCCGAGGGTCGGAAGGACGAACCCGATGAGGAACATCAGTACGTTCTGCGTGTAGAGCGTGCTCGAGCCGGTCCACTGCGATAGGCCGTCGCGTCCATAGAAGTACCAGTATCCGAGTCCCCGGAGGAGTTCAGATCCCGTTGAGGTTTCGGCGACGGTCTTCACCGTCTCGGTGAGTTGCAGGATCGGGAGTCCGTAGGTCCCCTGCACGCCGAGTCCCGCCACCCACCACAGCTGGGCGGGGATAGTGGCGACGCCAACACGGACAACGGTGCGCGCCGCGTCGCGAAGTCGAACCTCGTGGGTGACCCACACCATGTACGGCACGAGGAGCGCCGGTGCGACGAGCACGAACACCACAGAGCTGGCGTTCGTGCCTGACATGATGGTGATGATGATGGCGATGAGTACTGGTGCTCGCCAGGTGCGTTGACGCAGCGCAACAAAGAGAAGGCCGATGAGCCATGGCAGCGCCGACCATGGCTGGAGGATGACCGAGGTTCGTCCGAAGTAGGCGAGGACGTACGGACTCAGCATGTAAACGAATCCACCGACTGCGACGCCCGGGCCTCGGAGGCCGAGTCGGCGAAGCATCCAGACCGCGCCGTAGCCGGCAGCAAAGAGAATGGTTCCGAACATGAGTCGCTCAGCGATCCAAGTCGGTACTCCGATGAACCGCATGAACCAGTAGTACGGCCCGAGGGGGAACATGTATCCGATGTTCTGATGAACGACTGTTCCTGCATTGACGTTGGTATTCCACATCAACCAAGCCCGATCGAGCAGACGACCCGGGTCGAGATAGAGGTACGCCTTGGTATCAGCGGAGATCTTCCCCGGCGATGACAGCAGGAGTGGCACATATGCGAGGAACGCAAGGGTAAGTCCGAGCCACGAGCGTCGGACCCGGGCGAGAACGCGTGACTTCACGCCGGAGTTCTCCGGTCGGTCGGCGTAGGTGGTGGTGCTGTATCCGGGTTCTGGCTGCATGGTCATGATGGGCGAAGAGACCCTACCGGTGTCGGAACGGCGGATCAGTGAGGGCAGGCGCCGGAGGGGTCATTGAAATTGGCGGCATCAACCCATGGGCCATTTCGCCAAGGTTCTGAGGCTGGCGGGCTGAGTTCAAGCGCGACCGCTGCATCGAGAACCTCCTGGGCGAGACGTGCCGCTCCTTCTTGGCAGAGGTGCCATCCGTCCGGCTTGCGCAGGAGTACGGTCTGCCCTCCATCGTCGGTATAGGAAATCCCGTTCGTGCCGTCTGGTCGCAGCAATGAGGCCCCTACCTGTGGGTGGAACACAACTCCCGGGAACGAGGCGGGAAGAGTCGCGATGATCGAATTGATGGCTGCGTCATTCACGCTTCCGGCGGTGAGTTTTCCGCCGGGCAGCATTGGCAGCCAGAGGATGCGAGCTCCGCGTTTCGTGAAGATCCTGACCGCTTCGGCGAGCAACTCCTCATAGGCCTTCGGGCCGTTCGCATTGACGAACTTCATGTCCCAACCACCCATCATGACGATCACGAGATCGGGATTCACCTGCTCGACCAGTCTGGTCCATTCGCCACGCCAGTCCACCGGCTGACTGAGGCCGATTCCGGGTCCGGCGGCGAGTTGTACGTGGCCGGTGCCGGCTGCATGGAACGCCGCCTCGAGAGCAGTCTGTTCGTCCACCATTCCTGAGTCGCCGATTATGAGCACAGCCTTTGGTGCTCCGGGCGCCGGGACCTGATCCTCGACATGGTTCTGCCCGTACGTCGCAGTGTCGCCGATGTTCACATCGACGAACGCTGCCGTGCTGGTTGGCGGATGAAGCGTGACGGCTACTGCGACCATCGCCACGAGGAGCGCGGCGCTGACTCCGGCGGTGAGAGCGGAGCGTCCGGTGATGAAGAGATGACCGCGTCGTACGGGCATTTCGAGAATGAAATACGAAACGCACGCGATAGCGACTGTCACCAGCATCCGGAGCCCGAACAGCGGCCATTGCTGCCATCCGACCCGGGATTCGCTGAGGACTAGGAAGACTGGCCAGTGGTAGAGGTAGAGGCCGTAGGAGATGAGCCCGGCCCAGCGCAGCACCGGGAAAGAGAGGACCTTTGTGACAAGGCCACGTCGGGTTCCGGCGAGGATGATCACGGTGGTGCATAGCGCGTAGATCGGGAAACCGCCGCGCGGCAGCAGCGCGGAAGTTTCACTCAGTCGCCACCACGCGCCGAACATCGCGATGAGCGCTGCGAAGCCGGCGACGTCGAGGATCGTCGATCGTGACGTGTCATCAGAGTTGATTTCGCCTTGATGCTTCGGTCGTCGAGTCGGCGCAGACCACCACAAAGCAAGCAGCACGCCGAGCAGTAGTTCAGCGACTCGAGTGTCCGTGCCGTAGTACACGCGATCGACGTTCGCTCGCAGGAGCATCGAAATTCCGATTGAGGCGACGGTCGCGGCAGCCACTGCAACGCTGAGAAGACGCCGGCCACCCATGCGCGTGAGGACGATCACGATCGGTGGGAAGAACAGGTAGAACTGCTCCTCGATCGCGAGGCTCCAGAAATGCTGCAGTGGACTGGGCGCCGCGAACAACGTTCCGTAGCTGGTTCCGGCGAAATAGAAACGCCAGTTCGCCGCATACCCGAGCGCACCCAGCATGTCGAGGCGCAGGTTCTGGAGCTGTTCAGGTGTGCCCAGACGCCAGAACACCAATCCGGTGATCAGGATCGTGACGATTGCTGCGGGCAAGAGGCGGCGGAACCGGCGGGTCCAGAATCCCCCCAGTCGGATGGAGCCGTGTGCGTCCCACTCACGCACGAGCAGATTCGTGATCAGGAACCCGGAAAGGGTGAAGAAGGTTGACACCCCGAGATAGCCGCCCGTCGCCCAGTCGAACCCGGAGTGGAACAACAGGACACCGATGACAGCAAGACCACGAAGGCCATCGAGAGCGCGGAGATGGGGCATTCGGTGACGATCGGTGGCGGCCGAGGACGACGAGCCTTGATCGTTGGAAACGACGGACGCCGTCATCGGGCTCTCCGAGAACCGTTCACCTCGGTCAAGGTACCAGTGTGCGGTTCACCACCCCGGTCACGACAATGCTGGTCGGCTCATTCGGGGGAGGCTCCGCGGAGTCGAAGCTACGATCCGCACGTGGCAAACGACGAGGTGGAGGAGGTTGGGTCCGGGCGAAGCGGTCTGCTTCCTGATCCCATGCCAGCCGAGTTGAAGTACACGATTATTTCTGTGGACGATCACCTGGTTGAGCCCCCCGACATGTTCGAGGGTCGGCTCCCATCAGCCTTCCAAGCACGCGCTCCTCGTGTCGTTGTCGATGAGCGTGGTCACGAGGTCTGGGAGTTCGAGGGTCGTCGGTTCACCCAGGTCGGAATGAATGCAGTTGCCGGTCGTGAGCAGTCAATGCGCAATCTTGAACCGACTCGGTTCGCCGATATGCGACGCGGGTGCTGGGATATCGACGCCCGGGTGCACGACATGGATCTCAACGGAGTTTGGGCCTCGCTCAACTTTCCATCGATGATCACTGGATTCTGCGGGCGTGTGTTCGCAGACGTCGATGACCGAGAACTCGGTCTGCACACCACACGTGCCTGGAATGACTGGCTGCATGACGACTGGTGGTCCCCGTATCCCGAACGGATCATCCCGCTCGGCATCACCTACCTTTCCGACCCCGAACTTGGAGCCGCGGAAATAGTTCGAAACGCCGAGCGAGGATTCGTTGCGGTCACTCTCCCCGAACGTCCGCATCGCATCGGCCTGCCGTCACTGTTCACCGGATACTGGGACCCGATCATCAAGGCCTGTGCGGAGACCGACACCGTCATTGCATTGCATGTCGGCTCTTCCGGGGGTTATGAGATTCCTGAGATGGCTCCTGCGCTGCAGTTGGGCGCCACGATGTTCGGGCAACTGTCGCTTTCGGCCTGTGCTGAGTGGCTGTGGTCGGGGTACGCCCTGCGTTATCCGAATCTGAAGATCGCCATGTCCGAGGGAGGTATCGGCTGGGTCGCAATGCTTCTCGATCGCCTTGACAACGTCGTCGACCGCTCGGGATACGGGCTCGGTTGGGATCTCAGGCCGGCTGAGGTGCTTCAGCGAAACTTCTGGTTCTGCACGCTCGACGACCCTTCCACGATTTCTACGCGCCATCGCATCGGGGTGGAGAACATCATGTTCGAGACCGACTACCCCCACGGCGACGGCACATGGCCACACACCCAGCAACTCGTGGCCGACGTCTACGGTGACCTTCCGACGCATGAGCTGCGCTCCATCCTCTGTGAGAATGCCGCAGCGCTGTTCCGTCATCCGCTGCCGTCGACTGTCCTCCCCGCACTCTGATCCTCAATTCCGCTCTGAAAGGCTGCTTCTGTGTCCGACTGGAACTTCGCAGATGTCTGGGAGACGATTGCCGATCTGCAGCCCGACCTTCCCGCCATGGTTCGAGGCGAGACCGTGCACACCTGGCGGGAGTTCGAGGACCGCAGTTCTCGCCTTGCGTCGACTCTTCACGGAGCCGGACTCGAGCGTCAGGCGGCGGTGGCCTGCTATCTCCATAACAGCATCGAATACATGGAGACCCTCTTCGCCTGCTTCAAGGCGTCGTTGGTTCCGGTCAACACGAACTACCGCTACGTCGCCGACGAGCTGAAGTATCTCTGGTCTGATGCCGGGGTTGCCGCGGTTGTGTTCCACGGCGCCTTCGTAGAGCGCATTGAGGCGATCCGAAGTGAGCTCCCCACGATCGTCAGCTGGCTCTGGGTCGACGATGGATCCGGTCCGTGCCCCGCTTGGGCCTCCGCGTATGAGGCGGCACTCAGCACAGCGCCACCTCTTGGTCGTGTCCAACGGTCTGGCGATGATCTCTTCATGCTCTACACCGGCGGCACCACGGGGAATCCCAAGGGCGTGATGTGGCGTCAGGACGATCTTTTCGCCGTGCTCAACCGAACCTCGCAGGTGCGTTATCCGGAGGAGGGGGGGATCGACGATGTGGCGTCAGTGCTTCCCGCCAGCGGGGATCCCCGTGGTCGTGTGCTCCCGGCGGCTCCCTTGATGCACGGGACGGCGGCATTCTCGGCGTTCGGGATGTTGGGCGCTGGGGGAGCGGTAGTGCTTTGTCCGGGCACGAAGTTCGACGTGGTCGAACTCCTCGACACCGTCGCCCATCATCGGGTCACCGACCTCTCGATCGTCGGCGACGCATTCGCCCGTCCCATGCTCGAGGCACTCGATTCGGCACCAAAGCGATGGGATGTCTCAACGGTTCGTGTGATCCTGTCCTCCGGCGTGATGTGGTCGGCGCCGATCAAGCAGGGTCTCATCGTTCACATGCCCGAGGTGCTTTGCGTTGACACGCTCGGCTCCTCAGAGGCAGTGGGATTGGCTCGATCGATCTCGTCGGCCAAACGCACAGCCACTACGGCTGGATTCAAGCTCGGACCCGACGCCCAGGTCATTCGCGATGACGGCACATCCGTTGAACCCGGAAGCGGGGAGATCGGACTCGTTGCTATTGGTGGTCGCGGACCGATCGGCTACCACGGCGATCCGGAGAAGACCGCTCGCACGTTCCGTCAGATCGGTGGGCGGCGGTGGATCACCCCTGGCGACAATGCAACTGTCGACATTGACGGCACGATCCACCTCCTTGGTCGTGGGTCGAGCTGTATCAACACCGGCGGCGAGAAGGTCTTTCCCGAAGAGGTTGAGGAGGCCCTCAAACTCGACGCCATGGTGTTCGATGCGGTTGTCGTAGGAGTTCCCCATGAGCGTTTCGGCGAGATGGTCGTTGCCGTCATCGAGCCGGCCGCTGGCGCGGTCGCCTCTGAGGACGAACTTCTCACTTCGCTGCGGGCGAGCCTTGCCGCCTACAAGGTGCCTCGCCACATCTTTGTCGTTTCCACTCTTGGACGCGGTCCGAATGGCAAGATCGATCAGCGTCGCTGGCGCTCCGAGGCCGCTGAGCGCGTCCGAGCATTGTGAAGCAGCACATCGGTAACGGCGCAGATGACTGAGGGGCGAGGAATTCAATGACAGCCGAAGCCGTACCCAAGAAGGTCAGGGCCGACGGATCGAGCGGAGAGTCGGACTGGAATCCACGGGTCGATCGCTGGACTGGCCGCACGCGAGCGCCACTCGACATTCTCGCCCTCTTCACCATCTGGTTGAGCTGCACTCCCATCTCCACGATGCTCACCTTCTCGAGCTACCGGGTGTGGTGGATCACTGCCCGTCTCGGGCTTTCCGTGGTCTACGCGATCGATATCGGAGTCAGGGCGGTGCTCTCCAAGCGGCCCTTGCGGTATGTGATGGCCCATCCCCTCAGCGCTCTCGTGGTGCTGCTTCCACCGCTGCGCCTCGTGTTCAGCATCCGACTCCTGCGCACGATGTTCCGCAAGGGGAACCTGCTCGAGTTTCTTGCTGTCGCCGTTCTGGTCGTGCTCAATTTCGCTCTCCTCGTGGTCGTCTTCGAGCACGGAGCTGACGGAGCGAGCATCACGTCCGTTCCGGTAGCTCTGTGGTGGACGGCATGCACCGTCTCAACTGTTGGCTACGGCGATTACACGCCCGTCACGCTTGGGGGTCGCATCGTGGCGGTCCTGATCATGGGCGTCGGGCTCACCACGGTTGCGGTCATCACGGCCCAGATCGCGTCGAGTTTCATGGATCAGGCTGCAGCCCGTCGCGAGATCGCCGACCGTGCCGAGGGCACTGGTGAAGAGGTCGAGATTGCACCATCAATCCCTGAAGCATCTCCTGCTGGCGATACGTCCGAGGACGAGCACACCCGTCACCTTCGGGTCATTGATCGACTCCAGGCCATCGAGGATCTGCTCCGGTCCGAGGATCGAATCTGAGCGGCAGTAGATCAGATGTAGTCGTGACGGCGCATCCATTGCATCGCCACCCAGCCCCACGCTGGCGGTAAGTAGGCGGTGAACATGCGGGCGGTAAATGTTGCCGCGATCGCAGTCTGGTCGGGCACGCCAGCAGCAGTGAATCCCGCGATGAGTCCCGCTTCGATGACCCCCATGCCTCCGGGAACCGGCGCAATGCCGCCGATGATCGAGGCGATCGAGTTGATGACGATCAACTGCGGGATACCCAAGGAATACCCGTAGGCATGGAGTGCCGCCCAGAGCACAAGCGCATAACAGAACTGAGAGATGAAGTTTCCGGCAAAGAGTTGCACGGCCTTGCGGGGCTCCGCGACGACCGTGATGAAGTTGGTCCGCGCAGCACGGAGATGTGGACTGATGAGGGTCATCAGCCGCCGGCGGAAATGCGGGATGAGCGCGAGAACTATCCCGATCACCGTCACGACCGCCAGGCCGACTGCCAGCTTCTCAGCGAGGCTGCTCGCTCCTCCGCCCGAGTGACTGAGATGCAGAGTGGTGTCGCCGAGCAGAAGGCCGAAAGCCACCAAGACAACTTGCACGATCCCTGATGAGAACGAGGTCATCAAGCTCGAGGTCACCGCAACGGCTGGTGAAAGGCCCTGTTTCTGGAAGAACCGAACGGTCATGGCCATCGTGGCAACTCCGCCACCCACGAGGCCGGTGAACTTGTTCGCGAACTGGAGGATGAACACGGGTCTGAGCGGGAGCGATGTGCTGACGGCACCGAGCAGCGCCATGGCGGTTCCGAACAGCGGCAGCTGTGCCACGATCACGACCACCGCCACCCACGACCACCGGGCGCCGTCGAACGTTGTCGCGAAGTCGATCTTCGTGAGCTGTCCGAGGAGCAGGTAGAAACCAAGGACCGTCGCCGCAGCCAGCAGGATGTTTGCTGGTGTCACACGCCGGAGTTCAGTGAGCTTCTCAGGACTGAAGCCTGTGACCTCGGCAACCAGCGGCGAGATCACAGCAGTGATCTTCTTGGCATCACCAATTTCACGACGGGTGGCGCGCGGAAGAGCTGTTGCCTCGAGGAGCGGCTGCATCGAGCGCAGACCGTCGTGGTCAAGGGAGCGCTGCGCTGCGGCGAGCGAGCGTTCCGGTGAGGTGAGGGCGGCAAGGGTGATGAGGAGCGCGACCTGATCGAGGATGAGGGCGTCGACGGATGGTCGCCCGTCGGCATCGGCCAGATCAACGAAGGAGACAGCGCCGAGATCGTTGAGGCGGAGTGCTGACGGGCAGATCGCCCCGTGGGCGATCCCGATGCTGTGAAGCTCGTTGAGTGAGTGCCAGGCGCGATCGAGAACTGAGTCGGTGATCTTTGCGGTGTCGCTTTCGTCGAATGAATCAAGAGTGGGCCCGTCGGTATCGCGTAACACCAAGACCACGTCGCCGTTGCCACCCACCGGACCACTGTCGACCACCCGAGGTGCGGGCACTGACGCGCGCTCCGCAAGCATCAGGAGATACGCGCGGTGTTCGATCTGCTGCTCGCGTGTTGCGGCTAGGCCGGGGCCGGAATCCTTCATCCAGACGAACCGGAGCAGTTTCGTGAGGAATTGGGCATTTGTTGCGTCACGGCCGATCACGGCGACGCGCAATGGGCCGTGGCTATCGCGACCTATGAAGGCGGTTTCGCCCCAATGCTGCTGGGGGGCGAGCACGAGATTCTCCGCAGCGATCGACATTGAAGCGAGATCTGCAACGACCGTCTCAGGCCCTGGAGCTCCATCTGGAGACCCGAGCACGAGATGCACGACCGCCGCGACCATCCATGCCAATCCGAGGGCGCCAAGGATTCCTGTTGGGTACCCGCCCGTGACAGAGGCGAGGCTCACCGCGATGATGCTCAACAGGATCGACATCAGCCGACGGGCCGGGCGTGTGAGCTCCGGGCTAGCCGCGAAAAAGACCGCGGCGACGACAGCGAGCCGCAGGCTTGGAAACGCCGGATAGCCAGCAATCGGTCCGGATGAGTCATGGGGACGACTCACCATGGTCTCGAGAATGCGACCGAGCAGCAGTGTCGCTCCAGCCGAAAGGGCGATGACCCCGATGAACCGGGGGCGTCGTGAGATCAACGCCGCAATGACCACTACGGCGATCGCCACCAAGGCGCCTGTGGTGTTGATCCAGCGCAGCCCGGTGACGATGACGTCTGGAAGGCTGGTGACAACGTTGTGGATCGATTCCTCCACAGGACTGATGCTGCTCGCACGTAGTGCTCCGAGACCCAGTAACAGAAGACCAACGAAGATCCGGAGTATCTCGGTCGGGCGTCGGTGGAGTCCTCGGTCAGGAACGACACCGAACATCGCCCGCCAGGACGAACGCACTCGGTCACGCCGTGTCTCGGTCATTGTCATCGATCGTCAGCGGATTGTTGCAGCGGCAAATGCCCGCATCTCGCGCTCCACGTCCGATCCAGCCGGCGTGTAGAGCAGTTCGGTCACCCCTCGAGCCTCGGAGGCTCCAGCCCGCTCCGCGATCGCGTCCTTCTCGCCGATCCACCCTGCGCCGAGGATCGACTCATCCGTCGCTGCATCAATGATCTGACGGTCGCGAGCGCTGACGTCGGTGACATGACCCTCATGCACGATCAGATGACGTTCGCCCTCTGGACGGTCAGCCTCAATGCCGGCGAGCCACTCCGAACCGGCGGGCATCGCCGACAGAACCTCGGGGAACTGCTGCCAGACATAGTGGTGCCCGACCACGAACCATGGACCGACGGCATCGCGTACGCGTGGGCTTGAACCATCTTCTCCTCTGTCGAGGACCGTTCCGGAAACCATCTGGACCCTCCGACCGAACGGCCCATCGGCACCTTCGGTGTCGATGAGTCCATCCACGGTTCCGGCCGCCACCATCTCGGCGGTGATGGCGAGCCCCTTCGGGCCGAGCGCAGACATGAGCAGTGGTGTGTTGATCGGCCGTTGAGCGGCAAGATGGGGCAGGTGGATCATCTGGGCACGTGCCCCGGCAACGGTGACGGTCTCACCCTGCAGAAGGCCACGTAATTGCTCGACATAGGAGCGAAGGGTCGCCCAGGAGAGCGCTGATTTTCCGAGCACCCAGCGTGCGGTGAGGCCGGTTCCGAATGCCGCAGTGAGGCGGCCCGGAGCCATCCGCTCAAGTGTGGCGATGGCAGATGCGGTTGTCATGACGTGACGGAGGTTGGGAACCAGCACAGCCGTACCGACGTCGATGGAGGTGTTCGCCACGATCTCGGTGAGGTTCATCCAGATGTCTTCATAGATGGCGGCCGAGTCGTAGAGCCAGACCCGCGAGAAGCCGAGTTCCTCGGCGAGTTGCGCTCGTCGAACAGCATCCGGACCGGGAACGACACCGATTGAGATCTCCATGGGGGAATCCTGCCACGGTTCATGCCACGGGCCATCGCCTTCTGCTGCGAGAATGGGGTCTTCCGATCGAAGGAGTCCACGTGCCGAATCGTCATTCCGATCCCGGACAGTCTGCTGCCGACGAGCTGGCCGTCCGCTCGCTCATCATTCGGCTTGCCCAGTACGCCGACGGGCTGGGCACAGTTGATCAGTACGCCGAACTCTTCACCGAGGATGCCGAGTGGCTCATGCCCGGCTCCCCGAGGCACGGTCGGGAGGACATCAGGAACGGCAGTGCGCAGCGCCGGGCGGAAGGTGGAGTCGGGCCAGGAAGCAACTCCCGGCACATGATCGCGGGCACAGCGATGGAATTTTCGAGTCCGGATGAAGCCATCGCAGATTCCTACTGGATGTACTTCGTCAACACCGACACCCAGGCCGAATTGAAACTGGTCGGGCATTACCGCGATACGGCGGTACGCACCGACGCCGGATGGCTTCTTTCCCGCCGGGAGATAACGTTCGGATGACGTTGTTTTCCCCGAACGAGGATTGATGAACTACGCAATTGAGGCCGAAGGCCTCGTGAAAACGTTCGGCTCCGAGGTGCGCGCCCTTGATGGTGTCAACCTGCGAGTCGAGCAGGGCACGGTGCTGGGACTTCTCGGACCCAACGGTTCGGGCAAGACCACAACAGTGAGAGTGCTCACCACCACGCTCGTGCCCGATAGTGGACGGGCCACGGTCAACGGTTTCGATGTTGTGAAGCAGCCCAACAGTGTCCGGTCGAGCATCGGCCTCGCTGGTCAGTACGCCGCGGTCGATGAGAATCTGACTGGACGTGAGAATCTGCGGATGGTCGGGCAGCTGTTGCAGTTGTCCCGACGGGACGCGTCACGTATCGCCGATGAACTGCTCGAGCACTTCGATCTCACTGCTGCGGCGAACCGGCCGTCGAAGACGTATTCAGGCGGTATGCGCCGGCGTCTCGACATCGCCGCCGCGCTTGTGCATCGCCCTCCGGTGCTGTTCCTCGACGAACCAACCACCGGACTCGACCCCAAGAGCCGCAACGCGGTGTGGGCCGTTGTCGAGGAGTTGGTGGCCGCCGGTACAACGGTGCTGCTCACCACGCAATATCTCGAGGAGGCCGACAGGCTTGCCGACCGGATCGTGGTTCTCGATCGTGGTGCTGTGATAGCGGAAGGAACATCGGCAGAGCTCAAGTCCGATCTCGGCGAAACGGTCCTCGATCTCGGATTCGTCGATCCCGACACTGCCGAACGAGCTGCCTCACTTTTCCGTGGTTCATGGAACGGCGGGGTTGTCGTCGATGGCTCGTTGCTCGAGCTGAGTGTGGATTCTGGCCCTTCGCAGGTGATGCTCGCTCTGCGCGAGCTGGACAGCGCTGGCCTGAACCCCAGCCGCATGGCGCTGCGCGAACCGAGTCTCGACGACGTCTTCCTGAGTCTCACAGGTCGCCGCGCCGAGGTCACCGAGGAGGATGAGTCATGACACCGTCAGTGCTTCCTGAAGCGGCTGTTCAGATGAAGCGTTCGCGTCTGCGGCGAACAATTGGTGATGCAATGGTGGTCACCGAGCGCAACCTCATCGCAAACCTACGCATCCCTGAGTCGTTGTTCTTTTCGAGCGTGCAGCCGATCATGTTCGTGCTGCTGTTCCGTTACGTGTTCGGCGGGGCGATCGCGACACCAGGCATGAACTATGTCGACTACCTGATGGCCGGCATCTTCGTGCAGACAGTGATGTTCGGCTCCATCAACACCAGCATCGGACTCGCGGAGGATCTGCAGAAGGGTCTCATCGAGCGTTTTCGCTCGCTTCCGATGGCGCGCTCGGCAGTACTCGCCGGCCGGACCACATCGGACCTTCTTCGCAATGTCGTGGTGATCGTGATCATCTCCCTTGTCGGATTCGCTGTCGGGTTCCGGATTCACACGAATGCGTTTGCGTTTCTCGGCTCGGTACTCGTGATGCTGTTCTTCGCCTATGTGATCTCGTGGGGATTCGCGTACATCGGTTTGGCGGCGCCGAACAGCGAAGTCGCCCAGTTGATGGCTTTCCCGATCCTGTTCCCGCTCACGTTTGCTTCGACCGCGTTCGTTCCGTCATCCACGATGCCCGGTTGGCTTCGAGCGTTCGCCGAGCATCAGCCGGTGAGCCTTGTCATCAACTCGGTGAGGGCCCTTACCCAGGGCGGTCCCACGGCGCGCTGGGTTATTCCAGCTCTTATCTGGTGCACTGGGATGCTCATCGTGTTCGTGCCGCTCGCCGTATGGCGGTACCGTCGCATCACCTGAGCGCGACCGAGGGGGTCCAATGCCTGGTGCACTCGACGGCATCCGCATCATTGATTGTTCCACTGCACTCACCGGCCCGTATCCGGCCGCGCTACTTGGCGATCAGGGAGCGGAGGTGATCAAGATCGAGCGACTCGGCCTCGGCGACCTCGCACGATGGGTTGGGGTCGCGGTCAACGGTGTCTCGGCGCTGTTCCAAGCCTGCAATCGGGGCAAGCGCTCCATCGCCCTCGATCTCACAACTGCCGAAGGCGCGTCCATCGTTCGGGCACTTGCTGCCGGGGCCGACGTCTTCATCCAGAACTTCAAACCGGGAGCCCTTGATCGAGCCGGTCTTGGCTACGAGGCGCTGTCCGCAGAGCATCCGGAACTGATCTATGTGTCGCTCTCCGGGTTCGGCGCTGTTGGCCCCTATGCCCACAAGGGCGCCTATGACACCGTGATTCAGGCCTACGCCGGTCTCGCCACGAACCAGGCCGATCCCGATGTCGGCGATCCGGTATTCATCCGGCAGACCGCAGCCGACAAGATCACTGCGATGTATGCGGTGCAGGCCATCACTGCGGCTTTGCTGGCGAGGGAACGGGGCCACGGCGGTCAGCATGTCGAACTCTCCATGACCGACGCCGTTGTCTCATTTCTCTGGGCCGATTCCGCGGGCAATGAGGTGATGCTCGACAGCGATGGATCCATGAACTCAAGCTTCACCCAGGGCTCGCGACCGTTCCGGTTCACCGATGGGTGGGGGATTGCCACGCCAACCTCCGATGCCGATTTCCACGGGATGTGCACTGCTCTTGGAGTGGAAGGGCATGACGATCCTCGGGTGGCAACCATCGGTGAGCGGCGCAAACATCCGCAGCTCACCGCAGACATCCTGCGGGCGTGCCACGCGGCCACGCTTGGAATGACCTGCGTCGAGGCCCTGCAGCGAATGGACCAGTTGAACGTGCCGTTCGCGCTCGTTGTGCCTCCCGCCGTCATGCATGAGGACGATCATGCGATCGCCATGGGGTTGTTCGAGGAATCGGTTCATCCGGTGGGAGGTCGCCTCCGTCAGCCGCGTCATCCAGCCCGGTTCAGCGCAACACCCGCCGCACTCGGCGGACCGTCGCCATCGCTTGGGCAGCACACCGACGAGATCCTTTCGGAACTCGGTTTGGCCGACCGCATCGCCGCGCTTCGAGCCGAAGGAGTCGTGCAGTGAATCAACCAATCATCGAAGGGTTCTCGCATGTGGCCATTGTGGCCACCGACCTTGACGAGGCCAGGTCCTTCTATTGCGACGCTCTAGGACTCACAGAATTACCTCGTCCGGATCTGGGCATCCCGGGTATGTGGCTTCGGGTTGGTTCACTGCAGCTGCACTTCATCGAGAGTGACACCATGCCCGTTCCCGGTCCCGGTTTCCCTCATCTCGCGCTGCACATCCCGGCCGAGCGCTGGGAGGACACCATCGAAGCGCTCCGGGAGCGAGGTGTCGTGTTCCCCGGGGAACCGTCCACCCGTCTCGATTTCGGAGTTCAAGTGCGCGCCGCATTTGTCATGGACCCGTCGGGGAACACGATTGAGCTCACTGATGTAGGGCCGCTGCCCGACTGAAGGTCGTCGTTCGACCGATCAGAGAAGCAGCGCGCGCAGCGCCTTCTGATCTTCAGATGTGGGAACCCACAGCCCAGCGGCGGCATTCGCCCGCACCTGCGCTGGAGTAGTTGCTCCGGCGATCACAGACGAAACGGTGGACTGAGCGGCGAGTCCTCCCATGGCGACGTCGAGCAGTGTCACACTGCGTTCCGTTGCGAACGCAGTGAGTGCCTCAACTATGTCGAAATTGCGATCGTTGAGCATGCCGGTCATTCCCCAAGCCGTGATTCGTCCATCGGTCGGGGGCTCCTGGCCTCGCTGGTACTTGCCGGTGAGCAAGCCGCTGGCAAGCGGGAAGTAGGGAAGCATTCCCACGCCGTACGTTTCGCATGCAGGGATGACCTCGGCCTCCACGCCTCGCTCGATGAAGCTGTAGAGATTCTGGGCACTGATGAAACGCTCGGTGCCATTGGTGCGGGCCAACCATTCCGCATCAGAGATCTGCCATCCGGCGAGATTGGACGATCCGATGTAGCGCACGAGTCCGTCGCGAACGAGCTCGGTGAGCGCGGCGAGAGTTTCCTCGAGTGGTGTGTTCGGATCCGGCTTATGCAGTTGATAGAGATCGATGTAATCAGTGTCGAGACGCTTCAGTGAACGCTCGACGGCTTTCCGGATGTAGCGACGAGAACCCCGTGCGTTCCAGTCGGGACCGTTCGCACCGCGCAGATCGCTCCCGAACTTGGTGGCGATGACGACCTGCTCACGTCGTGCACCCAGAGCTTTTGCGAGGAACAGTTCGGAATCGCCATACGAGTCGCTCGTGTCGAACAGGGTGATGCCCGCATCGATGGCAGCGTCGACCACGAGCTGAGTTGCGTCGGCATCGATACGCATCCCGAAGTTGTTGCAGCCGATGCCCACAGTGGAAACCATGAGGCCAGAGCGGCCGAGGGTCCGGTAGGTCATTTCCGATTGCGTTGTCATGTCAGATCCCCAGTGCGTCACGTGTACGGGCGAGTTCGGTCACATCGGCAGTCGTCGGAACGAGGAACACCTCATCGCAGCCGAGGTCTTCAAGAGTTGCGATGGAGTTCCGGAGCGACTCCGGAGTGTTGGTGCCGAGCATCCCGGCCATGACGCCAGCGAGATCCTCGCCGAAGATCTTCATGTAGGAGTACCCGTAGTCATGGAGGCGGGTTTCTGCTCCGTCGCCAAGCGCGTACCAGAGGCTCGCTGAAATATGCGGCGGGTCGGTACGACCGGCTTCAGCCCAGGCAGAGCGAATTCGGTTGAACGCCTCCTCGGTGGCCGCTGGATCAATGCCGAAAACGGTTGAGCCATCGTCGACTCCGATCGCCCAGCGTGCTGCTCGGGCGAGTGCCTTCGGTCCCATGACCCCGGCAACGAACGGCGGCCCGCCGTGCTGCACCGGAGGCGGTCCGACCGGATCGGCACCCTCAAAGGGTGGCTCTCCACCCCAGATGCGCTTCATTGTTGCGACCTGCTCGTCCATGCGTGCCCATCGGCGTTCGAACGAGCCATTGATCGCCCGGTAATCATGCTCGCGACCACCGACTCCGATGCCCACGGTGAGTCGACCGTCGCTCAGTTGATCGACTGAAGCCAGTTGCTTGGCCACGTCGACAGCGTCATGGGCTGGAAGCACGATGATCGTGGTCCAGAGCCGAACTCGCTCGGTGAGAGCCGCAGCGGCCGAAAGTTCGACGCACCATGCGTGACTCGGGTAGGTGACTCGCTCGGGGATCGCCAGTGAAGCCCACGGGCCTTCATCAACAGCACGACACCACGCAAGGGTGTCGCTCCGTCCGTGGGGAACCATCGTTGGCATGGTCATCGAGATATCCATCGCTAGATCTTGACCCAGATCCGGTTGCGACCCGGTCCTCGTCGAGAAGTCAGCGACAACTCCTTCGGATCGATCGAGCCCAGCCGGTTGTGGGAGGCTTCATCAGGCTCGATCACCACAGGGGGAGCAATGTTCGATCTCATCATCCGGAACGGAACGATCGTCGACGGAACCGGTCGCGCGGCATTCATCGGGGACATCGCAGTTCGCTCGGGACTACTTGCTCAGGTGGGTGGCACCGTTGCCGGCGAAGCGCTTCGCGAGATCGATGCTTCAGGGCTGATCGTCACTCCGGGTTTTGTCGATACTCATACCCATTTCGACGGTCAGGTCACCTGGGACGATGTGCTCGAACCCTCGGCATCACATGGGGTGACCACGATCGTCGCCGGCAACTGCGGGGTCGGTTTCGCCCCGGTGCTTCCCGAACGGCGGGAGCAACTCGTCGCTCTCATGGAAGGCGTCGAGGACATCCCCGGCGTGGCGATGACCGAAGGCATGACCTGGGATTGGGTGACGTTCCCCGAGTACCTCGACGCCCTCGACACTCGCCAGTGGTCGATGGATGTCGGCACGCAGATCACACACGGTGCACTTCGAGTGTGGGTGATGGGCGACCGAGCTATTGGTGACACAACACCCACATCAGCCGAGGTTGAACAGATGGCGACGCTCGTCGCCGAAGCTGTCTCTGCCGGAGCTCTCGGCTTCTCCACCTCACGGACATTCAGTCACAAAGCCCCCGACGGCAACTATGTGCCGGGAACGTTCGCCGGGCCTGATGAGTTGTGGCCCATTGCTGCTGCGGCTGCCGGAGCCGGTCGGGTTGTGTTCCAACTCGCCCCACTCGGGACCACGAGTCAGGATCCCGAGGAGGTTCTCAAGGAACTCGACTGGATGCGCCGACTCTCGCTGGACTTCGGAATCACGGTGTCTCCCGTTCTCGCGCAAATCCCGACCAATCCCGGCCTGGCCCGCGAAGTCCTCGACGCCGCCCTTGCCGCTCGTGCTGATGGCGCCACTGTCATTCCGCAGGTCTCGGCGAAGTCCCAGGGTCTGCTGCTTGGTCTGCAGACCTCGCATGCCTTCATGCGTCGGCCCACCTTCGTCTCGCTGGCCGAACTGTTCGAAGGAGACTTGGACGGACTCGTCAGGCAGTTGGGGGATCCTCAGACGCGTCGCACAATCATCGACGAGGTCGATCTTCCTCCTTCAGGTGCGCTCTTCGAGGGGATCGCCGTGTTCGCCCAGAATGCCGGCCAGATCATCTTCCCCATCGACGATTCAGTCGATCAGGAGCCCACGGCCGATCGCAGCGTGGCACAACTGGCTGTGTCGCAGGGAATGACACCACTCGAGGTGATGTACGACTTGATGCTCGCCAATGGTGGCCGAGCACTTCTCATGGCGGCGATCAACAACTATGACGGGGGCTCGCTCGATCGGGTCCATGACATGCTCACCCACCCGGCATCGGTGATCGGTCTTTCCGATGCTGGTGCTCACTGCGGTCTGCTCGTCGATGCGTCGATGCCGACAATGCTCCTCACCCATTGGGTACGTGACCGCACCCGCGGCCCCCGCATCTCTCTCGAGGCAGCAGTGCGGATGCAGACTTCAGATACCGCCGATCTCTATGGTCTCGGGGACCGTGGTCGGCTCCAGACCGGCCTGCGCGCCGACATCAACATCATCGATCTTGAGCGCCTTCATCTTCTGCCACCAGAGGTGCTCCACGACCTTCCAGCCGGGTCCCGTCGACTCGTGCAGCGAGCAGTTGGATACCGTGCCACGGTCGTCGCCGGTACGGTCACCCGCGAGAACGACGCCGACACGGGCGCCCGACCCGGACGTCTCATCCGGGGTGCTCGCTGACCCAACATCCGAGCCCGGGGAAATGTTCTTCGGCTACCGGGAGCTACGACCGTCCAGAATCCTTACAATTGTCCCGAGTCACCAGCAACCATCACGGAGGAATCCAATGGCCATCATCGATCCGAGCACGCAGGAAGCGACCCACCTCTCAGCTGACCAGATCCCGTTCGTCGAACTCGGCGGCGGCAACAAGTTGCGTGTGCTGCAGGTCAAAGAGCAGGAAGGTCTCTGGATCATCGAGAACATCTTCCAAGCCGGCTTTGAGGTCCAAGCCCATCGTCATACCGGTCCGGTGTGGGGTTACACCACGAGCGGTGCCTGGAAATACAAGGAGTACGAGTACGTGAACCGCGCCGGCTCGTTCCTGTATGAGCCAGCAGGGTCTGTTCACACGCTGCAGTGCGTCGAGGACGATACCCGGGTGTGGTTCCACATGACCGGCTGCAATCTCAACCTCGACGCTGATGGAAATGTCGAGTCGGTCACCGACGGTGCACTCACGCTCATGGGTTATCTCGCTATGGCCGAGGCTCAGGGCTTCGGTCAGCCACCGGTGCTGATCGGCTGACACTGCGCCACCGCGCCGCAGAACGACGAGCACCGCGAGCCGATCGGCTCGCGGTGCATTCGCGTTTCAGTGATGGTGCGTGTCAGCGAAGATGACTCTCGAGGAACTCGGTCATCACTGCGATGGAGTGATCGCGAATCTCGCCGTCGTAGTCGCTGAAGTGGTTGCCCTCGAACATCGAAAGTGATTTCGGCTCCTGCGCCCGTTCGAACGCTTCGAGCGCGGTCGCTGTCGGAGCAACGCGGTCCTCGGTCGCCACGTTCATCATCAGTGCACGCGGTGCGATGCGAGCTGCACAGACCATGGGGTCGAAGCTGGGATCAGCTGTGAAGTACGCAGTGAATGTGTTCTGCCATCCCGTGCCGGGCCCGGCGCTGAGGAACCATTCCGAGGACTCCGGCTGGTCGAGGAACGCCGGACCATTGGCTCCTGGTTCGCGCACCACGGGCATCGGTCCGATGATGATGCGATCCGGCACCGGAGCCTCGCCGCGGATCACGGCAGCGATTCGCTCGTACTGCTCCTGATCTGCGGAAGTATCGGCGTTCCCGCCGGTTCCGGCGAACGGTGCATTGGCGATGACTGCCCGGACACGCTCATCAACGGAAGCGAGCACGATGGACTCGCCACCACTGAAACTGGACCCCCACAGGGCCAGCCTGTCGGCATCGACCTCTGGCCGATTCGCAACCCAATCGAGCACCCGCCGCATATCGAGTGTCTGGAGCCAAGGGTCGATGTCCTGCCGGGGTGAGCCTTCCGAGTCACCCAGACAGCGATGGTCGTAGAGAGCGACAGCGAACCCTGCGTCAGCAAATGCCTCGGCGAATGCCGGAAGGCCCATACGTCGGGTCGCCGAGAATCCATGACTCATCACGATCCCCGGAACGGGGAAGCCATGGACCTCCGGGTCGGGGAGATGGAGATCTCCGTGCAGGATGATTCCGCCGACGTCGACGGTGAAGGAAGAGACTGTTCTGGTCATCGCCAGATGCTAGGAAGGTTTCGTACGGCGAGTGGTCATCGGAGAGGGGAACCCAGTCATGCAGCAGCATCCGCTTCATGACGTCGTGATCACCGGGGTGCACAACACCCGTCAGGCAAAGGTGCTCGAAGGACACGATTCCCGGAGCATCTCGCTTGAAGCGGCCCACGGGGCGGTGGCCGATGCAGGGCTCAATCCGATCGATATCGATGGCGTGGTTGGCCCGTTCGGGAACGACTTCATCTATCAGCATCGGATAGGGCCGGTCTGGCGGTCGCTCTCACCGCTTGGTATCCCTGCAGTGCTCGAGGCGGCAATGGCCATCGCATGCGGGCTGGCCACCACCGTGCTCATTGCGACCGGTGAGGCCGGGTCGCATCGCCAGAGATCCTCGACCGCTCCGTGGACCCGGCCCACCAATGAGTTCGTTGCACCCTTCGGAATGTTCACCGCTGCAGAGTTCGCATTGATGGCTCGCCGACATATGCATCTGTATGGCACAACCCCAGAGTCCATGGCCCATGTCGCTGCCGTGATCCGCAATAACGGGCACGTCCACCCTGACGCAGTTTTCCGCGACCGGGGTCCCTTCACCGTGGCCGACGTGCTCGAGAGTCGGATGGTCGCCGACCCGTTCCACCTCCTCGATTGCGCGATGACCTCCGAGGGTGGAACCGCCATGGTCCTCACCTCGGCGGATCGTGCGAGCGGTTCGGCGAAACCCGTACACGTCCTCGGCGGGGGTACCGATCATTTCGGCCCCGCCTATCAGAACCCGCCGGTCTGGGAGACAGGCGGTCGTCGTCGTCCGGATCTGATCGCGGGCACAGTTGGTCGTCGGGCCTCGGAGCTCGCTTTCTCAGCAGCGGGGATCAGCGTTGAAGACGTCGACGTCTGCGAGTTCTACGATCCGTTCTCCTTTGAGATCATTCGTCAGTTCGAGGCGTTCGGTTTCTGCGGAGTGGGGGAGGGGGGCGATTTCGTTCTCTCCGGAGCGATCGAACCTGGCGGCCGTTTTCCGATCACCACCGATGGCGGAACCATGTCGTTCAGCCACGGGGGAGCGGCGGTGCAGTTGCTCCAGCGAGTCATCAGGGGCGTGCAGCAGTTGCGTGGCACCTGTTCATCGATGCAAGTTGCCGGTGCCGAGATCGCGATGTGTACCGGTGGTGGCTCGGGCGCAATGTTCACCGACGTGATCGTGCTCGGAACGGGGGAGCCATGACCCGATTGCACGCCCAACCCGGACCGATCACTGCGCCTGCGACGTCGATTTTCTCCGAGCCCTACTGGGAAGGCTGTGCACGCGGTGAGCTCCGCTTCCAGCGCTGCATGTCGTGTTCCCATCCCGTGCACACACCGGCGGCGGTCTGTTCCGCGTGCGGGGCGGACACGTTGGTCTGGGAGTCGAGTTCGGGAACGGGAGTGATTCACAGCTACACAATTGTGTGGCGTCCGGTGACTCAGGATTTTCAGGTTCCCTACGCGCCAGCGATCATCGAACTTTCGGAGGGCTGGTTCCTGCTCACGTGCGTTATCGACTGTGAGACCGAGGCCCTCTTCGTTGGCGCTGCTGTGGAGATCTCTTTTCATGCGACAGCTGACGGGGTCACGCTCCCGTACGCACGGCTGAAGTGATCGGCGCCGCAGGGAGGCCTGGCTATCCCGATCCCTCGCCCTCGCCATCACCGGAGACGAAGAGACAGAATTCACACCGCCAGTGTTGATTCAGTCAAGACTCATAGGTGTACCGTTCGTCTGCGGGTTCGACCGGACCACGCACTGATCATTCTCCTGAGGAGTCCTCATGGCAGCAGACGACCGCTACACGATCATCTCCGCTGACGGCCACGCCGGTGGAAGTCACGCCCAGTACCGCGAGTACCTCACGGCGGAGATGCAGGTTGAGTTCGACGCCTGGCGCGGCGAGTACAAGAACCCGTTCCGTGATCTCCAGGACGACGGTCGAACCCGGAACTGGGATACCGAACGACGAAACGGCGATCTCGACGCTGAAGGTGTTGCCGCCGAGGTGCTTTTCCCCAACACCGTTCCTCCGTTCTTCCCAACCGGCGTGGTCATTGCTCCCGCTCCCTCGACGGCGGACTTCCCGAGGCGTCTCGCCGGGCTCCGTGCACACAATCGCTGGCTGGTCGACTTCGTCGCTGAGTCACCGGAGCGCAGGGCCGGGCTCGCCCAGATCGCGCTCAACGATGTCGACGAAGCCATCGCCGATGTGAAGTGGGCGCGTGAGCAGGGTCTGCGCGGCATCCTGCTGCCCGGAGTCTCGCCCGACACGCCGTGGATCGATCCGTTGTTCTCTGCCATCTACGACCCACTGTGGGCGGTGTGCCAAGACCTCGACATGTCGATCACCCACCATGCCGGTGGCAGTGGCATCCCGAACTACGGCAAGCATGACTCGGCGATCACGATGTTCGTACTCGAGTCCGGGTTCTTCGCCAACAGGGCGATCTGGCACCTGATCATGGCGGGCGTGTTCGAACGATTCCCTGGCCTCAAGTTCATCATGACCGAGCAGGGAACCTCTTGGCTTCCTCCTGCGCTCACCCGCATGGACGACATCCATAACTCGATGGTGAATGGTCGAATCGGTGAGATCGGCATGCCGAAGTCCGGGGCGCTCCCGCATCGGCCGAGCGACTACTTCCGGCGCAACTGTTTCCTCGGAGCAAGTTTCCCGTCGCCTGGTGAAGCTTCCACCTTCCACGACATCGGTATCGACAAGATCATGTGGGGGAGCGATTACCCGCACAATGAGGCTTGCTCGCCGCTCTCCCGCGAGTCGCTTCGACATAGCTTCAAGGGCTGGAGCGAAGCGGACATGCGCAAGATCCTCTCCGAGAACGCAGCGTCTGTGTACGGATTCGACCTCGAGGCCCTCAAGCCCATCGCGGCAAAGATTGGACCCACCGTGGCCGATCTTGCCGAGCCGCTCACAGTGGTCCCCGACCACCAGAGCCCGGCGTTCCAACGAGCCTGATCCGCAACGGCGCGAGCTGATCACCGATCATGTCCAAGAAGCCAAAGATCGAGGATCAGCTCGTCGCCGTGCGACTCGGCATCACCCGGCTCGGGCGATTGCTCTCGAGTCGAGGGGTACACGTGGGGATGGCCGGAGCCGCAGGGGTCGAACTTTCCGAGCAGGCGATGAACGTTCTGCGTGCGCTGGCTGATCGGGATCCGTTACCCGTTGGTGATCTCGCCCGTTCCGCTCGCATGGATACCGGTGCGGTGAGTCGTCAGATCAAGATGCTTGAATCCGAGGGCCTTGTGGTGCGCGCTCCGAGTCCACAACACCGAAGCATCGTGCTGGTCGAGGCCACGGAACGCGGCAAAGACGTGGCCCGTCGCTTCGAACGCGTGCGACACGCCCAGCTCAGCCGTGCGCTCGCCTCCTGGACCGATGAGGAACGTGAGCAGCTCGGGATACTGCTCGTCCGCCTCGTCGACGACCTGCAGTCGACTCCGTATCTCAGGTCGGACAGAGAAGCCTGAGATACGAAGAAGCCTGAGGCTCAGTCGGGAACAACGACAGCCCGGCCCCGCAGTTCGCCAGCTTCCATCAGTTCATAGGCTTCGGCCACTCGATCGAGTGGGAAGACATCGATGTCGATCTGCAGGCGTCCGGCATTTGCGAGAGCGAACACGTCAAGAGCATCAGCGATGTTCGATGCTTGGAAGGAGAAGACCTCTCCATCCTTGGGAAGCGAACTGAACCAGTCGGCGCCCCGCAGCGTTCCGTTCGCCGCGCCGATGAGTGCGTACGCACCACCGCGTCCGGTGCTCCTCAGGCCTTGTTTGATGGTGTCGTCGATTCCGACGAAGTCGAACACCGCATCGGCACCCCCGCCGGTGATCCGGAGAATGTCGCCTGCGGTGTCATCGGTGACGCCCTCCATCGTGGTCGAGGCTCCGAGTTCTCTTGCATATGCAAGACGCTTCGGTGCCATGTCGACAGCGATGATGTGGGCGCTGGTGAGTTCGCGCAGGAACTGGATGGCGAACGCCCCGAGTCCTCCGGCACCGATGACGACGACGTTGCCTCCCGGTTGGATTCGGGGCAGCGCTCGCTTCACTGCGTGCATCGATGTCGACCCAGCGTCGGTAAGAGGTCCGGCGTGCAGAGGATCGAGGCCCTCGAGGCGAATGAGTTCGCGGGTGGATGAGACGAGCACGTATCGGGCCAGCCCACCATCGATGCCGTACCCGCGCCCAACGATCGAGTCATCGCACAAACAGTCTTGGCCACTGACGCACCAGCGGCAGGTTCCGCAGGAGTGTGGGGAAATGACTGCCACGGCGTCGCCCTCGGCGAAGGCCGTGACTCCCGCTCCGAGCATCGCCACATGGCCACCCACCTCGTGGCCGAGGGTGAAGGGCAATTTCCAACCGATCATGTCGGCGATGGCTCCTGGCATCTGAGCCATGCCCACATCGGAATGGCAGAGTCCGTTACCGGCCACTCGCACGACGATTTCGCCAGGTCCGGGCTCCGGCACGGGAGCTTCAGTGAGTTCGGGAGCGTGCTCCCATTCGACGATTCGGTAGGCCTTCATCATCTCGGTCATGCGAGCATCCTGCCACGACCATTCGACGGCGATCGGCCAACTGCGACGGACCGCGTTCCACGCGCAATGATGGAGAGGTTCGATCAGAGGAGGAACCGTGAGTTCACAGGAAACGATGCTTCAGGCGACGACGATGTGGGAGCTGCTCGAGGCGCGTGCTGCAGCCTCGCCCGATGTCGTTGTGCTCATCGACCAAGACGACCGTGAGATCACCTTTGGTGCCCTCCGCGATCTGGCGGAGCGCACCGCCGCCGGTCTTCACGGCATGGGCGTTACTGCCGGTACCCGAGTTACGTGGCAATTGCCGACCCGCATCGAGACAGTCGCCCTGTCGCTCGCCCTCGCTCGTCTCGGCGCAGTCCAAAATCCGATCATTCCCATCTACCGCGACCGTGAGGTGGGCTTCGTCGTTGGGCAGACCGGTGCCGAGTTCCTCTGTGTTCCCGGTGATTGGAACGGGTTCGACTTCGTAGCCATGGCGGAGCGCATTGCGGCCGATCACGGGGTTGCTCCGACTGTTCTCGTCACCTACGACTCGCTTCCAAGCGGGGACCCCAGCACCCTGCCCCCGGCCCCTACCGATGGCGAGGGCGTTCGCTGGATCTATTACACCTCGGGAACCACGTCGGCTCCGAAGGGCGTGAAGCACAGCGACAGCACTCTGATGGCGGGCGGGCTCGGTCTCGCCGATGCGCTTGAGCTCACAACCGACGATGTCGGTTCAATCGCGTTTCCGTACGCGCATATCGCTGGTCCCGATTACCTGATGATGCTGCTCTACCGTGGCTGTGGCGCAGTGATCGTCGAAGCATTCCAGCTCGAGGCGGCCGTCGATCTCTTCAGTCGCAAGGGCGCAACAATGGCCGGTGGAGGCCCCGCCTTCTACCAGATGTACCTCGCCAAGCAACGCACACAGCCGGGTGTTCCGATCATCCCGTCACTGCGTCTGCTGTCGGGTGGAGGGGCTCCGAAGCCACCTGAGATGTTCGTCGAGGTTCTCGAAGAGATGGGGATCCCCGTCTGTCATGGCTATGGCATGACCGAATGCCCGATGATCGCCCAGGGTGGCCCCACCGACACCCATGATCAGTTGATGTTCTCCGATGGTGCCCCGGTCACCGGGATCCACATTCGTATGGTCGATGCCGATGGCCGTGTGTGCGGCCCGGGCGAGGACGGCGAGGTCCGTCTGAAGGGCCCGATGGTATTCAAGGGATACACCGACTCCTCGCTCGACGCCGATGCGTTCGACAGTGACGGTTGGTTCCGTACCGGGGATCTCGGTCATATCGACGAGAGCGGACACGTCGTGCTTACCGGCCGACTGAAGGACGTCATCATCCGAAAGGGCGAAAACATCTCGGCCAAGGAGATCGAGGACCTCCTCTACCAGCACCCGCTCGTCAACGACGTTGCTGTCGTCGGACTACCTGACCGTGAACGCGGTGAGCGCGTGTGTGCTGTGGTTGAACGAGTTCCGGGTGCTGATGACCTGACACTCGAAGAGATGGTCTCCTATCTCAAGGCTGCCGATCTCATGATGCAGAAGGTTCCCGAACAGCTCGAGATCCTCGACGAACTTCCGCGCAACCAAACGCTTCGTAAGGTGCTCAAGCAGGACATTCGCGACATGTTCCGCGACAAGCCGTGGAGCCCGCCGCCCCGCCGCAGCTGAGAAACTGGCCGGGCTGGATCGAACTCAGCTGAGGGTCACCGGTCGGCTGGCGATGACTTCCTGGAAGAAGTCGTTGCCCTTGTCATCGACCACCACGAAGGCCGGGAAGTTCTCGACCTCGATCTTCCAAACGGCTTCCATCCCGAGTTCGGGATACTCGAGAACCTCGACCGAACGAATGCAGTCCTGGGCCAGCCTTGCGGCGGGTCCGCCGATGGATCCGAGGTAAAAGCCGCCGTGGCGTTTACACGCATCGGTGACCGCCTTTGAGCGGTTGCCCTTGGCGAGCATCACGAAGCTGCCACCGTGTTCCTGGAAGAGGTCGACGTAGGAATCCATACGACCGGCGGTTGTCGGTCCGAATGAGCCCGACGCGTAACCCTCAGGAGTTTTTGCCGGGCCGGCGTAGTACACGCAGTGATCCTTCAGATATTGCGGAAGTCCTTCACCAGCGTCGATGCGTTCCTTCAGTTTTGCGTGGGCGATATCGCGTGCGACGACAACCGGTCCCGAAAGCGATAGCCGAGTCTTGATCGGAAGTTGCGAAAGGGCGGCGCGGATCTCGCTCATCGGCTGGTTGAGGTCGATCTTCACCACGTCGTCGTCGAGATGCGAGTCAGTGACCTCGGGGAGGAACTGGGCAGGATCGCGTTCGAGGTTCTCGAGGAAAATGCCTTCCGAAGTGATCTTGCCCAGGGCCTGTCGATCGGCAGAGCAGGAGACCGCGATGGCGACCGGACAGGAAGCGCCGTGTCGGGGAAGCCTGATCACGCGGACGTCATGGCAGAAGTACTTGCCGCCGAACTGGGCGCCGATGCCAGATTGACGGGAAACATCCAGGAACGCTGCCTCGAGTTCGAGATCACGGAAACCGCGTCCCAGATCGTTCCCGGTGATGGGAAGGGAGTCGAGATAACGAGCCGACGCCATCTTCGCTGTCTTCAGTGCGAACTCCGCAGAGGTGCCGCCGATCACGACAGCGAGGTGATACGGGGGACACGCCGAAGTTCCAAGAAGATCCATCTTCTGGGCGATGAACTCGAGAAGTGAGGCCGGGTTCAGCAACGCCTTGGTTTCCTGGAAGAGATAGCTCTTGTTGGCCGAACCGCCACCCTTGGCCATGAAGAAGAACTTGTAGGCGGCGCCGTCGACGGCAGAGATGTCGATCTCGGCCGGAAGATTGGTCCCGGTGTTGACCTCGCGGTACATGTCGAGCGGCGCCATCTGCGAGTAACGCAGATTGTCGTGGAGATAGGTGTCGTAGACGCCGCGGGCGAGATGAGCCTCGTCACCGCCTTTGGTGAGAACGAACTGACCGCGTTTTGCCTTGATGATTGCGGTTCCGGTGTCCTGACATGACGGCAGCACCCCACCAGCGGCGATGTTCGCGTTCTGCAGTAGGTCGTACGCAACGAACCTGTCATTACCCGACGCCTCTGGATCGTCGAGGATCGAACGGAGTTGGGCCAGATGGCCGGTACGAAGAAAATGGTTGATGTCGAACATCGCCTCCGCACTGAGCCTCCGGAGCGCCTCGGGTTCAACCTTGAGGAACTCACCCACGGGAGTCTCGACGGTGCTGACTCCCTCGGTCGAGATGAGCCGATACTCGGTGTCGTCGGGTCCGAGCGGAAGAAGGTCCTGATACTGGAAGTCAGCCATGCCCGAACCGTATCGCCGAGGCGGGCAGCCCGACGAACGGTGGATCAGTTGGGGAGAACCTCTGAACTCATCTGGCCGGTGATGATCTGCTCGCGGACCTCGATGAGCGGTGAGTTTGACACTTGTTGTGAGCCGGTGAACGGGCCGGCGAGGATCAGAAGAACTGCGAGATCAAGAGCGACGACGACGATGATCGAATACGTCACCATACGTGAACGTCGCTCACCTGCCACCGAGACGAACAAGGCGTTCAGGCAGAGTGCCAAACCGGAGACGACCAGAGCGATGAAGAGCGCGAGTGGCATTGAGCTTTTCGATGCACCAAGACGGGCTGCCCGCTGCGTCGAGAGGTCATCGACGCCGTTGATGAGAGCGGCTGCATCCGCCTGCCCGACGGTCGGGTCCGATGCCGAGGACCTCACCGCCTGCTGGAGATTCTTGATATCGGCGCTCTGGCGATTCAGTGATTGCGACATTTGGCTCTGAAGTGGCCACTCCGACTCAACCACGGAGTCGATGTAGCGCACGAGTGCGGTTTGGATCGATTGCGTATCAACGTTTCGTGCCGTCGCTGCCCAGGCGAGCTGATCGCTCGCAGTCGCCTCTTTGCTCACGGTGAGCTCGGCGGCGGTATGGCCACCCCACATAGCGGTGATCGCAAAACCAGACATGAAGGCGAAGAGGACGCCGAGTGCCGGCATCAACGGAGCGGCAAACGATGCTGCCTGAGATTTCGAGGATCCGAGAAGAATCTCGAACATCGATCGGAGGAGGAATGCGATCGTGGCGATCACGAGGAGTGTCCCCGGGACGAGGACCCACCAAGGCAGCGCGCTGAGGACGTTCACGAGTCGAAGTGTGCCATCACTCGGGTGCGAGCACAGGAATGTTGACCTGCGAGGTACGATCGAGCAGTCGACATCGCAAGGAGATCCCCCTATGAACGCTGTGGTGATTCACGAGAGCCTCACCGGAAATACCGAGAAGGCTGCGATTCGTATTGCTGAGCATCTGGTGGAGGCCGGCGTTGATGCGGTGGCCTGCTCCACCACGAAGATCGATTTCCAGGCTCTCGCCGACGCTGATCTCGTCATTGTTGGAAGCTGGACCGATGGCCTCTTCCTCTTCGGTCAGAAGCCGGCCCGTGGCGATCGCCTCTCGAAGCTCCCGTTCATGACTGGCAAACGGTGTGCGGTGTTCTGCACCTATGCCATCGAAACGGGAAAGACCCTCGAGAAGCTCACGACGATCATGGAGTCACGCGGTGCCGACGTGATCGGCGGATACGCGATCAAGCGCTCGGCCATCGATGCTGGGGCTCAGGAGTTCGTGGACCGTCTGCTCGGAGTGCTCGCCGTCTGACTTGGGCCTTCTACTGCTTCGAAGATTTCTTCGGCGTTCGTGTCTGTCGGAGCGTCACCTGCAGGTAGGGGCTCACCCGACCGACGTTTCTCCAGCATCGAGCCGCTTCGGCCCGGTCGGATCGGCAGAGCAAGCGCCACGACCATCATCAGGACCATTCTCAGAGTTGACATCAACGCGTCATCACCGAGGTGGCCCGGGTCAATGACTGCGATGACAAGCAGAACAAAGGCGGATCTACGCACCAAGTTCCCTCGCGTGAGTTGATGCACCGAGGCGAGTGCGAGCACGAGATACCCGAGGTGATGGGTCCAGGAGATCGGGCTCAGCAACGCTGAAAGGCAACCGACGATCGTCACGGCGGTGAGGAGATCATCCTGGCGTCCCGCTCGTAGCGCTCTGCGAAATCCGAAGATGAGAAGCAGCGAGCAGATGCCGAGCCACAGAATGGTCCTCGGCACCCCGGGCTCGAGTACTCGGGAAAGACCAGCAAGTACTGAATTGTTACGGGCGTCATCAAGTCGACCCACGCGCTCGGAATGCCAGAGGAGCTCGGTCCAGTACTGGCGTGAATCCTCGGGGGCAAGGATCCATCCGAGTCCGGTGAGAGCCAGTGCAGTCAGCGCCGCACGGATCGCTGGGCGTCGCCAACCAGCAAGGATCAACCACACGATGAACAACCCGGGGACCAACTTGATCGAGGTGGCGATCCCGATCGCGATTCCGGCATATTTGGATCGGCGGTGGATGAGGAGCACGTCACCGAGGACGAGCGCCCAGAGAAGCGCGTTGACCTGACCCTGACGCAGGGTCAGCCATACAGGGACAGTCACAATCGCCAGAGCAGACGCCCAGAGCATCCAGTTGAACCGCTGAGCACGATCAACGCCGGCGAGGACAGCTGCGCACCCAGCGCTGAACGCAATGGCCCCGATACTCATAACGGTGAAAAGCACCTCGCGGATCTGCGGCGGCAGCGGCGAGAGCAGGCTGAAGGGGAGAACTCCGATCGGCGGGTACGTCGCAGAGAGGTTGAAGACTGGTGAGTGATACGAGAACAGTGAGTTCCCGTCCAGCCAAGCCCTGGCTGATCCTGCGTAGATGGTGAGATCCAGAAGACCGTTGGGTGGTCCGATCGCCCACGCCTTCCAGATGGCGATGGCCACAGCGACGGAGGCCGCGAGGACGGCGAGGCCGCGTCCACGCAGCTGAAGAGCGGCTGCTGCGCCAACAACGATGAACCAAAGTGCTGCCGGAGTGGTCCATGGATCGAGGTACGGAACGAGCCAATCGGGCACAGGACGACCCTAGCTGGATCGCAAACGCACAATCTGTTGGAAGCGAGCTGCGCCGCAACACAGCGTTCACACTCCAATCACCAGTTGGGTGGCGCCGATGGGGTAGTTTCGCCGCCTACAGGTCGTCCGCGAGGGACGGTCATGTCCAACGAGGAGATCATGGTTTCACGAGGAAGCACCTCCAGCCGGCGAACGGTCCGCAAGGCCGGCATCGCCACCATCGCACTTGTTGCTGTGCTCGGTCTGTTCACAGCGGCCTGCAGCAGTTCGAAGTCGTCTGACGACACTGCGAAGCCCAGCGGCCCGACCAAGGCCGCGTGGATCTATGTCGGTCCCATCAACGATGGTGGCTGGACTCAGGCTCATAATCGCGGTCGCGAGGACGCGGCAAAGGCTCTTGGAGCCAACCTCGAGTCCACCTACAAGGAGAACGTGCCTGAGGGCCCGGCGACTGCGCAGGTCATCGACGATCTCGTCAAGGACGGCAATACCGTCATCTTCGCAACCTCCTACGGGTTCAAGGATGCCATGCAGGCGGCCGCTAAGAAGTACCCCGAGGTCAAGTTCGTGCAGGCCACCGGTGACGACATCACGATCAACGGTGCAAGCTCGGTTTCGTCGAACTACGACGAGTACTGGGGCGCCGGCGAGGACACGCAGTATCTCGCAGGCATGGCAGCTGGTGCTGCCACCAAGAACAACGTCATTGGCGTTGAGGCACCGTTCCCGATCCCCGAGATCATCCGTCAGATCAATGGCTTCGCACTCGGCGCACAGTCAGTCAACCCCGCAGCCACGGTGAAGGTCGTCTGGACCAAGAGCTGGTTCGACCCTGCCGCCGAGCGTCAGGCCGCTGAGTCGCTTGTGGCGAGTGGCGTCGATGTGATCTTCTCGCATCAGGACAGCCCCACCGCCGGTGAAGTGGCCAAAGCCAACAACATCCCGTGGGTCGGCTACGACTCCGATCAGTCCGCTGCCTACCCGACTGTGTGGCTCACCACGGCCGTCTACAACTGGGGCCCGTACTACACCGAGAAGCTCAACTCGATCCGTGACGGTAAGTGGTCACAGGAGAACTACTACGGAACCATCGGCGATGAATTCACCACCATGGCACCGTTCGGCGCAATTGTGAGCGCGGAGAGCAAGTCCGCCATCCAGGCCGAGCAGGCCAAGGCTGCCTCCACAAAGAGCTTCGGCTGGTACTGGGGTCTCTCAGACCGTGAGGATCAGGACGGAAAGGTCCAGATCAAGAAGGGCCAGACCCTCACGCTGAAGGATCTCTACACCATGAGCTATTTCGTGAAGGGTATCGACGGCAGCCCCAAGGGCTGATCGTTTCACTCGCTTCAATGACGACTGTTGTCGACTCGAAGGCGGTCACCGCTCCGGCGGTGGCCGCCTTCGGCGTCTCCAAGAGATTCCCAGGTGTGATCGCGAACGACGACGTGCATTTCGATGTGCGAGTCGGCGAGGTTCACGCGCTTCTCGGAGAAAATGGGGCTGGGAAAACCACGCTCTCGAATATCCTCACCGGGCTCTACCGTCCGGACTCAGGTCATCTCGAGCTCTCCGGTCGGCGTGTGTCCTTCGAATCTCCGCGAGATGCAATCGACGCCGGGATCGGAATGGTCCACCAGCATTTCCGGCTCATTCCGACCTTCACCGTCGCAGAAAACATCGCTCTTGGCGCGGCTCGCGACGGTGAGCGAGTGCTGCTCAACATGGCATCGGTCGAAAGCCGGATCGTCGAACTTGGTGAACAGTTTGAACTCAGCGTTGATCCACGGGCCCGAATCTGGCAACTCTCGGTTGGAGAGCAGCAACGGGTCGAGATACTCAAGGTGCTCTATCGAGACGCGCGGATCCTCATCATGGATGAGCCCACCGCGGTTCTCACGCCGCTCGAAGCCGATGCGCTCTCACAAACGCTCACCTCCCTCACTCGCCAGGGCCGATCAGTCATCTTCATCTCCCACAAACTCGGCGAGGTCATCTCCATCGCCGACAGGATCACCGTGCTTCGCCAGGGTCGATCCATCGAGACCATCGATGCCGTTGGGGCCACACGCGAGTCACTCGCTGCTGTGATGGTCGGACGCGAGGTCGAGCGGGTCCAGCGGCGCGGAGTTGGTGCTCTGCCCGGAGCACCGATCGTTCTCTCTGTCAACGATCTTGGTGCCGAGGGCGATCGTGGTCTTCCGGCGCTTCGCTCTGTCTCAATTGACGTTCGCGGCGGCGAGATCGTGGCTGTCGCTGGCGTGGCCGGCAACGGCCAGCGTGAACTCGTTGAAGTCCTTGCTGGTCTCCGTCCACGCACATCGGGACGCATTGAGGTTGACGGCGAAACCATGGACCGCGCTGATGCCCGCCATCCCATCCGTATGGGCGTCGCGTATGTTCCGCAGGACCGCCTCGGTACCGGCCTAGCACCGGATCTTTCGATCGCTGAGAACCTCGTGCTCAAGCGATACCGTCGGCCACCGGTGGCGAGGCCCCCGTTCCTCCGGTCGTCAGTTATCGACGCTGAAGCAGCTTCGTTGATGGAGCAGTTCGACGTTCGTGCACCCTCGAGTCAGACCCCTACGCGACGCCTCTCTGGCGGAAACGTTCAGAAGGTCCTTCTCGCTCGTGAAATGTCCGGTCGCCCGAAAGTTCTGGTGGTCTCAACTCCCACACAGGGGCTCGATATCGGAGCAGTGGCCACGGTGCATCAACTTCTTCTCGACGCTGCCGCCGAGGGCGTTGGTGTGCTTCTGGTCAGTGAGGATCTTGATGAGGTGCTCGCGCTCGCTGACAGGGTGGTCGTCATGTACGAGGGATCAGTGACCGGGATTGTCGATGCCGCTGACGCCACAGTCGCCTCCATCGGAGTTCTCATGGGCGGCGGCACTGCCGAGGATGTCGCATGAGTCTCGCATCGCGCGTCGGTCTTCGTCTCGAGCCTCGGGTCGACAATCCGCGTTGGATGAACTGGGCGGTTCCCGTCTGTTCATTCATCGCTGCGCTTCTGGTGGGGTCGATCGTTCTGCTGATCACGAGCCAAAATCCGATCTCGGTCTACCAGCGGATCCTTGAACGTGGCTTTCTCGATACCGGGTCTCTGAGCGGCACCTTCATTTCCGCCACACCACTGCTCTTCACGGGTCTGTGTGCAGCTGTTGCCTTCAAGGTGGGTTTTTTCAACATCGGCGGTGAGGGACAGTTTTACGTCGGTGCCATCTTCGCCTCGGGAATCGCGCTCTCTCTGGGAGCCGATGCACAGAGTTGGATCGCCGTTGGCGCCATGGTTCTTGCCGGAACCGTCGGAGGTGCTCTCTGGGCATTCATCCCGGGAATTCTTCGGGCCTATTTCCGCACGAATGAGATCATCACGTCGTTGATGCTCAACTACGTGGCTGGTATCGGGGCCACGTATCTCATCTTCGAGAGCGACTCTTTCTGGCGTGAGCTCGGCGGCACCGGCGCAGTGTTCCCGAAAGGCAAGATCATCCCGTTGTCGGCGCAGTGGCCCTCATTCGACCTCGGAAACCTTGTCGTTCCGTTCGGCCTCCTTCTTGGCGCCGTGGTCGCGATCTGGCTCCACGTGCTGCAGCGACGCACGCGGTTCGGCTACGAGATGCGAGTGGTCGGAGGTGCACCCAGTACTGCTCGCTATGCCGGGATGCGTCCCGCACGCGTCATCGTCGCCGTCGCGATGCTCTCCGGTGGGTTGGCCGGGCTCGGCGGTGCTGCCGATGTCGGCAACTTCCGCCATGTCCTCGACCCGAAGGGACTCCAGCAGTCTGGATTCGGTTACGCCGGCATCGTGGTTGCCGCGCTCGCTCGGCTCAATCCGATTGCCGTGGTGTTCGTCGCCATCATTCTCGGCGGTATCACCAATGCCGGATACGCCCTGCAGGGCCCCGACTTTCCGGCCGGACTCGTCGGCACCCTCGAAGGGCTCATCCTGTTTTGCACTCTCGGCGGCGAGGTGTTGGTGCGATACCGCATCGTCAATACCCGACGGCAGGCGGTTGCGTCATGAGCGTGAACAGCAATCTCTTCGTCATCATCTTTGCTTCAGCCATTTTCTATGGCACTCCGCTGGTGTTCGCTGCTGTCGGCGAACTGCTTGCCGAACGCTCCGGGGTCATCAACCTCGGTGTCGAGGGCATGATGCTGCTCGGAGCGGTAAGCGCAGCAATGGTCGCCGCAAATCTCGATGGTCCCGCTGCAGTGGTGCTTCCGATCGCGCTCCTGGCCGCCATGGTCGCAGCCGGTCTCGGAGCGGCGATCCATGCCTTCCTCGTGATCACGTTGCGCGTGAACCAGATCATTTCCGGGTTGGCGCTCACGATCTTCGGCGGAGCGGCCGGTCTCTCGTCGTATCTCGCGAATGTGTGGGGTCTCGGAAAGCAGCCGGCTATGAACCAGTTCGGGCGCATGGATCTGTTCGGGCTCAAGAAGTTCCCGGTGCTAGGACCGATCCTGTTCGATCAGACTTTGCTTACGTATCTGTCCTGGGTGCTGGTGGTTCTCGTGATGGTGTACCTCTTCCGCACGCGGATGGGCCTACATCTGCGTTCCGTGGGGGAGTCTCCACAGACCGCAGATTCCGTCGGCATCTCTGTCACCCGCTACCGCTACGGGCATGTCATCGCTGGCGGGATGCTCGCGGGTGTCGCAGGGGCTTGCTTCTCGTTGACCATCGTCCCCACGTGGGCCAATGGTCTCACGTCGGGGGAGGGCTGGATCGCTCTTGCGCTTGTGATCTTCGGATTCTGGCGACCCGATCTCACCCTCGTCGGCGCCTATCTGTTCGGAGCCCTTTCGAGCCTCAGTTTCACGCTGCAAGCGAGAGGTATCGATGTCCCGACGGCGTTGCTTGATGCACTGCCCTACGTGGCGACCATCGTGGTGCTGGTGATCGTGTCGAACTCGAGGATCAGCAAGCGACTCGGCTCACCAGCAGCATTGGGACGCCCCTACGAACGGGAAGAGCGCTGACGCGGCTGCTTCAAGGACACATTGGAAGGAGCACCGACGGCTCAGGTATCCCGTTGGTCTGAATCATGTGGAGTCACCAGAGCTGATTGGGATGACCACGGGAAATCGATCCAGAGATCGGTGTGACGCCAGACGTAATCGCAGTTCATTGTCGAGATGGTCTTCTGATACAGCACGGCGGTGCGGATCTCGGCTACCTGCGGGCTCACGTAATCGCGAACCATCTCGAGTGTGGCACCTGTGTCGGCCACGTCATCAGCGATGAGCACCTTTGCGTGCTCAAGATCGACAAGCGTGAGGGGCGGAGGAAGGATCACCGGGAACTCGAGGCGCTCGCCCTGACCGGTGTAATACTCGACGTTCATCACGTGGAGGTTCTTGACGCCGAGCGCGTACGCCAGAGACCCGGCGATGAGAAGGCCACCACGAGCGATTGACAGGATCAGGTCCGGCCGGAAGCCGTCTGCGGCCACCTGATCAGCGAGGCTCTTACAGGCTTCGCCGTAGAGGGGCCAGGTGAGAATCTCAAGTTCTGCCATGGGGAGTGAAACTACACAACTCCGGAAGGGCCCCGCACCGGGCGGGGAGTGAGTACGGTCTGCGCCATGCCCGATCTTCCTGTGACGATGGCGACCAACTCCTCGATCGACGGGAGTGATCCCGAGATCGGGAATCCACTGCGACCGGCAATTCACCACACCGGCCTCCTGCTGTCCAGATCTGAGCGTGTGATCAGGGGGCGCGAGCGGCGCCAGGTAGCCCGTCGGTCCTCTCATGGATCGTGGGTTCCCCCCACTGATCGGCCCGACCCCCTTCGGATCCTCAAGGCACAAAATCGAAATCGGTATCCGGAACTCATTCCGCTTCGCTGGGGACGAATGGTCGCTTCGCCATTTGCGTTCTTCCGGGGAGCAGCCGCCGTCATGGCCAGCGATCTCTCAACGACTCCAATCACAGGTCTGAGTGTTCAGGCCTGTGGCGACGCTCATCTTCAGAACTTCGGTCTGTTCGCCTCACCCGAGCGCAACCTGCTTTTCGATGTCAACGATTTCGATGAGACCATCCCCGGGCCGTGGGAGTGGGATATCAAGCGGCTGGCCGCGAGCATCGTGTTGGCGGGGCGTGACGCAGGACTCAGTGAAGCGTCGTGCTCCGAGGCCGTCATGCAAAGCGTCGGCGTGTATCGGATGATGATGGGGCGTTACGCACAGATGTCCCAGTTGGAAGTCTGGTATTCGCGCGTCGATATCGACACGATCATTCCACTCCTTCCTCCGGAGGTCCGTCCCTTTGGACTGAAGATCGCAGAAAAGGCCCGTCGGCGCGACACCATGCAGGCGATGACAAAGATGACCGAGGTCGTCGATGGTCGGCGTCGAATCGTTGATGACCCGCCGATCATTGAGCATCTTGAGTCGTCCACCGCGGGGAACACGGTGCAGGTCATCGTCGATCGGTACCGTCAAACACTCGCCGACGAACGTCGGTTGTTGTTCGAGCGCTTCGAGCTGGTTGATGTCGCCCGGAAAGCCGTGGGCGTCGGCAGTGTCGGTACGCACTGTCACATCGCGCTATGCACGGCCGATGCTGAGGATGACGATCCGCTGTTCCTCCAGATCAAGGAGGCCAACCATTCAGTTTTGGAGCCCTATGTGGGCAAATCCCTGTTCGCGAACCAGGGTCAGCGTGTTGTTGTCGGCCAGCGATATATGCAGGCGGCGAGCGATCTCTTCCTTGGTTGGACGAAGTATCGAAATCGAGATTTCTACGTTCGGCAATTGCGAGACATGAAGAGCTCGATCGATCTCACCGGAGTGCGCGCACCCGGACTCAGTGCCTACTCGGCGCTGTGTGGGTGGACACTCGCACGAGCGCATGCTCGCTCGGGAGATCCAGTTGCGATCAGTGCCTATCTCGGAGCTGGCGATTCGTTCGACCGCGCCCTCGTCACATTCAGCTCTCGTTATGCCGATCAGACTGAAGTGGACCATTCCCGTCTGCGGGCGGCAATTGATTCGGGAGCCCTTGAAGCGATCGAAGGCCGGTAGCGATTCGGTCAAACTCCGAGCTGCACCAGCACGGACTCCGCAGTTCGCCTTCCGGAGTAAAGAGCACCTTGGATCGACGCGGTGTCGCGATGGTCGCCACAGACCCAAATGGATTCGTCGACGCGTACTGACTGCTTCGGATGGAATGGTGGAGCTTGAAGGGGCTGGCCATGTGAGATGACGTCGACCCGACGTGTTTCCCAGTCAGCGACGCCAGCTCCGAACCAACCGGCAAGTTGTTTGCGCACTGTCGGTTCGAGTGCGGGATCGAGCGCATCGCATCCGGGTATGGCGGCAACGAGGAGCGCGCCCCCGTGACTTGCATAGAGCGGCGAAACCTCGGTCATGACTGCGACGTTGCGTGCCGGACCACTGCTCGTCCCGTCGAGGAGGATATGTCGGCCCCTCACCGGTGCTTCGGGCATGGAGAACCACACAGCTGCCGCCGCCCGTGAACCGGGGTCCGCAACTGCGGGTAGGAGTCGAGAAGCGGTCGGTCCATCAGTAGCGACAACGAATACCTTTGCTGAGAACGTTCGTCCATCACTGAGAAGGGCGCGGCCCGCCTTGATCTCGGACACGGGAGAGTTGAACAGGATCGAGCCGTCGTTGAGGCCGGCTGCGAGCGTCTCAGATAGCTCTCCCATGCCGCGGGCGGGCACCGCCGAGCTTCCGACCGCAAGCATTCGCAGGATCATCTCGAACCGGCGGGACGAGACCTCGAGCTGTGGATCCAACTGGATGCCGGCGAAAAGGGGTCGCAGGAAGGTGTCCACGAATTTGTCGCTGAATCCGGCCTCTCCAAGACGAGCTGCTGTCGATCGGTCCGGCCTTCGCAGCAATGCGCTCGCACGACCGGTTCGCACCGACACAATCAGTTTGAGGAGCCTGAGCTTGTCGGTCACTGACCCGATAGGTGCCGTGATCGTGGGCAGGAGATCCATGGGTCGCCGGAGCGGATCGCCCACCGTGTGGAAGCGTGAGCCGTTCCACACCCTCGCTCCGGGTGAGAAACGTCGAAGGTCAAGAGTGTCGAGATCGAACCAGCGAGTGAGCTCCGGATACGCGGTGAGGAGGATCTGGAAGCCGCGATCCATTCGGAAACCGTCGACGAGGTCGGTTCGGACACGCCCGCCCGGCCCGTCGGCGGACTCGAATACGACTGCATCGACTCCTGCAGCTTGCAGGGTTCGAGCGCATGCCAAACCAGCCATTCCGGCGCCGACGATGATCACGTCATGATCCATGGGAATCAATCTACCTATGCACTGCCGATGGACTTCCGATCGATTGCCGTACGATTCGTCGGTGAATTCCGCATCCTTCTCGACTCGTGGTTCACGGCGGTCTAGCGGGCGGTTTTGGCGCCAAGTCCGCAGGCTGTTGC
>CAFBNC010000003.1_pt1 | contig 42703 bp, 32 predicted proteins | sample 7269161 | NCBI WGS metagenome assembly CAFBNC01 (sample SAMEA6814082, study PRJEB35770) | freshwater metagenome | biome: Freshwater; feature: Freshwater reservoir; material: water | place: Czech Republic | collected 2017-05-23 | depth 30m m
AGGTGTTCCCCAGTCGCGTCGATGGTGCGTTGCTCTCAACAGTGCCTGCGGTTCAGAGCGAGTCGATTGGTGCGGTGATCCGCTATGCGGCAACGCATGATGCGCCCAACGGTGGATCGCTGCTCGGATCGTTGCTCGATACACAGCCGAGTTGGGACGACACCGTCACCTTCGACACCGGGGCCACCATGGCCTCCTCGCCGATCGCGTACGCGCCTTCGGCGTTGTTCATGGCGGTTCCGAGTGCACTCGGCGCACCCACGATCGTCACATTGTGGTTCGGTCGGCTCGGAGATCTCCTCGTCTATCTCGCGCTCGTGCTGTTGGCGCTTCGTCTCGCCAGTGGGTTCCGATGGGCGATCGCAATCACTGCGCTGTTCCCCATGAACCTCGCCATGGCCGCCTCGGTCAGCCCCGACGCTGTCACCATCGGAGCGTTGCTGCTGGTGCTCGCCGTCTGGACCCGGGTGTGGCGACTCACTGATCCGGCGACCGTCCAGGTTCGGCCCGATCGTCGCGCGCTCGTGCAGTTGGGTGCCCTCGTGGGCTCGGCCGGGCTGCTGTTGGCGCTGGCCAAGCCGCCTTATTTCGCTGTGCTCGCTGCGTTCCCTGCGCTGTTGCTGGTGCGCCGTCGGGATGTGCGGGTGAGAGTCGCGGCTCTCGCTGCCTCGCTGGCGCTCGCTTGCGGTGTGCTCGCCTCGCTGTTCAGTACCTCGAACGATTACCGGTCCGCAGGCGCTGGGATGTTCGCCGAACTCCGATTCCAACCCGACGTGCAGACCCAGCGGATCCTCGATGCGCCGTTGTCATTCGTGGGGCGGTGCGTGTCGCGCTGGTTTGAAGCCGTTCCCGATTCGGTACAGCGATGGACCCGACAACTTGGGTTCTGGAGATCAAGTCTCCCCGGCGTTCTCGCGTGGGTGATCCTTGCGGTGTTCGTGATCGCCGCCATCACGCTCGACGCCGACGATCTTCTGCGACTCCGCAGGTTCAGTCGTTCGATCTTCGCCGTCGGCACCGCCGCCATTGTGTTGGCGCTGATGGCCTCGTCCTACGTGTACTTCGACGACACGGTTGACGGCGTGCATATGACCGAACAGATCGCGCGCTACTCGCTGCCGCTGTTTGCCATGGCGGTCATGGGTTGGGCACCGCGCTGGCCGCTGCGGGGACGCATGCTCACACTGGCCCATACCGAGCGCGGGCGGTCGACAATGATCGGGTTGGTGGCTGTGAGCACGACAATCTGCGTGTTCGCCGTGCTCGTGGAATGGTGGTGGCCCGGCGTTGCCGGGCCGTTCACCGGATACTGAAGCGGGTCAGGCCTTGGCGGCGAGGATCTGGGCGCGGATCTCGCGCTTGAGGATCTTGCCGGTGGCGCCGCGAGCCAGTGGTTCTTCCTGCACGAACCACTGGGTCGGCGTCTTGAACGATGCCATGCGGGGCTTGAGGAACTCCTCGAGTTCGGCGATGTTGAGAGTGGCGCCGGGTTCGACCATGATCGCGGCCACGACCTCTTCGCCAAGCCGCTCATGGGGCAGACCGAAAACAGCGCATTCGTGCACGGCCGGGAATTCGTAGATCTGGGCTTCGACCTCGGCGCAGTAGACGTTCTCGCCGCCGCGAAGCACCATGTCCTTCGCCCGATCGACGATGAACACGAACCCTTCCTCGTCGATGTAGCCGAGGTCGCCGGTGTGCAGCCAGCCGTCAACGATTGCTTCGGCCGTTGCTTCGGGACGGTTCCAGTAGCCGCGGATGAGCATCGGGCCGGACATCTGGATCTCGCCAACCTCGCCGGGGGCAAGCGTGTTGCCGGCGTCGTCCTGCACCCGCATCGGCATGATGGGAAGAACACGGCCGGTGCTGTTCGGCTTGGCGATGTAGTCATCGCCGATGTTGCCCGGACCGTAGCCCTGTGTCTCGGTGAGGCCGTAGCCCAACTGCGGACGTCCCTTGCCCTCGAAGGAGCCTTCGATCTTGCGCACGAGTTCGGGAGCCATCGGGGCGCCGCCGCCGCCGATCGATGCGAGGCTCGAGGTGTCGTACTTCTCGAAGTCGGGATGACTGATGAGATCCTGCGACATGGTGGGAACACCAACGAAGTTGGTGACCCGCTCGCGCTCGATGAGCTGCAGGGCACGCAGCGGATCCCACTTGTGCATCATGACCAAGCGAGACCCGCCGGCGATGGAGCCGAGCATCACCGGCACGCAGCCCGTGACATGGAACAGCGGCACGATGAGGATGAAGCAGGTTGGGTACTTCGTCTCCGCCTCGGCACCCTCGACGACGGGCTTGGGATCGGAACGCAGTGACTCGACGATGCCGCGACACGCGAACGAGAAGAGGCCGTTGAGCACGGCCCGGTTGGTCGATACGGCACCCTTCGGATGGCCAGTGGTACCGGATGTGTAGAGGATCGTTGCATCGGAGTCGGGATTGATGACGACCTCGGGAAGGGCGGCACCGGGTACGAGCACCTCATCGAGATGGTCGACGCCCTCGGGCAGATCGCCGGTCATACGAACAGCGATGCCGCGCACTCCGAGAGCAGCGAGTTGGGCCCCGATGCGCTCGATGCGCTCCTCGTCGGCGAACAGAACTTTGGCACCGGAGTCGATGAGTCCGAATTCGATCTCGGGACCGGTCCACCAGGCATTGACTGATACCGAGACGGCTCCGATGGAGACAATCGCACCAAACGCCATGACCCATTCGGGGTAGTTGCGCATGTCGACGGCCACCCGATCGCCGGGCTTCACGTCGTAGCGATCCACGAGCAACGCCGCCATGGCGTCGATACGGGCGATGGCCTCGGCGTATGTCCAGCGCTCGTCCTCGTAGACGAGAAAGACGTTGTCGGCAGGCTGGTTGCGCAGACCCGCGAAGAGGTCACGGAGCGTGTTGGGGATATTGCTGAAGACCTTCTGGGTGCGTCCGAGCACTTCGGTCTCGACGATCTCCAACGGCCCGCCCGGACCGGTGAGAAACGCGGTTGCTTCTTCGAATGTCATCGCCACTGGGATACCCCTTCATGCGGATCGAACGTGTGAACCGTAGGCGCCAGAGGGGGTCCTTTGCTACCGAACGGTAACTAGGAGTTCATGTCGGGTTCGGTTCGGTGCTCACAGCACCCGAATCGTCATGGCGGCAGCGTTCATGAGCCGTCCTTCGGCGCCCTGATCGCGGGCAGTCACCCGCACAAGGATGTCGCGACCTCGGCTGCCCAGGATGCTCGCCTCGGCGATGATCGGGCCCTCTCTTCCGGGGTTCATATAGTGGATGACCAGGTCAGAGACGATGATCCCGGGGGTGGGTCCGGGGTTGACACGCCCGGCCACCACACAGCGGGCGGCGGTATCGAGCAGATGAGCGACCGAGCCGCCGTGAAGGATGCCCCACGGGTTGCGGAGATGTACGGCCGGATGCAGCAGTACCTCGCCGGGTCGCCCGCCGCCCTCAAGGGAGAAGAACTGTTCGGGTGGGAGTTCGAACAGGGGATCGTCGCTGCGCTCGTGATCGTTCATCCTGACCGGTCGCGTGAACGGTGGGGGTCCGCCGGCAGGGGTAAGCACGGCGCAGGTGACCCATGAACTGGCCACGTCATGGCCGCCGGAATCGGACACGGTGCTGCGAGTGACCACTGAGGACCGACCGCGACGCATGACCTGTGTATTGATCGTGAGGTCGCCTGTTCCGCGCGGTCCCTGAAGTGCATCGGGGGAGCGGCGGAGGCTGAGGTTGGTGGTGACAATCCAGTCGGGCAGGCAGGTCAGACCCGAGGTCATGCCACCAATGGAGTCGGTGAGGCTGGCGAGCATTCCGGTCTCGAGGCGCCCGTCGGCATCAAGCACATGCGGGCGTGCCGTGAAACTTCCGCGAGTGGTCGGCAATGGGGCCGAGCCGTCGCCGATTTCGATGACCGGCATGGGCAGGTAATGCGACATGCCGATTCCGCGCATTTCGCCTGAGCCGAAGGTGGGATCGGGGCGGTCACTCATGGCGCGCTCACCTCCACCGTGGCGTAGGAACAGACACGGTTGTTGCCATCGAGTACCTGCACAACTGCGGTGAGGTGATTGTTGGCTGGTTCGCCCACCAGCGTGGCCTCAGCGCGCATCGGCCCGGTGAATCCGAGTTCCATGAACGCGAGATGAATGTCGGTGGTGGTCGCGTTGGGCCCGAGAAGGGTGCGACCGAGCGACACCGCTGCTTCGTCCACCAGTGCGGTGTGCACCCCGCCGTGGAGCGCACCCACGGTGTTGCCCACCTCGGGTCGCAGCTCAACCATGACGATTCCGGCTGACTCTTCGATGAATCCGAGTTCCCGGTGGTAGTCGGCGGGGGGTTCCTGATCACCTTCGAGGCGCGACATCGTGCGGCGGCCCGGAGAAGTATCGATCACGATGTTGACGAGATGATCCGGGCGGGGCACAACGGCGAACGTGAGCAACGCCAGGCCGGCGGGACGGTCATCGTCGGTGGTGAGCTCGGCCTCGAGCACGAGCGTGCGCCGGCCCCGACGCAACACCCGAATATCGGTCTGAATTCGCTCGATGGGGCCGGTGGGCAGCAGATGTAACGACATGTCGGCAGTGAACGCCCATTCGGGAGCCGCCGCAGTGATTGACCGCATCCCACCGAGGGCATCAACGAGCATGCCGATGGCGCCGATGCGGGGTCCGCCGTCCGGGCCGGTGAACATCGGGGAGACCGGGAGCCATCCGCGCACATCGCCGGTTTCGAACTGCTCGGACTCCATGGCCAGCATGCGCATGGCATGGCGGGGCGGCGGATAGGCAGGCCTCGTATCGGCGGGGGAGGAGGTGTCGGCGGGGGACTCGGGCACCGGGGGAGTCTAGGAGTGCGCAATCAGGGCTCCCCAACGCGGGCGCAGTGGCTCCGGAGGTGCGACAATCGTCATTGCGGTTGTGGGAAGACCATCCCGGCGACCGACTCTTCGACTGGGGGAATTTCAATGCTCGATCTCGTGATCCGTGGTGGCATCGTCGTCGACGGAACCGGTGCGCCCGGTTTCCGTGCCGATGTTGGAGTGCGTGATGGTCGCATCGTTGTCATCGGTGACGTCGACGAATCTGCGGCGCGCACCATCGATGCCGATGGTCGTGTCATCACCCCCGGGTTCATCGACCTGCATACCCATTACGACCCGCAACTCATGTGGGATCCCGCCGCCACGCCGTCGTCGCTGCACGGGGTCACCACGGTGTTCGGGGGCAACTGCGGTTTCAGCATCGCCCCGATCACGCCCGAAGCGGCCGATTACCTCATCCCGATGCTGGCCCGGGTCGAGGGGATGCCTGTCGAAACCCTCGAAGCGGGCCTCGACCGTGCCTGGGACGGATTCGGCTCTTGGCTTGATCGCCTCGAGGGAAACCTCGCTGTCAATGCTGGTTTCCTCGTGGGCCACAGCGCGCTTCGCCGGGTGGTCATGGGTGAGGCCGCAGTCGGCGAGCAGGCCTCGCCGGCGCAGCTGGCAGCAATGGTCGCGCTGCTGCATGAGAGCATCGCCGCTGGGGGTATGGGGTTCTCGAGCACGGCGTCGCCGAGCCACAGCGACCACGACGGCGATCCCGTGCCGTCCCGCTTCGCCACTGCCGAAGAGTTCATTGCGCTCGCTGCTGCTGTCGGCGAACACGCGGGTACCACCCTCGAACTCATCCCATCGGCTGCTTCCCGATTCTCAGGTGCCGAGATCGAGCTCATGACCAACATGTCGGTCGCGGCGAACCGTCCCCTCAACTGGAATGTCATGGTGGTGGCTGCCGGCGAGGAGGCCAGTGCTGGTCGCGCCGTCAAGCTGTCGGCCTCCGATCACGCCGCTGCTCGTGGCGGTCGTGTGGTGGGGCTCTGCCTTCCCGAGCCCATGCGGATGCGTCTCAGCTTCGCCACCGGATTCATCCTCGATCTCGTTCCCGGATTCGCCGAGGTCCTCCATTTGCCCCACGTCGAGCGTCGTGCCGCGCTCGCCGACCCTGCGGTGCGCGAGCGGCTGAAGGAAGCGGTTGCTCCGCTGCCGCCTCACCATTCCATCTCGCAGTTTGCGCAGTTCACCATCGCCGACGTCGAGACCCCTGCACTCGAGCAGTACGTCGGACGCCGCGTCGCTGATATCGCCACCGAACGCGGTGTGCACCCACTCGATGCATTGCTCGACATCGTCATCGCTGATGATCTCGCCACTGGTCTCGAACCGCCCACGGTCGGCACCGATGACGCGTCGTGGGCCGAGCGTGCCCGTCTGCTCGACTCCGATCCCCGTGTCATCGCCGGTGGCTCCGACGCCGGCGCCCATCTCGACATGATGAAGACCTTCGCCTGCCATACGAGCTTCTTCGCCGAAGGCGTGCGCAACCGTCAGCTCCTGTCATTCGAGCGGGCGGTGCAGTTGTTCACCGATGCGCCGGCACGTCTCTATGGGCTCACTGGTCGCGGTCGCGTCGCCGAAGGATGCTTCGCTGATCTCGTCATCCTTGATCCCGACACAGTTGGTCCGGGCACGGTTGCCCCGCGTCAGGATCTTCCTGGTGGGGGCTGGCGCCTCTACTCCGAGGCCACCGGCATCGACGCCACCATCGTCAGCGGAACCCCCATCGTGCTCGATGGGCGGGTTACCGGCGACACCCCGGGAACCACGATCCGTTCAGGACGCGACACCGACACGGTCACCGCTCACTGATCTACAGATCAGGAATCGGCAGTTCGAAGGTTGAAGATTCCGTGCCGCCGTCGATCTCGATGATCTTGCCGGTGACGTAACGAGCCGCGCTCGATGCGAGATACAGCACCCCGAGAGCGATGTCCTCGGGTTCGGCGATGAAGCGCAGCGGCGTGGCCTCGACCATGGCATCGCGGATCTCGGGCACGGTGAGGATGGTCTCGAGTGCCGAGGTGGCGGTGGATCCCACGGCTATGGCGTTCACGCGCACCTTGGGGTTGAGGTCGGTGGCGAGATAGCGGGTCATATGGGTCATTGCTGCCTTCGCCACGCCGTACTGGGTGAGACCACGGGCCGCAGTGCGACCGGCCATCGAGGAGATGTTCACGACACAACCGCGATTGGCCACCAACTGCGGCACACAGGCCTGGGTGAGCACGAGCGCCGTGGTGACGTTGAAGTGGAACGAGTCCTCGAAGGACTTGGCAGTGATGTCGGCGAGCGCAGCGGGCGGCGAGCCACCGGCGTTGTTCACGACAATGTCGATGCGACCGAGTGCCTCGATGGTGGCGGCGGCGAAGTCGGCGAGGAAGTCGAGGTCGTTGACATTGCCGGGCATCACGAAGGCACGGCGGCCAAACCCACGGGCGATCTCGGCGACCTCCTCGAGCTGATCGGCGCTGCGCGAGGTGATGGCGATGTCGGCGCCGGCCTCGGCAAGGACACGAGCGGAGGCGGCACCGATGCCGCGGCCCGCTCCGGTGATGATGGCCACCTGGCCATCGAGACGGAATCGATCAAGGATGCTCATGGGTGGCCACGTTAGGCGAGCGGCCATGGGCCCATGTGCTGATGGTGATGCCGATACCGGGTCGTCGGCGTTGCCGCCGGGAAGCGGGCACGACCCCAGAGTCGTGGCAGGTTCTCAGGTCGAGATCGTGGTGCTGGTGATTGTGAGTCGCTCGAGTGCCACCCGATCGATGCTCGACGCGAGCCCGGTGGTGGCCGGAACGTCGATCCGGCCTGCGTTGAGGGTGACCGGTGCACAGATGTCGTCAGTGAAGAACCTTGCAGTGGCCGAGATATCTCCCACCCGGGTGGCACCGGGATGTGCGGCCAGAGCGATGTTCGCCCGCCGACCGATTCCGGTGTCGAGCATGCCGCCCACCCACGCGTCGACACCGTGGTCGCGGCAGTGATCGAGCACAGCGACGGCATCGAGCCAACTGCCGTAGCGCGGTGCCTTCACGCAAACCACCGAACAAGCGCCAAGTTCGATCGCTCGCTCAGTGCGTTCGATCGAGGTGAGCGATTCGTCGAGGCAGATGGGGGTGTTGATGAGCGCAGCGAGCGCCGCATGCCGTTCGAGATCGTCGGGGCCATCAGCGCTGAGTGGTTGTTCAACGCAACTCAGTTCGAATTCATCGAGTTGGGTAAGGAGTGCGTGATCTTCGGACGTGTACGCCCCGTTCGCATCGACCATGAGTTCCACGTCAGCGCCAATCATGGAACGAACTGCTCGTATGAACTCGATATCGCGACCCGGTTCGATCTTCATCTTGATGCGGCGGTAGCCCTCGGCCACACGGGCGGCGGCCACAGAGGCGGTTGCGCCGGCGGTGTCCATGAGTCCGATAGCGACACCTGCAGGAACGGTCGGCGCCGGCCCGGGGTCGACGGAGGTGAATCGTCGGGCGAGTGATCGACCTCCAGCTGCACATTCGGCATCGAGCAGGGCGAGTTCGATCGCCGCTCGGGCCATCGGATGGTTGGCGTAGAAGGCGAACAGTCGACGAACGTCTTTTGCTTCGATGGGCGCCTCGGACGCAGCTCGCAGAAGCCCGGGCACCAGTTCGTCGCGTAGCACGGCAAATGCTCCGTCGACATACTCGGACGTATACGTCGGTTCCGGCAGTGCGGCGCATTCGCCCCAGCCCTCGAAGTCGTCGCCGATCACGCGAACGATCACCGCTGTTCTGGTGGTCACGGTGCCATGTGATGCCACGAATGGTTCGATCAGCGGCAGCGCAACAATGCGCAGTTCCACCGTCGCGATCCCCGGGCTCATGCGCACGGGGAGCAGCCTACGACTCGCTCGGGCGCACGACATGGGACAGCGCCGACTTGAGTTCCGAAGGACGTGATCGCGAGCTCTGTCGTTCTACCGTGTGGGCATGAACGGTATTGATCGTGATCGGCTCGCCAGTCTCCGCGCCGCCGAGGAGCGGCGATTTGTGGACCTGCATCCGCGTTCGCAGCAACTGGCCGCTGAAGCCCAGAAGCATCTGGTGGCCGGCGTGCCCATGAACTGGATGCGTCGTTGGCCCGGATCCTTCCCGGTGTTCGTCGAATCGGCCTCCGGTGCTCGCTTCGTCGACGTCGACGGCAACGAGTATGTGGATCTCTGTCTCGGTGACACGGGAGCCATGGCGGGTCATGGGTTGCCCGCGGTGGTGGAAGCGCTCGCCCAGCAGGCTCCGAAGGGCATCACCACGATGCTGCCGGGTGCTTCGGCGGAAAATGTCGCATCCATGCTGGCTGATCGATTCGGACTTCCCGCCTGGCAGTTCGCTCTCACCGCCACCGATGCCAATCGGTTCGCGCTGAGACTGGCTCGTTCACTCACCGGCCGGTCGAAGGTCATCGTGATGAACTGGTGCTACCACGGCACTGTCGACGAGACCTTCGCGGTACTCGACGCCGATGGTGCAGTCGTGCCCCGCCCGGGAAGCACTGGAGCGGCGGTTGATCCGGCCCTCACCACTCGCGTGGTCGAGTTCAACGACCTCGATGCCCTCGACGCCGCGCTCGCTCATGGCGATGTCGCCTGCGTGCTCACCGAACCCGCGCTCACCAATATCGGCATCGTGCTGCCGGACCCGGGGTATCTCGAGGCGCTTGCCGCACGCACACGAGCGGCGGGTGCTCTGCTCATCATCGATGAGACCCACACGATCTGCGCCGGCCCCGGTGGGTACACGGCAGCATTCGGGCTCGAACCGGACATCCTCACCATCGGCAAGCCAATCGCCGGTGGGGTCCCGATGGCGGCGTGGGGGCTTTCGGCGGAGTTGGCCGAACGAGCCACGGCGATGTTCCTCAGTGACGACACCGATGTGAGCGGCGTGGGGGGAACGCTCGCCGGCAATGCCCTTTCGCTTGCTGCCGCACAGGCGACCCTCGCCACCACCCTCACGGCAGCCGACTACGAGCACACGATTGCTCTCGCCACCCGTTGGACCGAGGGAGTCGCACGGGTGATCGCCGACGCCGCTCTTCCCTGGCATGTGCAGCAGCTCGGATGTCGTGCCGAGTACTGGTTCTGCCCGCCGCCGCGCAACGGGGGAGAGGCCGCAGCCGCGGTGGACCACGAACTCGACGCTTTCATGCATCTGTGGTGCATGAATCGCGGGGTCCTTCTGGCTCCGTTCCACAACATGGCGCTCATGGCTCCCGCCACCACCGCTGAGGATGTTGACCGGCACACGAAGTCCTTCGCCTCGGCCGTCGCTGCCCTGCTGGGGCGCTGACGCAGAGCGGTCGGTAGCCTCGGCCCCATGTTCGGATTCAGAACCCCAGAGATGGTCACCCCGGAGCGGGCATTGCCCGGTCGCGAGGCCACCATGCCCGTTGCCAGCGCTCATCTGGTGCTCGGTACGCCCATGACCTCGCCGTTCCCCGAGGGCAGCGAATCGATCGTTGTTGCTATGGGCTGTTTCTGGGGAGCCGAACGCAAGTTCTGGCAGCTTCAGGGTGTGGTCACCACTGCAGTGGGCTATGCCGGTGGCTACACGCCGAATCCCACCTATGAAGAGGTGTGCTCGGGCCGAACCGGTCATACCGAGGTGGTGCTCGTGGTGTTCGATCCAGCCATCGTTGACCTCGATGGCGTGCTCCGCTGTTTCTGGGAGAACCATGACCCGACCCAGGGTCACCGCCAGGGCAACGATGTCGGCACGCAGTACCGCTCGGCCATCTACGCCACCGACCCCGAGCAGCTGGCCGCAGCCGAGCGCAGTCGCGATCGCTTCGACACGATCCTGCAGGCCCAACGCTTCGACACCATCACCACCGAGCTGGCGCTCGCCGGACCCTTCTATTACGCCGAGGACTACCACCAGCAGTACCTCGCCAAGAATCCAAACGGGTACTGCGGTCTCGGTGGCACCGGCGTGAGCTGCCCGGTGGGCATCACCCTCGCCGAGTCGTGAGCACATCGCAGTCGGGTTCCCCCGTCGATCCGAACGGAACCTCCATCGCTGACGTGCTCGTCGTGGGGGCGGGTATCGCCGGACTCCTCGCCGCTCATCGTCTCGTTGATGCGGGGCACAGCGTCATCGTGGTCGACAAGGGCCGTGGGGTCGGCGGTCGGCTGGCCACCCGAAGGATGGGAGAGGGGGTCTTCGATCATGGCGCTCAGTTCTTCACATCCTCGGAGCCGGCCTTCGCCGCCGAGGTGGCCCGCTGGGAGGCTGCCGGTGTTGTCGAGCAGTGGTTCGACACCCGTCTCGAGCCCGATGGTTCGGTGGTGCCCGATGGGCATCCCCGCTGGCGAGGCAGCACCGGCATGACCGCCATCGCCAAACATCTGGCCATCGGCCTCGATGTGCGCACCTCCACCCGATTGGCCTCACTGCAGGTCGACACCGACGACTCGGGCGACTCCTGGCGGGCGATCGTCGACGACGGCACCGAACTGCGGGCGGGTGCGGTGCTTCTCACCGCGCCGATCCCGCAGACCCTCGATCTCCTTGCTGCAGGTGGGGTCATGCTCGATCGGGCCGAGCGGGAGGAACTGGAATCGGCCTCCTACCATCCGTGTCTGGCGGTCATGGCCCTGCTTGACGGGCCGTCGGGACTTCCCGAACCCGGAGCGCTTCGCCCGGGCGGAGAGCCGCTCGATTGGGTGGCCGACAACCAGCGCAAGGGAATCTCACCGGTGCCGTCGCTCACCGTTCATGCCGGCCCGGCCACAAGTCGGGCCATGTGGGACGCCCCCGATGCCGAGGTGATCGCTACCCTTCTCGGCGCCGTGCCCGGTCTTGCTGCCTCTCCGGTTGCTGATGGGGTGCAGGTCCAACGCTGGCGCTTTGCACGTCCAGATGTCGGTCTCGAGGGGTTCACCAGGAAAATTTCTGGGTTACCTCCAGCGGTGCTTGCGGGCGATATTTTCGACGGCTCCCGCGTGCCCGGTGCGGCGGCCTCGGGTTGGGCCGCGGCCGAACTGTTGCTTTCGCTGATCTGAGAGATCCCAAGCACCCCAAGGGATCGAGGCCATCACTGTCGAGGGCACCAGGGACAATTCAGTCACCAATCGTCTCCAGTAGGGGTCGACGCGGCGGGTTCTAGCAGACGCCGCTGCCGGAAAAGTGGAATGTGACGGTCGTCACGGCACATTCCAGCGACAAATGTTGCACTTGCGTGACAAAGCCTGCAGGCTGTGCTCCGACTGTTGCGGTTCCGTTACGGATCGCACTGGAGGAGTAGCAAAAACATGACACTCGCATTCCGTTTCACCGATCCGGCCACAACCACACTCGGCACCGAGAGCGGCGTCGCCGACCGCACCGGTCTCAGCTGGGCACTCGTGCGCTCAAGCACCTCGGTCGCCGAGCCGACCGCCGAGGTCGGAGGCAAGGGTCGACGCTCAGCCATCGCCCATCTGCGTCACGATCTGCTCATCGGTCTCGGTGCTTTCTCGGTGCTCGCCGGCGTCCTCGCCTTCAGCATCTTCGGGCAGCCCCGCGGCGTCGCCGCCGCAAGCAGTGTCGGCTTCGCTGCTCCGGGCGGCTCGCTGGCCGCCGCCAGCGTGAGCGTCCCGGCCCCGGTCGCTGCGGCAGCCATCTCTGTCGAGAGTCCCTCCGTCGAAGCCATCGCTGCCGCCAATGCCTATGTCGCCGCCGTCGTGGAGCAGCAGACTCTCGACGCCCGGAACGCGTTCCTGGATGGGGTCGCCCAGCAGGCCGCCGATCAGGCCGCCGCCCAGCAGGCTGCCGAGCGGGCTGCCGCCCCGGCGGTCGTCGTGGGCGCCAATACCGGAAGGGCCGCTCCCGCCGCCGCCGACGGCAGTGTCTGGGATCGCCTCGCCCAATGTGAGAGCGGTGGCAACTGGGCCATCAACACCGGCAACGGGTTCACCGGAGGGCTGCAGTTCGTGCGCAGCACCTGGCTTGGTGTGGGTGGCGGCGAGTACGCCCCCGATGCCTATCTGGCCACTCGTGAGCAGCAGATCGACATTGCCACTCGCGTGCTCGCCTCGCAGGGCTGGGGTGCCTGGCCGGGCTGCACCTCCATGATGGGTCTTCGCTAGGTTCCGCTAGCCTCATCCTTCGTTCCCCTTCCTTCTCAATCAGGAGCTTTTCCATGGCCTTCGAACTCCCAGCACTGCCGTACGCCCAAGACGCCCTCGCCCCGCATATCAGCGCCGAGACCCTCGAGTACCACTACGGCAAGCATCACAAGACCTACGTCGACAACCTCAATAAGCTCGTCGACGGCACCGACAACGCCTCGAAGTCGCTCGAGGAGATCATCATGAGCTCCGAGGCCGGCCTCTTCAACAACTCCGCCCAGGTCTGGAACCACACCTTCTTCTGGAACTGCCTCACCCCCAACGGTGGCGGCGCTCCCACCGGCGAACTCGCCGACCGCATCAACTCCTCGTTCGGTTCCTACGAGGACTTCAAGGCGCAGATCACCGAGGCCGGACTCACCCAGTTCGGTTCGGGCTGGGCATGGTTGGTCGAAGATGGCAGCGGTCTTTCCATCATGAAGACCCCGAATGCTGATCTCCCGATGAAGCACAGCGCCAAGGCGCTCTTCACCATCGATGTCTGGGAGCACGCCTACTACATCGATTACCGCAACGCCCGGGCCAAGTTCATCGAGGTCGTGCTCGACAACCTCGTCAACTGGGACTTCGTGGCCGCCAATCTGGCTGCCTGAGAACAGGTTTGATGGATCGAACCGAGTACCGCTCGCTCGAGACACGCCAGCATCCTTCGAACGGGACCCCGCACGGGGTCCCGTTTCGCGTACCGTCTCGTGTGACATGACTGTTCTCGCCGCACTACTCGCTGCCGTGCCCACTGCTGATCTGCCTGGAAATCTGCCGGCCGATCTTGTCGACGCGTGCGGTGCCGATCCGGGTTGGGCCTGCGAGCACGTCTACGACTGGACAGGTTCGAAATGGTGGGCCAACGCCGCGGAATGGTTGCTCGCCAAGCCGATCACCATCCTGGCCATCGTCTTGGTGGCTTCGATCGTGGCCCGCGTGGTTCGCTGGTTCATCACGCGGGCGATGCGCCGACTCATGGCCGCCGCCGATGGTGGTTCGGCCGGCCGCCTTGGCCGTCACACCTCCTCGGTGCTGCTCTCGGCCGGCGACGACTCGTTGCGCAACACCGCTCGTGTGGGCACACTCACGGCGGTGTTCCGTTCGCTGGCCACTGCGCTCGTGTGGTTCGTGGCCATGGTCGCCATCTTCGACGTACTCGGTGTGAGCCTCGGCCCGATCCTCGCTACCGCGGGCATCCTCGGCGTGGCTCTCGGGTTCGGCACCCAGCAGATGGTGCGTGACTTCATCGCCGGCTTCTTCATCGTCACTGAGGATCAGTTGGGCGTCGGCGACACCGTCGACCTCGGTGGCGGCGCCAAGGGAGTTGTCGAGCGGGTTTCGCTGCGAGCTACGCATCTGCGCGATGTCGAGGGCACGGTATGGCATGTCCCCAACGGACAGATCACCCGGGTGGCGAATCGCTCTCAGGAATGGGCCCGAGCGCTCATCGATGTCGTGTTGCCCTATTCGGTTGATGTGGCCCGGGCCAGCGAGGTCATGAAGGCCACCGCCGATGCGCTGGCGGCCGACCCCGATTTCGTCATGGCGATCACCGATTCCCCCGAGGTCTGGGGCATCCAGGAGTTCTCACCGGCAGGGGTAGAGGTGCGCCTCGTCATCCGCACCCTGCCGGCCGGCCAGTTCGCTGTGCTGCGCGAACTGCGGGCGAGGCTCAAGGTGGCGTTTGCCGATGCCGGTATCGAGTTCGCCTACGCCGGTGGGCCCACCCATGTGGTCCTCACCGATCAGCGGGGCGAGGGTTCAGGCCCGGTCGGGATCGGCGGCGAGGCTGACAGTGACAATTCCTTCGGCGGCCAGGTCGATAGTGACTGACGTCGCGTTCGCCGCTTCTTGAACATCTGCCACCACTGATTGCAGCGCTGCGGCCCGGGCGCTGGTGTCGGCGACGGCAATGAGGTCAACGGGCCACTTGAGTGAGCGCTTGGCCTCGGTCTTGGCCCGACGGGCGGCGCTGAGCACCTCGGCGCCCATGGCGAAGGCTAGCGGGTCGCCATCGGCAGCGTGGGTGCGCAGTTCGGAGGCATCGGGCCATGGTGCGGTGTGCACCGATCCGTTCTGCCACCAGGACCAGATCTCTTCGGTGACGAACGGAAGGAAGGGAGCGAACAGCCGCAGCATGGTGGACAGGGCGAGCTGCAGCGCGGCCTGCGCACTGGCTGCGCTGTGCTCGCCGCGGCTGCCGTAGGCCCGGGTCTTGACCAGTTCGAGGTATTGGTCGCAGAACAGCCAGAAGAAGGTCTCGGTGCGCTCGAGTGCCCGGGCGTAGTCGTACCCATCGAACGCCGCGGTGGCTTCGTCGGCGAGACGGGCGAGATCGGCGAGCATGGCGCGGTCGAGCGGTTCGGTGATGACCGAGGGATCGTGCACCACAGCGGTGCCATCGGCACTTCCGAGGCCGAGCGCGAAACGGCTGGCATTGAGCAACTTGATGGAGAGTCGGCGGCCGATCTTCATCTGGCCTTCGTCGAAGGTGGTGTCGGTGCCGGGGCGGCCGCTGGCGGCCCAGTAACGAACCGCATCGGCGCCGTACTGCTCGAGCAGATGCAGCGGCGTGACCACATTGCCCTTCGACTTCGACATCTTCTTGCGGTCGGGATCGAGCACCCAGCCGGAGATGCCGGCATTGCGCCAGGGCAGCGAGTCATGCTCGAGGTGCGAGCGCACGGCGGTGGAGAACAGCCAGGTGCGGATGATCTCGTGGGCCTGCGGACGCAGATCCATCGGGAAGGTGCGTTCGAACAGATCGGGATCCTCGCCCCAACCGGTGGCGATCTGCGGAGTGAGCGAGGAGGTGGCCCAGGTGTCCATGACATCGGGGTCGCCGGTGAACCCGCCGGGCTGATCGCGCTGGGCTTCGCTGTACCCCGCTGGGGTGTCAGTGGCCGGATCGACCGGCAGTGAAGCTTCGTCGGCCCGGATGGGGGAGTCGTGCAGGGGCTGACCATCCGCATCGAGCGGATACCAGATGGGGAATGACACGCCGAAGAAGCGCTGGCGGCTCACCAGCCAGTCGCCGTTCAGGCCGTTCACCCAGTTCTCGTAGCGAACGCGCATATGAGTCGGATGCCAGTGAAGCTCGGTGCCTCGCTCAAGAAGAGCGCCGCGCAGTTCGAGATCGCGGCCGCCGTTGCGCAGATACCACTGGCGGCTGGTGAGTATCTCGAGGGGACGGTCGCCCTTCTCATAGAACTTCACCGGATGGGTGATGGGCTTGGGTTCGCCGTCGAGGGCGCCGGCCTGGCGCAGTAGTTCGACAATGAGGACCTGGGCCTGCTTGATGGTCTTGCCGGCGAGCTGTTCGTAGGCCGCGACGGCATCAGGGCCACCAGCGGTGATCCACTCGGGCACCTCGGATGCGATGCGGCCGTTGTCGGTGACGATCGGGCGGGTGTCGAGCTGCAGTTCACGCCACCAGGTGACGTCGGTGATGTCACCGAACGTGCAGATCATGGCGATGCCGGAACCCTTTTCGGGGTCGGCGAGCTCATGGGCGCGGATCTCGACCTCGACACCGAACAGCGGGGATCGCACGGTGGTGCCGAACAGTGGCTGATAGCGCGCATCGTCGGGATGGGCCACGAGCGACACGCAGGCGGCAATGAGTTCGGGGCGGGTGGTCTCGATGAAGATCGGCTCGCCGGTGCCGGTGTGCACGAACGGGATGCGGTGGTAGGCGCCCGGCATTTCTCGGTCTTCGAGCTCGGCCTGGGCCACAGCACAGCGGAAGTCGACATCCCAGAGCACGGGTGCTTCGGCCTGATAAGCCTCGTCACGTTCGAGGTTGCGCAGGAACGCGCGCTGGGCAACACGGCGGCAGTGATCGTCGATGGTGGCGTAGGTACGCGACCAATCGACCGACAGGCCGAGGGTACGGAAGAGCTGCTCGAATGCCTTCTCGTCCTCGGTCGTGAGCAGATTGCACAGTTCGATGAAGTTGCGACGACTGATGTTGACCGGGAGCTTCTTCTGCTCCTCTTTTGGTCGATCGCTCATCGGTGTGGGAGCGGCGAACGCCGGGTCGTAGGGGAGCGAGGGGTCGCACTGCACGCCGTAGTAGTTCTGCACCCGCCGTTCGGTGGGTAGACCATTGTCGTCCCAACCCATCGGATAGAACACCGATTTGCCCCGCATCCGCTGGAATCGGGCGATGGTGTCGGTGTGGGTGTAGCTGAACACATGGCCCACATGGAGCGAGCCGCTCACAGTGGGAGGCGGGGTATCGATCGAGAAGACGCCGTCGCGAGTGGCTGTGCGATCGAAGCGGTACGTGCCCTTCTCCTCCCAGTGGGAGTCCCAGCGCGATTCGAGGTCCTCGAGTCCGGGCTTCTCGGGAACGGTCCAGTCGGTGCGGGGGGTGGGGGCAGCCGTGCTCATGATGTCGTCAACGGTAGTGCGCCATCGGCGGTCGGCTCGCGGCCGACTGTGGTGGGGCGGGTAGCGTGAGTGGCCGTGCTGCACCTCTTCGACACCGCTGCGGGCAAGGTCATCCCGTTCGAACCCCGCCAGCCGGGGCGTGTCTCCATGTACGTGTGCGGCCCCACCGTCTACGGGCCACCTCATCTCGGGCATGGTCGCTTCTCGTTGGTGTTCGATGTGCTGCGCCGGTATCTGCTGTGGTCGGGGCTCGAGGTCGACTACGTCTCGAACATCACTGACATCGACGACAAGATCATCAATCGGGCCAACACTGAGGGTCGCGACTGGTCCGATATCGCCGAGAAGTGCGAGTCGGTGTGGTGGCGGGCCATGGATGCCATCGGTGTCATGCGCCCCACCTCCGACCCCCATGCCACCGACTACGTCGAGCAGATGGTCGAACTCATCGCTGATCTCATCACCCGTGATGTCGCATATGTCTCCGACGATGGCGTGTACTTCTCGCCATCGGTGGTCAGTGATTACGGACTGCTCGCCCGTCAGACCATCGAGTCCATGCAGGCCGGCGCCCGCGTCGAGGTGGCCGATCACAAACATTCACCGATCGACTTCGCGCTCTGGAAGTTCGTGAAGCCCGGAGAACCCTCGTGGCCTTCGCCGTGGGGCGAGGGTCGACCCGGTTGGCATACCGAATGTGTGGTCATGTCACTCGACCTGCTCGGCGACGGCTTCGATCTCCATGGCGGTGGACAGGATCTCGCCTTCCCGCACCATGAGAACGAGCGCGCGCAGGCTGTTGCCGCGGGCCGCACCTTCGCCCGACATTGGATGCATAACGGATTCGTCGAGGTCGGTGGCGAGAAGATGGCCAAGAGCCTCGGCAACTTCACCAATCTGCTCGATCTCGTTGAATCCACCGACCCGCGTGCCTATCGGCTCCTCGTGCTGCGATCGCATTACCGCTCACCGGTCGAGGTCACTCGCGCCAGCACCGACGATGCTGCTGCCGCCCTGCGCCGACTTGATTCATTCGCTCGTCGGGTCGCTTCGGCGCAACTGCCGTCAGCGATGCCCGACCCCACTGCTCTCGCTGAATTCGTGCGGGCGATGGATTCTGATCTCGACACGCCGGCCGCTGTCGCTCAGTTGTTCGGGCTGGTCACCGAGGTCAACTCAGCGCTCGATTCCGGCGACACCGCAACAGCGGCAGCGCTCGCCGCAGTCGTGGCCGAGATCTGTGCAGCGGTGGGCCTGGTGCTCGATGCGGGTGGTTCCGAGATTCCGGCAGAGGTGTTGGAGCGTGCTGCGGCCCGCGACACTGCTCGAGCCGCACGAGACTTCGCCGCATCCGATGCCATTCGAGATGCGTTGATCGCCGAGGGTTGGATCGTCGAGGACACCGCCACCGGTACGCAGGTCCGTCCCGCCTGATGGCTCGCTCCAATCGACGTGGGGGAGCGGAACGCACCCCGTTGCCCAGAGGGTTCGGTGTCCTCTGGGTCACGGTGGCCATTGACCTGATCGGTTTCGGCATCGTGCTGCCGATCCTTCCGCAGTACGCCGAACGCTTCGGTGCCGGTGCGGCACTCATCGGCGTGCTGTCGGCGTCGTTCTCACTTGCGCAACTGCTGTTCGCCCCGGTGTGGGGTCGACTCAGTGATCGCATTGGTCGCAAGCCGCTCATCATCCTGTCGCTGTTCGGCACCGCCGCGGGTTCGTTGCTCACGGGAGTGGCTGGCTCCATCGGCATCCTGTTCCTCGGGCGCATCATCGACGGCATCTCTGGTGCTTCGGTGTCGGTTGTCCAGGCGTCGGTCGGCGATCTCGCTGCTCCGCGTGACCGCGCCCGCCTCATGGGGCTCATCGGTGCGGCGTTCGGTGTTGGCTTCGTTGCTGGTCCTGCCATCGGCGGCTTGGCCGCACTCGCCAGCCCGAAGCTTCCGTTCTTCATCGCCGCGGCTATCGCCGCGGTCAACGGCATCGTCGCCATCCGTCGACTACCGGAGACCGCGAAAGGCGTCGCCGGCCATCCGCTGGCCATTCCGGAGGTGGTCGCCGCTCGTGAGGCCGAGCATTCGCGAGCTGCCGCCGAGGCGGAGATCGACGGGGAGAACATCGCGTCGGCTCCGGCACTCGACGGACCCGGCATCGTCGAACCCGCGCATCTGGTGCGTCCCGACGACGACGAACTCCCGCCATCGACCCGCGCGGTCATCATGCGACTCATCGTCGTGGCCTTCGTCGGCGTTGTCGCGTTCAGCGGGTTCGAGGCAACGTTCTCCTTGTTGGCCAAGCAACGGCTCGGACTCGAGTTGGCCCAGACCGCGGGCGTGTTCGCCGGAATCGGTGTGGTTTTGGTCGCGGTCCAGGGTGGACTCGTCGGTCCGGTCACCCGTCGTCTCGGCGAACACCGCACGATGCAGTTCGGGCTACTCGCCAACGCGATCGGTCTCGGTCTGCTCGCGGTTGATCTCGGTTGGTCAGGTCTCATTCCGGCACTGCTGTTGCTCACGGTCGGTCAGGGCCTGCTAACGCCCACGCTGTCCTCGGCGGTGGCCGGGCTCGCCGGACGCCAGCGCGGGCAGTGGTTGGGTTGGCAGCAGTCCGCCGGTGGGTTAGCTCGGGTTCTTGGCCCGCTCGTCGCCGGATCGCTGTTCGAGTTCTCCGGGGTGGGCGTGCCCTATGCCCTCGGCGCGGCCCTGGCGGTACTTGCCCTGCTGCTGCTGCCCACGGCCACTCGTTCCGCACAAGCGGTTACCGCGAGGTAACTTCTCGGGATCCCCCGTTCCGGCGAGTCACCGCCGGCCGATCTCCGAGGTTGCCCCATGGCCGAATTCAGTCTCGACATCAATGAGGACCAGCAGACCATCAAGGACTGGGTCCACGACTTCGCTGCAAACGTGATCCGTCCTGCCGCCGAGGAATGGGATGAGCGCGAAGAGTTCCCCATGCCAATCGTGCAAGAGGCCGCGAACATCGGCGTGTACGGCTGGGAGTTCCTCCTCAGTGCCATGTCTGATCCCACCGGTCTCACCCTTCCGTTGTTCATCGAAGAGTTGTCCTGGGGCGACGCCGGTATCGCGCTCGCCATCATGGGTTCTGGCCTCGCCGCGGCGGGCATCAGTGGCAATGGCACCCCTGAGCAGGTCATGGAATGGGTGCCGCAGTGCTACGGCACCGCCGACGACGTCAAGCTCGGTGCGTTCTGCGTGAGCGAGCCCGACGCCGGTTCCGATGTGTCCTCGCTGCGCACCCGTGCCGTCTATGACGAGGCGAAGGACGAATGGGTACTCAACGGCACCAAGGCCTGGATCACCAACGGCGGCATCGCGGATGTGCATGTGGTCGTCGCTGCGGTCGATCCTGAGCTCAAGGGTCGTGGTCAGGCCAGCTTCATCGTTCCGCCCGGCACCAAGGGTCTTTCACAGGGTCAGAAGTACAAGAAGCACGGCATCAAGGCCTCGCATACCGCCGAGGTCGTGCTCGACGATGTGCGTGTTCCGGGGCACTGCCTGCTCGGTGGCAAGGAGAAGCTCGACGCCAAGCTGGCCCGCGGTCGCGATGCCGGTCGTACCGGCGAGAAGCAGCCGGCCATGGCCACCTTCGAGGCCACCCGCCCATCGGTCGGCGCACAGGCTCTCGGCGTTGCCCGTGCGGCCTACGAGTATTCGCTGCAGTACGCCAAGGAGCGTGTTGCGTTCGGTCGTCCGATCATCATGAACCAGTCGATCGCCTTCAAGCTCGCCGACATGAAGATGGAGATCGACGCTGCTCGTCTGCTCGTGCACCGGGCGTCATGGATGGCCGCAACTGGCAAGGAATTCGTTGCCGGTGAGGGTTCGATGTCCAAGCTGAAGGCCGGCGAGGTTGCGGTGTGGGTCACCGAGCAAGCCATTCAGATCCTCGGTGGCTACGGCTACACCCGCGAGTACCCGGTGGAGCGCTGGCATCGTGATTCCAAGATCTTCACGATCTTCGAAGGTACCTCCGAGATCCAGCGTCTCGTCATCGCCCGCGCCATCTCGGGTCTGCGCATCGAGTAACCCTCGTCGATGGTCAGGGCGCAGTCGCTAGCGCTCGCGCTCCTCGATGAACGGGATCTCCGGTCCGATCACCTGATCAGCGATCTCCTGACCAGCGTCCTTGATGGCCCCGATTGTGGTGGCGAACCCGAGTTCTGATTCAGGGAACACATGCTCATCATCGAGCGATGTCATCGCCGCGCGCATCGAGCCATGGCGGGGCAGCAGTACCAGCACCAATGTGAGACCCCCGAGCATCATCAGCGCGAGCGAGACCGACGCGAGATCGGCGATCGCTCCGACGACGAGTTCGCTGGCCGGGAGCGCGACCAGTGGGATCAACGCGAACGCAGTGAGCACGGGTGTTCGAGATTCGGGAGGAGCAGCTACCTGCACCGCTGCGTTGAGGACCGCGGAGTCGAGGTTGAGTGCGAAGCCGAGTGGGATGATCGCCACGATCGCGGTGGCGAGATACCAGATGGGCTGGTGATCGCGGAACGCAACCCAACCCAGATAGAGGGTTGCCACGCCCACCACGCCGATGCAGGCCCGTTGTACTGCCAGCCACGTGGCCCGCTGGTGGATGAGCCGCACGCCGATCACCACGAACATTCCACCGAACACGGCCGCCGCCTGCAGCGAGGACAGGATCATGGCCCGGTGGCCGATGCGGCTGGCGATGTCCGGGAGCGTGACGTAGTAGCCCCCGAGCAGGAAGATGATGAAGGTGAATCGGAAGGCAGCCCGGATCTCAGGGTTTGATCGCCGAACGTCGAACACATCGAAGAACCGACTCGGTGCAGTTGCTGTCTCGACCCGGGCCGTTCGAAGCAGTGGCACCACCGAGAGCACCAGTGGGTAGCCGGCAAGACAGGCGATGAAATAGATCCATCCCGGACCGACAATGGCGAGCAGTGCCCCGCCGGTGAGGATCCCGAACATCAGCGCCGCGGACATGGCCCGGACCGCTTTGCCGTTGAACACGGCGGAACCACCTGGTGGTGCGATGAGGGTTCGCACGATGCCTGCGGCGGGCGAGCCGAGCCCTTGGACCACACCCTGCAACAGGAACCATCCAAGGAGCGTGAGCGTGGTCAGATGCCCGGTGAGAGCGAGCGCGAACGGTACGAGAAGCAGTGTGTACGAGCCACCCCAGGTCAGCACGTAGAGCTTGGGGCCGCCGAGCCGGTGCGCCAGGCGGGTGGCCACGGTGGGCAGCAGCAACTGGGGGAGATTGGTCATAACGATGATGAGTGCCACGAACGAGACCTTGCCGGTCTGCTGGTAGATGAGGAAGCTGCTCGTCAGGTTCGTCATCCCCTGGCCGAAGTCGGCGGTGAACAGGCCGAAGAGGTAGTTCCGCCGAACGCGGATGTACGGGTCCGAAGGCGCCGATGAATGCTCTGTCACAGCCGGGAGTCTTTCATGAGCAGCCTGAGGCTGGAGAGATGCTCTTGGTCGAATCCAAATGGACCAACTCCCGGCGATTCCCGCAGGTTTCCCGACGGTCACACGATCAGGCCATCCTCGGAGGGTGCTCGGGGTAGGTGGCCGCGATGCACCCAGTCCGGCCAGGTCGTTGGATCAACGGTGACGAACCGATCGGACTGCAGCAGCTCTGCCAGACCAGCGTTGTTCTCGGTGAAGAAGGTCGCCAGTCGCTCGCGGGCGATCGGATCGATTGTGGTCGTTCCCTGCCCGCGACGTGAGTGTGGGAACCGATTCGCTTCGGGTTCCGGGAGTCCGAGGAAGGAATGCAGCAGCGAGAAACTCGTCGGATCGCCGGCGAAGAGATGCTCGCTGAACAGCACGAGGGTGGGGATGCCCGGCCGGAGCCCTGCGATGACTGAAAGCTGCTGCGTGTAGATGCCGCGCTCCAGATAATCGAGGTTGTCGTAACGGGTCGGCGCTGAAGCGCTCGCGGTACTGGTGCTTGCGATGAACACTTTAAGGTCATCGTGCAAAGCGTCGGTGAACGATCGCTGTTCCTTCCCGAAGCCGGTCATCATCTCGTAATGTGACTGCGCGCGTTCAATGGGCTCGCGAAGGATCACGATCCAACGGCTGTCGGGGAGGTCCCGGGCGATCCGGGTCATCGCCAGCGGTTCGTACATGTAGCGCGGTGTGGCCTCGCCGGTTATCGCTCCTGCCTGTCGCAGTTCGCTTCGGAGTGGGAACTGGGATCGGTACCAATCGAGCCCATGGTTGTCGTAGAAATTCGATACGGAATGTTTGGTGAAGAAGTGCAGTTCCTTGGTCGCGGATGTGATCACCCCCGGAAGCGCAGTGAGATAGTCGAAGAGCGACGAGGTGCCGCCCTTCTGGGTACCGAGAATCAGAAAGTCTGGAAGCGCATGACGGCGCGCGCTCCAGTGGGAGCGGGCGGCCCGTAGGCGTGTCCGGGGCCGTATTCGATCGGCAAGGCTGGCAATGCTCACGGGGTCAGGACATGTGCGGCGGGTTCTCGGGGTAGGTGGCCGCAATCAGTGCCACCCATTCCTCGTTGTGAACGGGATCGGTCGGACGGTCGATGCCGACCCCGCGAGCGTGGAGATCGGTCTGGAACATGGTGACGACAGTGTCGAGATCAAGCGCGTCCTCGCCGGCATCAGCACGGCGGGCTTCTTCCGCATCGAGAAAGACATCGGCCTTCCACGAAACAGTGATTCGGACCTCAGCATCGGTGAAACTGGTGATGACTCCACCGTCGGCGTCGAGCACATCCCAACCAGCACCGCTGTGCACCATGCGGCTGTGGCTGTCGATGCCGCGTGGCACCTTTGCGTCCGCAGGGCCCACTGGCGCCACCCCGTGGAACGTGGCTTCGTTATCGGCCACGATGCTCACATTGCGCATCGGTGGAGATTCAGCCATCTGCGGACCGTCTGGGCCCTCGGGCCAGTAGTTGAAATCGCCGCCCTCGCCCTCATAGAACCAGGAAACAGCAGTGGCGATATGAATGCGCCACTGCTCGAACATGCCCGAATTCTGCATGACCTTGAGCAACCAGATCGGATGGTCCGCGCGGGTGAAACCGCGGAACGCCGGCACGTCGAGATGGGGCATGAACGGGAACGGGGTCGGTCCCATGATGTTCACATAGGCGTTGGTGGGTCGCACGATGCACCCGGCGCCGTACACCGCGTGAGCCGCAGCGATGAAGTGCGGGTTATCGACAATGACTTCGGCGCCATTGACGAGTGGGAGGCCCCCAGCTCCGATGTCCTGGCGGAACCACGGTGGCACAAACACCGCGGGACGTGATCCGAGCGCAGCCATTTCGGCATCGTTGCCGGCATAGTTGGCCAGTGGCCAGTATGGGCCGGTGGAACGCACGACGGAGAGGACTGCATCGACGTCGTCGTAAGCGGGGCTGATTCGGGTGGCTGTTGTTGCCGTCATGGGTGGACCTCGTGCGGTGGTTGCGTGCGGTGGACTCTAGGTGGACAGGCGCCACCGTGGCGGCCTTTCCCTGCGTGCGACAGGGCCTGTTACCGCGGGGTAACTTGAGCGCATCCCCTAATCCGGCGACGCCGTCGTCGGCCGATCCCAGAGGTTGCCCCATGGCCGATTTCAGTCTTGATCTCAACGAGGACCAGCAGACCATCAAGGACTGGGTTCACGAGTTCTCTGTCAACGTTGTTCGTCCCGCCGCCGAGGAATGGGATGAGCGTGAAGAGTTCCCCATGCCGATCGTGCAGGAGGCCGCCAAGGTCGGGCTCTACGGCTGGGAGTTCATGGCCAACAACATGGCCGACCCCACCGGTCTCACCATGCCCATCGCGCTCGAGGAACTCTTCTGGGGCGATGCCGGTATTGGTCTCTCCATCTTTGGTTCGGGCCTTGCGGCTGCCGGCATCATGGGCAACGGCACCCCCGAGCAGGTTATGGAATGGGTTCCGCAGTGCTACGGCACGGCGGACAACGTGATGCTTGGTGCCTTCTGCGTGAGCGAACCCGACGCCGGTTCCGATGTGTCCTCGCTGCGCACTCGTGCGGTCTACGACGAGGCCAACGATGAATGGGTGCTCAACGGCACCAAGGCATGGATCACCAACGGTGGGATCGCCGACATCCATGTCGTGGTCGCCGCTGTCGATCCCGAACTCAAGGGCCGTGGTCAGGCCAGCTTCGTCGTGCCCCCGGGCACCAAGGGCCTTTCGATGGGTCAGAAGTACAAGAAGCACGGCATCAAGGCTTCGCACACGTCTGAGGTCGTGCTCGACGATGTCCGTGTTCCCGGTTCCTGCCTGCTTGGCGGCAAGGAGAAGCTCGACGCCAAGCTCGCCCGTGCCCGTGAGGCCGGTCGCAGCGGGGAGAAGCAGCCGGCCATGGCTACCTTCGAGGCCACCCGCCCATCTGTGGCTGCAATGGCGGTCGGTATCGCCCGCGCTGCCTATGAGTATTCGCTCGAGTACGCCAAGGAGCGCGTTGCGTTCGGTCGTCCGATCATCATGAACCAGTCGATCGCGTTCAAGCTCGCCGACATGAAGATGGAGATCGACGCCGCCCGCCTTCTCACCCATCGTGCGGCTTGGATGGCATCGAACAAGAAGCCATTCGTCGCCGGTGAGGGTTCGATGTCCAAGCTGAAGGCTGGAGAGGTCGCAGTGTGGGTCACCGAGCAGGCCATCCAGATCCTCGGTGGCTACGGCTACACCCGCGAGTACCCGGTGGAGCGCTGGCATCGCGACGCGAAGATCTACACGATCTTCGAAGGCACCTCTGAGATCCAGCGTCTGGTCATCGCCCGCAACATCTCAGGTCTGCGCATCGAGTAGTTGTTTTCTGACCCAGCAGTACGACGATGGCCGGCCCTCGGGTCGGCCATCGCTCGTTATGGAACTGACTCAGCGTCAGAGAAGAGTTGCCGCCATGTGCTCGATGGTTCGTGCCACTCCATCGGCCAACGGCACGGTCGGCGACCAACCCAGGAGTTCCTGTGCGCGGGTGATGTCGGGTCGTCGCCTTGTCGGGTCGTTCTCAGGTAGATCCAGATGGACAACCTTCGAGGGGGTATCGATCAGACCCAACACCAGCGCAGCGAGCTCAGCGACTGTGAACTCACCGGGATTGCCGATGTTGATCGGTTCTGCCACCACCGATGGATCGGCATCGAGCAGAGCGATCAAGCCGCGCACCAGATCATCGACATAACAGAAGCTCCGGGTCTGCGAACCGTCGCCGAAGATCGTGAGATCCTCGCCGAGAAGTGCCTGACGGATGAAGGTTGATACCACTCGCCCGTCATTGGGCCGCATGCCGGGGCCGTAGGTGTTGAAGATCCTGGCGATTCTGGTGTCGACGCCGAACGTGCGTCGGTTTGCCATCGTCGCCGCTTCGGCGAATCGTTTCGATTCGTCGTAGACGCTGCGAGGGCCGATGGGATTCACGTTGCCCCAGTAGGACTCGACCTGCGGATGTTCCAGTGGATCCCCGTAGACCTCGCTGGTGGAACTGAGGAGGAACCGCGCATTCTGGGTTCGGGCGAGGTCGAGGAGATTCAGCACGCCGACACTTCCAACCCGCAGCGTTTCGATCGGAAGCCGCAGGTAGTCGATGGGGGACGCCGGCGAAGCGAGATCGACAACCGCATCGATGGCTTCGTTCTGTTCGATCGGAACGCAGATGTCCTGTTCGATCAGCGTGAACATCGAATTGTCGAGCAGTTCGGAGAGCTCGCCGCGCTCGCTGGTGACGAAATTGTCGACGCACACCACCAGGTCGCCCCGATGCAGTAGCTGAGTCGCCATCGCTCGACCAAGGAAACCGGCACCACCGGCAATGAGGATTGTGGCCATCAGTTCCGCCCGGTTCCCACATAGGTGAAACCGATATCGCGAAGGGCAATCGGTTCGAGAATGTTTCGCGTATCCACGATGTTGGGCGACGACATCAACCCGTGGATACGCCGGAAGTCGAGTGACGAGAACTCCGGCCACTCGGTGAGAACGACGAGCACATCGGCGTCGACGCAGATCTCATAGGGATCGGCGCCGATGATCATGCGATTGGCTCCGAGAGTCGGGTGGGTTGGGTCGTAGGCCCGTACAGAGGCCCCACGGGCGATCAGTCGATCGAGCACTTCGAGTGATGGAGAACCACGGAGGTCGTCGGTGCCGGCCTTGAAGGTGAGGCCGAGCGCGGCGATTGTTGCTCCCGAGGCTGGAGCACCTGCTGCATGCTCGATCCGGTTGACCAGGTGATCGATCTGGGCATGGTTGGAGTCGATGACCTGGGCGAGAAGCGGAAAGTCGAAACCAGCCTGGCGGCTGGTCTGGAGCAGCGCGGCGGTGTCCTTGGGGAAACAGGAGCCACCCCATCCGGGCCCAGGACTCATGAGTTCGGACCCGATGCGATGGTCAAAACCGATGCCGCGCAGGACATCGTCGATGTCGGCATCGACGACCTCGCAGAGATGGGCGAGTGAATTGATGAACGAAAGTCGTGCCGCGAGCATCGCGTTGGCGCCGTATTTGATGGTCTCGGCGCTCACGGGATCGGTGATGACCACGGGGGCATCGATGGTTTCGTAGAGCCGCAGGAACCGCTGCGCAACCTCTGCCGAGTCGGCCCCGACGACGATCCGGTCCGGGTTCAGGAAATCAGACACGCTGGTGCCCTCACGGAGGAACTCCGGATTGGAGACGAGGTGCACGTCGCTGCGGCCGATCATGGCGACAGCGACGTCCTTGAACCCGATCGGCACAGTCGACTTGTTCACGATGATGGTGCCGGCTGCGACGACGGGTGCAAGTTCGCGTATCGCTTCGACCACGAGATGCGTATCTGCCGCTCCGGTCTCTGACATCGGTGTGGGCAGGCACAGGAAGATGATCTCGGTGTCGACGACAGTTGCCGCGGAACCCAGGACGAAGTGCAGACGACCGGATTCGAGACTGGATCTGATCAGTTCGGGCAGGCCCTGCTCGACGATCGTGGAGTTGCCCTGGTTGAGTTGATCAATCTTGCTTCCATCAGAATCCACGCACATCACCTGATGGCCGAGTTCGGCCAAACATGCAGCGAGTGTGAGTCCGACATACCCCGCACCGACCACGCCAACAGAGATACTCACCGCTTTGTTCTCCTTGATCTGGTCTGTAGAGGAATTCGAAGTGTAGTTGTGCGGAGCGGGTGGCTAGGGGGTACCTAGCGCTGTCGGTGCTGCTCGGTATCAGCGGCCGATGAGTTCGGCTTCGAGCCGAGCTTCGGCGAGCGTGCGTTCAAGGTCGATGGTGGTGCATGCCCGGTTCGCGACCACCTTTCGACCACTCGCCCACACATCGGTGACATCGGCTCGCGACGCCGCGTAGACGATGGCGGAGATTGGGTCGTAGACGGGGTTGAGCGACGGTGAGTCGGGGTCAAGAAGCACGAGATCGGCGCGCTTGCCCACCTCGATCGAACCGATGCGGTCGTCGAGGCCGAGCGCCCGAGCGCCGTCGATGGTGGCCATGCGGAGCACCGTGGTGGCGCTGAGTACCAACGGGTCGAGACGGTTGCCTTTATGGATCAGTGCGGCGGTGCGCATGGCCGCGAACATGTCGAGATCATTGGAGGAAGACGGTCCGTCCGTGCCGATCCCGACGACAGCGCCTGCTGCATGGAGTTCAGGGACCCTGCAGAATCCGCTCGCCAGCTTCATATTCGACGCCGGACAATGCGCCACCGCGGTGCCGCTCTCGGCGATGCGCGAGATCTCATCCTCGTCGAGCACCACCGCATGGGCCAAGACCGTGCCCGGTCGCAGGATGCCGTGGTAATCGAGTAGTTCGACAGGGGAGCGACCGAACCGTGAGCGCACATCGTCGACCTCGCGAGCGGTTTCGGCGGCGTGGATGTGGAACCGGGCGCCGAGTTCAGCGGCCAGCGTCCCCACCTCGGCGAGCTGCGAAGGCTCCATGGTGTAGGTGCCGTGGGCGAACAGCCATCGGTGGGGGGCCGTAGCCCGCGCCCGTTCGAGACGCACATCCCATGGGGTGCGGTCTGGCCCGTCGAACCCGATGAAGATGGGGCCGGATTCAAGGCCGAATCCTGCGTTTTTCGCCTCGTCGAGGCTTGCTTGGGGCCACCAGTACATGTCGAGAGTGGTGGTGCAACCGGATCGGAATGATTCGGCGAATGCCAGACGGGCGCCGGTTCGCACATGTGCCTCGGAGAGCACTTCGGTCTCCTTCGGGATGAGCCGGTCGAGGAACGCCTGGAGGTCAAGGTCATCGGCGTATCCGCGGAACAGCGTCATTGCTAGGTGCGTGTGGGCGTTGACGAGACCGGGAAGCAGAATCGCGCCGCGGGCGTTGACGGTGGTGTCAATGGGGCTGCCGGGGGCGACGCCGGCGGGGAGCACCTCAATGATCGTGTCATCGGCGAGCACGATCGTGCCCCGGGGGATCACCCGATCTGCTGCATCGGAGGTGACGATCGTGGCATTGGTGATCGCCGTTGTGACTGGCGCGTTGCTGGTCATAGTGGGCTTTCTCTTGCTCCGTGTCGCTCGGACCACCACAGCCCTCTCCGCTACTGTTTCACATCACGCATCCTGCTTGGTTGTGGACGAGAAAGTAGATCGGTCATCGACACCAGCGAGAGCGCCATCGGCATCGAGGACATGTCCACCGCTGACGGCATCAAGCTGTCCGTGGTCGTCCCGATCTTCAACACCAGACAGACACTTCGCTCCTGCGTCGAGGCACTTCTCGTCGCAGCTGGTCCGGATGATCAGATCATCCTCGCTGACGACGGGTCCACCGACGGCGCCATCGACGAACTGACGACGATCCTCGACAACCGCGTGATTCGGGTCGCCAGTGCTCGCAACATCGGGCGCGGGCCAATCCGAAATCTCGGAGCGCGTGCTGCAACGCGGGAGGTCCTTGTTTTCATCGATGCTGATGTGGTGGTCGCTCCCGAGGCGCTCGCGCTGATACGCCGGGCGTTCGCCGTCGGTCAGGATCGAAGCGCGCTTTTCGGCTCCTACAGTTCCGAGCCGACCCCAACCGGCGTGGTGAGCAACTATCGCAATCTGCTCCATCACTTCACGCATCAGCACGCCGGCCGGCAAGCCGGCCATTTCTGGACCGGCATCGGCGCAGTGCGTCGCGAGGTCTTCGTGAGCCTCGGGGGATTCGATGAGTCCCATTCCGGGCGCGAGCTCGAGGATGTCGAGTTCGGGTATCGACTCGTCGACGCGGGGTATCAGATCGAGGTGTTCCCCGATATTCAGGGTCAGCATCTCAAGCGGTACTCGGTGCGCTCCATGGTGATGACCGATCTTCGCCATCGGGCGGTGCCCTGGTCGCACATGATGCTCGATCGGGGGTTTCGTCCAGACCGGTTTGCCACCTCGAGAGCGAACGCAATCTCAGCCGCAGCGGCGCTCTTGATGATGGTGGCGCTCGCCAGCGCAGCACTCGACCGTGTCGCCGCGCACCTCCCGTTGCTCGCGGCAGGTTTCTTCGCCTTCATCTTCCTGTTGGTGAACCTTCGGCTGACGCGGCTCTTCCTGCGTGTTCGCGGGCTTGGGTTCACCCTGGTCGCTCTTCCGCTCCACGTGGTGCATTCGCTCACGGCGATTGCTGGGTTCCTTATCGCGTGTGTCCAGCGCACGCTGAGCGGGAACTCAGCCCCGGATCGCTCGACGTTGGTGAGCGCAAGTGCGATCGACGGCAGACGTCGGCTCACCTGGCATGCACCTGATCGGCGGATGCGATGGATCATCGCGGCCTGGGTCACCTGGGTTGTTGTCGCAGTTTTCCTCGTGGTCAATCACGAGCCGTGGCGAGACGAACTACAGGCCTGGGCGATCGTTCGATCCGCGGCGAATCCTTTGCAGGTCCTGGAGCGGCTTCGGGGTGAGGGGCACCCGCCACTCTGGTACCTGATCCTCTGGCCCCTTGCCAAGATCTCGCCATCGATCGTCTGGCTGAAGGTTGCTTCGCTCACGGTCGGTGCTTCCTCGGCTTGGCTGATCCTGCGGAACCTCCCGGTATCGTTCGGTGCGCGTGTGCTGCTGGCGTTCGGCTATTTCCCGCTCTTCGAACTCACGGCCATCAGCCGTAGTTATGGGTTGGTACTCCTGCTCGTGTTGCTCACCATGGGGTTCGCCGAGCGTCGACACGCGCCGAATTGGGTGCTGGGTCTCCTCATCCTTCTGCTGCTCGGCACTCATGCGCTCGCCATTCCCATCGCTGTCGGTCTTGCGATTGCGCTCTGGGGTGGTCGGTTGTTCGCTTCGCCGTTTTGGGCCCGGAGCTCTCGCGGGGCGCTCGGCGTGTGTGCCGGTCTTGGCGCGGCCGCAATCATCTACACCGCTTGGTCATCGAACGTCGGACTGGAGAGTCCGCTCGCGCAGACGTTTCGGGCGAGAGTCGGCAACGTTCTGCTCATGCCGATGAAGGCTGCGGTGCCGATGCCCCGACCGGTTGGGCAGTTCTGGGGCACCTTCGTCGTTCCTGACAAGTCGTACATTGGCTTCGCTGTAGCGGTTGTCCTGCTGATCTTCGTGCGTCGCTCACGATCGGCCCGCACATTCTGGGTCCTGTCCCTTGTGGGCGTCAGTCTCCTCGTGCTGGCGACCGATCGGATCATTGCTCCTCGGTTCATCTCCGTACTCTGGGTGGCCGGGCTCGCCGCTGTCTGGTTCGCTTCTGGTGATCGCAGAGCCATTCCGTATGAGCATCGCAGCAGATTCCCGCTACTCGCGAAGGCCGCTATTGCGGTGGTGCTGCTTGGTTCGCTGGGCGGAGGTCTCTGGGCAACCGCCGTCGATATCAGAGAACCATTCTCGGGGGCCCGGCGCGCAGCAGAGCTACTCGCAACTCAGATTCATGGGCCGGCGGTCGTTTTGTGTGTCGTGGATGCTCCGCAGTGCAGTTCCGTGGCGATTCGATTGGATGTGCCGGCGTACATGCGCGCTGAAGGAGAACCGTTCACCTATGTGGTGTGGAGTCAACCCAACTGGAGCGTGCTGCCCTCGGATCGGGTGCGCCAGCAGGCGCGCAAGCTCGAGCGGCGAACTGGGGCGCAGGTCCTCATCGTGAGTTCCATCGAGAACATTCCCGCGGGATGCGGTTCGGAGCAACAACAGATCGTGACCCCGTCGATCATTGGGGGGAGGGACAGCGAAAACTTCGTGGTCTGTTCTGCCCGGGACCTGGCTGGCGAATAGCGCGACCAGCCGTGACGCTCAGGAAACGGGCGCCAGGCTCGATCGGATCCAGATCGGGGCCATCCTTGAAACTCCACGGGGCGGTGGCGGGAGTTCGTCCCCCATCACCCGGAACCAGAGCAGTGGCTGCCATGAGCACAACGCGATGCCTGCAGAATCGTTGACAGTGGCCCAGAGGCGCAGTCGCGATTGCGCAAGCGGCAGATCGTGCATCGTGAGCGTGAAGTGGTTCGGGCCGGGCTTGAGTTGCACGTGGTGGTTCATCGTGACGAACGGGTCCACTTCCCCGAGACTCAAGCCGATGGTGATCTCCGCTGCGCGCTCGGTCCGTGATGCCACAAACAACGAGATGTTCTTTGAACCGCCGGTTTTTGAGTAGCCGACGCCGCGCTCGGCTTCGGCTTCGAGCACGACCTCCTCATCGGAATCGATGATTGCCCCCATCGTGGCTTCTCGGTAGGCGGCAACGACATCGGCTGATGTACCTGCCGAACGGATCACGCCGCCATCGAGCCACACAGCCTTCTTGCACATGGCCTGGATGGATTCGAGACCGTGCGAGACGTAGAGCAGTGTGGTGCCGCCATCCACCACCTCTCGCATTCGCTTCATGCACTTGAGTCGGAAATCGGCGTCACCGACGGCGAGCGCTTCATCGACGATGAGGATGTCGGGCTCGAGGTGCGAAGCAATCGAGAATCCAAGTCGAACGCTCATTCCGGACGAGTAGTGCTTCACCAGACGATCGACGGCATCCTCGATGCCAGCGAACTCGATGATTTCGTCGGCGATCTCCCGCATCTGGCGCATCGAGTAGCCAAGCATCCGGCCGTAGAGCAGCACGTTCTCGCGGCCGGTGAGATCGCTCTGGATACCGGCCTGCACATCCATGAGAGATCCGATTCGTCCACTGCTCGTTGCCGACCCGGCGTAGGGGTGGACCAGGCCGGCGGCGATCTTGAGGAGCGTTGATTTCCCGGAACCGTTGATGCCCACGAATCCGAGGGTCTCGCCGGGTTCGACCTGCAGGGAAATATCGCGCAATACCCATCGCCAACCGCTGAGGTGGTCGCCGGCAAGCAACTTCTTCAGCCGCCGCATTTCTGCGACGCCGTATCGCTGGGGTGGATCATCAATCCGGAACCGCTTCCAGAGGTGGTCGATCCGTACGCTTCCGGGAGCGAGCGCGTCAGGCGACATCAGCGAATCCCACTTCGAGCCTGCGGAAGGCGAAGTAACCGACGACGAAGAGCGCGGAGGCCGAAAGCAGTCCCACGCCGAGCAGTCCCCAATCGGGGCTTCTTCCGTAGACCAAGCATCGACGGAAACTGTCGACCACCGGAATCATTGGATTGACAATGCTCAACCAGACTCTCGATCCTTTGGGGATGGAGTCGACGCTATAGGCGATCGGTGTGCACAGGAAGCCGATCTGGAGCGCGAGCGGCACGAACTGCCGAAGATCGCGGAGATATGGCATGAGGGCGCTGAGAAGGAGGACCGGAGCCATGATCACAACGAGTTCGATGAGCAAAATGAGCGGTATCCACAAGATGGTAAGAGTCGGCCACTTGCCGCTGAAGATGAAGAACACAGGGAGTACAAGAGCGACGACGACAGCATCGATCGCTGCGACCACCACCATGGCGATCGGGTAGACCTCTGAGGGGGCTCTGAATTTCCGGATGAGCGCGAGATTCGACACGATCGATGTCGATCCGTTGTTCAACGCAGCCGTGAAGAACTGCCAGGGAACCATGGCGGTGTAGATGAATAGCGGGTACGGCACGCCGCCGGTGTCGATCTGGACGACTCGACGGAGGAACGTCGTGAAGACGAGCAGGTAGGCGATGGGGCTGATGAGCACCCAGAGCGGTCCGAGGAGATTTCGCTGATACCGGCTGCGCAGGGCCCGCTGGGCTGAGGACTCCACCATCCCGCGGGCCGCCCACAGTTGCGAAGCAGCACTCCTGAGTCCCACACGTCGGCGATAGCGCAATTCGGGCGGAGGGACGTCGGGTCGTTCGTCATCGGGGTTGAAATCGGTCATGGGAACCTTCGGAGTGAAAGGATACGGATCCTAATGCTCCGGCTGCCGCAGCCTCCGAGCCGCCGTCGCATTGTGTGCTTCGGATGCACCACAATGGGGGTATGTCAGTCGAGAAGCAAAGCCTTGGAGTGAACTCCGCCGTTACTGCCGTGGACGATCGGCTGGCGGTTCCGTTCCGGCCCGATTTCCTGATCATCGGAGCTCAGAAGTCCGGCACGAGTTCGCTCGCATCGGCGCTCAAGCGTCATCCGGAGATCTACCTTCCTGATGCGAAGGAGGCCCAGCATTTCGGGAAGGTTCCCGACGAAGAAATCGGTGGCGAGGGCTACCGGGACTTCTTCTCCGGATGGTCGGGCGAACGACTCATTGGAGAGGCTACTCCCGAGTACCTCTTGATCCCCGCAGCCGCGAGGCAGATCGCGAAGTTCGCGCCGGGCGCGAAACTCATCGCCATACTCCGCAACCCAGTGGACCGTCTCTATTCCTCCTATTGGCACTCGCAGCGAGCCGGTCAGGTCTATCCCACGTTCGAAGCCTTCCTCGACGGCCAGATCTCTGCCCGTGGTGCTGCGCAACCGATGGTCGGCGCCAACATCGTTTACGGGCACTACGTCAACCAACTGCAGCGATATTTTGATCTTGGTGTTGATCCCGCTCAGTTGCTCGTCCTGCTGTTCGATGATCTTGTCGGGGAACCCGCCGAGACACTCGCAACAGTTCAGGAGTTCCTCGGAGTCAGGCCTCTGCTGAAGAAATTGCCGCAAGACAACAGCAACCAGAACAGCATTCTTCCGCCAGTGGGAAGGCGAATGGTGGTACGGATCAAAAAGGCGAATCACCCCCTCGGCGCTCGTATCACACGTATCACGCAACGCCCGAACCCAGCGCCGAGCATGAATCGATTCACGCGGATGGGGTTGGTCGAATACTACCGGCCGTATAACGATGCCCTCGGAGTGCTGCTGGGGCGCGACCTCTCGGAGTGGAACCGATGACCGCCCCGACGCAGGGAGCGGATGCTCCGACCTTCAGTGTGGTCATCCCCACTGGTGGTGGTCGATGGGCATGGCTCAATCAGTGCATCACGTCGGTTCACGACAACCTGCTGCCGGGTGAGACCATCGAGGTCATCGTTGTTCTCGACGGCGCCAAGCATCCGAAGATGATCGAAAATTCGGTGTACGACCGTCCGGTTACTTTCATCAGCACCGAGCGCGCCGGCCCCGCGACTGCTCGCAACATCGGTTGGCGACGCGCATCTGGCGAGGTCATCGCATTCCTCGATGATGATGTCATTGTCGAGTTGAACTGGCTCGACGACCTTCGGCGTTGGTTCATGGCGCATCCCGATGCAGGCGGTGTTGGCGGCCGCGTCGATCCAGTTCATGCCAGCAATCCGGTCTCGCGGATGATGACCGATCAGATCCATCTGGAGCATCAGAAGGGCGATCACGGTTGGCGTCTTATCACCGCCAATGCGGCATTTCGCCGCAGCGCCCTTGAGGCTGTCGGCGGTTTCGACCAGAACTTCTTGCTCGCCGGCGGCGAGGATTTCGATCTCTGCGACCGATTGGGTGAGGCGGGTTACGAAGTCGCTATGACTCGAAGCGCCCGGGTGGTCCATCGTCATCCGACCACCATCGCCGATATGCGCCTTCGGGCACATCGCTATCGCGTCGGCAACCTCATGGGGGGCAAAGAAACGGCTTCGTTGGCGGCCGGATCAGAGGATGAGACAGCGTCGGAGGCCGATTTCGAGTCTGAGTTCGAGGACTTCGACTTCGACGATCCAGAGGCAACGAACCGTTCGACGGCACTGCCGCTGACGTGGAAAGTTCGGAAACGCATCTGGGAGCAGCAGTGTCGGGTGGCCGACAAACTCCATGCGAGTTCTCTGCCTCACTGGATGGTTGATACCTGTGAGGTGGCAGCGTTCGCGGTTCCTTCGATCGGCCGCATGCCTGGTTGGTACCGGCGGGCGCGCCGTTCTCCGGCTCGACCATCTGTCCCGATGTCGGCCGCCGAGGCCTGTCTCGAGATGCTTTGGCATATCGAGAATGTGAAGCCGCTGCGACCCACCGACCACTAGTTCGTCTTGGTGGCGATCTTCGCCCGGGCACAGGTGTTAGTGGACTCAGGGTCAGCTACATGCTTCATCGATGACGCGGGTGCTCGCCCAACAGGCCAACGGCGACTCTCGCTGATCGTCTGATCGAACGATGTCGACTGGTTGTGGCCCGCTTGAGCCACTCGCCTGGAGTGCCTCGGAGCTTCGGTGCGGGAACAGTTTGGAATAACCCGAGGTCCGTGGCGCTCTCCCATTGATCAATGAGAAACGCCGTACGCCCGAGTTCGGCAGCGAGACGGGGAGCGTCGCTTGCCTCGAGTCGAGCGATGTCGAGCGGCCAAGTCCGATCGGTTGCGCCTGATCCGCCCAATTCAAGGAGTCGAATGATCTCGGCGGCGTCGGCGAGAAGGGGTATCGGCTGGTCGGTGGAGGGGTTGGATTCCGGCCGCTCGATGAGCTGGTTGGTGAGCGGGACCCGCCGATACCACGGACACGGGAGCCAGCCCTTCTCGATGCGTAGTTCGATCCCTTCGATTCGCCCCGTGATGCGATGCGCATCGACATGGTCGACCATGATCTTGGGGAATGACGCGAGTGCATTACCGATCACACTGGTGTCGGCATCCTCGGCGATGGTGAACACCACTGCATGCACCGGACGATCTCCGGGATTCGGGTGGCGTAGGGCGAGCGCGAGGTCTCCGTACAGCGCATGCTCGGTCCCGGTGAGCGCCAGTTGCTGGGAGACACGAGCAGCGGCTTCGAGCGCGATTGAATGGGCGTAGAAACTGCGTCGTCGCAGACTCCGGACTCTGACGCTCCACGGCGTATCGGCGGGAAGGAAACGCTCGAGGGTCGTGAGGGCCCGCCAGGTCGCGAAGCTCGCAAGCTCGGGATCGATGCGTCCGAGCTGTTCGTCGAGGTTGGCCGGCGAGAAGGATGGGTCGAGAATTAATTCCACCGCCGAGCGGAGAATCTGCTCCTCTGACGGATCGGCGACGGTCGCCATCAGTTGGGCTCGCCGGGCAACGTTCTCTGTGCGGCGCGTGCCCGCGCCACGACTTTCAGGTAGTCGCTGGTATGCACGGATTGTTCCCGTGTGGTGCTGCGCTCGTGCACTCTGCGCAGAAGGGTGATCCGCGCAATGCTCAGTTCGACGACCCCGAGCGATCGCGCCCGAGCGGCCCACTCGATGAACTCGCCCATCTGCAGATCCTCGGGGAAAAGGCCGATCTGCTCGAAGACAGACCGGCGCAGCAGCACCCCACCGGGCAGCAGCGATGGCGGCGCATCGGCCACGGAGAACTCCTCGATTGCTGCGAGGCCCTGCTCATCGCCGAAAAGAGCGACGTGGCCGTGGGCGAGACTTCGCGCCTCGGTCGAGGATTCGATTACGTCGATCAGGGCTCGTGACCGGCCCGGGAACCAGAGGTCATCGCCGTCGAGGAAGGAGATCCATGGCGAGGTTCCGGCCTTGGCTCCGGAGTTACGGGCTGCCCCGATCCCTCGTTGGTGAGCGTGGGTGATGAGGTTCACCTCCGGGTAGTGCCAGGACGCCACTTCGCCGGCTACGTCTTCAGAACTGCCGTCGTCGACCACAAAGATCCGTACCGAGACCTGTTCCTGCGAGCGTGCGGAGTCGACGGCGGCACGCAGGTATTCGACGCGGTTGTGGATGGGGATCACCACGTCGACAACAGGGAGGGGCGTGGAGTCAGTGGCGCGGCGCGCTCGGTCTAGGTGGGCTCGGACGGTTCGCAGGAGATCACTTGAATCGGAACCGAGTGAGGCGGTCTGGTTCGTGTCATGGATTCGTCGGGTGAGCACGACGTCGGCGGAGGTCGTCGTTGGGATTCCTGCGTCGCGTAGTCGCATGATCCAATCGACGTCGTCAGCGGCCGCTGTGAGTCGTTCGTCGAATTCGCCGATCTCCCCGATGACGTCTCGGTGCACGAGCATCGCTCCGAGGACATGTCCGGTGTGGTCACCAGCGAACCATTCGGAGCGCATCCAGGTTCTTGCGTGTTCGGAACCAAGGTCCTCGAAGGCGACACCACCTATGGCCACCAAGGCATCGTCCCGTGCGGCGATAGCGGTGAGGATCTCGGTGTGTGAAGGGCTCCAGATGTCATCTTGATCAAGGAACGCAATGAACGGTTCCGTGCAGGCCCGCAGACCGCTGTTGCGTGCTGCGGTGACTCCGAGGTTGGTTGCATGGTGAACGACGACGAGTCGGTGACCACCTTGCTCGATCTGCGGGCGGAGTTCTTCGATGAGCTCGACGGAATCATCGGGGGAAGCATCGTCGACCACGATGATCTCGAACCTGCCGCGCCGCTGGTTGAGGACGCTGTTTATTGCATCGGTCACGAATGCGGCGCCGCGGTAGACCGGCAGGATGACGCTCACTCGCGGATGGCATGCCACTCGGATGGCATCGAGGTCCTCGACCGTTTGTGCCAGCGTGCGTCGGCGGGGCAGCACGAAACCATGAAGGTCATGTGCGGCCTGGCCGATTCGCCCGAGGATCTCGGTGCGGCAATAAGGCAGCGGGAGCGCGCTCGAAGGGGCAGCGGCGGTACGGATATGGGCAGGGGAGGTTTCCCGCCAGGGCTCGTCAGGATCAGCATCGGGATCGAGCAGCACGATTCCGTCGAGTGCCATCTCTTTGACGAGGTGCTGTTCGTCGGTAGAGGTGAGCAGGTGTGCTCGTTTCGTCCCAGCGATCTCCCAGGTGACGGCGTCGGGAACATCGGCGGGGTTCACCTCGGCATCGAGCTTGGTCTTGACCGCTCCGTAGACGGCGTGGGCGCGCCAACCTCGATCATCGGCGAAGAGCGCGACAGCGTCATCGCCACAGGTGATCCAGCCGCGCTCGAGGCAGGCGAGTGTCGAGGTGGATTTGCCGTAGCCGGCCTCGCCGACGAGCAATAGGCCCCGACCGGGTCCCTCGTCGGAGCGAGCGATGCCCACCGAAGCGCCATGCATGAGCACACCGCCGGAGCGAATCGTCGACCAATGGACAAGCGATCGCAGGGGGCTGACTACCTCGTAGCCGTTGGGCGGCTCCATCCTGAGGCAGATCGCCAGTGAAGATTCGAGGTCCCAACCGATGATTTCGCCCGAATGTTGACCCCAGACCAGCAGCACTCCTTCGTCGGGGGCGTCGATGACCTCACCGCGCGCGCCGAGGCGGCCATGGGTGATCGCCGGCGGAGTGATTGATGCTGGAAGGTCACGTATCGGAGCAGTGATGAGATCGATGGTCACTCCATCGGTCGCTCCATCGGTCGCCGTACCAAGAGGCCGCGCCCAGGCGCGGTCGAAGCCGGAGAACCACCCGGGGCTCGTGGTCCGATGGCGCAGGCGAACGGGACCCCACGCGGCGCCAGCGCACTCGATCGACTGCGACTTGAGCGCCTCATGCGCTGAACGGATCCACGCAGAGAGATTTGCGTCGGTCATTGTTTCCCGGAGGTTCAGTCCGGCCGGTTGGCGGAAGGCCAGCCGACCACTTCGTCTGCATCGTGGATGGGGTCGAGACCAAGAAGGTCGGCCATGTCGGTGAACTCCTGAAGGAGCAACCCGTCGGCGTTCCACTCGATAGAGCTATCCACGGTGCTCTCGATGTCGCTGGCCGTCACCAATCCGGCGGCGATGACCTGTTCGACGAACGCGCTGAGTGCAGCAGAGCGCTTGTCATCAGCATCGTCCAGAAGTGCGCTCGGTCGAATCCCATTGCTGATCGCTCGCCAAACGGGCAGCGCCGATGGCGCAATCACGTAATAGGCGCCGGTATCGAGGTTGATCGCGAGGGTCTCCCCACCCACTTCGTCACTCACGACATTGGGAGTTCGCAGTGTGTAGATCTCATCGAGCATGTAGGTAGTCCTTGTCCGAGGGGCGACCTCCGAGAACCACAGGTTCAGCGAAGCGCAGTGCGGCGATCATCGCTGCGCATAAGCAGGTCGATCAGAGACCGATCATAGGCGTCAGACCCGTAGGTCCAGCCTGCGGCTCGTTGGGCGGCGTGCGAGAGCGAACTCCACCATGAGGCATCATCCATGAGTTGGTGCACGGCAGTGGCCAGTTCGGTGGGATCGCCTCCGACGCTGATCCCGTCGGATCCGTCGATGCCGTCGCGCACGAGAAGTCCGCGGAGCCCTTCCGGTGTTGTGACCACCGGTAGCCCGAAGCCCATGGAGCCAACGAGTTTCCTGCGGGTACCGCCGCCGAATCGCAACGGCGCGATCAGGCATAGATGCTGGAGGTGCAACGCTCGGAGTTCGTCATCGGAAACCAAGCCGGTGAAGGTGACCGCCGGGTGTGCGAGTCGCTCCCGCAGTTCGGGTTCCCATCGACCGACGATGGTGAGCGATGACGATGCGCTTTCGATGAGCGGAAGGATTTCGTCAACCATCCATACGGCGGCATCGGCGTTCGGCGCATGTGCACCGAGTCCGACCATGAGCAGACCACGGCGCCCGGCATGTGGCGGCACCTGCTGTGGGAGATCAAGATCGGTGAGGCGGTAGTACGGAAATGCGACCGCCCGATCGTCGCCGAGGATCGAATGAACATGGTCGGCTTCGAATTGCGCTGGGTAGACCGAACAGTCGAAGGTCGACCAGTTGGTGCGCTCGGCGAGAGCAGTGATCCGGGTGCGGTGGTCCTCGGGAACTCCGAGCAGAGCGTTCTGCGCGGAGAGACGCATCGAATGGATGTCGTGGCCCCAGTAGATGCGCAGTAACTCGGGGTGGCGCCGGAGGGCGGCGGATACGGCGAGCGCGGTGCCGGGTCGGCTGGCGATGACCACATCGAAATCTCCACCGGCGAGCAAGTCATCAATTGAAGGGTTCTCGCTGGTGGCGGTGATCATCGGCGAGCGCCCGCGAATGGCCCTGAGCAGTTCGAGATCGTCGGGCCCTCTGGAGCCGAGTCCGTGGAAGTGGACCTTCGCCCCGATCGCCACGAGCGAATCGAGCAGATCGGCGATCGCTCGGTCGCCAGCAGTCTCCATCGGAGCAATCGGGCCTGCGTCGAGGACGAGCACCCGTCGCAGATGTACGGGCAGCGTGCGGGTTGTGGGTGGCAGTGCGCTCGAGGAGGCGCTGTCAGCGGCAGTCATCGGCGGGTCTCCTTCGCTCGGTTGAGGATGTCGCGCATGATGCCGAGGGGTAGCGGAGCCGGGTCGGTGAGTGCTCGCATGGACACTGGGGCCTCGATGAGTGGGTGCAGGGCCGTCCCGAGATCGGGAGCGGTTCGCACCTGCCACACCATGACCTCAGAGCGGGATCGGATATTCGCCCAACCGGTTTGGAGGGCGATCGACTGGGGTCGCTTGGAGAGCGACAGGCACATCTTCCATGCGACGCGGGCACGGCGGTGTGTGCGCCGAGAGGAGGTTGTGTGGCCAGTGAGTCCGGGGTCGAGGTTTGACGCCACCACCACTGCGAGGTCGACGGAAGGGTCGGAGACGCAAAGTCTCCCGAGCGCATCGTCCCCGATCATTCGCGCGAGGTGCACGATATCGACGACATGGCGGAGCGTGTCCCAGCAGTCCTTCGTTGCGTGCGCGGCCGCATGTCTGAGCGCGTGCTCGGCGCACAGCGTGCGGCCGTGGCCGTCGGTGCCGGGAATGAGGACGGAACTCTCCCACGCCTCGTCGAACGTGATCGGCACGTGCGTGGTGCTCCGCAGCAGTCGGAAATGCAGATCGATCGGCTTCAACTCATTGTGGAGGAGCGTGATCTCGGGAGTAATCCATCGGTAGATCCGCCCGCGGCGCGACGCCGAACCGACGAGTTCCACCGCAGCGGGATCCTCCGGCTGATAACCGATCGTCGCCAGGTGTTCGACCGTTTGGATCACGTCGTCGACATGGACCCAGAGATCGAGATCGCCGCTACCTCGTGCACTGGGAGTCCGTCCCTGTACCGCCGCCATGCCCACACCCTTCATCACCAGACTCCGGAT
>CAFBNC010000004.1_pt1 | contig 40568 bp, 33 predicted proteins | sample 7269161 | NCBI WGS metagenome assembly CAFBNC01 (sample SAMEA6814082, study PRJEB35770) | freshwater metagenome | biome: Freshwater; feature: Freshwater reservoir; material: water | place: Czech Republic | collected 2017-05-23 | depth 30m m
CCTGGGTCGTGGTTCGGAAGGTCAGACCGGCGGCGCGGGTGCGCGCAATCGTGCTCGGACTGCTGGTGCTCGCCGACGGACTCGTCATTGGCTTCGTCCTCAGACTTCTCACCGTGGGTGCGGAAGGGGCGAGTTTCACCGGCCTGACGCTCTTCCTGGGAGTTCCACTGGTGGTGCTGCTTAGCGGATTGCTCGTCCGCGCGATCCATCGGATCCCCCGAGACGACCTCGCCGCAGGTTGACCTGAACGCGACAAGGGCCCGGCGGTGCGCAGTGCGTGCATCGCCGGGCCCTCGAGTTGTCTTTGCGTTGTTCCTGCCCGGGTGGTTCAGCGGGTTGCGGGCAACCAGCTCGGACGAGTGGCTTCGAATGCCGTGATGTCGGCCTCGTTCTGCAACGTGATGCCGATATCGTCGAGTCCGTTCATGAAACGGTGCCGGGTGGAATCGTCGAGGGGGAACTCGACATCGATGCCGAGTGCCGGCACGGTGACCCGACGGGTCTCGAGATCGATGGTGATCATGAGTGTCGGGTCGGCCTCCACGGCCTTCAGAATCTGCACGGCCACATCGGCAGGTAGCACCACGGGGACGAGCCCGTTCTTGGCGGAATTGTTTCGGAAGATGTCGCCGAAGCGGGGAGCAATGACGGCCTTGAAGCCGTAATCCATGATCGCCCACACCGCGTGCTCTCGCGATGAGCCGACACCGAAGTTCGGACCGGCCACGAGGATGTTCGACTCGCCGAACTGCGGGAGGTTCATGACGAACTCGGGATCCTCACGCCATTCGCTGAACAGGCCCTGGCCGAAGCCGGTGCGCTCAACGCGCTTGAGCCAATCGCTGGGGATGATCTGGTCGGTGTCGACATCGGAGCGGTCGAGTGGCACTGCGGTGCCGGTGATGGTGATGACTGGTTCCATGGTGTCCTCTTCCTACAGGTCGGTGGGATCGGCGAAGGTGCCGGCGATGGCGGTGGCGGCGGCAACGGCGGGGGAGACGAGATGTGTGCGCCCGCCCTTGCCCTGACGACCCTCGAAGTTGCGGTTCGAGGTGGAGGCTGAGCGTTCGCCCGGTGCCAACTTGTCGGGGTTCATGGCCAGACACATCGAGCAACCCGGCTCGCGCCAGTCGAAACCAGCCTCGGTGAAGATGGTGTGCAGTCCTTCGGCTTCGGCCTGGTTCTTCACCTCGAAGGAACCGGGCACGACCATGGCTCGCAGACCCGGCTTCACGGTGCGACCCTTTGCGACAGCGGCCGCGGCCCGAAGGTCCTCGATGCGACTGTTGGTGCATGAACCAATGAACACGGTGTCGACGGCGATGTCCTTGATGCGCATGCCGGCGGTGAGGCCCATGTACTCGAGCGCACGCTGGGCATTGCTGGCATCGATGGGATCAGCCATGGCAGCCGGATCGGGCACGTTGGCGTCGAGCTCGATGACCTGACCGGGGTTGGTGCCCCAGGACACGAACGGGCGAAGTGCGGTGGCGTCGATGGTGACACTGCGATCGAAGACCGCGCCTTCGTCGGTGGGCAGCGTGCGCCAGTAGGCGAGTGCGGCGTCCCAGTCGGCACCGGTGGGAGCGTGTGGGCGTCCCTTGAGGTATTCGAAGGTGGTGTCGTCGGGGGCGATGAGCCCGGCCTTGGCGCCGGCTTCGATTGACATGTTGCAAACAGTCATGCGCCCTTCCATCGACAGCGAACGAATAGCCGAGCCGCGGTATTCGATGACCGCACCGATGCCGCCGCCCGTACCGATCATGCCGATGATGGCGAGGATGAGGTCCTTGGCGGTGACGCCCTCGGGCAGCTCGCCCTCGACATTGACGGCCATGGTCTCGGGAGCGTGCTGCGGCAGGGTCTGGGTGGCGAGCACATGCTCGACCTCGCTGGTGCCGATGCCGAATGCAAGGGCGCCGAATGCTCCATGAGTGGCGGTATGGCTATCGCCGCACACGATGGTCATGCCCGGCATGGTGAGACCCTGCTCCGGACCGATGACATGCACGATGCCCTGGCCGGGGGTGCCCATGGCGTGCTCGACGATGCCGTACTCGGCGGTGTTGGCCCGCAGCACGTCGACCTGCTTGCGCGAGATGGGATCTGCGATGGGGAGATGGATATCGGAGGTGGGGACATTGTGATCCTCGGTGGCCACCGTGAGCTCGGGACGACGAACGCCTCGGTTGCTCATGCGCAGACCATCGAAGGCTTGCGGTGAGGTGACCTCATGGACAAGGTGGAGGTCGATGTACAGCAGCTCGGGTTCGCCCTCGGCGCTGCGCACCAGATGGTCGTCCCAGATCTTCTGGGAGAGGGTCCTGGGGGAGCTCATATGAGTGGTCCTTTCCTGTTGGTCGCTTCGGGTCCTGTCGGTCACTGCGGGTATTTGTATCTCACATAGTGAGACGCTAATCTCGCTCTATGGGAAGCACTCTAGGCGGTGTCGGCGTGCTGGACAAGGCGGTTCTGGTCCTCGACGTTCTTGAGGTCGAGCCGCGTTCGCTCGCCGAACTTGTCGATGCCACCGGGTTGCCCCGGGCCACTGCCCATCGATTGGCCACCGCACTCGAGGAACATGGTCTGGTTCGTCGTGATGACGAGGGTCGCTTCACGCTGGGCACCCGTCTGGTCGCACTGGGTCGGGCGGCGACCGAGGCGTTCCCGCTCGCCGGCGCTGCGCACAAAGCGCTTCGCGAACTGCGTGATGCCACCGAGGAAAGCGTGCAACTGTTCGTACCCGAAGCTGACAGGCGCGTGTGTATCGCCGCGCTGCAATCGCCTCATGGGTTGCGCACCATCGTGCCGCTCGGAGCCAGCCTTCCGTTGCTCGGACTGGGCTCAGGCGCTCGTGTGCTCAACGGCGAACTCGGGGCGGGGGGTTGGACCGAAAGTGTCGGAGAACGCGAGGCCGGCGTGGCCTCGGTGTCGGCGCCGGTCCTCGACCGTGGATCGATCATCGCGGCAGTGAGCGTGTCCGGTCCGATCGAACGCACCACGAAGCACCCCGGACGTCGCTACGGTGAAGCAGTGGTCGCCGCCGCTCGTCGCATCGAACGCGACGCCGGCCTCCGCCCCGACCTTCCATGACCGAACGCCCCCTCGCCGCCATCGATATCGGAACCAACTCGTTCCATATGGTTGTCGCGCGTGTTGGCGAGATCGGCGAGGACAGTGACGGTGCCGGACCGAACTTCGAGGTCATCGAGCGCGAGAAGGAGATGGTGCGTCTCGGTTCGAGTTCCGGTGACATGAAACGTCTCGAACCAGAAGCAATCGATCGGGGCGTCGAGGCGCTCAAGCGACTCGCTCGTATCGCCGCGATCCACGGGGCAGACATTCACGCCGTGGCCACGAGCGCGGTCCGCGAAGCGGAGAACGCCGATGAGTTCATCGACCGCGCCCGACTGGAGGCTGGCGTTGAGGTCGAGGTCATCGCTGGTGTGGAGGAGGCGCGTCTCATTCATCTCGGCGTGCTGCAAGCGGTGCCGGTGTACGACCGTCGTCTCGTCCTCATCGACATTGGTGGGGGCAGCACCGAGATCCTGGTGGGGGAGCGGGGCGAGACCCTCGCCGCGGGGAGTCTCAAGCTAGGGGCGATCCGCCTCACCCGACGGTTTTTCAGAAGCGATCGGGATCATCCGAGCGCGGTGGAATCCTGTCGACGACATGTTCGCTCTGTGCTCGCTCCGATGGTCCGCGATGTCGACGCGCTCGGATTCGATGTGGCAATTGCCTCATCGGGCACCGCCGAGACCGTGGCTGCTCTGGTGCATGCGCAACGCAGCGGATCGCCATTACGTACGTACAACAACTTCGAGATGACGGCTGCGGAGATCTCCGAAGTCGTCACGATGCTGGCGAACTGCGAGTCAGTTGATGCACGTCGGCGACTTGCGGGCATGGATCCATCGCGTGCCGACATCATCCTCGGCGGTGCGATCGTGCTCGAACAGTCAGTGCTCGAACTCGGCATCGACACGGTGATCATCTCCGATTACGCGCTGCGTGAGGGGGTGCTGCTCGACGCACTTTCACGTCGCCGGGGCGCCACGTTGCATCACTTGCAGGACCTTCGGCGCCGCAGTGTGATGAATCTCGCCGAAGCGATGGACGATGATCCCTCACACTCGAAGCGTGCCGCTGCGCTCACGCTCGAGTTGTTCGATGGGCTCGCTCCGCTCCACGGGCTCGGCGACGATTCGCGTGAGCTCCTCGAGGCATCGGCATTACTGGCCAACGTGGGACTTTCGGTTTCGCATAGCGAGCACCACAAACACAGCTACTACGTCATCCGTCACTCGGATCGGCTGGCCGGCTTCACCGATCATGAGATCGAACTGATCGCCCTCGTGGCGAGGTATCACCGCAAGAGCGCCCCGAAGGTGAAGCACGCCGAGTTCGCCCGACTGCGTGACGCCGATCAGGACCGGGTACGCGCTATGGCCGGCTTGCTCAGGCTCGGTATCGCGTTCGATCGTTCCCACGCCGGACCAGTCGCAGGGCTCGGTGTTGTCGATGTCGGTGGCGATGCACCCGTGCAGATCCAACTGGCTCCCCGGGGCGATGTCGATCTCTCGCTGGAACTGCAGGCTGCGGAAGAACGCAAGGGATTGCTCGAAGATGTGTTGGCTCGCCAGATCCGATTCTCCGGATCCTGATTCGTACAGCGTGGTCGTTCCCCATCGTCCGCGCCCCACTGATTCTGCGTTGCCCCATATGAGGTAATTGACGCGATCGAGGCGCTCTGACCCGCTTCGGACCCTACGGTGACCCTGAGGTGGTTGCCGTGGTTTCATTGAGATCGAGAGTGGTTCGGGTCAGGCGTTTCGCGGTTTCGGGACTGGTCATCGTGGTCGCCCTTGGCCTGCTGCTGGCGTCCTGCATGGTGAATCAGACCGCGCTCGACCCTGCTGATCGCCTCGACCCGGGCTACACCTTCGACCCGGAGCCATCCATCGGCAGGGTTCGCTATGGTCCCGACCCCCAGCATCATCTCGATGTGTTCGCTCCCGCCGGAGATGCACTCGGAATCGTGATGTGGTTCCACTCCGGTGGTTGGGGAAGCGGCGATCAGACGAATGTCGATGCGCTTGTGGGTTCGCTTCATGATCGCGGCTGGATGATCGTGACCGTTGACTACCGATTCGTGCCCGATGTGCGTGCACCGGAGATCGCTGCCGATGCTGATCGTGCGATTCGGTTCGTACGCGCGCATCGTGATGAATGGAACGCCCCGACCGGGCCGGTGATCGTCGCCGGAGGTTCAGCGGGTGGACATATCGCTCTGCTCGCAGCCGCTGCTCCAGGAGTGTTCGCTGGGGCCAATCTTCCTGATGAGTTGCGGTCGCAGGATCCTCATGTGGATGGCGTGATCTCGTTGGTGGGCCCGAGCGACCTGCCCTGGTATCTGACCGGCAACGTCTTCGGCGACGAGATGATCGAGAACTTCCTCGGTTGCAGCGGGGCGGTGACACCGCGCCTGCCACTTCCCACCTGCACACCGGGACAGGCTGAAGCATTCAGCCCGCTGTCGTGGGCGTATTTTGCAGGCTACGTACACGCCACGTTGCCGCCGGTGTTCCTCGCCTACGGCGAGACCGACGCGCTGGTTCCGCCAGCCAGTCAGGGCACACCGATCGCCCTGGTGTGGCAGCGAAGCGCGGGGCCGGAATGGACTTGGTATGCGATCGTGCAGGGCGAGGGACACAACCTCACCTATGGCGTGAACAGCACCGCGTTCTACGAGTGGGTCCATCGGGTCACCGAGCGCTGAGCAACGAGCACCCGCTCGACAGGAGTTCAGTGCGCGGCGATGCGTCGGCCGACGGCCAGGCAGGCATCGACCAGCGGGGGCACGAATACCTTTGGATTCGTGGCGCACACATCGTGTCCGCCGACAACCGTGAATACCTCTGTTCCCGCGATGGAATCGGAGAGCAGCGCCTGTCGTTCGGGCTGCACCGTGGTGTCATCGGTTGTGGTGACAATGCTGGTGGGCACATCGATCTCATGCACCCAGTCACGGGAGTCGAACGAGGCGACGGCATGACCGGCTTCGACGATGGTGTGGAAGTCATTCAGTTTCTGCTGTTCGAGGGCCCACTGTCCGAGCGGTGTGCGCTCATATCGAGGGCTGATGAAACGCTCGAAGAGGCGATCGATTGCGGTGTCCGGAGTGACGCGCAATGTTCCCGAAACGGCTGCCACCGCTGCAGTGAGGAGACCCTCAGCCCTGTGCTCACGGAATTTCGAGGCGGTGGCGCACAGCACGAGAGCTGACACGCGCTCGCGATGTCGGCGCCAGATGAGTTGGGCCACGGGCCCGCCCATCGAGTAGCCGACGGGGATGACCTGATCGAGGTCGAGTTCATCGAGCAGGGCGACCGCATCGTCGGCACAGTCCTCGAGTTGGAACGGCCGCCAGGTGCGCAGTCCGTGGCCATGGCCCCGGTGGTCCATGGCAAGAACATTGAAATGCTCGGACAGCGCCGAATAGGTGGCGAACCAGTTGACTGCCGAATTCGCTGTCCAGCCGTGCAGCAGCAGGAGCGTGGGTGCACCAACCGGGCCGGGTGATTCGCGCACAAAGGTGATGCCACGACCCGGGAGTTCGACGAGCCGTCCCTCGGGCATCCCCGGGGTGGAGAACGGAGCGCGCTCGTCCGTCGGGCCGAGATCTGGGCCTTCGGGATCCGGGGCGAGCGGCGCGGCGGTTATCTCAGACCTCGATCTTGACGATCGTGACGTTGAGGATTCCGCCGGGAGCCTCGAACCCGACGACCTCGCCGACCTTGGCCCCGAGGAGGGCCTTGCCGAGGGGGGAGCCGACGGTGAGAGTTTCGACCTCATCGCTGCGCTCCTCGATGGAACCGATCAGGTACCGCTCGGCCTCGTCATCACCCTCGTAACAGATCGAGACGATGACTCCGGGGGCGACCTGTTCGGTGTCGGAGGCCTCGACGATCTCGGCGTTCTCGATGACCGCCTCAAGATGCCGGATCCGGGCTTCCATCTTGCCCTGCTCCTCCCGAGCGGCGTGGTAGTCGCCGTTCTCGGAGAGGTCGCCGAGCTCGCGGGCGCTCTGGATCTTGCGGGCGATGTCGATGCGTTCGATGGTGGAGAGCTGCAGATGTTCGGCCACGAGGCGGTCGAAGGTCGCTTGGGAGAGATGTTGCACGTCGGCCATGGGTGCCAATGCTAGCGGCCGGGCTGATTCCCACTACAGCCTCCCGGGGCCGCCCGGCTAGGATCGCCTGTCTCCCGGCCCCTGATCGTGAAGTTTGCGAACGGGCGCGCCCGGACCCTCCGAAGTACCCCGGCAGCATTCCCCGCCGCGCGTTGCGCGGTCATCCACTGGAGCAGACGTGAGCTACAAGATCGGTGTCATCCCCGGCGACGGAATCGGCCATGAGGTCATCCCTGAAGCGCTCAAGGTCATCGCTGCCACTGGTGTCTCTCTCGATACGGTCGACTACGACCTTGGTGGCGAGCGGTATCTGCGTGACGGCATCGTGCTCACCGACGACACCATCGCCGAATGGCGCGGTCTCGATGCACTCCTGCTCGGAGCTGTGGGAACCCCCGAGGTTCCGCCGGGTGTGATCGAGCGCGGGCTGCTGCTCAAGATGCGCTTCGATCTTGATCTCTATGTGAACCAGCGCCCCTTCCTCGCTCCTGACGGTTCGCACGATTTCATCGTGATCCGCGAGAACACCGAGGGTACCTATGCCGGTGAAGGCGGGTTCCTGCGCAAGGGCACCCCCGCTGAGATCGCCACCCAGGGTTCGGTCAACACCCGCATGGGTGTCGAGCGCTGCATCCGATACGCGTTCGAGCTCGCCGCATCCCGCGAGCGCAAGCACCTCACCATGGTGCACAAGACCAACGTGCTCACCTTCGCCGGCGATCTCTGGGACCGCACCTTCAACGAGGTCGCCGCCGAGTATCCCGCAGTGAGCACGGCGTATAACCATGTTGACGCCGCCTGCATCTACTTCGTCGAGAACCCGCAGCGTTACGACGTGATCGTCACCGACAATCTTTTCGGTGACATCCTCACCGACCTCGCCGGTGCGGTCTCTGGCGGTATCGGCTTCGCCTCTTCGGGGAATCTCAATCCCGATCGAACCAGTCCGTCGATGTTCGAACCGGTGCATGGCTCTGCTCCTGATATCGCCGGTCAGAACAAGGCCAATCCAGTGGCAGCCATCCTGTCGGCGGCCATGATGCTGGAGTTCCTGGGCGAAACCGATGCGGGCGCCCGTATCCGTGCCGCCTGTGCCGATACCGAGTCCCTCGTGGGCTCAACCACCGAGGTCGGCGATCTCGTCGCCAGTCGCGTCTGAATCCGAAGCTCTTCCTACTGCTGATGCTGCACCTGAACCGATTCGCTTCCTGAACACCCGAGGGAACCATGCCTATTACACCCACCCACAAGATTTGGATGAACGGCGAACTCGTCGATTGGGCCGACGCCAACATCCACATCCTCACCCACTCCCTGCATTACGGCATGGGCGTCTTCGAGGGCATCCGCGCCTACGAGACCCCCGAAGGTCCGGCGGTGTTCCGTCTCACGGAGCATATGAAGCGCCTGCATAACTCGGCGAAGATCATGGGCATGGAGATGCCCTACTCCGTCGAGGAGTTGGTGCAGGCCACCAAGGATGTCGTCGCCGCGTCGGGGCTTCCCTCTGCCTACATCCGACCCATCGCCTACTACGGCTATGGCGAGATGGGCCTCAATACGCTGCCCTGTACCGTCGACGTGGCAATCGCCTGCTGGCCGTGGGGCGCGTACCTCGGCGATCACGGTCTCACCGAGGGCATCCGCCTCAAGATCTCCTCGTGGATGCGTCACGATCACAACTCCATGCCGCCCGCGTCCAAGACCACTGGCAACTACGTGAACTCCTCGCTCGCCAAGGTCGAGGCGCTCAAGGCTGGCTACGACGAAGCAGTCATGCTCAGCCCCGAGGGAACCATCTCCGAGTGCACCGGCGAGAACATCTTCGTGGTGCGCGGTGGCATCCTGCTCACCCCGCCGATCGCATCAGGAGCCCTCGAGGGGCTCACCCAGGACACGGTCACCACGATCGCCAATGACCTCGGCTTCGAGGTCCGTCGTGAGGTGCTCACCCGCAGCGATCTCTACATCTGCGACGAGATGTTCCTGTGCGGCACTGCCGCCGAGATCTCCGCGGTGAACTCCGTGGACGACCGCACCATTCCGTGCCCCGGTTCCAAGACCCTCGCCATCGCCGAGGAATACGCCAAGGCCGTTCGTGGTCAGACCGAGAAGTACAACGGTTGGTTGGAGCATGTCCGCTGACGACGCCCTCCGGGCGCTGCCGTCGTCGGTCGAGATCTTCGACACGACCCTGCGCGATGGCGCACAGTTCGAGGGGATCTCACTCACCGTCGACGACAAACTGCGTGTCGCCGAGCAACTCGAGTATCTCGGCGTGCGCTGGATCGAGGGTGGCTACCCGCAGGCCAATCCGAAGGATGCCGAATTCTTCGCCCGTGCTCCGAAGGAACTGAAGCTCAGCACGGCTGAACTCGTGGCGTTCGGTTCCACCCGTCGTCCGGCGGGCAAGGTCGATGTCGATCCCACGCTCGCGGCGCTGATCGAGGCCGGCACATCCACGGCCTGCATCGTGGGCAAGAGCTGGGACTTCCACGTCATCGAGGCCCTTCGCACCACACTCGATGAGGGGGTGGCCATGGTGGCGGAGTCGGTGGCATTCCTCAAGCGAGAAGGGCTTCGCGTCTTCTTCGACGCCGAACACTTCTTCGATGGCTACAAGGCCAATGCCGAGTTCGCACTTCGGGTGCTCGAAGCCGCCATGGTGAACGGTGCCGACTGCGTGGTGCTTTGCGACACCAATGGCGGATCCCTTCCCCATGAGGTGCAGCGGATCACCGGTGAGGTCGTGTCCTTCCTCGGCCCGAACACTGCGGTCGGTATCCACACGCAGAACGACACCGGCTGTGCCGCGGCCAACTCCATAGCTGCAGTGCTCGGTGGGGCCACCCAGGTGCAGGGCACCGTCAACGGCTACGGCGAGCGCACCGGCAACGCGAACCTCATGACCGTCATCCCGGATCTCACGCTCAAGCTCGGCGTGGCCACACTGCCCGAAGGTCATCTCGAGCGGCTTACCGTGGTGAGCCATCGGGTGGCCGAACTCGTGAATCTCCCGCCGCATCCGGCCGATCCCTTCGTTGGCCAATCGGCCTTCGCTCATAAGGGTGGTCTGCACACCTCAGCGCTCGGTCGAGCCGGTGGTGCTACCTACGAACACATCGATCCCGCAGTCGTGGGGAATCACACACGAGTCCTCGTCTCCGATCTGGGCGGGCGTGCCGGCATGGCCATGAAGGCCGAGGAGTTCGGGGTCGAGATCGACGCCAAGACCTCCGGCGAACTCTCCGAGCAACTGAAGACCCTTGAATCGGAGGGCTGGCTGTTCGAATCGGCTGATGCGTCCCTCGAACTGCGGATGCGTCGGGCCGCTGGATGGGTGCAGGACTTCTTCGAGGTCGTCTCCTACGAGGTCACCAGCGTTCACCACGAGTCCGATTCCAAGATCTCGGTGGCCACGACTGCGGCCGCAACCGTGCGCATCGGTGGCGAGACCATCACGGCCACCGGAGAGGGCAACGGTCCCGTCAATGCGCTTGATTCCGCCCTCCGGGCTGCGCTCACCGACGCCCATCCGTCGCTGGCCCGGATCCATCTCACTGACTTCAAGGTGCGCGTGGTCGACGGTGGTGCGGCCACTGGCGCAGTGGTTCGGGTGCTCATCGATTCAACCAACGGCGATCGGGTCTGGACCACCGTGGGGGTCGACAGCAACGTGATCGAAGCCTCGTGGCAAGCACTGATCGATTCCCTGCAGTTCGGCTTGCTGCACGCAGGGGAGTAGATTTTCCCCATCATGGCTGCCCCTGACTACGTACCGAAGCCCGTTGACGAACTGGTCCGCACCTATTCCTCGCCGCCCCGACGCAACGAGTCCTGGCTCGCCGATCGCCCCGGCGAGCTACAGGGTCGTCAGCCAGCCGGTCCACGCCTTGGTTCTCCCGGCCCCGATCAGGGGTATGCGCTGCATCTCGCCCGCATCTACGAGGGCCGTCTCGTGCTGGGCGCGGCTGAATCCGAGCCCGACGCGATCGCCGGTTGTCTTGCCATCGCCATGCGCCGTTCGGCGTTGTTCGGGCGGGCACCGATCCTCGGTGATCTCACGCTTGCCCTCACCTTCTGGGGATTCCTGGCGCCGGTCGCCGATGAGCTGCTCGCCATTCGTTCGCAGGTCTTCGCTGCTGTTGCCAGCTCGCACCATTACTTCGAGCGGCGGGCCATCGTCGACGCCATGACCGACGACGTCCTGCGCATGACCATCGATCAGGTCGCCGATGTCGTGCGAACCACGCCGGCCATGGTGCTCGCCACCGCCGAGACCATTGCGGCAAGCACCCACGGCGACTCACACTGATCGCAGGCCGGGCTGGTTCGCTCCGCTTGCGGTGAACCACCGAGAGTGATCAGCGCAATGATCAGAGCGGGCTGGTAGCTGCTCCCGCCGTGTCAAGAATATCGATAGGTGTTCCAGCGGGAATCACCTCGGCGAGTTTGTCGGCGATCTCATTGGGCATGCGCACACAGCCGTTGGAGGCCTGCGTGCCGATCAGTTGCGGCTGATTGGTGCCATGGAACGCGATGACCGGCAGGCCGCCGTTAAAGGTATCGAGCGTCTCGCTGTAGCCGTTCGTTGCGAAGATCCAGGTGCCATAGACGCCGTTCGAATCGTTCTGCTTGATCTTTTCGAGCATGTAGAAGCGACCCACGGGCGTGGGGGTATTCGGTCGCCCAATGACCACATCGGTTTCGAGGAAGACCTCGGCGCCCTTGAACACGGTGAGATGGAACTTCGAGAGATCGAGTTCGAATCGGAAGTCCGTGGTGGTGATTGCCACGTCCGAGGCCTTGACCCAGCCCACAGTGTGGTTCGGGCGCACGGGTATCAGCACCTTGACCCAGTCCCCCTGCACCTCGATGACATCGAACACCAGTGGGTTGCGGAAGTAGGTGGGATTGCTGAACTGGAAGCCGGTGTCGATCTTCTTCACACCGGCCGAGTTGAGACTGCTGCGGGGGATGGGTGGCAGCGTGCTGGTGGGAGCAGTGGGGTCAGCAGTCGTGGTCGAGGTCGCTCCGGTTGGATCGGCCTCGAGAACGTCGATGGTGCGACCCTTGACGTTGGCGATCTTGGTGACGTACGGCGACTGGGTGGTGGAGGTTGTGGATTCCTGCGGCGAGGCGGATTTGGATTTGCCCGAGGAGCAGGAGACCCCCACAAGGGAGACGGTGAGGGCGACGGCGCACGCAGCCGCCACGATGGTGGGACGGAACCGGCGGGAACGGGTTGTTGCTCCTGAATCTGAGTCGGAGCGAGTGATCAGCGTGGAGTTCATGAGGGCCTCGTCGACGGTGGTTGCGGGAACGGTGGTGGCCACGATGGTTGTGACCGATGCCCGGTGAGTCTGCAGCAAGCGGGGGGCGAATGGGGGGCGGCTAGAACCTGACGGTACCATCGACCCTGTGACTTCCTCAGGTGTACGTGTCCGTTTCGCCCCGTCGCCCACGGGTTATCTGCACATCGGCGGTGCCCGTACTGCGCTGTTCAACTGGCTCTTCGCCCGCCGTTTGGGAGGGGAGTTCGTGCTGCGGATCGAGGACACCGATGGTGAACGCTCCCGACCCGAACTCATCGATGTCATCTTCCAGGCGCTCGAATGGTTGGGTCTGGATTGGGACGGCACCCCGGTTCATCAGTCCGAGCGTGGTCATCTCTACACCGCAGCAATCGAGAAGCTCCTCGCCGATGGCAGTGCGTATTGGTGCGCCTGCTCCCCGGATGACGTGAAGGCCCGTGCGGAGGCCCGGGGCGGAACCCCCGGATACGACAGTCATTGTCGAACGCTCGAACTCGGTCCCGGTGAGGGTCGAGTCGTCCGATTCGCGGTTCCCGACGACGGCACCACGGCCTTCGACGATCTCATCCGGGGGCATGTCAGCTTCGAGAACGCCAATCTCGAGGATTTCGTGGTGCAGCGTTCCAACGGTTCGCCGATGTTCCATCTGGCCAACGCCGTCGACGACGCCGATCAGGGAATCACGCACGTCATTCGCGGCGAGGATCTCATCAATGTCACCCCGAAGGTCCTGCTGCTTCGTGAGGCCCTCGGCGCTCCCGGTGAGCTCATCTTCGCCCATCTTCCTCTCATCGTGAACGAGAAGCGACAGAAGCTCTCGAAGCGACGCGACGATGTCTCGGTCGGCGATTACATCGAGCGCGGATACCTTCCCGAGGCCATGGTGAATTATCTCGCCACCCTCGGTTGGGGACCATCTGACGGCATCGAGATCCGACCGCTTGCCGAGATCGTCGCCATGTTCGATATCGCCGATGTTGGCAAGTCCGGTGCGTTCTTCGATGTGAAGAAGTTGCAGCATTTCAACGGCGAGTACATCCGAGCCTTGTCGGTTCCGCAGTTCGTCAGTCGATCCACCCGGTGGTTGTTCGACGACGCACCCTGGGACCCTGAGCGTTTCGATATCGCCACCTTCGAAGTACTCGCCCCTCTTGTGCAGGAGCGGGTGAAGTTGCTCGCGGAGGTCCCCGACTATGTCGACTTCATGTTCACCGCCGAGCCCGTCATCGACGATGAGTCCTGGCAGAAGGTCATGGTGAAGAACCCGGACCTCGCGATCGCCGTGCTCGATCACGCGCTTGCTGGTTTCGAAACCTGCGACTGGACCATCGCTGGTCTCGATGCCGCGCTGTTCTCCTATGCGGAGATCAATGGTGTGGCCAAGGGCAAGGTGCAGGCACCGGTTCGTGTGGCCGTCACCGGTCGCACGGTGGGCCCGCCGCTGTTCGAGTCCCTCGAAGTGCTGGGACGCGACGAAACCATCCGCCGATTGGCGGCCGCTCGCTCGCGGGTCTGAGCGCATGCCGTTTCTCTTCCTACGCTGGACGCTGCGCATCTTCGGAGGCCTGCTCAGCCTGCTCGTCCTTTATGTCGGAGTCACCTTCGGGCAGGTGTGGTGGGCGTCTCGGCAGGACAGCACGGGTCCGGCCTCCGCGATCATCGTGATGGGCGCAGCCCAGTGGAACGGGGTGCCGTCACCAGTGCTGAAGGGTCGACTCGATCACGCGTTCGAGCTCTATTCGGCAGGCGATGCGCCGGTGATTGTGGTTACGGGCGGCAAGCAGACCGGCGATGCCATCACGCAGGGGTACTCGGGCTTCAAGTACCTGCGGGCTCTAGGCGTTCCTGAAAGCGCGATCCGTATCGAAGTGCAAGGTACCAACAGCTTCGAGGAGCTTTCGGCCTCCTCAGTGATCGTGCGCGATGCCGGCGGTTCGAGCACGGTGCTCATCGTCACCGATCCGTATCACGCGTTGCGGGTTGCATCGATCGCCAGCGAGTTGGGACTGACTGCGTCGGTCTCGCCCACGAATGCGGACTCGACGGTCCAGGAACTCTTCCGCGAAACGGTCGCCGTGGCCATCGGCAGGGTGATCGGGTATCGCCGCCTGGCATCGGTCACCTGAGTCGGTTGGTGCTGGGAGGGCTCGCTCCGGTAACGTCCCTTCGCTCCTTCGGAGGTGGTGTAATTGGCAACACAAGTGGTTCTGGTCCATTTATTGGGGGTTCGAGTCCTCCCCTCCGAGCTTTGAAGATCACCCCCGGGTGATCAGTCACAGAAGGCACCGGTTCGCCGGTGCCTTCTTCGCGTCCGGGGGCGCATCGGCCTGCGCCATCCGGTCCTTCTAGGCTCTTGGCATGACTTCGCCGGAGACCAGGATCCGTTCGTTATGTGTGTATTGCGGATCGTCCACCGGCCACGATCCTGCGCACGCCGAGGTTGCCCGCCAGGTGGGTGCACTGTTGGCCGCCAACGGCATTCGGCTGGTCTACGGCGGGGGCAATGTTGGACTCATGGGCGTTATGGCCGATGCGGTGATGGCCGCTGGCGGCACGGTGCTGGGGATCATCCCGGTTGGCCTATTCGAGACCGAACAGGGGCATCGGGGGATCACTGAGCTGATTGAGGTCGGTTCGATGCATGAGCGCAAGGCGCGCATGGCTGTCGAAGCCCAAGGGTTTCTGGCCCTTCCGGGTGGGTTGGGAACGCTCGAGGAACTCGCTGAGATCCTGACCTGGGCTCAACTTCGCATCCATTCCCATCCGGTCGCAGTGCTCAATGTCGATGGGTTCTGGGATCCGATCCTTGAATTCCTCGATGGTGCGGTCGACGCCGGGTTCATGCGACCGGCGAATCGGGAACTGCTGCGCGAGATCGGCAGCGTCGATGAGATCCTCGACGTCTTCGGCGCCGGTAACGCTCCCGCTGCGCCTGGGCCTGCGCTTCTCGACATCGACCAGAGCTGAAACTGATTCCGGGTGGATCTCGGCTCCCGATGGGGTGCACTGGTCGCTCACGCGGGAAGATCTCCTTATGGAACATGTCGATGTCGCGGTGATCGGCGCTGGGCCCGCTGGGTCCTCCGCCGCCACTTGGGCGGCCCGGTCCGGTGCCCGTGTGGCGCTGTTCGAGAAGTCCACGCAGGGTCGTGACAAGTCCTGCGGCGACGGACTCACCCCTCGCGCCGTGGCCGAGTTGCGCCGCCTCGGCGTCGATATCTCCCGCTTCCATCGCATCGATGGCCTCCGGGTGCAGGCCGGCACCAAAGAGCGCGAGGTGCTCTGGCCCGATGGCGCGTTCCCGAACATGGGGGCCGTGGCGCCACGCGCCGAGTTCGACGCCCTCGTTCTGCAGACTGCACTCGACGCCGGCGCACAACTTCATGAGCACTCCGTCGCCGAACCGGTGATCGAACGGGGGCGGGTGATCGGCGTGCAGGTGGGCAGTGAGGTCACGCGGGCTGATCTCGTGGTGGTTGCCTCGGGAGCGGGGAGTCCCGCTGCGAAGATGCTCGGCGCCACCCGGGTCGAGGGTTCACCGTTCGGCCTCGCCATTCGGGCCTATGTGCCCTCCACCAAAGCCGACGACCGCCATATGGAGGCCTGTCTCACGGTGAAAGGTCCCGACGGTGCGCTGGTGCCCGGCTACGGCTGGGTGTTCCCCGCTGGCAATGGCATCGTCAACGTTGGAGTCGGGGCGCTGTCCACCATGCGCAACTTCTCCCAACTCAACCTCAACACCATGCTGGATTCGTATATGGCTCAGGTGGGTCGGGCGTGGGGCTTGGGCGAACCAGTGGCCCGCCCGAAGGCCTGGCGTCTGCCCATGCATGTGGAGAATCGCAGCGGACCGGGTTGGGTGGCTGTCGGTGATGCCGCTGGTTTGGTCAATCCCTTCAATGGCGAGGGCATCGACTACGCACTCGAGTCCGGTCGGCATGCCGCCGAACTATTCGCCATCAATCCCGGCACGGTGCACGCGGCCTACGACGCATTGCTGGCCAAGGAGTACGACCCGTTCTTCGCCACCGCCCGGCGATTCGCCTGGGTGATCGGCCGGCCCCGATTGCTGCAGTTCCTGCTCGGCATCGCGCTGTCCACCGGATTCACGATGGAACTGGTGCTCGACATCATGGCCAACCTCATCGATTCCGAGCATCGCAGCCTCGCTGGCGTGCTGCTCGCCGGTGGTGGTCGGGTGATGTCAGTGTTCGATCCCATCCTCCAGCGTTCACAGGAGTCGGGAACATCGGACATCAGGGCGAAGATCGAAGCCTCACGCTGACATCGGTTCATCGCCGGAGTTCCGTTGAGTAGGGTCCTCAAGACAACGAGGGGGATCGATGAGTGAGTCACCAGTCGCAGTGGTAACCGGCGCCAGCCGCGGGATCGGACGAGCCGGGGCACTGGCCCTGGCCGAGGCCGGATTCGACGTGGTCGTGAGCGCCCGCACCGTCCGTGAGGGCGATGGGGTGGCTGAACCCAACTCCGTGCGTGAGGAAGTCACCCTCGCGGTGCCCGGCAGTCTCGAGCGCACAGCCCAGGAGATCGAGGAACGCGGACAGCGGGCATTGATCGTGCCCATGGACCTCAGCGATCGAACCTCGGTCGAGTCGCTTGTGCCCGCAGTGCTCGAGGCATGGGGCCGTATCGATGTGCTCTACAACAACGCCATCTTCCGCGGGGTCGGCACTCTCGACCGCATCGCGGATCTCACGATGGAATCGATGACCGCGCTCATGGCCGGCAATTTCATGCACCAGATCCTGCTGATCCAACAGGTGCTGCCGCATATGGTCGATCGGGGAACCGGCACCATCATCAATATGGTCTCGGGCTCCGCCCGTCTCGATCCCCCCGGGCCTCCCGGTGAGGGTGGTTGGGGCATCCTCTACTCGGCGTCGAAGGCCGCCTTTGCCCGAGTTGCCGGTGGCATCAACGCCGAATACCGCAGCCTCGGGCTCCGGGCCTTCAATGTTGATCCCGGCAATGTCGTCACCGAAGCCCGCAAGGCCGCCAAGCCCGACGATGAATACAGTTCCGGCTTCGGGAGCGAGCCCGCCGAAGCTACTGGCAAGGTCGTGGCATGGTTGGCTGCGGAAACCGGCGCCGACAAGTTCCTCGGCAAATGGATCTTCGCCCCCAAGCTCTGCTCGGATCTCGAACTGTTGCCGGGCTGGACCTTCGCACCTCCGCAATGAACCAATTCGAACAGGACGCGCTGGCCGATCGCCTCGCCATCCGCGAACTGGTCGACCTGTATGCGCGTGCTGCTGATCGGGTCGATGGTGCTGCTGCCGCTGGCCTCTTCACCGAGCAGGGTGTCTTGCGCATCTTCGAACGCGGTACCGACGAGCCCGTTCGAGAGCGCATCGGTCGGGACGAGATCGCCACTGCATTCGCCGGATTGTCGCGATACGACGTCACGCTCCATGTCGTGGCGAATCATCTCGTCGAGTTCGCTGACGCAATCGACCGAGATTCCGCGACCGGTGAGACCTACTGCCTTGCCCACCATGTGCGCAGTATCGGAGAAGGCGATGACGCCCATCTCAGCGACTACGTCATGGCCATCCGCTATCTCGACACGTTTGAGCGCACGGCCGAGGGTTGGCGCATTGCCCAGCGGCATCTGCAGTTGGAGTTCACCGAGGAACGCCCCATCAGCGGCCCCTGATCAATATGTGGTCTGGGCGATGGTTCAGTCACCCAGTGTGGTCTCGTGACACCTGGAGGCCTCAGCTGCCGTGCAATGAGCTGAGTGAGGACTGATCAGCGAGCTCGAGAGCAAGCGCAGCAAGTTCCTCCACCGTTTCCGCGGTGCGTGTGGTGTCCTCGTCGGGCCTGGTGGCGCGGATACGGGCCAATGCGCCTTCGATGATGATCGCCAACTTGAATACCGCGAGCACCCGGTACACATCAAGATCCGGTACGGCATGTCCGGCCGCACGCTCGTAGCGATCGATCAGGTGATCAACATCGGGGAAGCCGGTGCCGATGCGATGCGGCTGCGGTGAGCGGTTGCGCCACATGATCTCGCCGGCCCCGGTCCAGTAGGCCGCCACCATGCCGAGATCGGTGAGGGGATCGCCGAGAGTCGACATCTCCCAGTCGAGGACCGCCACCATGCGGGTGGGGTCGTCGTTGCTCCACATGGTGTTGTTGAAGCTGTAGTCACCATGAACGATGGCGCAGCGGGTGTGCGCCGGCACCGAGCGGGCCAGCCGGGCAGCGAGCTCATCGATCACCGGGAGTTCGCGCTGTTTCGAACGTTCCCACTGGGTGGTCCAGCGGTCGATCTGGCGTTGGAGGAAACCCTCGGGTCGTCCGAGATCGGCGAGTCCGATGGCAGCGAAGTCGACTGCATGGAGGCGGGCGAGGACATCGATGAGATGGTTGCTGGCTGCGAGTTGTTGTTCGGGGCTCAATGCCGAGACGGCGTCGGCATCGGCGTACACAGTGCCGGTGACGAATCTCATCAGATAGAACGGCGAGCCGATTACGGAATCGTCTTCGCACAATGCCACCGTGTGGGCCACGGGAACTTCGGAGTCCCGCAACGCCTGCTGCACGCGGAACTCGCGCCCCATGTCGTTGGCGGTGGCCAACAGCGCTCCGAGCGGCGGCCGGCGTAGCACCCAATCGTTGGCGTCGTCCCGCACGCGAAAGGTGAGATTCGAAGAACCACCCGAGAGATGGGTGATGGTGACTTCACCGATATGTGCGGGTACTGCGGTTTCGAGCCAACGCTGGAACGGTTCGAGGGGAACCGCTGCGGTGAGCTGATCGGGATTCACGCCACCGGACCGGTGGTGATGATCGGATCGGGCGCATCGACCACGCAGCGACTCCCGCTGTAGATCGAGACCATGCAGCGATTGCAGTGGATGCAGTCACCTTCGGTCTGAATGCCCTCTTGCATTCGAGAAACGAGATCAGGTTCGCGCAGCACGGCTCGTCCCATGGCCACGAAGTCGAACCCGTCGGTCATCGCCTGGCGCACGGTGGCCAGGTTGTTGATGCCACCGAGGAAGATGAGCGGCATGGTGAGCCGCTCGCGAACCTCGAGAGCCATCGGCCGGAAGTACGCCTCCTCGAATGGGTACGACGGCATGAACTTCTTGCCGAACAGTTTGAAGCCCAGACTCATCGGGAAGGGCAGGGCTTTCGCGAAGTCCTTGCGGGGCGCGTCGCCCTTGAACAGATAGATCGGGTTGGCCAGCGATGAACCGCCGGTCATCTCCAGCGCATCGAGATGTCCGTCGGCCTCAAGGAGGGCGGCGAACTCGGTGCTTTCGGGCGGTCGGAACCCGCCGGGAACACCGTCGTTCAGGCTGATCTTGGCGGTGACCGCAACCGTGGCAGGCACCTCGGCGCGCACGGCGGCCACGACCTGTCGGGCGAAGCGGGCTCGATTCTCGAGAGAGCCGGCCCAGTCGTCCTCGCGCTTGTTGAAACGGGGGCTCAGGAACGACGACAGCAGATAGTTATGCGCGAGATGGATCTCGATGGAGTCGAAGCCGGCCTCGACCATCAGGCGTGCGCCGCGGGCGTAGTCCTCGGTGACCCGGGCGATTCCGGCCTCGTCGATGGCCCGGGTGGTGCGCATTGACATCGGATTGAACATCTTCGTCGGGGCAAATGAGGTGCTGCCGTTGCGCTTGGCGTTGGCCACGGGGCCGGCATGGCCGATCTGGCCGGCCACCAATGCCCCCTCGGCATGGATGGTGTCGGTGAGTCGGCGCAGTCCCGGCAGCGCCTCGGGCCGGAGCCACATGCAGCCCGGGTCGGTACGACCCTCGGGGGCCACCGCGAGATAGGCCACGGTGGTCATAGCGATGCCGCCGCGCACGGGACGCAGATGGAAGTCGATGAGTTCCCGGGTGACCAGACCATCAGGGGTGACGCCCTCGAATGTGGCTGCCTTGATGAAACGGTTCTTCAGGGTGAGCGGCCCAAGCGTGGCCGGTGCGAACGGATCGGGTGCAGTGGCCATGGAGTCCGCTTACCAGAGCTGGTCGACGTAGGTGTCGGTGCCGACGATGGTGCGGAAGAACGGAGCAACGAGATGCACATCGGCGAGCCCGGCCGCCGCGACGGCATCGGTGTAGGTGTGCATGCGATCGATGGCAGCGGTGACGTCTCCGCGCACGAATACCACCTGCACGAGACGCTCGGGTCCACCGGCCGGCGTGCCGAGATCCATCGGCTGATCGGCGGCGGGGTTCGCCACCGGTTGCCACGAGGACACGATCTCGATGCTGGAGTCGGCCATGAGTGCGGCGCACAGGCCGTTCGATTCCAAAGTGGCGGTGACACTGCGGGCGTTGTGACCGTCACGGGCATCGAACCACACGGCGAAGATGCCGTCGTAGGCGCTGTCGAGGGCAACGTCAACCGGGACACCATCGGCATCGCGGTTCGCGGCGCTGATGAAGTCGAACATGTTCGTATGGGCGTGGCGACGCTCGGGGAAGCCGCGATTGTTGGAGTACAGCCACGCAACGGTGTCCTGTCCCCATTGGTTCCACTCGGCGTGCTTGCCGGCCTCGATCCAGTAGATGGCGACATAGGAGCCGGCATCGGTGGGATTGGCCACGGTGGTGTCGCCGGCGGGCCAGCGCAGATCCTTGAGTGCCCGGGGCGCGACCCAGCGCGAGCCCGACATCTGATGCGGCCCCACCATGCAACCGGCGTAGTAGTGATCTCGCTCGTACCAACGGTTGTAGGCCTTCTCGAAGCCCGGATTGGGATCGACCATGGTGAGCAGCATCGATCCGACCTTCATCGGATAGTCGCCGAGGCCGCCGGCTTCGAGTGGATAGCTCATCGTGTTCCCCCTAGATGCACCCGCGCCGATAGCGGGACCCGTGAGAACCGTACCCGTCGCCGGCCCGCGCATGGTTCAGAAGAGTCCGGATCAACAGGGCGCAGGTCAGTTGTGGGTGGATCAGTCGTGGTTGCTGCCGACCACCGACACCCGGTACATGAGCCGACGCCCTGGGAAGTCGTTCAGCACCATGTGCATGGTGGAGCGGTTGTCCCACATGAGCAGGTCGCCCACTCGCCAACGATGACGGAAGGTGAACTGCTCCTTCACTGAGTGTCGCAGCAGGAACGCCAGAACGTGGTCGCTCTCCTCCGGCGGAAGACCAACGATATGGCGGGTGTAGGTCGGGTTCACGAACAGCCCCTTGGCCCCAGTGACCGGATGCACGCGCACCACGGGATGTTCGAACCGGCGATCGGCAGCGATGGCCTCCCCATACTGCTGGGGAGTGGCGCCGCCGAAACGAAGTCGCAGTTCGGTGGTGCGACTGAGATCGTGCAGCGCGTTGAGGCCTTCGAGATAGCGCTTCATGTTGGCCGACAGCGCCTCGTAGGCGGCGCTGGTGCTGGCGAACAGGGTGTCGCCGCCGTAGTCCGGCAGGATCTTGGCGTGGGTGAGTGTTCCCATCGGCGGATGAGGGAGGAAGGTCTCGTCGGTGTGCCACATGCTGGCGGTGTTGCCGTGGTCGGAGTCGAGCACGCTCACGTGTTCGAAGCCATCACCGAGGTTCGGGAAGAACGTGTGGATCTCGATCTCACCGAGTCGTCGGCCGAACGCCATGTGCTGCTCAGGCGTGAGGTCAGGAGCGTGCACAACCAGCACTTTGTGCTCGATGAGCGCATCGTGCACTGCATCGAGCGTGGCGGGGTCGATGTCGCCGGAGAGTTCGACATCGTGGAGTTCGGCGCCCAACGCGCCACCGAGACGGGTCACATGCATCGCCGTATGTTGACACGCAGATGACCCACTCGTAGGTTGCCGAGCGGTGCGCGACGAGAGACGTCAGCGCTGTGTCTCGGGGGAGAGTCGATGTCCGCAAATCCGTCTTCAGATCTGTGCAGTTATGCGGGAAAGCGAGTGGTGGTCACCGGGGGTGCCACCGGTATCGGCTCCGCGCTCGTCGATCTACTTCGTGAACATGATGTCGAATACATCACCGTGCTCGATATCAAGGAACCCACGGGTGCTGTCGATACCTTCATTCGCACCGACCTCTCCGATCCCGCATCCGTCGATGCCGCCATCGCTGCTCTCACCGGTCGTATCGATGTCCTGTTCTCCAATGCGGGCGTGGCCGCGAATGCTGGTGTGCGCACCTGTATGGCCGTGAATGTCGCGGCCTCACGTCGTCTGGCCGATGGCCTGATCGACCGCATTCCCGAGGGTGGCACCATCGTGTTCACGGCGTCGATGGCCGGCAATGGTTGGCCGGCCAAGCTGGCTGAGATCAACACGCTTCTCGACATCGCCGACTGGGATGAGTTCCTCGACTGGTGCGAAGCCCATCCCGAGGTGGTCGAGGACGTCTACGGGTTCTCGAAGATGTGCATGCAGGTGTACGTGATGCGCTCGTCCTACGCCAGCATCCGTCGTGGTGTGCGCATCAACAGCATCTGTCCGGCTCCCGTCGACACACCGCTCATGGCGGACTTCCGCGAGAGCATGGGCGACAAGGTCATCGATTGGAGCGTCACCGTGCAGGGCAATGGTCGTATGGCTGTGGCCACCGACATCGCTCCTCCGCTGGTGTTCATGGGCAGCGATGCCGCCAGTTTCATCAATGGCGTCAATCTGCTCGTCGACGCCGGGTTCACCGCGGCGATGACCACCGGTCAAGCTGATTTCAGCGGCCTCGCCTGATGTCCCGACCCACCGCCCTCGTCACTGGTGCCAGTCGGGGGATCGGCCGGGCCACCGCCATTGCGTTTGCTGACAACGGTTTCGACGTTGCGATCACTGCCCGTACTGTCAACGAGGGCGATCCGAGTGCACGAACAGCGGCCGGCGATCTCCTGCCGGGCAGCCTCGCCAGCACCGCGGCCGAGATCGAGAGTAGGGGCGGGCGCGCAGTGCAGATCCGTCTGGATCTGCTTGACCGCGAGGCACTTGTCCCGTCGGTGCAGGCCGCTATCGATGGCCTCGGCCATCTCGATGTGGTGGTCAACAACGCCATCTACGTCACCGGTGGGGGACCGAAGCATTTCCTCGACCAGTCACCTGATGATCTCGAGAAGCAACTGTGGGGAGATCTCACGGCGCAGCTGCTGCTGATGCAACCGCAGGTGGCACATATGGTCGATCGCGGCGCCGGCGTCATTGTGAATATCGGCTCAGGTTCGGGTAAGTGGAAGCTGAAGATGCCGATCGGTCAGGGGGGACCCCAACTCGCGTACTGCGTGGCCAAGGCCGGGCTGCACCGGGCCGCTGATCGGATCGCGTTCGAATATGGCGATGCCGGTGTCACGGCGTTCACCGTCGATCCCGGCTTCGTGGCCACGGAACGCACCCGGATGGTTGCCGAACTCGACGCCATCGCGTCGCAGGGCGTTGAACCCTCGGTCATCGGCTCGGCGATCGTGTGGCTGGCCACCGAAGGGTTGGCGGTTCAGAAGAATGGGGCGTACCTCGAGGCCCAAGCGATCGCCCGGGAACTGGGTCTGCTGCCGCCACTCGAGACCTGATTCAGAGGTTCGGGCGCACCTCGGTGCACAGCAACTGCATATGACGCTCGACGAGATCATCGGGCATGCCGGCCACGCTGGCCCACAGATACACATGCTCGACCGGGGCGTCGTTGGTGGCGGCACGAATGGCGGCGACCGCATCGGCGGGGCTCAACACCCGTAGGCCGGGGATCTGGCCCGCAGCGGTGACACCGCCGTGAAGTCGTTCAGCAGTGATCTCCTTGGGCGCCGGGCGGTCGGTGCCGGCAACCGTTGCGGCCCGGTAGGAGTTCAGTTGGTGCACATAGTGCGGAAGGATGCGCTCGAATGCTGCCTCGGGATCATCGGCCACGATGATGTCGAGCATCCCGCCAGTGCGGGCGCTCGCCGGATCGTGGCCGCCTTCGAGCAGACCACGGCGGTACGGCTCGAGAAGCGATCGATCGAGGCTGAGCAGTCCGACGCCGAGCCTTCCGGCGCGGCGAGCGCCCTGCGGGCCCTGGTAGCCCAGCCACAGCGGGAAGGGACGTTGGACGGCTGGGGGAGTGACCACACCATCGTCGAGCAGTCTGCGGATCTCGACCACAGCGGCATCGGTGAGCGAATAGCGCTGCTCGATGTCGGCACCGTAGGACTGGTATTCGGAGGCCACGTACCCGGCGCCGATACCGAGTTCGAGGCGCCCACCGCTGAGTTGATCAACGACCGCTGCTTCCTCGGCCACCAGCATCGGCGGCCGCAGCGCGGCAAGGACCACTGCGGTGCCGAGCGTGATCCGTGAGGTGCGCGCCGCAGCAGCCGCAGCCATGGTGAGTGGCTGTGGCAGATACCCGTCGGCGAAGTGATGATGTTCGGAGAACCAAGCACTGTCGGTACCGAGTTTCTCGGCTTCAACGATGAGATCGAGGGCGCGTCCATAGACCTCTGACCATGGACGCTGCCATGGCTGAGGATTGCGGAGATCGAAATACAGCCCGAGCTTCATGACGATGCCCGGCGAGTCGTGACTCAGCCGCCGATGGGAGTGCGGGCCACCATGGCGTCATGGCCGATATGGGGCTCGATGAACGAGGTGAAGTCTGGTCCGCGACGCAGGTGGTGTCCGCCGTCGCAGTTGATGGCGGTGCCGGTGATCCAGCGGGCTTCGTCGCTGATGAGGAAGCGCACGAGGTTGGCAACATCCTCGGGCTCGCCGACATCGCCGAGCGGTGTGTTGACGATGTAGCTGTCGTACACCTCGGACTCGCGCGGAATGCCTTCCATGATCTCGGTGGAGATGAACCCGGGACGCACGGCATTGAAGCGAACCTTGACCTCACCGAATTCATCGGCAGCGTTCTTCATCATCTCTTCGATGCCGGCCTTGGCCACGCAGTACGCACCGAACATGACGTGGGTGGTGTGTCCGGCGAGCGATGACATGCCGACGAACGAACCGCCACCGGCGGCCACGAGATGGGGAACCGAGTGCTTCACCGAGAGCATGGTTCCGAGAACGTTGAGGTGCAGAACACGAATGAACTCTTCGGTGTCGAGCAAGTGATAGGGGCCCATGCCGCCTCCGCCTCCGGCGTTGGCGACGAATCCGTTGAGTCCGCCGAAGGCGGCAACGTGGTCGGCCACCAGTGCGGCCACATCAGATTCAACGGTGACATCGGTGACCTGGGTGCGAACCGTGCCGGACGCGCCTGATGCTGCGATGCGCTCGGCCACCTCGATGAGGCGGGACTCGGTGCGACCACAGATGGTGACGTTCACGCCGTCGGCGGCCAGACGCGTGGCGCATGCGGCACCGATGCCGGTGCCTCCGCCTGTGACGATCGCGCTGCGACCTGCGAGAGAAGACGTGCTCATGGTTCCTCCGGTGGAAGTGCCGTTGCGTCAGGCAACGGGGTAGGGATGGGGGTAGGAGTGGGGAAAGAGTTAGCGGGCGCCGCGGACGAGTCGGCCCGGTCGGGCGCCGGTGTCGGTGCCATTACGACGGGTGACGACACCGCTGACGATGGTGTGGGTGTAGCCGGTGGCGCCCTGAAGAAGGCGCTTACCGCCGGCGGGGAGGTCGTAGGCCATCGATGGACGACCGATCGCGATGTTGTCCATGTCGATGATGTTGATGTCGGCCTTCTTGCCCTCGGCGATGACACCGCGATCGGTGAGGCCGAACAGTTGAGCGGTGTCATGCGACTGCTTCTTCACGACGAACTCGAGGGGCAGACCCTCGCCACGGGTGCGGCCTTTCGCCCAGAACGACAGCAGATAGGTGGGATACGACGCGTCGCAGATCATGCCGCAATGCGCTCCACCATCGGACAGCCCCGCTACGCCGGCCGGATGCGTGAGCATCTCGCGCACTGCGTCCTGATTGCCATAGCTGTAGTTGAAGAACGGCACCATGGCCATGGCGGTTCCATCGAACTGTGCGTAGAGGTCGTAGAGGACCTCAAGCGGATCGCGGCCGGTAGCTGCGGCGATGGCCGCCACCGTGCGATCAGGGGTTGGCTCGTAGTCGACCGAGGGGCCGAGGTCGTAGGTATTGCCGACCATCATCTGGGCGAGGCTGTTCATGCCGTCGAACAGCACGTTCGGATCGGCGGGGAGATCGGTCTCCGCAAGGATTGCCGCCTTGACCTCGGGCTTGCACAGTTCGAAGGCAAGCTCCTGCGGAGACATCGCAGCGGCGAGACGCAGATACGTTGGCCGCTTGGAGAAGGCGTGGTGACCAGCGAAGCCGAGCAGCATGCCGAACGGGCGAGCCGCGACCTGCGGGAAGATCGGTGAGCCGGCATCGTGGGCGGCGAGCGACTCGGTCATGATCTCGCGCCACAACTCGGGGGCGGCGTCGACCTGAATGAGAGCGAACGACACTGGTCGGTCGATTTCGTCGGCGAGGCGACGCATCCATTCGACCTCGGTCTTCGGGGCGATGATGTCTTCGCCAGCGGCGCCCATGGGGGCCAGCTCGAACACGGCAGCTCCGCCGCGGGCCATGGCGCGGCCCATGCCGAAGAGTTCGTCCTCGGCGGCGAAGGTGCCCGGCACCGGCTCGCCGTTCATGGCGCGATGACCGAGCGTGCGAGAGGTCGAGAAACCCAACGCTCCGGCTTCGACGGCCTCCTGTACGTGCTTGGCCATGAGGTCGATGTCGTCGGCAGTGGCGGGTTCGTTGCGGGCACCGCGATCGCCCATGACGTAGGTGCGAACCGCGCTATGAGCGATCTGCACCCCGTAGTCGATGGCGAGTTCGCGTTCGTCGAGCTTGTCGAGATAGCCCGGGAAGCTCTCCCAACCCCAGGTCATTCCCTCGGTGAGTGCGGTGCCGGGGATGTCCTCGACGCCTTCCATGAGCGAGATGAGCTCGGCTTCGCCGCCCTTGTGGACGGGTGCGAAACCGACGCCGCAGTTACCACTGACGATGGTGGTGACACCATGGGCGCTGGAGGGCTCGATGAGACTGTCCCAGGTGACCTGTCCGTCGTAGTGGGTGTGGATGTCCACAAAACCAGGAGCAACAATACGGCCGGTGGCATCGATGACCTCGGCGGCTTCGCCGACGAGACCGCCTCCGCGCTGTACCGCAACGATGCGGCCGTCACGGATGCCGATATCGCCGATGAACCGGGCTTCGCCGGTGCCATCCACGATGGTTCCACCGATGATCTTCAAATCGAACATGTCACGATCTCCCCTCAGAAACGTGATTGGGAATCTACTACGGAGTCGTGGCGGCGGTTCTCACGCGAACAGGGCCACCGCCGAAGCGATGGCCCTGCTGTTGGTTCATGGTCCGGCTGGGCCGGGGGGAATCAGTCGAGCGGCGCAGGATTGCGACGAGCGCCCGGGGTGAAGGTCACCGGCATGTGCTTGACGCCACCGATGAAGTTCGAGCGGAGCATCTCGACGTCGCCGGCCAGACGCATGTCCGGGATGCGCTCGAGAATCTCACGGAAGATGAGCTTGAGTTCCATGCGAGCGAGGTTGGCTCCGAGACAGAAGTGCTGGCCGCCGCCACCGAACGCGATGTGCTCGTTGGGCCAGCGGTCGATATCGAAGCGGTAGGGGTCCTCGAACACGGTCTCATCACGGTTGGCTGAGATGTGCCAGATGACGACCTTGTCGTCCTTCTTGATCTCCTGGCCATGCAGTTCGGTATCGGCAGTGGCGGTACGACGGAAGTGGTACACCGGGGTCGCCCAGCGCAGGACCTCTTCGATGGCGTGGTCGAGTTTGCCGTCGATATCACCAGTGAGCAGGCTGTACTGGTCGAGATTCTGCATGAGTGCCCACATGCCCCACGACGTGGTGTTGCGAGTGGTCTCGTTGCCAGCCACTGTGAGCAGCATCATGAACATGTCGAACTCGAACTCGGTGAGGCGATCACCTTCGACCTCGGCATTGATGAGCTTGGTGACGATGTCGTCGCGAGGGTCAGTGCCGCGGGCCTTGGCCAGTTCATTGACGTACATGAACAGTTCGGCCGATGCGGTGGCGCCGTCTTCGTCGGCGAACTCGGGATCGTCGATGCCGATCATGCGGTTCGACCAGTCGAACAGCATCATGCGGTCTTCCTGCGGCACACCCATGATCTCGGCGATGGCCTGCAGTGGCAGCTCGGAAGCGATATCGACGACGAAGTCGCACGATCCTCGCTCGATGATGTTGTCAACGATGAGAACGGCTCGGTGCTCGAGATACTTCTCGATAAGACCGATCATGCGAGGGGTGAAACCCTTGTTGACGAGCAGGCGATAACGCGTGTGCTTCGGCGGGTCCATGTAGAGCATCATCAGGCCGCGGGGATCGCTGCCCGCTCCTCCCGGGAATTCGTCCGGGGTGAGGATGGAGATGCCGCCGGTTTCGGAGGAGTACAGGCCGGTGTCGCGGTTGACCGTGACCAGATCCTTGTGCTGCACGACGTTCCAGAAGCCCTGGGCACCCGGATAGTCGTGCCAACTCACCGGCGCTTCAGCGCGCAGTCGGTCGAACATCTCGTAATGCTCAAGCCGTTGGAAACGGTCGAGGTCAAGCAGGTTGATTCCTTCTAGTGCCATGGTTTCCCCTGAGATGCCGGACCGCCGATCGGCGGTCTCCATAGAGCGCAGAGACTAACTGACTGCGACACCAGTGGATGCAAAGGCGCAGGGACCAGACTACGTCTTACAACACTTTGCGCATTCTCTCGGATTTGACTATTATTTTACCAAGTTTCTGTGCTTCTCACCCCCAATAGCCCAAGATGCGCTCGGAATTTCCCCTTGATGGGCGAGTTCACAATCCGGCTCTCTGACGTATCCAGAAAGTTTCGACGAATCAACGTGTTGAGGATCCAATCGTGAGTGGAGGCGACAGAATCGAGGGATCGGTTCGGGTCAACTCGCGGGCTCGGCGACGGCAGTTCGGAACTGGCCGGCGCAATGAACCTCTTCCTCCCGTCGCAACGCCGGTTTCTCTCGGCACTCTCGCTCTCGGACGCCTCGCCATCATGACGTCGCTGCTGGCGCTCATCGCCTTCGCTGCCACTGTCGTCGGACCTGAGGTGCTGACTCCTGGGCCGGCCAACCTCAGGGAGCGACTCGAGGCCGTCGGCTACTTCCTTCTCGTCTCGCTGCTGACCCTGAGTTCACTTGCCTATCTCGTGGCGAGGCAGGGCTATCTGCGGCGAACGAGATCGCACCGGCGGGTCCCTCGAGCCGAGCTCGAGGAGGCCATCGAAAACGACGCCCCTTCCTTGACCGTCTTGGTGCCTTCGTATCGAGAGGATCAGAGAACCAATCTGCTCACGCTCATGTCAGCTGCGTTGCAGGAGTTTCCTGCGCTCCGTGTTGTTCTGTTGATCGACGATCCTCCGAATTCCGATGACCCAGACCATCGGAAGTTGCTCGACGCTGCCCGATCCCTTCCTGCATCGGTCAGTGAACTTCTCGAGGAGCCCCGGATCCGATTTACCCGAGCGCTCGATGAGGTCCTGATTGCTGACCGAACCAGTGACCTCGTCGATGAGCATGGACTGAACCGACTCATTGAAGACTATGAATATGCCGCTGACTGGCTGGGGGAACAGGCTCGCGATTGGCCATGTGCAGACCATGTCGATGACTTCTTCGTAGAGCATGTGCTGCGAGCGCTTGCCGCCGACCTCTCGATCGTGGCCTCTGCCCTGCGGGGAGCGCTCGTGAATCGAGCCACGATCCGTTGGACCCGATGTGTCCAACTGCGGCGAAGGTTGGCATCGATCTTCACGGTCGAGATCACGAGCTTCGAACGGAAGCGGTTCCTGTCGCTCTCTGACGAGCCGAACAAGGCGATGAACCTCAACAGCTATCTCAGTCTGATGGGAGCGAGCCTGATCGAGCAGCGCACCTCCGCTGGCGACATTCTGATCCGATGTGAGCCGCAGGATCCCGCTGCGACCCTCGTGGTTCCAATGACCGACTATGTATTGACCCTTGACGCAGACAGCATTGTTCTCCCGGAATATTGCCTGCGTTTGGTCCACATCCTCGAACGTCCCGAGAACAGCCGCGCGGGCATCGCACAAACGCCGTATTCGGCATTTCCCGGTGCGGCCACGCGCGTCGAACGGCTTGCAGGTGCGACGACCGACCTTCAGCACATCGTCCACCAGGGAATGGCGGACCATGGTGCGGGATATTGGGTGGGAGCGAATGCCATTCTTCGCATGCGAGCGATCCTGGAGCTCAGGACCGATGACGACAGCGAGGGACGAATGGTCACTCGTTTCCTGAGTGACCGAACTGTCATTGAGGACACTGAATCAACCCTCGACCTCACATCACGCGGATGGCAGATTCTCAATTACCCCGAGCGCCTGGCGTACAGCGCGTCGCCACCGGACTTCGGGTCGCTCTGTGTGCAGCGACGACGCTGGGCCAATGGTGGACTCATGATCCTTCCGAAGCTCCGCGGCCATTGGCGGTCGCAGAAGCAGCGCGGTGAGAAGCGCAGCTTCATCGAACTCGGGCTGCGTCTGAATTATCTGGCGTCAATCACCTGGTCGACGATCGGGCTGATGCTTCTGCTCGCCTATCCATACCGGAGCCGACTGCTCAGCGTGTTGGTGGTGATGATGGCGGCCCCGTACTTCCTTGCCATGGCGAGCGACCTGAAGCGCTCTGGATATAAGCGCACTGACGTGATCCGCGTGTATGGCTTCAATCTGGTGATGCTCCCGGTCAACGCCATGGGGGTCCTCCAGTCACTCGGTCAGATCATCACCGGCCACAAGATGGCGTTCGCACGAACGCCGAAAGTCCGTGACCGTACGGTGGCCCCGGCGCTTTTTGTGATCTTCCCTTGGGTGCTCGTCGGTCTGGCGTTCTGGGCGATGCTCTCCGCTGCGACCACCTCTCGCTGGTCCCAAGCGATCGTCGCCGGCGTCAACCTCCTGGTGCTGCTCGGGGCGATCATCTCGCTTATCGGCATTCGCAATTCGGTGGCCGACGTCTGGCTCGGCTTCGTGGCACAACTCCGTCGCCCAGCGCCCCGGCTCGCGCAACGACGTGAATTGGATCCGATTGCTGACTGGGAGGCTGTGCTCTACCACGGCTCCACGGATCGTCCTCGCAGCAGTCCTCGTCGCATCGATTCCTCCGGAACTGTTTCCGATGATTCCGGCGGTCGTCGCGACAAGCCCGATCCCGAGCGCGAGCTCGAGTTCTTCCCCCTTCCAGAACAGAACGACTTACAGACGCAGGAGTCATGATGAGCGACCAGAGCAGTTCACCATCAGCAATCGGGGTACCCGCCGCAGATCCGGGTTCAACGAAACCCAGGTCATTTTCTTTCGTTCGTGTCTTTCTGGCTGTGCTGCTGATCGCGACCTCGGGTGTCGCCGGCGGGTTCATCGCGCTGCGGGTCAGCGAGAACCGGACGGACTCCTCAGCGCCGCAGTGGTTCGCCCCATATGTCGACGTGACACTGACACCGACATACGAATTCCAGGACCCGGGGACGAACGACAGCCTCAACGTGGTCCTCTCATTCATCGTTGGATCGAAGAACGACGGCTGCTCGCCGTCGTGGGGTGCGACGTATTCCCTCGATGAGGCAGATCAGCAACTCGATCTCGAACGGCGAATCGTCCGACAGCGACAGCGAGGCGGAGACGTCATCGTCTCCTTCGGTGGAGCAATCAATCAGGAACTTGCAGTTGCGTGTACGAATCTTGAGACGCTCACCGCGGCCTATGCCGAGGTCGTGAATCATTACGACCTGTCGTTGATCGACCTTGATCTCGAGGGAACCACGTTGGCGAATGTTACGGCGAATACCCGGCGTGCCGAGGCCCTTGCGGCGGTCCAGAAGGCTCGACGGGACGCAGGTGAAGACCTTGCGATCTGGCTCACCCTGCCCGTCGCCCCCGATGGTCTGGACTCCGAAGCAGTGGCCACGATCGATGCAACCCTCGCCGGTGGCGTCGACCTCGCCGGTGTGAATCTGCTCACGATGGATTACGGCTCTTCGCGCCGCTCAAGTGTCTCGTTCGTCGATGCTTCCACCGCAGCTGCTGATTCTGCGTTCGAAGTCTTGAATCGGGCGTATCGGCGTGCCGGAGTTTCGCTCACGAGCGCCGAGGTCTGGCAGCGCATCGGCATGACCCCGATGATCGGCCAGAACGACACGATTGCTGATCGTCTCGACATCGAAGGTGCCCGTGCTCTCCACAAGTGGTCACGATCCCGCGGGGTGGGGCGGATGTCCATGTGGTCGGCGAACCGCGACACGGCATGCGGCGGAAACATTCTCGACACTGTCGTCAACAACAACTGCAGTGGCGTCGATCAGGAGCCCGGCCAGTTCGCTGCAGTGCTCGGGGCCTCGGCCATCGAGATATCGACTGAGCTCGCCACAACGGCGGCGTCTCCCGAGCAACGGGGTGCTCAGGCCGATCCTTCCGAGGTTGCCTCGAACGACAACCTTCCCTACGACGAGTGGCGCAAGCGTCGCGAGTACGACATCGACGAGAAGGTCGTTTGGGACGGTGTCGTGTACGAAGCGAAGTGGTGGACAGTTGGCGACCCGCCCGATGCAATCGTCGACCACGACTGGGATTCACCTTGGAGAGTGCTCGGTCCTGTCCTTGACGACGAACCCCCGTTGCCGCCTCCCGTCACCATTCCGCCGAACACGTTCCCCACATGGAATGTCGAGTCCACGTATTACGCCGGAGACCGCGTTCAACTTGATGGACTTGGGTTCAAAGCGAAGTGGTGGACCCGTGGTGATATCCCGACCGCCGAACCTGACAATGAGTGGGAGAACCCATGGGAGCCCATTGATTCCGCCTCGATCGTGGTCACCTCGAAGTAGGCCTTCGGAGACGGGAGCGTGGTGGCCGCAGAATGGTTTTGCCTTCTGAGGGGTGCGCCTCGCCGGTCAGTGCTCGAGGACGGCGTCAAGAACGACAGCGTTGAGCCAGTCGGCCCACACGCTTCCGGTCGTCTCCATCGTGACGTGCATGCCATCGGTTCGGGGGTCCTGCCCGGGGCCGAGTGAGGAGAGATAGCCGGCGTAATCCGGTTGACTCATCCAAGGGCGTGAGGCTGCGACCTCAGCAATGAGCTCGTTGAAACGATCTGCCCTCGGGTTGGGCCCGGTTCCCGCTCTTGCAGGGAGGGTCAGCCAGAGCACATGGGCTGTGCCCGCCGCATGGAGCGAATCAACAGCGGCTGCCGCCTCCGAGCGCAGCCAGGCGTCGTAGATGGGATCGCCCACCGTGCGCCACTGCTCGCCGAGTTCCGGGATTCGCCGGCCAGCGATGTCCCAATTGCCGGTGAGGATGATGGCGGCGTCGAGCCCGCCATCAAACTTGACGGTGTTCGGCCAGCGGGTGGTCCAGTCGCACTCCTTCTTCCAGTTGACGGCCGGCTGGGTGGAGTCGTTTCCGGACACTGAATCGCCGCGCTGCTGACCACCACGCCCGATGGTGCACCCGATTTCGGCACCGCCGAAGGTGGCTTTGATCGACGGTTCATCGAATCCGAGTCCCATGGCGAGCATGACCGCGGTGGAGTCGCCGAACATTGCCGCCCGAGCGGGGTTTTCCGGAGTGCCTAGCTCCGCACCGAGGGGGACCGCAGAGGCCGTCGTCGGCTCCTGGCTGGAGCCGCGCTTCTCGAGTGTCCTCATGGCCCCGGCGAAATCGATGGTCGATGGAGATTGCATCGAGAGTCCTACGGCACTGCCGATCAGGATCACTGCGGTGAGCGAAACGGCGAATGGGGCGAAACGCCGGAGCGAGATTCGCCGGAGTCGGATCGGCTCCTCGAGGAGACGGAGCGAGAGTGGTGCCACGAGCAGCGTGATGGCAAGCGTGAGCCACGGCCGCAGCACTTCCGGAAGCGAGGTGTGGTCGAGGGCGATGAGCACTGGCCAGTGGATGAGGTAGATGCCGTAGGACACCGCGCCGAACCACACAAGGATGCGAACGGAGAGGAGCTTCGAAAGGCTGGGTGACCAGATTGCGCCGATGATCGCCACGACCGACAGCAGGGCCAGAGCGCTCAACCCACCGCGGTAGTAGGCGTCGGTGCCGAGAGAGGTTCTCGCCGTGAGCACCGCAAGACCCGCGATGGCCAGCCCGCCGGCGAGTCCGAGTGCTGCGTTCGTCGAGCGCTTCACTGTGGTGATCGGAAAATGGCGCACCACCACGGCCAGCAGACATCCGGCGGCGAGTTCTGCGGCACGCGTGATGGTTGAGTAGTAGACGACCGGGGCGTCACCGGCGTTGATGGCAGTGGTCACCAATGAGACGGCGATGAGTGCTCCGAACGCTGCGACAAGATGCAGGGTGCGCCGGCGGGCGAGCAGCACGACGACCGGCACGAGCAGATACAACTGCTCTTCAATTGCGAGTGACCAGAAATGGGCGACAGGGGAGGGGTCGGCCAATCCGTAGGCCTTGCCGGTTGCCAAGAAGCGCCAGTTCGCGACCTGGAGGAACGACGCAAAGACATCCTGCGAGATGGGTCGATTCATCCAGTCGAACGCCAGCCAGACCGCGACGATGAGCGCGAGACACGCTGCTGAGGCCGGCCACAGGCGTCGGATGCGCCGGCCCCAGAATGCACGCAGATCGACGCCGCTGTTCCGGTCGATCCCGTCGAGCAGCCCGCGGGTGATGAGGAACCCCGAGAGGGTGAAGAACACCGAGACCCCGATGAATCCGCCGGGCAGTAGGTCGGGCCAAAGATGGAACACCACTACGGCGATGACCGCGAGACCGCGAAGTCCATCTAGGCCACCGAGTCTCGGAAGATGACTCTGGCGGGAGGTGACTGCTTCGCCCGGTGCGTCGCTCGAGCCGGTCGTTGCATGACCATCGGCGACAGGATCGGGTGACGTCACAATGCGAGGTTACGACGTGCATTGGGTGCGAGGGCAACGCTCCGGCCGCATGGACAGCGCTGCCCTCCGCAGGTGAAATTCACCCGTCAAAGAGCGAGGGTTCTCGCCGCACCGGTGGCGGTATCGCTGTTCGTGCTCGGATTCGAAGTGCCTCGCGGGGCCAAGCACTCAATGTGGGAGGACGAGGGGTTCAGTTGCACGATGGCGCATTTGCCGCTTGGATCGGTCCTTCACCAAGTGAGGTCTGACGAAGCGGACATGGGCCCTTGCTGGAGCAGAAGAAGTTTTCCAGACTGGTCCTCGAACTCGGGGAGAGATCGAGCGGGGGCTGATCATCGGGTCCACTGCCAACCGGAATCTTGCGTGGTACCCCCAACGGGATTTGAACCCGTGCTGCCGCCGTGAGAGGGCGGTGTCCTAGGCCGCTAGACGATGGGGGCCGGTATCACGCATGCCGCTCGGCGAGCCGGGCGACCGACAGAGCATAGCGGCCGTGCAGGGCCCCTCACCACGTGGCGTGGTTGGCGGCCGCGGCGGCCGCAGCGGGAGCGACGACGGAGCCGATGATGAATTTTTCCGACATTGGCAGGCGCGTCGCTCCTACTATGCGGCGCATCCGAGGTGCGGCAATGAGTCGGATCGGAGCAACAGGACCGGCGCACCTTGTCGGCCACCACCGGGCAGTAGATCGATGAGGAGAACACAGCGATGGTTCCCAGAAATTTTGGACGCAGGATGGTTCCGACACTTGCAGTGCTGGCCGCACTGGCTGTTGGTGCCTCCGCCTGTGGCAGCTCGAGCTCCGGCTCGTCGGAAAAGGCGGTTTCCACCACTGATGTGACGATCGCGTCGTCGGGATCACCCCGCTCTGGTGGGTCGGTCACATTCGGCCTCGAGGCGGAGACCGATGGGTTCAATCCGACGAGCAACCGCTGGGCGGCCTCGGGCTACATGATCGGCAGTGCGGTCTTCGACCCACTCTCCGCGGTCGATGCCGATGGCAAGATCCAGCCCTATCTCGCACAGTCATATATCCCGAGCGCCGATTTCCGCACCTGGCGGATCGTGATGCGCCCGGGCATCACGTTCACCAACGGCGAAGCACTCGATGGTGCCGCCGTAGCCAAGGACCTCAATGCGGTTCGGGCCGATGCCCTCACCGGCGCAGCGGTGGCCAATCTCACCTCGGTCACGGTTGATCCTGCCGATCCAATGACTGTCGTCGTCGTCGCCGCCGATCCGTGGGCGTCGTTCCCTGCCACGATGGCTGGCCAGATCGGTTTCATCGCTGCACCGGGCCAACTTGATGCCGGTAAGCCGGCGTCGTCCACCCAGCCGATCGGCACCGGTCCCTTCATGCAGAAGGAGTGGATCCCCGACAAGCAGTGGAATGGCACTCGCAATCCGAATTACTGGCGAACCGACGCCGACGGCGGGAAGCTTCCTTATCTGGACTCGGTGGAGTTCCGTCCAGTTGTCGACCCGTCGACCAGGGTCAGTGCTCTGCTGAGCGGGGACCTCACCATGATGGTCACCTCCGACTGGACCTCCATCAATCGGCTCCGGTCGGAGTCCGGGGCCGGACGAGCCCAGATCGCCTACGACCGTGGAGAGTCGGAGGAAGCACTGCTGCTGCTCAACACGGAGAAAGCCCCACTCAATGATGTTCGGGTGCGTCGTGCGCTTGCGCTGTGCATCGATGTTGGGCCGATTCTCGCGGCGAGTGAAACCCCTTCTGAGTATGTCGCCGATAGCCAGTTCCCGAAGGGTTCGACCTACTACACCGATACGAAGTTTCCTCGTAACGACGTACCCGCGGGCACCGCTCTGATCGATCAGGTCAAGGCTGAGACCGGCGGCAATGTGACTGTCACTCTCACGACGAACCCGGTACCCACCTACCTGGCAATCACGTCATTGCTCGCAGAGCAGTGGGGCCGGTGTGGGGTCACCGTCGAACAGCAGTCCGTGGAGCAGAGCAAGTTCGTGCTCGACGCGGTCACCGGCAAACTCCAGGTAGCGCTCTGGCGCCAGTTCGGTGGCGACGACCCGGACGGCAATTACGTGTGGTGGACGGGCCGAAACGCGTCGGGTCCGTTGGCGCTCAACGCTGCCCGACTCAAGGACCCCCAGATCGATGCCGCGCTCGATCGAGCCCGGGCCAATCCTGATGTCGCCGTGCGCAAGGATGCCTACGCCGAACTCCAGCGCCGACAGACCGAGTTGGTTCCCTACATCTGGCTGTCGCACACCCAGTGGGCGATCGGGGCGAACACCAAGGTTCGCAACATCGGCAATGTCAGCCTTCCGGGAGGTGGCGTCGCCCGCCCGTTCGCCGGAGGAGTGTTCCGCCTTACCGAGGTGTGGCTCGACAACTGAACGGTGCCTGCCTCTCCGGCTGCGATCCGGGGAGGCAGGCGTTCACAGTCGCAACGACCAGGTCATTGTCGTTCGATTAATGAGATCACCCAGCCCCAGCTGACCGGTGGCGTTCGCTCCGACCACTGCCGTTGCGTTCGAGACCACGACGGCAGTGCTCGCCGGACCGGCTGAGAGTGAGGTGGCTCCGTCCGTCTTGGTACTGAATCCAGCGGCGGCGAACCATCGAGCTGTCGTCCCGACCCCGAGTTGGCGGCTGGTGTTGAGCCCCCAGCAGAACAGTTTGGAGATGCCACTCACAGTGGCGATAGCGCAGGAATGGCTCGCTCCAGCGCTGAGGAATGTCGCACCTGTGAAGGCGATCGGAGTGGTCGTTGCGCTTGCGCTCACCGGCGCAGAGGTCGTGACCACGTCGACTGGTGTCAGTGACCTGGTGGTGGTGTTGTTCCCGAGCTGTCCAACCGTGTTGCGGCCCCAACACTTCACCGCTCCGGTGGTAAGAACCGCACATGCGAAGCCACCGCCTACCGAGACGGTTTTGGCTTTGATGGAACCTCCAGTGAGACCAGTAACGGGCACCGGGTAATTGCTTGCGGTCGCGGTGTTATTGCCGAGGCCACCGTCGGTGTTGCTTCCCCAGCAGTTAACTGCGCCCGAATTCATCACAGCGCACACCGAGATTCGACCGACCTCCACGAACTTGACGCCGGTGAGGGGCGTTGTCGCGTTGGCCTTCACCGTGGTTGGGTAGGGGCGTTTGGTAGTCGTGCCGTCGCCGAGTTGGCCGAATTTATTGTCTCCCCAGCACGACACAGTGCTCGCGGAACCAGTGCCGATGACGGCGCAGGCCGTCGACGCCGATACCGATACCGACGATACGCCCGTCAGATCCAAGGATGAACTGGCCTTGACAGTGGTCGGGCCGGAGGAGGGGGCGGTCGATGTGGTGCCGTTGCCCAATTGCCCGACGGTGTTCGAACCCCAGCATTTGATGGTGGTCGAAATCCTTGCGCACGCGAACGCATCCCCAGCGACGATGTCAGCGGCTTTGAGCCCGGCGATCAGCCGCGGGGTGGTCGCACTGCTCACTGTGGACGGGCTGACGCCGAGCTGACCGGAGGCATTCGCGCCAGCGCAGGTCACGGTGCTGTCGTTGCGACGTGCGCAACTGAAATCGGAACCAATGGAGACACGAACGGGTGTTGGGATGCTCAGGGCTCGATTGATGTTGACCCTCGGGGCCGTATAAGTGACAGGCACGCCCGCGAGCGTGACCGTCGTGGACACGTTGGTGCCCGAGGTCTGGAGCATCGTCAGGATGTCCGCGACTGTCTTCGGGGTGGAGCTACTTCTCGGGAATTTCTGCCGCATGAGCGCCCATGCTCCAGCAACTGCTGGTGCCGACTGTGAGGTCCCTGACTCCCCCTTCGGGGAGGTGGGGAAGTTCGGGTAGGCGGACAAGATTCCCGCCCCAGGGGCGAACAGTTCGATCATGCTGCTGATGTTGGAGAAAGGAGCACGGACGCCGGTGATGTCATCGATCGCGCCCACGCCAACGGTGTTGCTCAGGCAGGCTGGTGAGGAGATGCCGTCGTCCCAGCCGGAGTTTCCAGCCGCCACGATGGTGGCGATTCCAACATCGCGAAGTGCCTGGATCGCGGCAAATGTCGCCTGCTGGCCAGCGTTTTCGGTGTCACAGCTCGTCGCATACTTCCTCGTCGCCGAGGCGATGCTGATGTTGACGGCGCTCAGATCTGGGAAGTCGGCGCGCCGGTTGTAGAGCCACTTCAGTGCGTTGAGCACATCGGAGGTCAGGGAGGTCACGAGCGTGAGGTCGGATTTGAATCCGAATACCTGTACCGCGATCAGTTTTGTGTTCGGGGCGACACCGGAGAGTTCACTGAAACCCGCAGTGCCGGGCTGGCCGGCGACGACCCCTGCGACATGGGTTCCGTGGTCGCAGCCGGAGGTCGTGTCGTTGTAGGGACGTGCGCCGTAGGGGCATGGGCCGGCGGAGCCCGCAACGGACGGGCTGTCGATCGACATTGGCGTGCCGCCGGGGCAGGGTGAGAGGAAGCTCTGGCTCGTATACGCCGTAGTGAAGCAGGCCTCGGCGATGACCTTCTTCGTCGTACCGTTCATGAGGTATGGATGATCGGACTGAATCCCGGAGTCAATGACGGCCACGGTGGTGCCGTCACCCTTGAAGCCGTTGGCGTTACTGGTTGCCGCTCCGTCACGGAACTGGGCGTGCTCACTGGCTACCGCCATGGGATCATCGGCACCCACAGCTCGAACCAGCGGTGAGGAGCGCAGGACCTCAACGGCGGCGCGTGATGCCTCGAATGTGGTCACGGGGAGCACTCCACTGTCGGCGACACCGCGATAGCTGCCCGGCGGGAGTGTGGCGAGCAGTTCGGCCACGGCAGCAGATGCTGCGGCCGAACGGTCGGCGTCGCTGCCGGTGAAATCAGTGTCGAGTCGCACGATCACTGGGGTCATCGTCGACTCGGAAAGCTGTTCGTCCAAGGTGGGGTCGAACAGGGGGGTGTTGGGACGTGATGAACCCGTGGCGGCTTGATCAGGTTCACTGGCACTGATTGCCGTCAGGTCGGCCGATCGAACGGCGGAAGCTCCTCCCTGCACCTGAATCGTGGGCAGCGCGACAAATCCGAAAATGACAGAAATGAGAATCGTGACGGCCATGAACTGACGTGGAGGCATTAGACGCATGGCAAAAGATACCCCGTTTGTGGGTCAGGGGCTCTGTAAGCAATTGCCAATTTTTCGTAATATTTGCGGGTGGATTGCCCGCGGATTCGACG
>CAFBNC010000006.1_pt1 | contig 35750 bp, 35 predicted proteins | sample 7269161 | NCBI WGS metagenome assembly CAFBNC01 (sample SAMEA6814082, study PRJEB35770) | freshwater metagenome | biome: Freshwater; feature: Freshwater reservoir; material: water | place: Czech Republic | collected 2017-05-23 | depth 30m m
CCCCACACCCATCATGCCGACGAGCACGATATGCCCCGTCGCAGAAGGTGCTTCGGCGCTCATGGGGTGACGGCTGGGTCGTCGGCGAAGGCTTGTGTGGCATCCCAGTTGAGTGGCGCCTCAGCCGACGCCGGGGCATCTGCGGTATCGATCTGCGAAGTTTGTTCCCTGACCTGCTCGACATAGGTGTCGTGATTACGAACGAACTCTCCGAGCGAGTCGCCGCCGAATTTGCGTAGCGCCTCGTCGGCGATGACGAGAGCAGCCATGGCCTCAGCCACCACACCCATCGCAGGCACGGCGGTGACATCGGTTCGTTCCTTGAACGAGACCGTGGCGTCCTTCGTGGCGGTGTCGACGGTGGCGAGCACCGGACGGTTGAGCGTGGCGAGTGGCTTCATGGCCACGTGGGCCACGAGGACCTCGCCAGTGGACATTCCGCCCTCGATGCCGCCAGCGTTGGTGGTATGTCGGCGGTACTCGCCGGTCTCAGCATCGAACACGATGGCATCGTGAGCCTGCGAGCCGGGACGGCCAGCGACATCGAAACCATCGCCGATCTCGACACCCTTCACCGCCTGGATCGACAGAAGCGCCTGGGCAAGACGGCCGTCGAGTCGACGGTCCCAGTGCACATGCGAGCCGAGACCGATGGGAACGCCGTAGGCGAGAACTTCGACAACCCCTCCGAGGGAATCGCCTGCCTTCTGCGCAGCCTTGATCGCTGCGATCATCTCCGCCTCCGCTGCAGCATCGGTGCAGCGGACCTCAGAGTCGTCGACAGCAAGAAGTGCATCGGCACCCGGACGGGACGCTGACGCAGCGCGAACGGATCCGAGTTGAATCACATGGGACCCGATAGCAACACCGAGGTGCCGGAGAAGCGCCTTTGCAACGGCACCTGCGGCAACGCGGGCGGCGGTCTCGCGAGCCGAGGCGCGCTCGAGGACATTGCGAGCATCGTCGAACGCGTACTTCTGCATCCCTGTGAGATCGGCGTGGCCGGGCCGGGGCGTGGTGAGGCGTTGGGATGTGGCACCGGGATGCGGCGACATCTCCTCGGTCCACTTCCGTTCCCATTCGCTGTTTCCGATTTCGATGGCGATCGGCGAACCGAGGGTCAGACCGTGGCGGACTCCAGCGACGATGGTGATCTCGTCGGCCTCGAACTTCATCCGAGGACCGCGGCCGTAGCCCAGTCGACGACGGGCGAGATCGGTATCGAGATCGGCGATGGTGAGCGGCAGTCCCGCGGGCACACCCTCGAGAATGACGACGAGGGCCTTGCCATGGGATTCACCGGCGGTCAGGTAGCGCAGCACCTCGCCAATCTACCGGTAGGAGGGGTCCTGCCCGAAGACAGTTCCATTCGGCGGGCCGGCGGGCAGGGTTTCCGATGCTCGACGTTCGAGCTCACTGGCTCAGCGCCGGAGGAATGTGGAACTCGCGAGCAGGGCGATCATCGTGCCCGCGGCGAGATACGGCCCGAATGGGAACGGATGATTCCCACCCCGACGAACAAGGATCGCCAGCCCGGCAACCGTTCCCATTGCGAAGCCGATGACCATTGCCCACAGGACCAGGACCACGGCGTCCATCAGCGTGGTACTCGACGCTCCGAGAAACAGTCCCATCAACGCCGCAAGTTTCACATCACCGAAACCCATTCCTCGCGGGGAGATCAGGTGGGCGACCAAGAGGGTGCCGAAGAAGACGAGAGCGCCACAGATCGCGAATTGGATCTTCTCGGGATTGCCGTCGATGAGCGCCACAGCCGTGATCCAGACGATCGAGAGACACAGCATCGGAAGCACGATCCGATCAGGAAGTCGATAGGTGGCTGAGTCGATGATGGCCAGCGCCACGAGCACGGTGTAGAGGGTGAGCATCCCGGCCAGTAGTCCGAATGAAAGCTCATCGAAACGCAGCGTGATGAGTACGAATCCCAGACTGATGAAGACCTGCGTGAGAAGCCGCCGCCGACTCATCCCGCCAAGTCGCAAGGGAAGAAGAAGGGGCTCCTCCGTCGGGCCTCGAACGATCAGCAACTCGGCGAACCAACCTGCCGGAAGGCTGAGCGCCACCACGAGCACGAGACGCCAGAGCGTCATGTCAGTCGACCAGCATCGAGGATACGGCCGCACTCATGGCTGGGATCGGAGCGGCATGACCGGTCCAGAGGGTGAACGCAATGGCCGCCTGATGTGTGAGCATCGAAACCCCGTTCGCGGTGCGCGCTCCGCGAACCTGCGCCGCGGCAAGAAGGGGGGTGACGAGCGGCCGATACACGATGTCGACCACGGTGTGCTCCGGCCTGATGAGCTCGGTGTCGAACGGGACATCAGCACCATCGGCAGGTTCGGCTCCCATGCCGATCGATGTGGCATTGACGATGAGGTCGCAGTCGCTGATGAACGTGGCGGCTTCCCCGGGAGCAACCACGACTGCAACTTCGGGGAACAGCGCCGCGGCCTCCTCGGCTCTCGCAACTGTTCGGTTGATGATCGCGACCTGCGCAGCCCCTCTTCGAGCGAGTGCTAATCCGATCGAACGAGCGGCACCTCCAGCCCCGAGCACCACGCAACGCAACCCGGCCGGATCGAGCCCGAGTTCGGTGGCGAGCGCATCGGTGAAACCGTCGCCATCGGTGTTGTGACCGATCAGTCGCCCCCCGTTGTTCACGACGCAATTGACTGCACGAAGCGCAGCTGCATCGGCGGTGAGTTCGTCGCAGGCGGCGGCGACAGCCTCTTTGTGCGGCATCGTCACGGAGAAGCCAGCAATACCGAGGGTGCGCATGGCGGAGAGCGCCTCGATTGCGGACCCCGGGGCAATCTCGAGAGCCACGTAGACCCAGTCGAGACCGAGCTCAGCGAATGCGGTGTTGTGCAGTAGTGGCGAAAGCGAATGACGCACGGGAGAACCGATGACAGCGGCGAGTCGTGTCGAACCGGTCGGAGCGAGCATCAGAAGATCCCCCGGGCCTTCGCGTCGTTGACTGCTCGCTGGAAATCCGACGCGCTCTTGGTGAAGTAATGACGACCGTCTTTGTCGGTGAGCACGTAGTAGAGCCAATCACCCGGCGCCGGGTTGAGTGCCGCGTGGATGGAATCCTGACCTGGCGAATTGATCGGCGTCGGTGGCAGACCGTTCTTGAGCCTCGTGTTGTACGGCGAATCAACGCGAAGATCCGAGTTGGTGAGCGAGGTCTTCCGCTTCTGGAGGGCGTAGAGCACCGAGGCATCGATTCCGAGCATCTCGCCACGCGCCATCCGGTTATAGATGACCCGTGCGATCTTCGGCCGATCCTCGGCAACCTTCGCCTCGGATTCGATGAGCGATGCGACGATGAGCGCTTGGTACGGAGTAACTGTGAGCTTGCCAGCGGCCCCCGCGAGTTTCGTCGAGGCATCGGGAAGACCTTCGGTCGCGCTCACCCGGTCAAAGGCGCTGATCATCTGGTCGATGACCTTCTGGGCATTGCCGACATCGGCCTGCGCCACTTCGTACTTCGCAGGGAACAGGAACCCCTCGAGATTGGTCGAACCCGTCGGCTGCAACGTCGGATGAGTGGAGCCCATCACCTGGTCGAGCGTGGCCGGATCGATGGTGGGGAACGACTCGAGGATGAGAGCCCGGGTCTCACTCACCCACAGCCCCTCTCGGACCAAGAACGAAACGGTCTTCGGCGGCGCAGGTCCCTTCTCGAGAACGTTGACAACGGCACTCATTGACGAGTGCAGATAGAGACCGTCGTACTCCCCCGCTTGGAACGGGCCGCCACCATTCACCTTCAGGTACCAACCGAAGACCGTCGCATTGGTGATGATCCCCTCCTTCTCGAGCGAGCTCGCCACATCGGCGCTGGTGCTGCCCTTGGGGATCGTGAATGCCACCGCCTCTCCCGGGGATCCGGGATCCAATTGCGAACGCACCCAGAGGCCAGCACCTACACACGACACGACGATCACCGCCAGAACTGCGAGCAGAACCTTGCGGCGGCCAGCTGATCGACCAGACCCGCCCGCCGCAGCGACTGTCGAGGGATCGAACTGCGTGACCGGTACCGCATCCGCGGAAAAGGTCACCGGGCCGGTCTGCTGTGCAGGGACGGCCGGAGTGCTCTCAGGTTCGAGTCCGAGCAACTCGAAGGGATCAGGGAGATCAGGCACGTTGGGTCACTCGTTCGGGGAATCGGGGGTTCGGGAGTCGAGCCAAGCTTGCAGAAGTACCGCAGCAGCCACCTTGTCGACGACCTGACGACGGGACCGCCCCTTGACCCCTCCATCACGAAGGAGTCGGTGAGCGGTGACCGTGGTCAGGCGTTCATCGTAGATTTCGATCGGTACTGGGGTGGTGGCACGAAGCACCTCCACCTCGGTCGCGATGAGTTCCGCCGCCGGACCATTGGACCCATCAAGGGAATACGGCATCCCGATCACGAGTAGGTCTGCCTCCCACTCAGCGACCAGCGCGAAGAGCCGCCGGTGGTCGAGCGCAGGGTCACCCGACCGTTCGATGGTGTCTGCCGGGGAGGCCACCGACCCTGAGGAGACAGCGATACCGATCCGCCGGCTGCCGAGGTCGACGCCGAGCGCTCGCACGATCTACTCGATGCCCGCTGCCGACCGGGCCAGATCGAGCGCGTGGTCGAGGGCCGCGGGATCCTTGCCACCGGCGACCGCGAGGTCGGCACTCTTGCCGCCGCCACCCTTGACCGCCTTTGCGGCCTCGGCGATGAGTTCAGACGCATTGAACCCGGATTCCGCGGAGACCGCGGCGACGATGGTGACGCCGCCACCTTCAGGAGCTGATCCGAGGACCACAGCGCGGATCGACGCGTGATCGCGTACCGCAACAGCGAGGTCACGCACGCCTTCGCGGTCGAGCCCGTCGACGCGGGCTACGACCACGCCATCAACAGCGGCGGAGACCAGCTCGCCCGAGCGTCCGGCAGCGGCGGCACGCTCGAGATCTCGCACTCTCGCCCGCAGTTCCTTCACTTCGGCAACTCGACGTTCGACGGCATCGACGAGTTCGTCGGTGGAGACACCCATGGCATCAGTCGCAGCGCGAATGCGTTCCTCATCATGACGGAGCCGTTCGATGGGTCCCATGCCTGATACCGCCTCGATCCGGCGGATGTTGGAACCGATCGAAGCCTCGCTGATGATCTTGACGGGGCCGATGTCGCCGAGCGCCCGAACATGGGTTCCGCCGCAGAGTTCGATCGAATGCGGACCGGCCTCGAGCACCTTGACGACATCGCCGTATTTGTCCCCGAAGAACGCGACTGCACCGAGTTCCTCAGCGGCGGCCTTCGTGGTCTCGAAATGATGGGCCGGGTCGTTGGCGAGGATGTCGATCGCGACGAGATCCTCGATACGACGAATCTCGTCGTCGGTCACCGACTCGTAGTGACTGAAGTCGAATCGGAGGCGATCGGGTCCGACCTGTGACCCCTGCTGCTTCACATGTTCGCCGAGGACCTCGCGCAGCGCCCAGTGGAGCAGGTGAGTGGCGGTGTGGTTTCGTCGGATTGCATCGCGTCGAGCCCCATCGATGGATGCCGTGATGGTCTGACCCACTTCGATCTCACCGTCGAGTTGGCCGATGACGTGGCGCACGACACCGGGAGCGCCGTACACGGTGTCGATGATCTGCACCCGACCCGAGGTGGAAGAGATCGTGCCGGTGTCGCCGAGCTGGCCACCCGATTCGGCGTAGAAGGGAGTTTGGTCAAGCACAATGCCATCGTCGGTGAGGCCGAGAACGATGGCCTCGATCTCGTAGGTGTCCGACCCGACGAAGCGCGTGGGACCTGTCTTCTCGGAGATCTCGGCGTAGAGGGAATCACCCTCGACTCCGCCACCCTTGCGGGCTTCCTTCGCCCGACGACGCTGTTCTGCCATCTCGACATCGAACCCGCCCTGATCGACGTCATGACCACGCTCGAGGCCGATCTCGCGGGTGAGTTCGAGCGGGAACCCGTGGGTGTCGTGAAGAAGGAAGGCAACAGAACCCCCGATGGGGGCACCTTCATCGAGCTTGTCGAGTTCGGTGTCAAGCAGCGCGGTACCCGACTTGAGTGTGGAACGGAAGCGTTCCTCTTCGCGTGCGACCACATTGCGCACGAAGTCATGCTGCTTCACCAGATCGGGATAGGCCTCCCCCATTACCTCGACCGTGGTGTCGACAAGTTGGGGAGTGACAAGTTCGCCGACATCAAGCAGGTACGCCTCACGCACCGCGCGCCGAATGATCCGGCGAAGCACATAGCCGCGACCTTCGTTCGAGGGGAACACCCCATCGCTGACAAGGAAGCTCATGGTTCGGGCGTGTTCGGCGAGGATCCGCAGGGAGATGTCCGAGCGCGGATCGGCGCCAAGACGATGACCAGTGAGCTGTTGGGCGCGATCTACAAGTGGCGCGAGCACATCGGTTTCGAAGACAGTGTCGACACCCTGAAGCACACCGAGGATGCGCTCAAGGCCGGCACCAGTATCGATGTTCTTCTTCGGCAGTTCAGTGTCGGTGCCGTCGAGATCACGGGCGTACTGCATAAACACGAGATTCCAGATCTCGAGGAAGCGTTCGTCGCCCCCGACGGCCGGGCCGCCGTCGGGGCCATAGGCGGCACCCTTGTCGACGTAGATCTCCGAGCAGGGACCGCAGGGTCCCGGCGGGCCACCGGGGGGACCCCACCAGTTGTCGGCATCGAGGCGCTGGATTCGATCAGGGTGCACGCCAACGGCGTCACGCCAGATCTCGGCGGCCTCGTCATCGGTGATGTGGCATGTGACCCACAGCAGATCGGGGTCGAGACCGAAAAGGTTGGTGACCATGTCCCAGGCCATCGGGATGGCCTCGTGCTTGAAGTAGTCGCCGAAGCTGAAGTTGCCGAGCATCTCGAAGAAGCTGAGGTGCCGGGAGTCGCGGCCGACCTCCTCGAGATCGCTGTCCTTCCCACCCGCTCGGACGCACTTCTGAACGGTCGTGGCCCTATTGAACGCCGGTTGTTCCTCGCCGAGGAAGTACGGCTTGAACGGCACCATGCCCGCCACGGTGAACAACAGGTCTGGATCATGCGGGATCAGACTGGCGGACGGAACGATGGTGTGTCCGCGCTGTTCGAAGAAGCCGAGGAAGGCACGTCTGAGTTCGTTGGCAGTTTTCGGGGCCATGATTCGATCAGCCTACAGATCAGTAGAGGCCGGCTCGTTCGAGCTGCCGACGCAGTAACTGCTCCGCCTCACGTCGGGTTCGCTTCGTATCGGCCGCGGTGAGTCGCAGCTCATCAATCGTGGTGCTCACGCGATCGGCGAGCTCCCGAACCTCGACGTCAGTGCGCTGCACCACTCTGGAGGCAGCGTCCTGCACGGATTCGGGGACATGACGGCGCGCGATCTGACGAGCTCGTAGGTACCCGACCACCGTTCCAGAGGCTCCTATGGCAGCGCCAGCGGCAAACCAGCGAGTGCGCTTGAACATCAACCCGCCCTCCGGTTGCGACGCCGCTGGTTGGAACGCGAGGCATCGTGTTGCGCCGAACGGGACTTTGACGTGTGCGTCTCCAACGACGCCGGGGGAACGAGTTCGGGGCGACCGCCGCGGGCGCTGAGTCGCCGAGCGGCCCGGTCGCTGGCCACAGATACCGACGCCAATTTCACCAGTGGATTGCGCATCACCAACCACGCAAGGCGGGATGTGGCTTCTACACGGGCACCCACTTCCTCGGCGGTATCGAGCAGAGAATCGACCCGGGCGATCTCGCCGTTCGCAGCGGCGACCGTGGACCGCAGTTCGGCGATCGCCGGCAGTGTCTGTCGACGCAGATCCTCGACGGTCTCGCGCAGAGAACGGAGGGTGACGATGAGCGATTGCACAGCCATGGCCACAACGACCAGTCCGACGATGGCAACCACAATGAGTACGACGGCGAGTGCGGTCATATCGTTGCGCGCTTCTGGTCGTCGTCCATGACGGGGGTCGCCTCGACGATTGGCCCATTCGAATCCTGCGCTGTTGCTTCCCGTTGTTCCATACGAGTACGCACCCTCTGCTCGGCTCCATGATCCGATGGCTCGTAATACACCCGACCTGCGAGTTCGGCCGGTCTGTACTGCTGATCGACCCAACCATCCGGATGGTCATGAGGGTAGTCGTAGCCCTGCCCGTGGCCGAGGGTCTTCGCCCCCCGGTAATGGGCGTCACGCAGATGGACCGGAACCTCGCCACCTGGTCGCTCACGGACATCGGCCACGGCACGCCCCAATGCCACGGTGACCCTGTTCGACTTGGGGGCCGAAGCCAGATGCACGACACAATGCGCCAGATTGAGTTGTGCTTCAGGCAGACCCACGAACTCGACAGCACGAGCGGTGGCGTCGGCCACGACAAGCGACAGCGAATCGGCCATACCGATGTCCTCGCTCGCCAGGATCACCAATCGACGGGCGATGAAGCGGGCATCCTCTCCAGCTTCGAGCATCCGGGCCAACCAATAAAGGCCGGCATCGGCATCCGAACCCCGGATGCTCTTGATGAATGCCGAGATCACATCGAAATGGTCGTCGCGTCCGTATCGCATGGCTTTGGTGCCGAGCGCCGCTTCGATGTCATCGACCCGCACTCGCACCAACTCGTCCACGATTCGACCCGCGGAGTCGCGCTCAGCATCGGGATGCTCGTGGGCGATGGCGACCGCCACCTCGAGGCTGGTGAGCACATGGCGGCCGTCGCCATTGGCGCGATCGACGAGCAGCGAGAGCGCATCGTCGTCGATGGTCGCGTTCTCGACCTCGAGGCCGCGCCGGACCAACTGGGTGCAGGCCTCAGCGGAGAGCGGCTCGAGCCGGAAGAGCGTGGAGCGACTCAAGAGTGGAGGGTTCACCTCGAAGAACGGGTTCTCGGTTGTTGCGCCGATGAGTGTGAGGAGTCCGCTCTCCACCGAAGGAAGCAGCGCATCTTGCTGCGCCTTGTTGAAGCGATGCACCTCGTCGAGGAACAGGATGGTTCCCTGACCCCGCTGCCCGAGCCGATCCTGGGCCCGCGCTGCTACCTCACGAACATCCTTTACCGTCGCCGTCACCGCGGAGAGTTGCTCGAATGCTTTCGCAGTGGTGTTGGCAATGAGTTGGGACAGAGAGGTCTTCCCGGTTCCCGGAGGTCCCCACAGGATCACCGAGGAAAGCCTGTCCGCTTCGATGAGCGCCCGAAGGGGCCGACCGCGGCCGAGGAGATGTTCCTGACCCACAACTTCATCGAGCGTTCGTGGCCGCATCCGCGCCGCGAGAGGCGCCTGACGGGTCAGGCGATCCTCTGCAGCAGCGGCGAACAGATCCTCAGCCATCGGGCGAGGCTAGCCCCGCGCCTACCGAACGCTCCGGGGTCAGTCCTTCTTGACCGGCAGCAACCGGAGCCCGAGTTCCTCGAGCTGGGCTGCATCAATGCTGCTCGGTGCGTGGGTGAGCGGATCGTGGCCGCTCTGGGTCTTGGGGAACGCGATGACCTCGCGGATGTTCTCCTCACCAGCAAGGAGAGCAACGAGTCGATCGATACCGAACGCGAATCCGGCGTGCGGCGGTGCCCCGAAACGGAACGCGTCGAGCAGGAAGCCGAAACGCTCCTGGGCATCGTCAGCGGCAATGCCCAACAACGAGAACATCCGCTTCTGGATATCGCCGCGGTGGATACGAACGCTTCCCGAACCAAGTTCCCAACCGTTGAGCACGAGGTCGTATGCCTGTGAGCGCACTTTGAGCAGATCGGTGGGATCGGGCGAGTCGAGGAAGTGGACATCCTCGGCGTGGGGCATCGTGAACGGGTGATGCGCCGGAATCGGATTGTTGTTGTCGTCGAGAGCTTCGAAGAGCGGGAAGTCCACGACCCACAGGAACTGGAGGCCACCCTCAGTAACCGGCGGGCGGCCGAGCTCGAGCCGCAGCAGACCGAGTACATGACAGACCGCCGGGCGATCATCGGCAACGAGAAGCAGGAGGTCGCCCTCAACTGCCCCGGTGGCCGCCACCAGACCGGATAGCTCATCAGCAGAAAGGAACTTGGCCACCGGTGAATCGACTTCGCCGTCGGCCCTGACCCGCATCCACACAAGCCCCTTGGCGCCCCAACGCTTGGCGCGGTCGGTGAGATCGTCGAGACGCGACCTTGTGAACTCGGCGCCGCCCTCGACCCGCAGGCCCTTGATGCAATCGGCCTTGAACGCGTTGAACTCCGTACCAGCGAACACAGGCGTGAGCTCGATGAGCTCCATGCCGAACCTGGTGTCGGGCTTATCCGAGCCGAAGCGCTCACGGGCTTCATGCCAGGTCATGCGCGGAACATCACCGAGTTCCTCGCCGGTGACCTCACGCACCGCAGCAGCTACGGCGACGGAGATGAACGCGAGCACCTCTTCCTGGCTGACGAAACTGGCCTCGGCATCGAGTTGCATGAACTCGAACTGCCGGTCGGCGCGAAGATCCTCATCGCGGAGGCAGCGGGCGATCTGGTAATAGCGATCGATTCCACCGACCATGCACAACTGCTTGAACAACTGGGGGCTCTGCGGAAGCGCATAGAAGTTCCCCGGACTGAGCCGACTCGGGACCACGAAGTCGCGTGCACCCTCAGGGGTGGATGCGATCAACATCGGGGTCTCGATCTCGACGAAGCCTTGGTCGTCCATGGCTCGACGCAGCGCACTGTTGACCTTGGCCCGAACACGCAGGTTGCGCTGCATGCGATCAGTGCGCAGATCGACATAGCGATGAGCGAGACGCACCATCTCGTCGACCTCGACACGCTCATCGAGTTGGAAGGGCGGTGGCTCGGCGGAGTTGAGGATCTCGACCTCGCACTCCCCCAGCTCTACCTCACCCGTTGCGAGGTTGTCGTTCCGGGTGCCCTCAGGCCGCGAACGAACCACACCGGTGATTCGCACGACGTATTCGCTGCGCAGATCATGCGCTCCGTCGACAACGCACTGGATAAGACCGGTGTGATCGCGGAGGTCGATGAATGCCAGGTGCTCGCCGTGCTCACGACGACGGGCCACCCAACCACAAACCGACACGCGTCGGCCGATGTCAGAGGCACGGAGCGTTCCGCAATGGTCGGAGCGCATGGGAAGAGAATCGGTCACTGGAGTTCCTCGGGCATCGGGGTGGATTCGGAAAGGAGTTGGGCAATCGTGGCGACAACGGAGTCGCGCGCAACCGTGTGCTGCTGCTGGTGGTGCCGAAGCGGACGCACGGTGACAACACCGGCTTCGAGTTCATCGGAACCGATGATGACGGCGTAGGCGGCACCGGATCGATCGGCAGATTTCATCTGGGATTTCATTGAGCGACCGTCGAATGCTCGATCGGCGGAAACGCCAGCGCGCCGTAGCTCCACCGAGAGGTCCCGGGCCGAACCACCACCGGTTGTGTCGATGATGTAGACGTCGATGCTTGTCTGGGGGGCCGGGAACACACCCTCGGCGTCACAGGTGAGGAGCACCCGTTCGATACCGGATCCGAACCCGATTCCTGCGGTCGGGGGCCCACCGAGCGATTCGACGAGACCGTCGTAGCGACCGCCGCCACCAATGGTGGACTGGGCGGCATCGAGAGCATGGCTGATGAACTCGAACGTCGTGTGCGTGTAGTAATCCAGCCCGCGCACCAGGCGCGGCTCGATGCGGAATGGAATGCCGAGCGAGTGGAGCCCCTCCTGAACCCGCTCGAAATGCGCGAGCGCATCGGGTGAGAGGTGATCGGTGATCCGCGGTGCGTCGACAGTGGCGGCGATGGTGATCGGACGCTTGGAATCGAGCACCCGCATTGGATGATCCTCGACCTTTTCGGCATCGGCGGGATCGAGTTTGTCGATCCGCTCGCGCAACCAGTTCCTGATTGCCGAGATGTACGCACGCCGGTCCTCGGTCGTACCCATCGAGTTGATGACGAGCTCAACCTGGCGAAGCCCGATCGACTCGTAGAAATCCCAGAGCAGTGAGATGACCTCGACATCGAGATCCGGATCAGCAGACCCGAGAGCTTCGACGCCAAGTTGATGATGTTGCCGGAACCGACCGGCCTGCGGCCGTTCGTAGCGGAAACTCGGTGCCGCGTACCAGACCTTCCAAGGCGGAGTCGGGCGATGCTGCACGAAGGCACGCGCCACCGACGCCGTCCCCTCCGGCCGCAAGGCAAGATGACGATCCCCCTTGTCGTGGAAGTCGTACATCTCCTTGCGGACGACATCGGTGCCCTCCCCGACACGGGCGAACACACCGATCTCCTCGAACATCGGACTCTGCACCAATCCGAACCCGGCGCGAGTCACGAGTGAGGCGAAGAGAGCGATCAGTGCCTGCCATCGCTCCGACTCAGGAGGAAGGACGTCATGGGTCCCCACGGGCGCCTTGAACGGCTCTGGACGTGCAGTGGACTCGGACACGACGCAGGAGCCTACCGGTGCTCCCCGAAGGGTCACGAACCCATTGTCCCGTCAACGCCGAGCGCCCACTCCGGGCCACAACCACGCAGGCTCAAGCCGGCGCCGGCGCAGGACCGATCGCTCGGGCCACAAGATCGGCGAGCGCATTCTGACCAACGCCCTGCAGATGCAACCCGTCGCGGCTCGTGTATCCCGGAGTCCCGGCGATCGCCGCCCAGTCGACTGCAGCCACATTCGGGTGCCGGTCGGGCAAGGCCTTGATGGCATCGTTGGCAGAATTGATCTCGCCCACCCATGGAACGCAGGTGGACCAGACGATGCGATCCACGCCTTTCAGCATGGCGATGAGTTCGTCCGCGACAGCGCCGTAGTCGCCGCCATACCAGTTCGTACAGAGATGCACCACGACTACCCGACCGAGGAACCCGCCCTTGGACCGGACGATGTCGATTCCCTGATCCAACCGTCGACTCACCTTGGCATCAAGCGTGACCTTCCAACCAGCCAAGGTTGCATCAATCACGTACTGCGTACCGAGGATGACTGAATCACCCAGGATGTAGACCGAGTTGTCGCCGGGCGGGAGCGGCAGATCGATCGCTGGGATCGTGGTGGTCGTTGTCGTCGGAAGTACCGACGATGTGGTCGCTGAAGCAGTGTCGTTCGCCCGCGCCAATGCGCATCCACCAGCGATGAGGAGTATTCCCAGAACCAGCGCGAGCGCCCGGAGGCTCGCGATCGGGGTTCTGTTCATGAACCGAGACGCTATCGGCAGGGGCCTCAGCCGGTGTAGCTGGGCACGACCGGCTCCGGCACCGGCGGCGATGTGGTCTCGACCACGGTGAAGCTGAGCGATGTTGCTGAGGTCGGGAGACCGAGCGTTTCGTTGATAGCGGAGGCCTGGGTCGGGTCACAGGTGGGTGATCCCACGACACCAACCGCAGCCGGGACGGTGTACCCCGAGGCAGTGACGGTTCCTTGAAGCGGAGTGCCGGAGAGTGGCGCGCCACCGGGATTGCCAGAGGAACTTGTGGACGTGATCGGACCGAGTGTGCAGGTCGCCGAGAGCAGCGGAACCTCGATCGATGCTTCAAGGGTGACAGTCATTGAGCTGATACCAGTTCCAGGGTCGAGCACACCAGTGGCCGCACCGACCTGCGTGAGTGTGATGTTGGCCTGAGGACCGCTGACGGGACCACGGTCGAATGTCGGGACGACGAGCTGCCCGTCGGTGAATGCGCCGGTGACCGGGTCGATGGTGGCCGTGAAGGTGGAAGCTCCAGGCAGGGTGAGTGCGGGAGGTCCGCCCACCTCCATGGAACCGGAGATGGCGAATGCGCGCTGAACACCGGTGGCATCCGCGGAACTGGCGGCGAGGGTGACCAACGATGAGGTGACCAGCACGACGAATGCCAACAGTGAGAAAAACCGCGATGACCGTGGGCCTTCTGAGATACGCATGACTCAGAGGTTATCTGCGAGTTCCTCGCTGCGCTCGACCTCGTTCTTGCCCGGCAGCACCCGATAGGCGTCGTAGATGCCATCGATCTGCTTGATGGCACCCAGAAGACGATCGAGGTGCGAAACCTCACCCAGTTCGAAGTCGAAGCGCATCTTGGAGATCCGGTCGGATCCGGTGATCGTGTTGCAGGCCACGATATTGACATGATGATCGGCCAGCGCTGCCGACACATCGCGGAGCAGTCGTGATCGGTCGAGTGCCTTGACCTCGATCGAGGCGATGAAGACCGCCGCGATATCCGTATCCCATTCAACATCGATGAGACGGTCGCCCTGCCCATCGGCGAGTGACACCGCATTCGCGCAGTCGGAACGATGCACCGAGACACCACGCCCCCGGGTGACGAACCCCATGATCTCGTCGCCGGGAACCGGCGTGCAGCAGCGCGAGAGCCTCACCATGACATCGTCGAGTCCCTCGACATGCACGCCGGACTTGCTACCCGAGGCCTGCCGTGAGCGACGCTCTGCGCGAACCGTTGTGGGTAGGTGATCCTCGGTGCCGGCACCGGCATCCTCGAGTTGACGACGGACACGTTCGGCGACGGATTGGGCGGAGGCCTGACCGGTTCCGATCGCCGCATGCAATGCCGCGAGGTCGGGGTATTTCATCTCGGCCGCGATCTCCGCTATCACCTTCGACTGCTGGATCTTCTGAACCGGCAGCCCTTCGCGTCGAAGTGCCTTGATCAGATCATCGCTGCCATTCTCAATGGCATCTTCGCGTCGTTCACGCGAATGCCAAGCCCTGATGCGATTCGACGCTCGTTGGGTACGCACGAATCTGAGCCAGTCCTGCGAGGGTCCCGACCCTCCGACCTTTGAGGTGAAGATCTCAACTGAATCACCGGACTGCAGTTCGGAGTCGAGCGACACAAGTCGGCCATTCACCCGGGCACCGATACAGGAATGGCCGACCTCGGTGTGGATGGCATAGGCGAAATCGATGGTGGTAGCACCCTTCGGAAGGGTGATGACACGACCCTTCGGCGTGAAGACGAACACCTCGTCCTGTTCGAGGTCGATCTTGAGGTTCGCCATGAACTGGTCTGGATCAGAGGTCTCCTGCTGCCAATCGACGATTCGATTGAGCCAGGCCAGATCAGCGGTGCTCTCGTGGTTGTCCTTGTAGTTCCAGTGCGCCGCCACACCGAACTCGGCCCGCTGGTGCATCTCCAGAGTGCGGATCTGCACCTCGAGGGGTTTGGCCCGGGGGCCGATCACCGTGGTGTGCAGGGATTGATACAGGTTGAACTTCGGCATCGCTACGTAATCCTTGAACCGACCCTGGACCGGCTTCCATGTGGCGTGGATCGAGCCGAGAGCCGCGTAACAGTCCTTCACTGTCTCGACGATGACCCGGATGCCGATGAGGTCGAAGATGTCGTCGAAATCACGACCTTTCACCACCATCTTCTCGTAGATGCTCCAGAGGTGTTTGGGCCTGCCAGTGACGTCGGCGATGATGTTCAGCTCATCGAGACGGGCACGAACATGGCGCAGCACCTCGTCGAGAAGAACCTCTCGCTCCGGCGATCGGGTGGCCACCATGTGGTCGATCTCGGCGTAACGCTTCGGGTGCAGTGATGCGAACGAGAGATCCTCGAGCTGTTGCTTGAGATCCTGCATACCGAGTCGGTGCGCCAGCGGCGCATAAATGTCGAGGGTCTCCTGGGCTGTGCGTTCCTGCTTCCACGCGGGCATCGCTGCGATGGTGCGCATGTTGTGGAGCCGGTCAGCCAGTTTGATGATGAGAACCCGAAGGTCCTTGGCCATGGCCACCAACATCTTGCGTACGGTGGCGGCCTGCTGCGCTTCCTTGGAGTCGAACTTGATGCGATCGAGTTTGGTGACACCGTCGACGATGGCGGCCACGTCGGCACCGAACTCACGCTCGACCTGTTCGAGCGTCGTACCGGTGTCCTCAACGGCATCGTGCAGGAGCGCTGCGGCGATCGTGACATCGTCCATACCGAACTCAGCACAGATCTTGGCGACCGCCACCGGATGGGTGATGTAGGGCTCGCCCGACTTACGACTCTGACCCCTGTGAGCAGCGGCGGAAACCTCATAGGCGCGCACGATTCGCGCCGAGTCATCACGCGGGTGATGCTCGCGAAACGCTTTGATGATGGGAGCGACCTCGACCGAAGGCGGCGCAGTGTGCCGACGCCACGGAAGTACCCGGTCGACGGTGGCCATCGAGTTAGTTCACCACCAGGCGCACAGAAGCGTCGTGGCGACGACCCCAAGGACCGGCGCAGGTGCAAGACGTCATGGGGTCACCGTACAGGCTGGGATCAGGCGGCCGGTGACCGGGCGTCAGCGGCGACGGCCCTTCTTGCGGGGACGGGGTGGGATGACACCAGTAGCCGTGGAGCTCGCCCCAGCGCTGGTCGAGGCAGCGCCATTCGACGTCGCGACTGCTCGTCGAGAACCCGAGGCGCTGGCTGCCGTGACAGCCGCACGATCGACAGCGGCGTTGACATCAATGCCCTGCGCAGCAAGTCGTTCGTTGATCGCCCGGTTCTTGGGCTCGCGATCCTTGAGAAACACGAGAACCGGCGCCGCGATGTAGATCGAGGAGTATGCGCCGACCACCAGGCCGACCATCAGCGCGATCGCGAATTCCTCGAGGGTGACTGCACCCATGATGCCGGCACCTACGACCAGCAGCGACACGACCGGAAGTAGTGAGACGACTGACGTATTGATGGACCGCAGCAACACCTGGTTCATCGACAGCGAGGTCATCTGCGCATAGGACATGCGCGAGTTCATGCCCACGAGTCGATCGTTCTCCTTGATCTTGTCGTCCACCACGATGGTGTCGTAGATGGAGAAGCCGAGAATCGTGAGAAAGGCGATGACCGTGCCCGGCGTGACTTCGAATTTGAACACGGAGTAGACGCCGACACTGATGAGCACGTCATGGAACACAGCCACGATGGCAGCGATGGCCATGCGCAGTTCGAGTCGGATCGTCAGGTAAATGAGGATCGCGATGAAGAAGAACACGAGCGCCCGGATGGCTGATCGGGTGACATCGCCTCCCCATGAGGCACCAACCGTGGAGACGCTGACATTGGCCGAATCAGTGCCCGCAAGATCAGCAAGGGCACGGCGAACCTCGAGGGTCTGCTCCGCCGTGCCTTCCGGCCCCTGCACCCGAAGCGTGTCCGTGCCGACGATCTGGATCTTTGCGCTGCCCTCACCGACTGCGTCGAGTGCATCGCGGGCCTCGTCGACGGAGACTCCCGGGGCCTTGACCTCCCAGGACACGCCACCCTTGAAGTCGATGCCGAGATTGAGTCCCTGGAGGAACAGCGACCCGATGGAGATGACGATGAGAATCGCAGAGGCGATCATCGTGCGTCGCCACCACTTGATGAAATCGATGTTGGTCTCGCCTCGGTTGAGACGTCCGAGCACGCTCATCGGTTGGCTCCTGACATGGTGGGCTCACCGGCGAGGCCGGCATCACGGATGGATTGGGTGCGCTCAGCGGGAAGGCCGAGGAGGCCGGGTCGCCGCAGGAGCGACTTTCGGGCCGTGGCGAACTTCACAACCGGGCGCATGTAGGCCCAGGACGTAACCAGATCCAACATTGTGGACAGAGCCAGATAGAAGGCGAAGCCGCGGACCGGGCCGACAGTGAGCCACCACAGGATGCCGGCGCCGATGAGGGAGGCGACGTCGGCTTTCACGATGGTGGAGAATGCCGAAACGAACGAACGATCGGTAGAACTACGAACCGAACGGCCATTCTGGATGTCTTCCTTGAGGTGCTCGTAGTAGACGACGTTCGAATCGAGTGAGACACCGATGGACACGATGATGCCGGTGATACCCGCCAATGTGAGGGCCAAACCGTTATTCGTGCCGAGATAGGAGATCACCGCCCAGAGCAGTGCACCTTCGATCCCAAGCTTGAGAACCGCGAACAGTCCGAGGATCCGGTAGAAGGCCAGCATGTAGAGACCGGCAAGGATCAGGCCGACGAGTCCGGCGATAAGGCCGGCATGAAGGGCGTCACGACCCAGTGTGGCCGAGACGATCTGCGCCTGCTGCTTCTCGAACTCAACCGGGAGGGCGCCGTACTTGAGAGCGGTAGCAAGGTCCTTCGCGGTGCGCTCGTTGAACGAACCAGAGATTTCAATCTGGTCGGCCTTGAAGCTGGCGGCGTTGATGCTGGGTGCCGAGAGCACCTGACCGTCGAGGACGATCGCCAGCTGACCCGACGGGCAGGTGGCGGCCTTGGCATAACACTGGCCCGCCGCTCCGTTGAACTTGCCGATGCCTTCCGCGTTGTCCTTGAACACCGGAGCCACGACCCACTGACCACTCTGACCGAGGTTGGCCCGGGCGGTGTCGAGCGCACTGCCGGTGAGGCCCACGGGCCCGACCTTGTACGTGGCGACCAGTCGCTGCTCGCTGCACTGCGGCAGGAGTGCGTCACCGGTGGGGTTCAGCTGATCCGAACGGAGGGTGGCGGTACACGCAGCGTCCGTGAGGCCGCCAGTAGCGGGATCGATCGCGAGCGGGTCCGAGGCGGCAGCAGGATCGACGGCAATCGGATCGGCAGCCGCCGGATCAGCGCCTGTCGTCGAACCATCCGTGGCCGGCTCCTCAGCAGAGACAGCGGCAACCGTTGTGGTGGTCTCGGCCTGCGCGAACTCACGGGAGCCATCCGACAAAGTGGTGGGAGAAGTGCTCGAACCAGCAGCAAGCTCGCCGCGTGAGACGCGATTCCCCATGCCGACCTCGCCGCTGCCGCCCACAGTGGTGGAACTCGACTCGGGAGCGATCGTGGTGGAACTGGAATCAGCAGGGACCGTGGTGGTGGTGTCGTCGGCCGGAACTTCCTGGGGTGTCGCCGGGAGAGCCGCAAGGACGGGCCGGAATTGAAGCTCAGCGGTCTGGCCCACCAGATCGATCGCACGATCCTTGTCCTTCACGCCGGGGATCTGGATGAGGATGTTGTCGCCCTGACGGGTGATTTCCGGCTCAGCGACACCGAGCGCATCGATGCGTTGGCGAATGATCGCTATGGCTTGATCGATAGCGCTGCTTTCGGCTGCAACCTTGGGCTTCAGCACCACCGACACACCACCCTGAAGGTCAAGCCCGAGCAGTGGCGTATTGCCGCTCACGAAGGTGTAGATCAGCGCCGATGCTGCGATGAGCACGATGACGATGAGAGAGGTGAACGCACGAAGCCGTCTCACGGTTCGGTTCCTTCCGATGAGTCGTCGCCTGCGGCGCCGAGAGGAGGTGTGTCGACAACGGTGCCCGAGTCGACGACAGGGGTGGGTACAACTTTGGCGGCGATGGCTCGCCGGGCAAGTTTGAGCTCGACGCCCGGCGCAACCTGCAGCACCACGGTGTCTTCGGCCAATTGCACAAGAGTGCCGTACAGACCGGATCCGCTCATGACCTCATCGCCGACCTGCAGTGATGCGACGAGCGCGTTATGGCGCTTGAGTTCGCGCTGTTTTGGCAGGATGAGCACAGCCCATGCCACGGCAAACAGGATGATGATGAAGAAGATGGACATGAGATGGGGATTCAGGTTCTGGACGAGGTCGGGACACGAACGGGCAAACAGTAGTGCGGACCGGCACCGGCCGTTCCGGCAGCACCGCAAGCCCCGCACCGCGGCGGGAAATCCTCAGTTCCAGACCGCACCGACCGACCGACGGAACTGATCGTAGGTACCGGCACTGATGGCGGTGCGGGCCTGTTCCATCAGGCGCAGCAGCCAGTGCAGGTTGTGAATCGTGGTGAGCCGGGCCGCTGTTGGCTCCGAGACGGTCAGCAGATGACGCAAATATGCGCGCGACCACCGGGCACAGGTTGAGCAGGAGCAACCGGGCTCGAGAGGTTCGTGGTCAGCAGCGAACCGGGCGTTGCGCAGATTCATCCGACCCTGCGACGTCAGGATCGTGCCGTGGCGAGCCAGTCGTGTGGGGAGCACACAATCGAACATGTCGACACCCAACGCCACTGCTTCGACAATGCTCACCGGGTCGCCAACCCCCATGAGATAGCGCGGCTGGTCGATCGGTAGAACCGCAGTCGCGGCGGCGAGCGCAGGGAGCATCTCCTCGCGGCTCTCCCCCACTGAAAGTCCGCCGATGCCGTATCCATCGAAGTCGATCTCCACGGTCCGCTGCGCGCTCTCGGCCCGAAGTGCGGTGTCGACACCGCCCTGCACGATGCCGAACTGGGCCTGGGTGGAACCGAGCCCCCGGGCCGGGGCGTCGGCGATCTTCGCCCGAGCGGCCCACTGTGCCGAACGATCCACGGCAGCCCGCACCACCGACAGCGGAGAAGGAAGCGGCGGACAGACATCGAGCACCATCTGGATATCGCTGCCCAACTTCTGCTGAACCTCGACACTTCCTTCTGGGCTGAGGTGATGGTACGAACCGTCGTAGGTAGAACGGAACCGTGCGCCTTCATCGGTGACTTTCGGTTCCAGCGAGAAGATCTGAAATCCACCGGAGTCGGTGAGCACATGGCCGTGCCAATCGGCGAACCCGCCGATGCCGCCGAACTCGGCGATGAGGTCAGCTCCCGGCCGCAACATGAGGTGATAGGTGTTGCCGAGAATGATCTCGGCCCCGAGATCCTCGAGATCGGCTGAGGTGAGCGTGCGCACCGAGGCACGCGTACCGACTGGCATGAAGCACGGTGTCGCGAACGAGCCACGGGCAGTGCGGACCCGACCAGTGCGTGCTGCGCCGTCGATGGCGTCGCATTCGAAAGAGATCACGTGAGCGTCAGGCATCAGTCGGTCCAGAGGTCGTGGCGGGTGAGAAGCATGGCATCACCGAAGGACAGGAACCGGTACTGCTCGCTGAGCGCCTCCATATAGAGCTGCCGCCACCGGGGACCCATGAAGGAATCGATCATCACGAGCAACGAAGATCGGGGCAGATGGAAGTTGGTGAGCAGACGATCAACGATCCGGAACTGGTGATCGCCGCTGATGAACAACTCGGTGCGGCCGGAGAGTTCACCGCTGGAGGCTGCACTCTCGAGTGCACGCACGGCGGTGGTCCCAATGGCAACCACGCGGCCACCGGCCTCTTTGGTTCGCAAGCAGGCCTCCATCGTGGCTGGCGGCACGTTGTAGGACTCGGCGTGCATGACGTGATCCTCGACACGCTCGGTAGCGATCGGCCGGAAGGTACCGAGCCCGACGACAAGTTCGACATCGGCCCGACCCACCCCGCGAGCATTCAGTGCGGCGAACACCTCGTCGGTCAGATGCAGACCAGCGGTGGGGGCGGCAGCCGATGCCGGTCGCTCGGCGAACACGGTCTGGTAGCGCGAGGGGTCCTCGAGCCGCTCGGTGATGTACGGCGGCAGCGGCATAACGCCATGCCGGGCCAGTGCATCGAGCTCATCGACCTCCGTGCGCAACTCCACAGTTCGTCGGCCCTCTCCGAGATCCTCACCAACGATCACCATCAACTCCTGGCCGCCATCGGGAGTCACGAGCACCGAACCGGGAACGATCTTGCGACTCGGACGCACCAGGGCCTCCCAGATCGAACCAAAGGCGACGCGACCCGTTCGCTCGAGCAGGAGGACCTCAGCCGCACCACCGGTATCCCGACGCAGCGCAAGCCTTGCAGGTAGCACCCTGGTGGTGTTCACAACCAAAAGATCGCCGGGTTCGAGTAGGTCGGCAAGATCGCGCACCACACGGTGGTCAATGGTCTCGGACGGTCCTCGATCGACCAGCAATCGGGCCGAATCGCGCTTCTCGATCGGATGCTGGGCAATAGCCCCGGGGGGAAGTTCGTAGTCGAACGCTGAGGAGTCCATGGCGCCGACAGGCTAGGGCGCCGTCGGATGCTCAGCGGTCGAACAACGAGGGACCCGGATCGGCTGCAAGTGGCGCTCCCGCCGGGGCAAGGACGCCCAGATGCGCCCATGCCGCAGGAGTGGCTACGCGACCTCGTGGAGTGCGCATGATGAGACCCAACTGAATGAGGAATGGTTCGTAGACGTCTTCGACGGTCTCTTCGGCTTCGCCGACACTGATGGCCAGGGTGCCGAGACCGACAGGACCGCCTCCGAACTTCTGGCAGAGGTTGCCGAGCACAGCCCGATCCACCTTGTCGAGACCGAGCGCGTCGACACCGAAGAGGGCGAGACCATCGTTGGCAGTGGCAGCGTCGATGGAACCGTCGCTGCGAACCTCCGCGTAATCGCGCACCCGTCGCAGGAGACGGTTGGCGATACGAGGTGTCCCCCGGGCTCGTCGGGCGATCTCGGCGGCACCCTGTTGGTCGAGGGCGATTCCCAGAATGCCGGCGGCTCTCGACACGATTGCTTCGAGCTCGTCGGGTTGGTAGTAATCCAGCCGGGCCACCAGACCGAAGCGGTCGCGAAGCGGGCCGGTGATGAGTCCCGTGCGGGTCGTGGCACCGACCAGCGTGAACCGCGGAAGATCGAGGCGGATCGAGCGGGCCGCCGGGCCCTTGCCCAGCACGATGTCGAGTTGGAAGTCCTCCATCGCCGGGTAGAGGACTTCCTCAATGTTTCGACTGAGACGATGGATCTCGTCGATGAACAGGACATCGCCTTCTCCCAGCCGGGTGAGCAATGCGGCAAGATCCCCTGCCCGTTCGAGAGCCGGGCCCGAGGTGACGTGCAGGGCGACACCGAGCTCGGCTGCGACGATGCCGGCGAGCGTGGTCTTGCCCAGCCCCGGAGGGCCGGCGAACAGCAGATGGTCGACAGCCTGCTCCCGCCGACGGGCAGCCTCGAGGATGATGCTGAGATGCTCCTTGAGCTCGCGCTGTCCGACGAACTCCTCGAGATGGCGCGGGCGCAGACCCCCCTCCTCGCCGATGAGATCACCGCCGATGTTGTCGCCGCTGCTCCCAGCGTTTTCGGTTCCACTACCGATGCCGCCCGTCGTGCGGGGAGTAGAACGAGCGCCAAGCGCGGGTTCCGTCCCGGCGGCGATGTCTTCGGGCGTGGGTTCCGGGGAGAGCAGTTCGTCGCGCATCAGAGTGCCAATCGTTGCAGGGCGAGTCGGAGCAGTTCGGATGTGTCGGTACCCACGGGGAGGTCGCGAACAGCCTCGACGATCTCGTCGTTGCCGTAGCCCAGCTCGGCGAGCGCGTTGCGCACATCGGCGATCGGCGACGCACCGCCGGCGACGCCAGTGCGCGCTGATCCAGCGGTGGCTGCGACATCGATACCGGGAATGTCGAGGCGGGACTTGAGTTCGATGAGCAGACGGGCGGCGGTCTTCTTGCCCACCCCGGGGACCAGGCACAGCGCGTCGAGATCATCGTCGGCGAGAACCCGCAGTAGCGAGGCCGGCGGATGTACCCCGAGGATCGCCAAGGCCAGCGATGGCCCCACACCGTGGGCGCCGATGAGCGCTTCGAACACCATGCGCTCTTCAGCGGTTGCGAACCCGTAGAGAGTTTCGGAGTCCTCACGGCGGTGATGGTGGGTGTGTAGGAGAACGACCGACCCGAGATCGCCGAGTTCCACGGCGGTGGAGGCAGTGACAACCACCCGGTAGCCGATGCCCGCAACCTCGACGAGCACCTCGCCGTTGGGCCACCGGGCAATGAGCTCACCCCGAACCGAGCCGATCATGAGCGGGCTTTCGCAGCGACCGCCGCCAACATCGGCGCCATGGCGACATGACACAGCGCCAGTGCCGCGGCATCGGCCGCGTCGGCCGGTTGCGGGATTGTGTCGAGCCCCAACAGGGTGGTGACCATCTGCTGGATCTGGGTCTTATCGGCGCCGCCCCAACCGGCGACGGCCAGCTTGACCTCGTTGGGCGAGTACTGCACGACATCGCAGCCGGCGTTGGCGGCTTCGGCCATGGCGATACCGCTGGTCTGACCCACGGACATCGCTGTGCTCACATTCACCTGGAACAGCACTCGTTCGATCGCCATGACCGCTGGCGGGTATTCGGCGATGATCGCCCGGATCTCCCGCTGCAGTTCGCCGAGGCGCAGATGCAGTGGTTCGCCGGGTTCGGTACGAATGACACCGAGTGCGACCGCTTTCGGGCTGTGGCGCCCGCGGGTATCAGCAACGACCTCGAGCACGCAGTACCCGCAACGGGTCAGACCGGGATCGATACCAAGGACGAACACGTGTACGAAGATAGCCGCTCGGCCGGAAGAAAAACAGGACCCGACGCCGAAGCGCCGGGTCCTGTTCGAGAGGTCAGTGTCGACCGTGGAAACGTGGGTCGCCCCACATCACCATTTCGGATGGATCACTTCGGGGCGAGACGAGCGCCACCGTCGACGCGGATGGTCTGGGCGTTCATGTAGGAGTTGCCGATGAGCTCAAGCACCATGCTCGCCAGTTCATCGGAGAATCCGAGTCGCTTCGGGAACAGGACATCCTTGGCCAGGTTGGCCTTGAACGCCTCGGAGCCCTCACCCTCGCCGTAGATCGGCGTGTCGATGAGGCCCGGAGCCACGGTGTTGACGCGGATACCAACAACGGAGAGGTCGCGAGCAATCGGAAGGGTCATGCCGACAATGGCACCCTTCGAAGCGGAGTAGGCGGCCTGACCGATCTGGCCGTCGAATGCGGCGACCGATGCCATGTTGACGATGGAACCACGCTCGCCACCCTCAAGCGGCTCGGTACGGCTCATGGCGGTGGCGGCAATTCGGATCACGTCGAACGTGCCGGTGAGGTTGATGTCGATCACCTTGCGCCAGTAATCGAGATTGAAGGCCGAGTCGTAGCTTCCATCGCGACCAATGGTGCGACTGGCCGCACCGATGCCGGCGGAGTTGACGAGTGCACGAAGCGGACCCATCTCCATGGCGGTCTCGACCGCAGCGATAATGTCGTCGGTGCTGGTGACGTCGACATGAGCGAACGCGCCGCCGATCTCGGTTGCGAGAGCATTGCCCTTCGCATCGTTGACGTCGGCGATCAGGACCTTGGCACCAGCAGCAGCGAGCTGACGGGCACATGCCTCGCCGATTCCCGACGCACCACCGGTGACGATTGCGGAGATTCCATTGATTTGCATGTGAGGCAGATTAGAAGAGTGATGGGGATCACGAGCAATCTGACGGATCAGCGTCGGGCGACGAAACAGCCGGGTTGGCTCCGGAGTTCAGAACAGAGTGCCCTGTTCGTCGTCGACCCAAGCGGTCGATTGCTCCGGCTCGGACTGGGAGCTCTCCCCCGTGCCGAACGTGTCGGGCGGGCCCAGCGACGTCGGCGGTGCACCGCCCAACCTGGCGCGCTGCGTCGTGGCGGCCTCGACTGCGAGCCGGTCGACCACGTCGTTCATCGGATCACCCGAATGCCCCTTGACCCATCGGAACGACACATCGCCCCGGGCCAGGACCAGCTCGATGAACGGTTCCCAGAGATCACGATTGGCCACCGGTTGCTTCTGCGAGTTGCGCCAACCGCGACGCTTCCACCCCTCATGCCACCGATCACGGAAACAATGCACCACATAGGTTGAATCGCTGACCACCTCGAGCGGCCCGGAGATAGCTCGCACCGCCTCAAGTGCGGCCGTGATCTCCATACGTTGATTGGTCGTATGCCCTTCTGCACCCGCTGCGTACTCGCCACCGGAGATCGCCCAGGCCCAGCCGCCGGGACCGGGGTTCCCACTGCAGGCGCCATCGGTGTACACGACCGTCGTCATGGCGCAACCTTCGCACACCACGGCGTGTTCTCGATCCACACTCGTATGCTCGGCTCATGAACCCCGATCTGTTCATCGGTCAACTGCCCGACTCGGACCCGGACGAGACCACGGAGTGGCTCGACTCACTCGATGCGGTCGTCGCCACCGCAGGAGCGAACCGAGCCCGCTATCTGGTCTCGCGCATCACCGACCGAGCCCGTGAACTCGAGATCGGAACTCCGCCCGAGATCTCCACGCCCTACATCAACACCATTCCGGTTGAGAACCAGCCATGGTTCCCGGGCGATCTCGAGATGGAACGACGCATCCGCCAATATCTGCGCTGGAACGCCGCGGCGACTGTGGTTCGGGCGAACCTCCGCACCGATGGGATCGGTGGCCACCTCTCCACCTTCGCCTCCTCCGCAATGCTCTATGAGGTCGGTCAGAACCACTTCTTCCGGGGCAAGGACTCCGGTCGCATCGGGGATCACGTGTACTTCCAGGGCCATGCGTCAGCCGGCATCTACGCGCGTGCCTTCCTTGAGCACCGACTCGACGAGCAGCACCTCATCAACTTCCGGCACGAGACCGAGGAACACGGACTCTCCAGTTATCCGCACCCTTGGCTGATGCCCGAGTTCTGGGAGTTCCCCACGGTTTCCATGGGCCTCGGTCCGATCAACTCGATCTACCAGGCCCGGTTCCATCGGTACCTCCATAATCGCCGCATCGAGGACACGAGCGACTCGCGGGTGTGGTGCTTCGTCGGCGATGGCGAAACCGATGAACCCGAAACCCTCGGTGCCATCTCCTTGGCTGGCCGCGAGCGGCTCGACAATCTCATCTGGGTCGTCAACTGCAATCTGCAGCGCCTCGACGGCCCCGTACGCGGCAACGGCAAGATCATCCAGGAACTCGAAGGCGTGTTCCGAGGTGCCGGATGGAATGTCATCAAAGTCATCTGGGGTGAGGGATGGGATGACCTACTTGCCCGCGATGTCGACGGCGTGCTGCTGACAAAGATGAATGACACGGTCGATGGCGAATGGCAGCGCTATGCGGTGGAGAGCGGTGCGTTCATCCGCGAACACTTCTTCGGCCCCGATCCCCGGCTGCGCAAGCTCGTTGAGCATCTCAGTGACGAACAACTGCAGTCGCTGCCTCGAGGCGGGCACGACTACCGAAAGGTGTACGCCGCATATCAAGCCGCCACCGAGACCACTGGCGCTCCCACGGTCATCCTCGCCAAGACCGTGAAGGGCTGGGCGCTCGGCAGCGCCGTCGAGAGTCGAAACGCCACTCATCAGATGAAGAAGATGAGCGTCGAGCAACTCAAAGAGTTGCGGGATCGGTTGCGACTCCACGAGCAGTTGCCCGATTCGGCCTTTGAGGACGGCAATGTGCCGTTCTACCGACCACCGATCGATTCCCCCGAGCACACCTACCTGATGAACTGCCGCCGGGTCCTCGACGGCCCGCTCCCCCGGCGCCATGTCATCAGCCGCCGACCACTCGTTCTTCCTGAGCCATCAATTTTCGACGAGTTCCATGAGGGCTCGGGAAACCACGCTGTTTCCACCACCATGGCCTTCACCCGCATGTTGCGCACCCTGTGCCGCGATCCACAGTTCGGCCCCAGAGTCGTTCCGATCATTCCCGACGAAGGACGAACCTTCGGTGTCGATGCCCTGTTCCGCGAGTTGAAGATCTACGCGTCCCAGGGACAGAAATATGAACCTGTCGACCACGCAATGTTGCATGCGTACATCGAGAGCACTGATGGTCAGATCCTCGAGGAGGGGATCACCGAGTCCGGCTCGATGGCCAGCTTCACCGCCGCGGCAACCAGCTACGCCAACTTCGGCGTACCGATGGTGCCGTTCTTCGTCCTGTATTCGATGTTCGGTTTCCAACGGGTCGGCGATCTCATCTGGGCAGCAGCCGACGCTCGGTCGAAGGGATTCATCATCGGCGCCACAGCCGGGCGCACCACGCTCTTCGGCGAGGGCCTGCAGCATCAGGACGGGCACAGCCTGGTGCTCGCATCCACGGTTCCCTCCTGCCAGGCCTACGACCCGGCATTTGCCTACGAACTCGCAGCCATCATCGATGCCGGCCTCCGACGCATGTACGGCGGCCCTGAAAATTCAGGCGACTCGGTCTTCTATTACATCGCTGCGTACAACGAGAACTACGAGATGCCGGCCCGGCCCGCTCACGTGACAATCGACGACATCATGAGCGGGCTCTACCGATGGAACGACTCCCCCATCGCCAACCCGAGCGCCACCATCGTGTTTTCGGGTACGGCCCAGCGCGCCGCCCGCGATGCCCAGGAAGCGCTCGCAGCTCGCGGCATCGGCGTCGAACTCTGGAGTGCCACCTCCTACAAGCGACTTCGTGAGGATGCGCTAGAGGTCGAGCGCTGGAACCGCCTGCACCCGGGCGAACCGAAGCGCGTGAGCGACGTTGCCGCCAGACTCGGAGCCGCCCCCGGGCCGATCATCGCCGTCACTGATTTCATGAAGAGCGTGCCCGATCAGATCGCTCGGTTCGTGCCCAAGCGATTTGTCCCTCTCGGCACTGATGGCTTCGGCCGCTCCGACACACGTGACCGGCTGCGCAGATTCTTCGAGACAGACGCTGCCCATATCGAGGTGGCGGTGCTCGGGGCACTCGCTGACGATGGGGCTATCGACGCCTCGTTTGCTGCAGAGGCAATTCGCGCCTACGGCATCGATGTCGACGCGGCTGACCCTCGCGCCCGCTGACGATCCAACCAGCCCAGCAGCACAGCAACAGCTCTCGGGTCATGACGCAATTGGTGTCCGCCACCATCAATGATCCGCAGATCCGCTGAGCCATGGGCTTCGGCGAGTACCTGGGAGTCGAGCACCGGAACGACCTGATCTTCGGTTCCGTGCATGATGAGCACGGGCCGGGGGGCCACAGAACGGATGGCCCGCACTGCGCTGACTTCACGGATCTGACGGGCCCAAGGTTCAAAAGGGCTCGGGAACGATGGTGTGCGGATGATGGAGGTCTCGCGCGCGTACTCCAGTAGTCGCCGGGGGTGAGTCGCCCAATCATCAAAATCGGCATGCGCTCCCATTGCGGCGACGCCACGGATCTCTCGATCGATGGCCGCAGCACAAAGGGCCATGGAGCCGCCACTGCCGAAACCCCCGGCCCAGACATCACGTACCTCGGGCATCTGTCGCATGAACGCGCAGGCGGCCAGCATGTCGTCGCGCCATCCGTTCATCGAGAAGTCGCCATTCGAGTCGCCACAACCGCGGAAGGTGAACACAAGCGCCATCCACCCCATCTCGGTGGCGATGCGATCGGCGAGCTCGGGGAACGAGCGGGCTGAGAGACGGCCACCCTGGTTGACGTCGGGGAAACCGTGGGCGAGCACGAGCCCCGGCACGGTGGTTCCCGCAGCGATACGCGGTCGGGCAACATGGCCCGCCAGCTCAATGGTCCCCGATCGGAAGAGCTTCTCCACGGCAGCGCGCCGGCGCGGTTCAGTCGGCGACAGCGATGCCGCTGCCGTTGCCCTTGTAGGGCTTGTAGCAGCGGTTACGGGCTTCTTCGAGCGAATCAGGACCGAAGCAGATGAAGGTCTCGGCCTCCATGAGTTCCTCGATGATCGAGGGATCGTCGATGTTGTCGACGTCGTAGACGACCTGCGTACGCTTGTCGCCGACCCAACGGTTGTGTTCAAACTTCACTGGCCGATGCATAGGACCATCGTAGGCGCGTGGGATCAGCCGTGATCCGGATCGGGAGGCATCGGCAACTCGGCGCCGATCGCTCCGATGGCTTCGAGATATGCGGCATCGCCATCGAGGACCTGCACGACCCAGACATCGGGAATCTCGAGTCCGGCCTCACCGGCCCGACCAAGTACATAGGCCACTGCTTCATCCTCGCCAGCAACAAGCGGACCAGCCGCAAGATCGTTGACACCCTGACGTCGGGCCACACCGCGCTCTTCGAGGTAGTCGATATGCCATGTGAGCATCGACTTCACATCGTCGAACGAGAGTTGCGCCGTGACTTCATCGGGAAGGCGATCGGCAACGAACTCGACTGCCTCATCGAGGTCGTAGATGGAGGTGGGAGCGGCCTCGACGAGTTCACCGGTGATGCGCCCGACGGTGACGAGTCCGATGATCACCACGAAGACCACGGCGAGGACGACGAACAGTGCGGTGATCATTGGTTCATCTCCTTCGGCGTGACGCGCAACGGCACAGCGAGGAACGCTGTGCCGTTGTGAGTTCCGGTGCTGCGCGAACGCAGCATGGGATCAGATTCCGATGCGCTGGGCGAGCAATTCACGGTGATAGGTGGGATCACCGAAGAGCAGTTCGGAAGACTTGGCCCGCTTGAAGTACAGGTGCGCCGGGTGCTCCCAAGTGAAGCCGATGCCACCGTGGATCTGGATGTTCTCGGAAGCAGCGTGGAAGTAGGCATCGGAGCAATAGGCCTTGGCCAGCGAGGCGACGGCGGGAAGCTCGTCGTTGAGTTCCGAGGCACACCAGCCGGCGTAGTAGGCGGCGGACTTGGCCGACTCAACCTCAAGCAGCATGTCGGCGCACTTGTGCTTGATGGCCTGGAACGAACCGATCGGACGACCGAACTGCACGCGATCCTTGGCGTACTGCACAGCCATGTCGAGACACATCTGGGCGCCACCGACCTGCTCGGCAGCGAGGCCGACGGCAGCGAGATCGAGGACCGTGGAGATGACATCCCAGCCGGCGCCATCGGTGCCGACGAGCATGCCCTCGACACCGGCGAACTCGAGTTTCGCCTGCTTGCGGGTCTGATCCATGGTGGAAAGCGAAGTGCGGGTGAGACCAGCGGCGTCGCCAGCAACAGAGAAGAGGCTCACGCCAGCGGCGGTGCGAGCAGCCACGATGATCACGTTGGCGGTGTGTCCGTCGATGACGAAGGACTTGGTTCCGGAGATCTTCCAGGTGCCGCCGTCGTTGGTGGCGGTGGCTTCGATGCCGCTCTCGTCCCAGCGGCCGTTGGGCTCGGTGAGGGCGAGGGTGGCGATGGTCTCGCCAGAGGCGATGCCTGGCAGGATGGCGGCCTTGGCAGCGTCGTCGCCTGACTGCATCACGGTGTTGGCTGCGAGTACGACGGAGGAGAAGTACGGGGCGCACAGCAGGGCGCGGCCCATCTCCTCGAGAACAACGATGAGCTCGACATAGCCGAAGCCCTGACCACCGAACTCCTCGGGGATGGTGAGGCTCTGAAGACCGAGCTGCTCGGCCATCTGCGACCAGACCTCGGGGTCGTAACCCTGTTCGGTCTCCATCTGCTCACGCACAGCGGTCTCGGCGGACTTGGCCTCGAGGAACTGACGAACGATATTGCGGAGTTCTTCCTGCTCTTCGGAGAAGGCGAAGTTCATGCTGGGGCCCCTTTGTGCGCCGTGACTGACCCCGAATGTCTAGCCGAATCCACGAGGCCGGTTCACATTCTGCGAAGGCCGGCTCGGCGATGGTCGTCCTGGTGCGGGGCTGGCAGCGAGACTGGGGAGATGACAGATGCGATGACCGAACTGATCAGCGACACCGGCTACGAGATTCATGCGATCGTCGTCGGCCCGGTCGACAACAACGTCTTCGTGATCCGATGCACCGAAACCGGCGAGGCGGTCCTCATCGATGCCGCCAACGAACACGAGCGGCTTCTGGAGCTCTGTGCCCGATTGGGCGTGCGCCGGGTGCTCGAGACCCATGGACACTGGGACCACATTCAAGCGGTTCCGGCCGTGCGCGATGCAGGTTACGAGGTGGCAGTTACCGCCGCCGATGCCGCCATGCTCCCCTCCTATGACCTGCTGCTCGAGGATGACTCGGTCATCGAGGTCGGCCGCCTGCGCCTGCGCACCATCGCCACGCCGGGCCACACGCCAGGGTCGATGTGTTTCGCGCTTGAGGGGACGCCGGTGCTGCTTAGCGGCGACACGCTGTTCCCCGGCGGGCCCGGCAATGCCACGTTCGAGGGTGGCGATTTCGCGACGATCATCGATTCGATCGACACCCGACTGTTCACCATGCCACCCAGCACGCTCGTTCTGCCGGGCCATGGCGACTGGACCACCATCGGAACCGAACGCCCGAACCTCGATACGTGGGTCGAACGAGGCTGGTGACTCCGATCAGGCGATTGCCGGGGGTTGGTTGAACCTGAGCGCCTTGAAGAACCTGCCGGCGGCGCGGAAGTAGCCCTGCGCGGTCGGATGCCATGTGGCGGCCGAAACCGTCGGGACATTGCCCTTCGTGTTGCAGACCCCGAAATCGCGATCGACGAACGTGTCGAACTTCGCTCCTGCGCCCGGTGCTCCAACAGGGACGGTGTAGCCGTTCCGGATCCGCAGGGCTGGATTCGGTCGCCAATCGACAAGGTGCACTAACTCGAACGATCCACCAAGTCGGCGGTTCGCATCAGCGACTGCGTTTGCGATGACATCATCGAGTTTTGTCGCCATCGCATTGGCGGCCGCCTGCTCCTCGGTCGTGAACCCGGCGCAGGTCTGGGTGTCCACACCGAAGAACACCGGGTAGGTCATGACGTAGAGATGTCCCCACTGCTCCATGCGTGAACGGATCTGGATGTAGAGATCAGCGAGTTTCGCTCGCAGTTCGAACCAGGAGCCAGATTCCGGTTGAATGCCCATGGCCTTCGCCGGGCAGGTGCCAACGATGCAGGCCACCACCCGAGACGCGAATCCGACGTCATTGCCACCCACGGTGATCGTGGCCACATCGTTGGCCTTGGTGATCGCTGCGAGTTGCGTTGCGGCCACGCTCGAGATCGTGGCTCCACCGCATGCCGCTTGGGTGAAGACGCCGGGTAGATACATCGAACCGGCCATGTAGTCCTTTGATCGGAACCCCTTCTCGGCCCAGCTCTGATCCGTTCGACCGCAGTCGCCGGTGGGTGTTCCAGCGCCCACGCCGGCGCTGTAGGAATCTCCGAGCGCGATCCCGTCGAGTTGGGTGAACCGCGGGTCATAGTGCGTTGATGCGCTTGCCACGACCGGCGAGAGCAGAACCCCGGCGCAAAGGGTGAGAGCAACGATCAGAGTCCGAACGTGATGCATTGACATGAAAGAAGACACTACGCAGCAGTGCCAAGGCAGCGAATACCAGGCGCCCCTGCGGTACCCAGCCGAGCGGAAGCAGGATCACGCTGGATTGTGTGCCTGCATCGCTGGTGTCACCCCAGCCGAATTTCTCCTACGGCGATAGTGCGAATACCCCGAGACCCCTAGACTGTGGGCCTATGGCCTCCCCCCTCTTTGTCATCGAGGACCTGCACGTCTCCACCGTGGGCGAGAACCCCGTCGAGATCCTGCGCGGCGTCGACCTCACCATCGGCGCCGGCGAGGTGCATGCCCTCATGGGCCCCAACGGTTCCGGAAAATCCACACTCGCGTCCACACTGCTCGGCAGCCCTGAGTATGAGGTCACCAGTGGCCGCATCCTTTTCAAAGGTGACGACATCACGACCTGGCCCACCGACGTGCGGGCAAAGGCCGGCATGTTCCTTGCATTCCAGTACCCGCAGGAGATCCAGGGCGTTTCGGTTCTGAACTTCCTGCGTCAGGCCTGGTCAGCGCGCAAGGGCATCGATCTCTCGATGCTCGAATTGCGCCTCTCCATCATGGAATGGATGGGCCGTCTCGATATGGACCCATCGTTCGCCGACCGCTATCTCAACGAAGGTTTCTCGGGCGGCGAGAAGAAGCGCAACGAGATCCTGCAGATGGCCATCCTCGAACCCGAGATCGCCATCCTCGACGAAACCGACTCCGGCCTCGACATCGACGCCCTACGCGTTGTCGCCAAGGGTGTGCGCGAGGTTCGTACATCACGACCTGATCTCGGCATCCTCGCGATTACCCACTACCAGCGTCTCCTCGACGAGCTGAAGCCCGAGTTCGTGCATGTCCTCATCGATGGCCGCGTCGCCGAATCGGGCGGTCCCGAAATCGCACTCCGACTCGAGAAAGAGGGCTACGAGGCATGGCGATGACCACCCCACTCGACGTTGCGTCCATCCGTGCCGACTTCCCACTTCTGGCGCGCAGCGTGCACGACACACCAATCGTGTATCTCGACTCCGCAGCGACCTCGCAGAAGCCGACCGCAGTGCTCGATGCGATGGACACCTACTACCGCACGGTCAATGCAAACGTGCACCGTGGCGTGTACTTCATCGCCGAACAGGCGACGAACGACCTCGAAGCGGCCCGCGAGAAAGTGCGCCGCTTCATCAACGCCGCTTCGGTGAGCGAGGTCATCTTCACCAAGAACGCCACCGAATCGCTCAATCTCATCGTGCAATCCTGGGGTCGGGCCAACCTCTCCGCCGGCGATGTCGTGGTGCTCTCCCATATGGAACATCACGCCAACATCGTTCCGTGGCACATGCTGGTGGCTGAGCGCGGTATCGAACTGCGCTGGATCCCCCTCACCTCCGACGGGAAACTTGATCTCTCTGATCTCGACTCCCTGCTCGAAGGAGCGAAGGTGCTGAGCGTCACCGCCATGTCCAATGTTCTGGGCACGCTCAACCCGGTGCGTGAGCTCACCGACGCCGCTCGTGCGGTTGGAGCCATCAGCATCATCGACGGTTGTCAGTCGGTTCCCCACACCTCCACCGATGTGCAGGCACTCGGTGCCGATTTCGTGGCGTTCAGCGGACACAAGCTCTGCGGGCCCACAGGTATTGGCGTTTTGTGGGGCCGCGAGGAACTGCTCACCGCCATGCCGCCCTTCATCGGTGGCGGCGAGATGATCCGCGATGTTCGCCTCGACGGTTTCACCTGTAACGAACTGCCCTGGAAGTTCGAGGCCGGCACTCCCGCCATCGCTGAAATCATCGGCCTTGGTGCTGCTGTCGACTACCTCTCCGCAGTTGGTATGGATGCGATTCGCGCCCATGAGCGCATGCTCACCGAGTACACGCTGCGCACGCTCAACGATCGCTTCGGCGACGACATCACCATCCACGGTCCGGCCGATCCCGAACTGCGTGGCGGCGTCTTCAGCTTCGCCTTCAAAGATCTTCATCCGCATGACATCTCGCAGATCCTCGATCAGCACGCAGTCTGCGTGCGCGCTGGCCACCATTGCGCCAAACCACTCATGAAGCTCATGGGCGTCGGCGCCACTGCCCGCGCATCCGTCTACCTCTACAACACCACCGCCGACATCGACGCACTCGCTGATGCACTCGACGCCACGGGCGCCTTCTTCGCCTTCTAGTCCCCTATCGTGTTCCCATCGGTCACGGATTCAGCGCCACCTGACCGAGCCCCTCCCCCATACGCTCCAACGACCCAAGGACGCCCCAGATGCCCGGGCTTGAAGACCTTTATCGCGAGATCATCCTCGATCACTACCGAAACCCGCGTAATCGAGGTGAGCTCGAATCACCGCCGGCGCATCGAGTCGAGGGGTTCAATCCGCTCTGCGGCGACGAGATCGTTGTTTATGTCGATCTTGACGAAGACCGCCGCATCACCGATATCCGAATCGGTGGACAGGGATGCTCGATCAGCCAGTCGTCCGCCTCGATGATGTCTGCGGCAGTGAAGGGTCGAACTGTCGACGAGGTTGGCGATCTCACCCGCGCCTTCAAAGCAATGATGTCGATCCATGAAAGCTCCCTCGGTGGCGAAGCGGCCGAACCGGTGGAGTTGCCCGAGATCAAACTCGGCGACCTCGAGGCCCTGCGCGGGGTTGTGAAATTTCCCGTCCGCATCAAATGTGCCACGCTCGCATGGAACACCCTCGCCCAGGGCATCGACGAAGCTCTCGCGTGAGCCGTCCCGGACCGGGGATCCGCCGTTTGGTCGGCGTCACGTTCATCGCCTTGGCGGTCTCGCTCGTCGCTCCGGCATGCGGTTCAACATCAGCTACGACCGGCGGTGATTCCTCCGGTGGAAATACCGCGACAATTCCGGCGGAAGTGCGCTTCAATTCCGCCGATCTCGAGTTCGTGCAAGGAATGCTGCCGCACCATCAACAAGCAATCACCATGGCCGACCACGCCATAGCGAAGAGCTCCTACCTCG
>CAFBNC010000007.1_pt1 | contig 35381 bp, 33 predicted proteins | sample 7269161 | NCBI WGS metagenome assembly CAFBNC01 (sample SAMEA6814082, study PRJEB35770) | freshwater metagenome | biome: Freshwater; feature: Freshwater reservoir; material: water | place: Czech Republic | collected 2017-05-23 | depth 30m m
ATCGTGGGATTGCCACGACTGTCGAGAACCTCACGGCCGGCGATGTGTTCGATGATGCTCATGAAAGGGGGTGCTCCTCGTTCAACGTTGGGGTGAATGTTTCCACAGGCGCGCGCGCTGATCGTGCATGATCATGCTGTTTACTGATTGGCGAGTTCCGCAGCGCGCGCATCATCGCGATGGCGACGCGCGGCGGCTCGCAGTGCGGTCTCGGGGTCGACGCCGCTGAGCCGGGAGAGTTCGACCACTGCCAGGAGCAACGCCCCGACCGAGTCGTCGTCAGCGCCCGCCTCGACGGCAGCGAGCGCCTCACCGATCTGCGGGATTTCGGTCAGTGATCGCTGCTCGGTGGGGAGACTGCTCGCCTTCTTGCGCACCTTCAGGGCATAGAGCAGCGCCGGGATGGCATCGGGAACTCCGTCGAAGACACTGTCGCGCCCCTTCTCGGATTTCTTGATCTGTTCCCAGTTGGCCACGACTGCATCGGCATCTTGAGCCTCGACGTCGCCGAACACATGGGGGTGGCGCGATCGCAGCTTGTCGTGCACATTGCGCGCCACATCGGCGATGGTGAACTGCCCCTGCTCAGTGGCGAGTTGCGAATGGAAGAAAACCTGGAAGAGCAGGTCACCCAGCTCCTCTTCGAGGTGGTCGTAACCCTCCCCCGCGTCGACGTCGAGTTGATCGATTGCTTCAAGCACCTCGTAGGACTCCTCGAGGAGATGGCGTCGCAACGACTCGTGGGTCTGTTCCTGATCCCAGGGGCATTCGGCTCGCAAGGTGGCAACCAGCTCGACGAACGCCACGAGTTCACTCGCCATTGGCGCTGCGAGCTGCGGCAGGTAGATCGAGGTGAGATGGTCGGCTTCGACGCGGTCGAGTTCGGTCCATGCAATGGAGCGGACCACCTCATCGGGCAGCCCGAGTCGCTGCAACAGCACGACCTGCGCATCGGGTCCGAGGCACGGGGTCAGACCGCTGTCGAGCGCCAGTTTGATATCGGAAAGCACATGGACGGAATCGCATTGGGCCACGAGCAGCGGGCCGCGTTCACCGGCACCCTCCACGGCGAAGCGATGACCGTCAAGCACTCGAACGCCGCGTTCGACGGGGTCGATGCCGAGACGCACCCATGCAAGATCAAGGAAGGAGAGTGCCGGGTGCACCTCGAGGTCGACCCTCTCATCGGCAAGAAGAAGCTCGATGGTGTGCTCGGCCACGAGCGGTGAGCCCGGAACCGCGTACAGGACGACCCCATGCTCGGTGGCCGCATCGACGAGTCGCTCGACGATCTCCGAATAGACCTCGCCCATGCGTTCGGCTGTCTCGTAGATGGAATCGAACGTGGTCGCATCAGGCACGGCGACGGCAGCGGGGTGACGAGAGGTGCGCAGGAACCGAACCTCGACCGATGCAATCGCTGCGACCGTTCCGACGGTGAGCAGGTCGACATCGCCGGGACCGAGACCCACCACGATGATGCGCGGGAGTTCGACCATGAGCGAAGAGGGAATTCCCGACGGGTCGGGACTACCCCTGTGAGCTTCCGGCGAGGTCGGCCATCGTGCGGGCGAGCGTGCTCGGCGAACTGGAGCCCGCCGGGGAGATGATCGTGCCGGAGGTAGCGACGAACTGGCCGTATCGGCCGTCAACCCCGACCTGCACGGTTGCGGCGACATTGGCCAACTCCGCGGCGAGAAGCTCGGTCAGGTTGCTCTTGAGTGACGAGGCGAGATCTTCCTTGACCGCATCGAAGGTGAGTTCGCCACGAACTCGCACAATGATGAGGTGATAGCCGTACTGGGTCTTGACGGGCTTCCCCACCACGCCTATCGGCTGGGTCCATGCCGCATCATCGAATTCGGGCACGAAGGAACCGCGGGGATTGCATCCGAGGTCACCCCCGTTTGCACCGCTGCCACTGTCGTCGGAGTTGGCCTCGGCGAGATCGGCGAAGTTGCTGGTTCCCTTGAGTTGCGACTGGATCTGCGTGATCTTCGCGAGCGACTGGGCGTACTCGGCATCAGTGGGAGTGGATTGCCCCTGACTAGTACCAGCGAAAATCAGGATGTGACTGGCGCAAACCTGTTCGCCCTTGTATTTGTCGCCACTGGCGTCGTAGAGCCTGCGCAGCGCCTCATCGGATGTGCCCTCGGCCTGGAGCACCGAGATCACGGCACTCTGCGCCGCGAGTCCCTCGATGAGCGACTTCTGATACCCGGGATCGAGATCCGCGAAATAGGAACCACCCTGCGAGGAGGTGAAGTTCTCCTCAAGCAGCTTCTGGGCTGCGGCCCGATCGGCATCGGTGATCTCAATGCCTCGCTGGGCGGCATCGATCCGGGCCAACTGCAGACTGAGTTGGTCGTTCAGGAACGCTGCGGTGAACGAGGTGGCCCAGGACGAGCCATCGGCGCCATGGAGATCACTGGCCGAGCCATTGGCCTTGGCGTATGTATCGGCGAACGCTTCGAGTTGGGTCGTGAAATCCTGATTCGAGAGCGACCAGGAACCCACGGTGAGTGCGCTCGGCGAGGCAGCCGAGCATGAGGTGCCGATGAGCGATGCGACGAGACCGAGCGAAAGCACTGCGATGAGGGTGGAGCAGATCTTCTTCACAAGACGGCTCACACTATCCGCGGCCGTTCGCAGGGTCGTAGTCACCGGGCGGCAGTAGATCGGTGAGGGCAGCCAGAACATCGTCAACGACCGTGGCGGTCGATCGCAGTGCGAGCTGGAGTTGTCCGATCTCGCTCTTGTAGATCGATCCCCGGTACAGCCGTTCGAGTCGAATCGTCTTCGAGGTGGGCAGCGCTATCGGGCTGATCCGGGCCACGACCTTGGGACCACCGAAGCCACTGCCCTTGGTCACCGTGACCTCCCGCACGCCGGTGCGAACACATTCCGCCCGAAGTCGGGCCACTGTGAGCAACGCCTGCGCAGCCTCGGGAACCGGTCCGTACCGATCCTCCCATTCCGCCCTGATGTCCTCGACCTCCTGAAGCGACACGACACCTGCGAGTCGCCGATAGGCCTCCAGCCGCGACTCCTCGCGCTCCACATACTCGAGCGGAAGGTTGGCATCGAGAGGTACCTCGATCTTGATCTCGGACGGCTCGTCGATGGGCTCGCCCTTGAGTTCGGCCACCGCCTCGGTGACCATCTCGCAATAGAGGTCGTAACCAACGGCGGCGATATGCCCGCTCTGTCCGGTGCCGAGAAGATTTCCTGCGCCGCGGATCTCGAGATCTCGCATGGCGATGCGAAATCCCGAACCCAGTTCGGTGGCTTCACCAATGGTCTTCAAGCGTTCGTAGGCATCCTCGGAAAGGACTCTGTCCTGGGGGAAGAACAGGTAGGCATACGCCCGACTACCCGAGCGCCCGACACGACCGCGCAACTGATGAAGCTGTCCGAGACCAAGGAGGTCGGCCCGATCGACCACGAGTGTGTTCACCGTGGGCATGTCGATGCCGCTCTCGATGATGGTGGTGCAGACCAACACATCGAACTGACCCTCCCAGAAATCGAGGACCACCTTCTCGAGCGTGCCCTCGTCCATCTGCCCATGGGCAACCGCGACCCGCGCTTCCGGGACGAGTTCGCGAAGTTGTGATGCCACCCGTTCGATGTCCTGCACGCGATTGTGGACGAAGAAAACCTGCCCCTCACGCAGCAACTCGCGTCGGATCGATTCAGCGACGGCCCGCTCGTCGTACTCCCCCACATAGGTGAGGATCGGCTGGCGGGCGCTCGGTGGCGTGTTGAGCAGGGTGAGATCGCGGATACCGGTGAGACTCATCTCGAGGGTGCGAGGAATGGGTGTGGCGGTGAGTGTGAGCACGTCGACACCCACCCGGAGGTTCTTGATGGCCTCCTTGTGGTTGACGCCGAAGCGCTGTTCCTCATCCACAACGAGCAGTCCGAGATCCTTGAACTCGAGTTCGGCCGACAGCAGGCGGTGAGTGCCGATAACAACATCGACGTCACCACTGCCTAATCCTTCGATGACCTTGCGTGCCTGCGCCGTTGTGAGGAATCGACTGAGCATCTCGACGCGCACGGGATAGCCGGCGAACCGATCGCTGAAGGTCTGCATGTGCTGCTGGGCGAGCAATGTGGTTGGCACCAACACTGCCGCCTGCTTGCCGTCCTGCACCGCCTTGAACACCGCTCGGATAGCGACCTCGGTTTTGCCGAAACCCACATCGCCACAGACCAGACGATCCATTGGGACGGGCGCTTCCATATCGGACTTCACCTCATCGATGGCGGTGCGCTGATCGGGTGTGGGCTCATAAGGAAATGCATCCTCGAGTTCGCGCTGCCACGGGGTGTCGATGGCAAAGGCATGTCCCGGTTCGTGGATGCGCTTCTGGTAGAGCACCACGAGTTCCTGTGCGATCTCAGTGACAGCGGCACGCACACGCGCCTTGCTCTTCTGCCATTCACCGCCACCGAGACGACTGAGCGAGGGCGAGTCGCCGCCGGTGAAGTGACGCACTGCATCAATCTGATCGCTCGGCACATAGAGCTTGTCGTCACCGCGATATTCGAGCAGCAGATAATCGCGCTCGACCCCGCCGATCGTGCGCTTGACCATGCCGGCGAACCGCGCCACACCGTGCTGGTGGTGCACCACAAAATCGCCGGTGCGCAGATCATCGAAATACCCCTGCGCCGCAGCAGCACGACGGGGCCGGGCGCGTCGATGTGCACGTCGACGTCCCGTGACATCGGACTCTCCCAGCACGGCGAGCTTCACTTCGGGAAGAAGGAACCCGCGTTCGATCGGAGCGACCACCACCCGACCACCCGGTGCGGTGAGGTCGCTGCGTCGACGTTCGTCGAACTCGAACAACAACCCTTGGTCGCCGAGCAGTGTGACGATTCGATCAGCCGAACCGGAACCATCGGCAGCCACGACAATGCGGTAGCCGTCAGCGAGAAGTCGGGTGAGCTGCGCAATAAGGGTCGACCCTTCACCCACCACAGGGTCCCAACCGGTGGCCTGCACCGAGGCAACGTCAGGTCCCTCGGGCAGGTTGGTGATGGACCATGCTGGTGCATTGGTACGCACGAGAAGCCGATCGAACGGCACATGGAGTTGCGGGAAATCGGCCTCGACGTCGACACCCCATGTGCGCGAAAGCGAACGGGCGAGGTCCTCCTCCTCGGAAAGGATGTCGGCAGCACGATCACGCATGCGGCGGGGTTCGATCAGTAAGACCTGGGCGTCAGCATCAATGAGATCGAACAGCACTTCGGCGCCGTCAAGCGTGCCATCGTCGCCATCGTGCACGAGCCAGGGCAGCCAGCTCTCCATGCCGTCGAACATCTGCCCTTCGGCGAGACGATCCCATTGCTCGCGTCCCCATGGCTGGCTCACCAGCAACTCCGAAGCCCGCGACCGGACCTCCTCGGTGGGCAACAGTTCGCGACACGGGAAAATCTCGACCTCGGCACGTTCGATGGTCGCGCGCTGATCGACCACCGAGAATTCGGTGAGTCGATCGATCTCATCGCCCCAGAGGTCGATGCGAACGGGGACATCGGCAGTACTCGGGAACACATCGACGATGGAACCGCGCACGGCGACCTCTCCCCGATGTTCCACCTGATGCTCGCGGCGATATCCCATCGAAACGAGCGATTCGATGAGTGCTGTGGGATCCAACTGATCGCCGACTCCCACCACGATCGGTTCGACATCTGCGACATGGGGTCCGAGCCGCTGCACAAGAGCTCGCACCGAAGCAACCACGACCGCAGGGGTGCGCGCTGGCTCACGCAACCGCCACATGGTGCGCAGCCGACGGCCCATGGTCTCCACCGCCGGGCTCACCCGTTCGAACGGCAGGGTCTCCCACGCCGGGAACAGTTCGACCTCATCAGCGCCGAGGAACACCTCGAGGTCGTGGGCGAGTCGCTCCGCCTCGCCCGTTGTGGGCACGGCGACGACGACGGGACGACGTTCCGATCGATCAACGATGGCGGCGATGGCGATCGCCCGGGCCGGCTCGGGGACCACCAACACCGCATCTCGGCGTCCCAGCACGGCGGTGAGTCCCGGTTCGTCGGCGAGCAACTGAGGGAGTTCGAAGAGCGACACGGAGCCTCGGATTGGTGGGGCGCAACGCGCGCGGTCCCGGCAGCGGATCGCTGCCGAGCGAACCCGGATGCTATCGGTGCCACCAATGAGCCAAGGATCCAAGGTTTCGCGAATATGAACGAAGCCCCGATCCGATTGTGCGCAAGGCACCGGCGGGTGTTGACTGTGACTCGTTATGACTTCCACGATTGAATCAACTTCAGGACCGTCACCGCTGCCGCCAACCCCCAAGGTGGATCTGCCGGAGAATCGATCGTTCCGATTCAAGAACCGGATCCTCGGCCGCACGCTGCACACAGACCAGCTGCAGCATGAACGCCTTAGCAACAGCACCGCTCTTGCGGTGTTCTCCTCGGACGCACTCTCCTCCACGGCATACGCCTCCGAGGAGATCATGCTCACCCTGCTCACTGCCGGGCTGGGCATCAGTGCCTTCGGATACGTACTCCCCATCACCTTGGCGATGGTGGTTGTGCTCACCATTCTCATCATCAGCTACCGCCAGACCATCAAGGCCTATCCATCAGCCGGTGGCGCGTACATCGTCACCAAGGACAACCTCGGCGTCATCCCCGCACAGGTCGCCGGCGTCGCCCTGCTCACCGACTACATCCTCACAGTGTCGGTGTCGGTCTCCGCTGGTGTCGCGGCGCTCTATTCCGTCTTCCATGGCGTCTTCCCCTACCGGGTGCCGATCGCCATCACGTTCATCGCCATCATCGCGTGGGGCAACCTGCGAGGCGTGAAGGAATCCGGGAAGCTCTTCGCTATTCCGACATTCGCATTCCTCATTGCCATGTTCACGATGATCAGCGTCGGCTTGTTCAAGAACTTCTTCGGCGGCGGGCTCGAATATGTCGCACTTGATCCAGAACAAACTGAAGCGCTCAAGGTCACGGGCGCTGCGGGCATTTTCTTGCTGCTCCACGCTTTCGCCTCAGGTGGCGCGGCAGTCACCGGCGTCGAGGCCATCTCCAACGGCGTCCCGGCGTTCAAGGCTCCCGAGTGGAAGAACGCTCGAAATACCCTCATGGTCATGGGCGGACTACTCGGCGCCATGTTCATCGGGATTTCGTATCTCGCCACTCAGGTACACGCCGTGCCCACGCATGAACGCACGGTGATGTCCCAGGTGGCAGAAGCCATCTACGGCAATGGCACCATCGGCCACGCCATGTTCATCTTCACCCAGGCAGCCACGATGTTCATCCTCGTGCTCGCCGCCAACACTGCTTTCGCCGACTTCCCCCGCCTCGCCAGTTTCCAGGCCGAAGACTCCTTCATGCCCCGACAGCTCACCAAGCGCGGGCATCGTCTGGTGTTCTCGAACGGCATCGTGTCGCTCGCCATCAGCGCAGCAGTGATCGTGGCAATGATGAGCGCCGAGGTCTCGCGCCTCATCCCGCTCTATGCCGTCGGCGTGTTCACCAGTTTCACGCTCTCGCAGGCAGGTATGGCTCGACGCCACATTCGTATCAAAGAGTCCGGCTGGCGCTTCGGGCTCTTCATCAATGCGCTCGGCGCCGTCGTCACCTTCGTCGTGACCATCGTCGTCGGTGTGACCAAGTTCACCCATGGCGCGTGGGCGATCATCATTCTTGTGCCGATCCTTGTCTGGGTCGTGGTGCGCCTCAACCATCAGTACGTGACTGAGAAGGCCGAGCTCCACGAGGATGCCTTCCGTGCTGTTGAAGCTCCTATCTTGCGGCGTCATAGCGTCATCGTGCTCATCGACACCATCGATCGCACCTCGGCCAGAGCCATTCAGTACGCCCGCACGCTCATGCCCGACAGTCTCAAAGCCGTGCATATCGCAATCGACGAGCAGCATGCCGATGAACTCGCCGGCGAGTGGGCCACCCTGCCGCTGGCATCGCTTCCCCTCGAGATGCGAGCCTGCCCGGATCGACGAATCGAACGTGGCGTGCTCGAGCTCGTGGCGGAACTTGCCGCCGATGGCCAGACCGAAGTGACCGTGCTCATCCCCCGCCGCGTGTATCGCTCGGGCTGGCACAAGCTGCTCCATGACAAGACTGCCGAGGCCATCGCACGCGCCATCGACGACGTTCCCCACGCCAACGTGACCTTCGTGCCGTACCACCTCACGCGATCAGCCAAGGGCGCCCATGTTCAGGCTGTTGAGCACGGCGCCGTGTCCGGCACCAGCGGCATCCACAACTGAGATGGCTCTGTTCTCTCGATCCTCAAAGGTCGCCGAGGCCCAGCGGGTCGCCGATGAAAATGCTGAATTCGAACGCCTCGGTCGCCGGGCACTCGACGGGGTAACGCCGATAAGCGAGACCATGTGGCGATCGCAGGTCAGAGTTGCCGGCCGGGTCAAGGCCATGCGGGTGCAGCCCTGGGCCGAGAAGATCGCCAGTCTCGAAATCACCCTCGCCGACGAGACCGGCGGTCTCACTGTCGTGTTCCTCGGCCGTCGCACGATCGGCGGCATCCATCTGGGCAGCCATATGGTGGTCGAAGGAATGGTGTCAGAAGTGCGCCATCAGCTGACCCTCATCAACCCGGCCTACCAACTCCTGCCCCACGGCGTTGATCTGCCCCATTGAGCAAGAGCCAACATCTCGCGGCTGTGTCACCAACGCGTCACAAGCTCGCGATGCGCTCCTGATCAGCTACGGGCGTTGATCTCGTTCATGGCAGCGTCGACACCTTTTGCGAGGAGGAGTTCGACGGCGTCAGCTGCGAGTTCGACCGCTATGTCGAGCTGCTCCCGATCGGCTTTACCCACCCGCTTGAGCACATGATCGGCGCCCTGCTCCTTGCTGGCGGGCTTGCCGACCCCGATTCGTATGCGCAGGAACTCGTCGGTATGCAGGTGAGCTTTGATCGAACGCAGACCGTTGTGTCCCGCAAGCCCGCCGCCGACCTTCACCCGCACCACACCAGTGGGTAAATCGAGTTCATCGTGGACGATCAGCAGGCCGGACGGATCTTCGATGCCGAACCGGCGAACCAGGGGCGCCACAGATTCCCCTGAGAGGTTCATGTAGGTGGTGGGCTCGGCCAGCCCCACTCGAGACCCGCCGATGCGGACCTCGTCGACGAGAGCTCGCTCCTTGCCAGCCTTCAATCGACCCTGATGGCGACGGGCAAGCAGGTCGATGACATCGAACCCCACGTTGTGGCGCGTTCCGGCGTACTCCTTACCGGGATTGCCGAGTCCGACGACCAGAAGGTCGGCGGGTGTGCCCCGACGCGGGCCGTTGCCGCGGGAGCCGAACGCCACTTACTCGCCAGCGGCCTCGTCGGATCCAGCCTCGTCGGCGGAGTCCTCAGCAGCGGATTCGTCGGCGCCAGCTTCAGCGGAAGCGGCCTCAGGCTCATTGCCCTCTTCGTGGTCGTACTCGACCGAGAAGCGGGTGGCGGCACCGGTGACAACAGGAGCGCCCGGATCCATTTCAGTGAACACGCCGGCCGGCAGGACGACGTCGGCGACGGTGATGGTGATGCCGATCTTGAGGTCGTTGATGTCGACAGTGATGACCGAGGGAATGTCGGCCGGCTTGGCCTTCACGGTCATGGTCTTGAGGGCGTGATCGACGATTCCACGACGGCCCTCGACCGCCTTGGCCTCACCGAGGAGCTGGATCGGGATGTCGACGGCCACAGGCGCATCGGGATCAACACGGAGGAAATCGATATGCATCACGTTGCGGCGGATCGGGTGACGCTGGAGGTCCTTGACGATGGCGAGGTCCTTCTGACCATTGACGTCGAGCGTGATGAGCGCGTTGATGCCGGCCTCGGTAGAGAGCACCCGGCGCAGCTCGGTCCAGGGCACCGACACCGCAAGGGTTTCGCGTCCGAGTCCGTAGACCACCGCCGGCACACTGCCTTCGGTGCGCATGCGCGACGAGATTCGTGAGCCGGGGGTGCGGCCGGTTTCAGCGGTAAGGGTGAGGTCCATGTGAGGTACTCCTGAGGCGGCGGCGCAGACGCGCGCCGGCGGGGGCGTTCTAGAGGCGAGGGGGAATCGTACCGGTCCGGCGCATGTGGAGCGAACTGAGACGGCACGAGGGGGGTCCTTGACCCGGATTGGCCACGGAAAGAGCCGGAAAGCCGGTGGTTCAGCTCTGGTTGTGACCGTCGAAGATCTCGCTCACCGAGGTGTCCTCGAAGACGGCATCGATGGCGTCGGCGATGATTCCGGCCACCGAGAGCACCTCGATCTTGTCGATCTGCTTCTCGGGAGGCAGCGGGAGGGTGTTGGTGGTGACCACCTTCGAGATACACGAGTTCTGAAGACGCTCGATCGCTGGTCCCGAGAACACACCATGGGTACAGGCGGCGTAGATCTCGGTGGCACCGCGGGCCTTGAGCTGATCGGCGGCGGCCACAATGGTGCCACCGGTGTCGATCATGTCGTCGATGAGCACGCAGACCCGCCCGTCGACCTCACCTACGACATCGCGGGCTTCAACGGTGTTCTTGACGCCCTTGACTCGACGCTTATGCACGATGGCCAGGTCGGCATGCAGCGCATTGGCGTAGCGCTCTGCCACCTTGACCCGTCCGGCGTCGGGCGAGACCACGACGAGGTCCTTGCCGAGCCCAGCCATGTACCGCACAAGAACCGGCATGGCTGTGAGGTGATCGACCGGTCCGTCGAAGAAGCCCTGGATCTGACCGGAGTGAAGGTCGACCGAGATGAGTCGCTTGGCGCCGGCGGCAGCAAACATGTTCGCGATGAGCTTCGCTGTGATGGGTTCACGGCCCTCGGACTTACGATCCTGTCGCGCGTAGCCATAGAAGGGAGCCACAGCCGTGATGCGCTTGGCCGAGGCCCGCTTGGCGGCGTCGACCATGATCAGTTGCTCCATGATCGCGTCGTTCACCGAGATGTCGCCGTGACCCGCGTGGGTCTGGATGATGAACACATCAGTGCCGCGCACGGACTCACCAAAGCGGGTGTGCAGTTCTCCGTTGGCGAACTCAGCGAGGTTGGCGTCGCCCAGCTCGACACCGAGCCGCTCGGCGATCTCTTGGGCGAGCGCCAGATTGGCCCGCCCGGACACGAGGTGCAGCCGCTTCTTGGTGACGAGTTCCATTCGGCCTCTTCGGGTCGTGGGTGGTTGCGACGTCGGCGGACCGAGTCAGGTGGTTGCAGTGTAGAACGGGCCCGGACGAGCATCAGGCGGGATGACAGAGCCATCCTCCAGCACCGCGTACGGACCGATCACGGCCCGCTCCCCCACGCGGCAACGACGGCCGACCGTATGCTCAAGAAAGGCGCCGGACTCGATGACCGAATCCACAAGATGCGTGTTCGGTCCGAGTCGGACGCCGGCACCGATGACGCAGTTGCCCTGCAGCATGGTGTCGGGGAACAGGGTGACATCTGGTGCAAGCTCGACTGTGGTGTCGATGTAGGTGCGATCGGGATCGACCATCGTGACGCCCTGGCGCATCCATGCCTCGTTGGTCCGGCGCCGAAGTTCGGCCTCGGCGGAAGCCAGTTGGAGGCGATCGTTGACTCCGCTGGTCTCTGCGCCATCAGCGGCTACAACGGCAGACACGCGGTATCCGGCCTCGGCCAGAACCTCGATGACATCAGTGAGGTAGTACTCACCCTGCGTGTTCTGGGGGGTGATCCGTCGCAGTGCGGGGCCAAGAAGACTTGCCCGAAAGCAATAGATGGACGTGTTGATCTCAGTGATCGCCAGTTCGGCGTCCGAAGCATCACGATGCTCGACAACCCGAACGACCCGGTCATCGCGGCCGCGCACGACCCGGCCATACCCGCTCGGATCGACCATATCGGCGGTGAGAACTGTGCATGCAGCGTCGGTCTCGCGATGAACACGCACGAGTTCGGCAATGGTGGACGCCCGAAGCAAAGGGGTGTCACCGGGCAACACGAGCAGATCAGCTTCAGCATGATCCAGCTCCTCGGCGGTGAACGCCGTGAGTGCCACACCGACGGCGTCGCCGGTACCGCGCTGAACCGACTGCTCGACGAACTCGAGCGGAGCTTCGGGAGCGGCATTCAGAAGTTTGGCGGTGACCCGGTCTGCTCCGTGTCCGACGACCACGACCGCACGATCTACCTGACAATCATTGAGCGCGTCGAGCACATAGAGCACCATCGCCCGACCACACAGCAGATGCAGAGGTTTGGGTCGCGAGGAACGCATACGCGTGCCTTCGCCCGCAGCCAGAACGATCGCCGCCAGAGGTCGAGAGGACATGACCTCTTTCTAGTACGGTCAGCGGTGCCCTTCGGGGGTGGTGTAATTGGCAACACGCCAGGTTTTGGTCCTGGTCTTCGGGGTTCGAGTCCCTGCCCCCGAGCAATCCAGCCGTTCCGCCCGCTCGTCTTCCTGTCGATCCGACCTGTCGTTTCGCAGGTTCGCGAGCCTCACGCTAAGGTCACTGCCCCATGGGATCTCTCATCAAGAAGCGCCGTAAGCGCATGCGTAAGAAGAAGCACAAGAAGATGCTGAAGCGAACCCGCTTCCAACGCCGTGCGGCGGGCAAGTAGCCGCACGCTCAATGGGGCGGTTCGTCCCCTGCATTGACGTCTTCAGAAACATCGACTTCTTCAGTTCTACATCCCGAACGTTCTCGGATCCCACCCGGCGCCGCCGCCGGGTGGTCCCGCGTCCGGTCGCTGCGTGCTTTCCTGACAGTCTCAGAGCGGTGGTGTGGTCCGGACCACGACGCGTCCATCGCCCGGGTACTCGCCCTCGACGAACCAGGTCGACCCTGAGCCGGCAAGATGAGGCCGCTGCCCGCTGATCGCCGCCAGTTCATCGCGCCAGTCCGCAAGCCGGGGTTCGACCACCAGCGCCGCCGGTTCGAGATCGTTGCCATGGTCCCCGATCGGCCCGCCCAAGTCATCCCATACCCGGTAGACCTCGGGCGTCGAACAGCGCAACGGAGGTGTCCAGAGGGTGAAGGTACGAGCGCGGAACGAAAGTGGCTCAATGAGTTCGCCGATGCCTCGAACGCGGGCCCGGCCTCCGATGACACAGAACGGAACATCAGCGCCGAGCCGCGCGGCAGCATCAAGATCGGTTGACCCCGCCCACCGGAGTACCGCAGCGGCGTCGGCCGACCCGCCGCCGAGCCCGGCACCCGCAGGGATCCGCTTCTGCACTGACACCGAACATCGCCGTCCGACCGTTCGCAGCGCCCTGGTGATGAGATTGGACTCCGGAGGCCCGATGTCGATGGGTTCTCCGGTTGCCGGGTCGACAACCTCGAGGCCATCGCCAGCCGAGAGGCGAAGATCGTCGCCGAAGTCCAGCGTGACCATCTCGGCGTCGATCAGGTGGTATCCATCGGAGCGAACGCCGGTGATCCGTAACGAAAGCGTGAGCTTGGCCGGCGCGAAGAGGGTCGCGGGGAAGACATCACTGCCCTCACTGCTGACGTCGGCCGGTTCAGTGGTCATCGGTCCATTGTGGTGCCGGGGGTGGTGGTGTGTCCCGATCGGCGAGCACGGCGGTGGTGAGTGCATCCCACTGCGTCACTCCGAGCTGTTCCGGTCGGTCCTCGGGCGCAACCCCGGCGCGGGCGAACTGCTCGGCACTCACGAGTCCGTTGAGCGAGCGGCGCAGCATCTTGCGCCGTTGCCCGAACGCGGTTCGCACGAGCACCATTATCTCTCCATGGTCGCAGGTGACCACTGCTTCGGGTCGGCGGGTGATGCGCACGAGCGCAGACTCCACCCGGGGCTGGGGGATGAATACCGTGGGCGGAACCCGGGCCACAACCTCGGCGGTGGCAGACAGAGCGAGTTTCACCGAGGGGATCCCGTAGGTCCCTGATCCGGGTGGCGCTGCCAGTCGCTCCCCCACCTCGCGCTGCACCATGACCAGCATCGTGGTGATCGCCGGCGCATCGTCGAGCAGTTGCAGCACGATGGTCGTGGCGACGTTGTAGGGAAGGTTGGCCACCATCGTCCATCGCTCGTGGGCGGCGAGCAGCGTGGTCCAATCAACCTCAAGCGCATCACCGTGCACGACCTTCACCCCGAGTGGCTCGACCACCTCAGCCAGCACCGGCAGAAGATGGCGATCCAGTTCGACGGCGAGGACCTCCGCCCCCACCTCACACAGCGCAGTGGTGAGCGACCCGACACCGGGGCCGATCTCGACCACCGGATCACCGGCACCAACGCCGGCGAGCCGCACGATGCGTCGAACGGTATTGGGGTCGGCGACGAAATTCTGCCCGAGCGCCCGACTGGGACTCAGACCATGTCGCTCGAGCAGTTCGGTGATCTCGCGATGGGTCAGGGTCACGCCACCAGCATCCCACTTCGAGGTGAGCCGGTCAGCCGCAGATCCCGCCCCATGGCGAACGGCCGCTGATGGCAAGCGTTGCGTAGGCGATGGCGTCCTGATCAGCAGGCGAAGCGGTGTTCGGACGAACCCCCACCAGATCCGGGCGACCAGCACGCGACGCGATGCCATCCCAGGTGGACTGCGAGTACTGATAGGCCCCCATGTAGTTGCCGGAACCGTCGACGATGGCGTAGTTGCCACCAGACTCACGGGACCGGACACACGCCAGGAACGCTGCGTCGGATCCCGACACGATCGGAGGTGGAGGTGCGGGTGCCGCTGTGGTGGGCGGTGGGGTCCAGACGGGGGGCTTCGTCGTGACGGGAGCCACGGAACGCTTCGCGGGGGCACCAGCAGCAGCAACCTTCGGGGCGACGGTGGTGGGGACAGCGGCGGGTACGGAGCTCGAAGGCGGGGCCTCGCTCGACGGCGGTGGGGAACTCGCAGCTGCAGCGAGCGCTGGGGCAACGGTCACCTCGGCGCTCACCTCGGAGAGCGTCGGTGCACCAGAATCTCCAGCCCAGACGAGGTCGAGCAGAAGCAGCGGTAGGCACATGATGGTGACGACGACTGCGACAGTGAACGAGCGCTGGGTTGAGGAGGGCGAGGTGGAGGACAGAGCTGCAGCCTTCGGTGGGGGGCAGGACATGCCCGGGCCGAAGACGCGAACGCTGAACTAGCGAAGGCCACGACTCCGCCCGGAGCCAACGATCACCGTAGGAGGACTGTCATCCGATCGCAACTTTTTGGTGCATAATAATACAGCTAGATGGATAATTCCGGAAGGCGGTACACAAGGTTGGCATTGGCCCAGGTGGCTTCGGCCAGCGTCCCGAGTTGCACTCCCATGGCATCGGCAACTGTCTCAGCCACAAGGGTCACATAGGCCGGTTGGTTGGAACGCCCGCGGTGGGGCACAGGAGCCAGCCACGGAGCGTCGGTCTCGACCAACACTCGGTCGAGCGGACAGAGCTCGGCGGCCTCACGCACCTCGGGCGCTCCCTTGAACGTGATGATTCCACTGAAGGACAGGAACGCTCCCATGTCGAGACAGCGCCGCGCTTCGTCGGGACCGCCAGTGAAGCAGTGGATCACCGTGCGCTCGGGCATCCCGACCTCGTCGAACATCGCGAATGTCTCCGGCCACGCCGAGCGGGTGTGCACGACGAGCGCAAGGTCATGGGCTTTGGCCAAAGCGATCTGGGCCGCGAACACCTCAGCCTGCGCGTCTCGGGGTGAATGTTCGTAGTGGAGATCGAACCCGCACTCCCCCACAGCCACGACCTCCGGGGCAGAAAGCAGTTCCTCAATGCCGCCGAGCCCACCGGACGCTTCATGGGGATGGACTCCGACGGTGGCCCAGACCCCCGTGTGCTCGCGAGCGACCGCAATTCCCTCGAGCGATGTGGCGAGATCGCAGCCCACAGTGATGCAGCGCTCGACCCCATTGGAGCGAGCCGCGGCGAGGAGTTCGTCGACCGGAGGAGAGTTCTCGTCGGAACGATCGAGATGGCAGTGATCGTCGATCCATCGGAGTGTCATTGCGATGACTCAGCAGCTTTCATCCGGGGGAAGAGCGGATCACCCTTGATGACCGGGAGGCCGCCGGGATAGCCACCCCATGTGGCTGCAGCGGGCAGCCGCTGCTCATCGGGCCGGCCGGACAGACCGATCCGGGACCACACGTGAGCGCAGGTGTTGGGCATGGCCGGCGTCGCCATGATCGAAACGATGCGGATGACCTCGAGCGCATCTCCCATCACGGCATCGAGTTCGGGTCCGGATTCCATCTTCCATGGCTCGTTGTTCTCGAGATGCGCGTTGGCCGCACCAATGAGACGCCAGGTGGCCTCGAGGGCAACACTCGGGGCGAGATCGGCCCACGCAGCCGTGGCATCTCGAAGGGATTCGGCTGCGACGGCGGCCAGCGGTGAGTCGAGCGCCGGCGCCGGGCCGATGCCATCGCACTTCTTGCCCACCACGGTGGCCACCCGCGAGAGCAGGTTGCCGAAGTTATTGGCGAGGTCAGTGTTGTAGCGGGTGACCATCGACTCGTAGGAGAAGTCACCGTCGGGACCGAACGAGTTGTCGCGCAAGAAGTGATAGCGGAACCCGTCGACCCCGAAGTCGGCAACGAGGTCGGCTGGGAAGATCTGATTGAGTCGGGTCTTCGACATCTTCTCGCCACCGACCAGCAGGAACCCGTGGACTCCGAGCTTGGCCGGGGGTTCAAGGCCCGCTGCCATGCACATCGCCGGCCAGTACACGCAGTGGAACCGAAGGATGTCCTTGCCCAGAAGGTGATGAACCGCCGGCCACCACTTCGCGAATGACGCATCGTCGGCGCCGTACCCGATAGCGGTGGCGTAGTTGATGAGCGCGTCGTACCAGACGTAGAAGACATGCCCTTCATCCCAGGGAACCGGAACGCCCCACTTGATTGACGTGCGTGAAACGGAAACGTCCTCAAGACCCTGCTTGATGAGACCGAGCGCCTCATTACGCTTGCCCCCTGGCGTGACGCAGTCGGGGTTGGCGGCGTACCAATCCAGCAGCGGCTGCTCGAACTTCGAGAGCTCGAAGAACCAGTTGTCCTCTTCGAGCCATTCGACGGGACGCCCATGGATCGGGCAGTTGCCGTCGTCGAGGTCTGCGTCGTTGTAGTACGCCTCGCAGGGAACGCAGTACTGACCGGCGTACGTGCCCTTACGGATGAACCCGTTGTCGAAAATGGCCTGCATGAAGGTCTGCACCGACGCGACGTGACGGGGTTCGGTGGTGCGGATGAAGTCGTCGTTGCTGATGTCGAGCATCTCCCAAACCTCACGGAAGCGAGCGCTCGTGGCATCGGCCTGCTCGATCGGGGTGATGCCGTTTGCCTCGGCGGTGCGCTGGATCTTGAGGCCGTGCTCATCGGTGCCGGTCAGGAAGAACACGTCGTCACCCAGAAGTCGATGCCACCGGGCGAGTGCGTCGGCCGTGACCGTCGTATAGGCGTGGCCGATGTGGGGGACGTCATTGACGTAATAGATCGGCGTGGTCACGTAGAAGGGGTTGGACACCCCTTCAGGCTACGGCCCGCAGATGCACCCGCACGACCACTTTCCACGGCGAGGATCGCGGGGAGCAACGACGGTGACCGAACCACGAATTCAGGGTCAAGCGATCACAGCCAGAGCGCGTTCCAGATTCGCCATGGCCCGGTCGCCCATCTCCACCATGTCGGGCCGGGTCGGATCGCGCAGCGAACGCTGATGGATCCCCTCGAGCAGCACCGCCATCCGGAAGTTGTAGAGGGCGTTGTAATAGCGAAGTTCGCCCGGGTCGTCGATGCCGCGCATTTCGCAGTACCTCGACTGCAGTGCATTCCGATCAGGCCATTCATCGCCGGCGATCGGACACCAGATCTCGCAGAAACCAGCGAGATCGAGCAGTGGATCACCGATAGTGGCGGTCTCCCAGTCAACGACTGCAGCGACCCGGTGCGGGGGCCCGGCGCTGATCAGCAGATTGAACATCTGGAAATCGCCATGCATCAGTGAGGATTCGAAATACGACGGCAGATGCCGCTCGAGCCAGCCTGCGACTCGATCGATGCCCGGCATCTCACGTCCTTCGTACGACGCGAGTTGCGTGGTCCACCGAGTCACCTGACGTTCGTGGAAGCCGTCGGGACGACCCAGATCCGCGAGCCCCCGCCCGCGCCAGTCGAACTCGTGGATGGTGGCGAGCGCATCGACCATGGCCAATGCGATCTGCTCTCTGGCCACAGGTGAGTCAATTGCAGGTGCGAGCGGTGGCATGGGGTTGAACCCATCGACATGCTCCATCAGCAGGAACGTGGTTCCGAGCACTGATGCGTCCTCGCAGAGGGCGATCGCCGCCGGATGCGGAACATCGGAACCGCCCAGCGCCGTGAGGATCCGGAACTCGCGGACGAGTCCCTCTTCGGCGCGCTGCACCGCGACCTGGGCGGGACGACGGAGTACGAAGCTCTGGCCGCCCCGCTCGATCAGGAACATCGCATTGGAGGTACCCGCCTTGATCGGCGAGATGGCCAGAGCTTCACCGGTGGCGAGAGAGCGGGAATCCATCCATCGACCCAACGCACCAGCATTGACGAGTGGATCGCCGGCGGCAGCTTTCTCCATGGTCAACCGCCGTCGAGCGCGAGCAACGCTCCGGTCATATAGGCCGATGCATCGGAGGCGAGGAACAGCGCAGTACCGATGATCTCCTCAGGCTCGGCAATGCGCCCCAACGCACGAGTGGCGGCCAATGCCACCACACTCTCGGGCGTCGGCACCACCTTCGAAAAGCTGTCAGTCAGAAACGGACCGCACACGATGGTGTTGACGCGTATCCCTTTCGGTCCGAGCTCCAGCGCGGCGGCCTGCCCGAAGCTGTTGAGCGCGGCTTTGGCCGCCCCGTAGACCGCAGTGAAGGGGGTGTTGCGCACCGACGCGGTGGAGCTGATGTTGATGATCGAACCTCCTGCTGGCATATGTACAGCCACCAGACCAGTGAGTCGCACCGGACCCTTGAGATCGACTGCGATCGTACGATCGAAGAGTTCCTCGGTGATCCCGGTGATGGACGGCGGCACGGGCGCGATGCCCGCATTGTTCACGAGGACATCAATCCGACCGAACTCCGCTACTGCGGCGTTGACGAGTGACTCGCATTCATCCCAGTTGCCGACATGACATTGCACGGCGATGGACCGACGCCCCATTACACGGATCTCGTCGGCAACGACTTCGCAGGCATCGAGTTTGCGACTGGAGACAACGACATCGGCTCCGGCGGCAGCGAAGCCGAGCGCCATAGCCCGGCCGAGCCCGCGACTGGCGCCGGTGACGAGCACGACCCGCCCATCGAGTCGCAGATCAGGGGTCAGATTCATGGCAATTCAACCTCGAGCATGACGGCATCGGGATCGCCCGCGAATCTCGACACTGAGAATCGATGGTTTCCCCGTGCGGGCCGCCAAGCATGAGCGATGGGGTCGCGGGTGGCCAACCGTTCGATGGGAACATCGATCGTGATGGCGAGTTCGCCGCCGGCGGGAACCTCGACGCGGGCGAAGCCGACCAAGCGCTGCGGAGCATCAGCATCGGGCAGTTCTGCGTAGACCTGCACGACATCGGCGCCGTCGCAACTACCTGTGTTTGTGATGGTCGCGCTGATCGTCACCACGTCATCGACAAGCGACGCCGAAGCCGCTCCCAACGCGAAGGTCGTGTACGAGAGTCCGAATCCGAATGGAAAGGCCGGGACTGCACCTGTGCGTTCGAGATGCCACCATCCATGCCACCGGTCGTAGCGGAAGCTTTTCGCGTCGCGATCGAAGGCCGGCAGATCGCTTTCATCGGCCGGAATACTGAAGGGCAGGCGAGCCGAGGGATTGACCTCACCGAGCAGGACATCCGCGAGGCCCGGACCTGCCTGCGAACCTCCGTACCAAGCCTGCAGGACCGCCGGCACTGAGTGAATCCATTCGGAAGTGATCACGGCACTGCCGGATTGGATCACCACGATGGTTCGTTCATTGACCGCCGACACAGCAGCGATGAGTTCAACATCAGCGTCGGACAGTCGCAGTGATGAGCGGTCGCCACCGGCGGCGAATCCTTCTGGCCGGGCGTGAATGTGCTGAGGCTTGACCGTGAGCGGCTGCGCGGCGGTCCAGGCTTCGAATCGCTCGACCACCTCGGGATCGTCAGCGGCGGGGAAGAGTGCTCCGAGCGACGGGTCTGTTGCGCCGATGTACTCGCCCTCGTCGAGGTAGGTGTAACCAACTACGACAACAGCCACATCGGCGGCCGCGGCAAGAGTTGCGGCTCGAGCGGGATCAATGCCCTCGTCATGAACCACGTCGTCGAACGCAGCGTTGAGACCGTCGAGGACCGTATGGCAGTGGAGATCCCAAACATCACTGGAGCCGCCGTCGCCGAGATTGACTCGATCTGCGAGCGTTCCGATCACCGCCACACGACTCGTTGCTGCGATGGGCAGCACAGGAACGGCCGACACCGGTTCATTGCGCAGAAGAATGATCGATCGACCGGCGACCTCTCGGGCGAGGAGCCGATGCTCGGGAGCTCCGAGCACCTCATGCAATGGTGCTGCCGACGAGAGCACGGAGTCGAAACGCAGCAGGGTCGAGATGATGCGTTCGACCGAACGGTCAACGTCGGTCCAGTGCGCATCTCCGCGCTCGAGTGCCTCGGGTAGATGATGGGCCCGCACCATCCGGTAGGGCATCTCGATATCGAGTCCAGCAGTCACTGATGGGGCTGCATCGCGCATGCCGAAGATCCAGTCGCTGATGACGAAACCCTCGAACCCCCACTCATCGCGCAGCACCCCCGTGAGCAACGCATGGTTCTGTCCCGCCCACTCACCATTCACGCTGTTGTATGCAGACATCACCGAGGCCACACCCTCGTCGATGATGCGGCGGAAATGCGGCAGGTACACCTCGTGAAGGGCCACCTCGTCAACTTCGATGTCGACGCTGAACCGAGCGTTCTCCATGGAGTTGCAGGCGAAATGCTTCACGCATGCCATCACATGGCGCTGCAGACCACGGGTGAATGCGGCACCGAGCTCACCAACATGATGTGGGTCCTCGCCGTAGGTCTCCTGCGCCCTGCCCCACGCCGGATGACGCAGCAGGTTCACGCACACTGCACCAGTGAGATTGGCGCCGATTGCCCGCAGTTCCCGGCCGATCGCGTCGCCGATCCGCTCCTCGAGTTCGGGATCCCACGTTGCGCCTCTGGCCATCGACACGGGGAACGCCGTGGCGTTGCCGACGACAGCGCCACGTGGTCCGTCGCTGAAACGGACCCCATCCAACCCGATCCGTTCGATCTGCGCCGCCATGAACGGGGCCATGTGGTAGCCGTCGGCGCCGAGGTATCCGAGGCCACTCCATACCGGCGCGTCACCATCGAGGCACCACAACTTCTCCTCGGCGGTCATTCCATTCACGATGGATCGGGCGGCCGCTGCCGCTGCCGCGCCGCCGGCGATTGCCGCACGCGCCTCGGTGAAGTTCCGGATCTCCATACGAGCTCAGACCAGAGCCCGGAACTGCCAGCCGCCATCGACCAAGACGATGTGGCCAGCACTCGGTGCTGCGTAGTGCGTGCCAATCACCAGGGTCTCGCCATCGCCGTATTCGGCGCGCATGAACTCGCGGGTGGCTGCACCCATTGCGCCATCCCAGTCGGCGGCCATACCCCACCCCGGTTCGGCCCACTGCACCGGATGATGAGTGGCATCACCGGTGATGAGCGCCCGCTCGCCGTTCGATTCGATGAGCACCGACATGTGTCCGGGGGAATGCCCGTGGGTAGGGATGAACCGGACCGAACTGGACACAACATGATCAGGGTCGACGAGATCTGCGAGTCCGGCTTCCATGATCGGGGTGACCGTGTCGGCGATTGTGGAGGCGTATCCGTCGTCGGTGACGCTCATCCAATGATCGTGCTCGGTGCGACAGAACAGATACCGGGCGTTCGGGAACGTGGGTACCTGTCGATCGCCTTCGGGGCGGGTGTTCCAACCCACATGATCGAAATGCATATGCGTGCAGCACACGATGTCGATCGACTCCACCGGATGACCGGCGGCGGCCAGACGATCGGGGAAGGTCGGGTCGCCATGGAATCCCGGGATGCCCGGCACATCACGATCGCCGACGCAGGTGTCGACCAGTATCCGTAGGCCATCGCTCTCGATGATGAGCGCATGGATCGAGAGCGTTGCTCCGCCCTCGTCGTCGATGAAATGCGGTTTGAGCCACTCCTTATGCGGTTCGAGTGCCTCGACCGTGGCATTGGGCAGGAGCCCGGCCAATGGAAGCGGTTGCTCCATCTCGGCAACCTTCGTGATGGTCACCTCACCGATCGTCCACTTCATGATCTCTCCCTTTGCTTGTTCTGACGATATGGGTAGCACGATCCGGACCGATCCGCTGCCACCTGCGCTCCCCGCTTCGCTCATCGGCAAGACTGGCGGCGTCACGACCGCACCGGGGGGAATCATGAGCGGACAGGTCACCGTCGAGTTCGACGGATCCATCGCCACCATCACCAACGACAACCAGGAGAAGCGCAACGCGTTCTCCGACGCCATGGACGCACAACTCTTCGAGATCCTCGGTGAGTTGAAAGCCCGAAAGGGACTGCGCTGTGTGATCTGGAGAGGTGAGGGACATTCGTGGTCGAGCGGCCGCGACGTCTCTGCCATCGGAGGCCAGCAGGTCGAACTCACCCACCACGAGCTGATGAGTCGGGGGCACACCGGCATCCTCCAGATCCTCGATCTCGATGTTCCGATCATCGTTCCCATCCAGGGTTGGGCCATCGGCGGCTCGTTCCAGCGGGCTCTGCTCTGCGATATCCGGATCGCCTCCGACGATGCGCGCTTCATGCTCCCGGAGACCACGCACGGCGTGATCCCCGATACCGGTGGCGTGGGCCGGCTCTTCCAGATGTGTGGCCACGGCGTGGTGAGCGACATGGTCCTCACCGGCCGATCGCTCGATGCCCGCGAGGCCCTTGCTCTCGGCGTGATCTCGCGCATCGTGCCCCGTGAGGAACTCGACGCCACTGCACGAGAGATGGCCGAGAAAATCGCAGCAGCTCCCGAGGTCACCATCAAGATGGCCCGTCGAGTGATTTCGCATCTCGCAGATACTGCCGTGCGTTCTTCGATGGCCGACGAACTCATCTACCAGACGTTCATCAACAAGTCCGAGGATCTTGCCGAGTTCCGTGCGGCGCGGGCCGAGGAACGCACACCGAACTACCGGGGGAGCTGACATGTCCACCTCAGAACCGATCGGCCTGCCTGATGCTCCGGCACTCGGCGACATGGCCCTTCCCGCTGGAACCTACGACGGCAAGGTCGTATTCATCACCGGCGGAGGCACCGGCCTCGGCCGGGCCATTGCCACCGAGTTCGCCCGTCTCGGCGCGCGCATCGTTGTGGCCAGTCGCAAGCCCGAGCATCTCGAAGCCGCCGACACCGCAATGCGTGAACTCGGCGCTCCTGTGCTCACGGTGGCGTGCGATATCCGCGAGCCCGAGCAGATCGCGGCGGCGTTCGACGCGGCCGAAGCCTCCTTCGGACTCCCCGATGTTCTCGTGAACAACGCGGCGGCCAACTTCCCTGTGCCCGCCGAGGATATGAGCCCCAACGCGTGGCGCACGGTGGTCGACATCACCCTCAACGGCACGTACTTCTGCGCCCGCGAATTCGCCCGACGTCACCTCGATACAAACACACCCGGCTCCATCATCAACGTCGGTGCCTCCTACGCATGGACCGGTGGTCCCGGCTTTGCCCACAGCGCTGCAGCGAAAGCCGGCGTGAAGAACATGGTCGAAACCCTCGCCGTCGAGTGGGGTCCCTACGGCATCCAGGTCAACGGCCTGGTGCCCGGACTGTTCCCTCATGAGGACATGACCGCCGACATCCAGGGCAACCTCGCTCGCACCAACGACAAGGACATCTGTCAGCCCGCCCTGCGCGTCGGACGCCCCCGCGAACTGGGCTGGGCGGCAACGTTCCTCGCATCGCCTTACGCCCGGTTCATCAGTGGTCACACATTGGTCGTCGATGGCGCGAACTGGCAGCGCCGATCACTCACCAATCCCCCGGTTGTGACCGTGCGCGACCAGATGGGCAAGGGCGAATTCGAACTATGAAGTTCTCGCTCTCGCTCCCGTTACTCAAGGACACCGGCTCCGCCGATCCATATCGCGAAACGTTCGAACTGGCGACGATCGCCGAGGAGGCAGGTTTCGACACCGCCACCATCGGACATCACCACTTCATGTCCGGCAACATGAGCGACCCGCTCACGTTCCTCGCCGCCGTTGCTGCACGCACCTCAACCATCCGGGTCGGTACGGGTATTTTCCAACTCCCGATCCACAACCCGGTGCGCGTGGCCGAACAGGTCGCCACTATCGACCAACTCTCGGGTGGCCGGGTCTCGCTCGGCGTCGGCATGGGCTGGTGGCCGCTCGAATACGAGGTGCATGGCTCGAACTTCAAAGAGCGCGGCGCTCGTATGGAAGAGGCGCTCACAATCCTGCGGCTCGTTTGGGAGAACGAGAACACGTCGTTCGAAGGTCGCTTCTGGTCCTTCCCCGAGCTCACGGTGCAGCCGCGTCCCGTGCAGCAGCCGCACCCACCGCTGTGGGTGGCCGGCGTTGCCCCCGCAGCCGTTGAGCGTGCGGCGCGACTCGGCGACGAATGGATCTGGGGTCCGGTTCAGTCGCTGGCCGCCGGCCTGCGCTGTCTAGATGTTTACAACCCGGCATGTGCCACCGTCGGGCGATCGGCCGACTGGATCCTGCGCCGCTATGCGTGGCTCGGCGAGGACGATGAGCAGGTCCGTACCCAGGTGCTGCCCACCTACGTCGACGGCCTCATGGCCCACTGGCGCGAGTCGGCGGAGGAGGCCGAGGAACTGGAACTGTTCGCCCGACTCGATGCCGGCGAACCCATCAGCGCCGAGGACATCGCCGCCGATCGACTGTTATGGGGTTCACCCGAGCGGGTCATCGGTCAGATCCGGGACTACGAGCGCTCCACTGGTTGCACCCATGTGCACGCCGCATTCGGCGCCGGCCTGCCGGCCGATAGCGGTCAGGCCTCGCTCGGGGGCTTCGAGGACATTGCGGCCATGATCCGACTGTTCGGCCGAGAGGTCATTCCCGCATTCGCTTGAGTGACCATCGGGGAACTGCATCGCACCGTGTGCCAGCCCTCGCTACTCTTCGCGTTCGGATCAACATCGAAATAACCCATCAACGATCCACGGAGGACCAATGAAGCGCATCTTGGCCGCACTCATGGCCGCACTGTTCTTGTTCACGCTCGCCGCTGGCTGCGGTGGGGAGACCTCAGGCGGTGCAGAGGATTCAGCGAACACCACGGAGTCCGATGCGGCGAGCGACACGGATACAAGCGGATTCAAGGTGATGGTGACCAATGACGACGGATACGACGCCGAGGGGATTGACGCCCTCGTGGAGGCTCTGCGCAGCATCGAGGGCATAAAGGTCACTGTGGTGGCACCGGCCACCAATCAGAGTGGGAAGGGCGGTGCCGTCACCGAGGGCGCGCTCACGGCCTCCGATGTCAAGACCAGGAGCGGGTACAAGGCCAAGGCCGTCGAGGGCACGCCAGCTGACACCATTGTCTGGGCAATTGATCAGAAGGGCATCTCGTTCACACCAGACCTCGTGATCTCCGGCATCAACGCCGGAGCGAACATGGGGCCGGCAATCGATCTCTCCGGCACTGTGGGTGCGGCGCGGGCAGCAGTGCAGCGCGGGATCCCGGCGCTCGCAGTGAGCCAAGGACCCCTCACCGCTCCGTTCGACTTCCCCGCTGCTGTGCAGCAGACCATCGCTTGGCTCAACGACAACCGACCTGCGCTTCAGGAGGGCACGTACCCCTTGAAGCAATTCGTGGCGAATCTGAATATCCCCACCTGCGCCACCGGCGCAGTTCGTGGTCTCCGCTTGGTCGACCCCGCCACCGATGCGGAGGGATACAACCTTCCCCCCAACTGTGAATCCACAGAATTCGACCCGGGTAATGACATCGCGGCCTATCTCATGGGATTCGCTGCGCTCTCGCAGGTCCCAGCGAAACCCGCCGCCTGATCTGAGCTACGAACGACTCGGCAGAGGACGCTCGACGTCCTCTGCCTTGTTCGAGATCACACCACACACCAACACTCGGTTGAGGCAAAGCCTCACCTGACTCTCGAGTTCGGTCTGGTCCCACGCGTTCACGAAATCTGCGTGACCACCGAGCATCGAACCTGGTGCGAGGTTCAGCTCGTGACCCTCTCCGTGAATCGGGTATCGCACAGTGAGCTGCAACTGGGGCACCGGTACTGGATGACCAGCGGGGCACCGACCGTCCACCGACGCCGCCATATGCGAGTGGTGATCCGCGCTGTCGAGACTGCGGCCATCCCAACAGTCGGGGAAAACCACTTTGAGTCGAAGCGGCGCATCGGGAGGACACACCGGTGCGGCGACCTGGGGGTCGCCACCCGAACCACAGGCCCAACCAACGAACTTCGTCGACTGGGGTTCCATGGCCATCGCATCACCCGAGATCATCACAAGACCGTGTGGGTAAGGGCGCACCGAGGTTGGATCGATACGAGGACCGGGTCGGTAGTACACGTCGGCTCCCTGCGGAACCACTGGTACGCCATGGTCGAACAGCGTCGGCGACCAGTAGGCAGCGGTGTCCAATGCCTGCTGACAGGACGTGTCGGTACCAAGCATCGAATCGGGGGTGCTGAATGCGTCTGTGGTCCGGTTGCCAAAGAAATCGTGTCGATGCGATGCACCCGGATCTCCGGGGAACACGATCGGATCATCGGTGGCTGCGTGGCTGAAGGCACAACGCACGACGAACTGGGGCACAGTGCCCTGCACGATGCTCTGGAACCCGGTGACGGATGCCGCAGCGGAGACCGACCGTCCCGCAACAATCGCCGATCCGGCGACTACGACGCACACGATGACGAGGCCAAACTGCGCCAGGGCACCGAGATGCCGAGGCGACTGCGAAACGGCCGGCGTCGGTGCGCCCGCGGTCACGGCTTGGCGGGAAGAGGGATGGAATCGATGTTGATCTTCTCGGGGAAGTTCACCGCAGGCTGACCCGGGGCAGTCGATGCATCGGGCATGTTCGGCTGGGCCGGCGGAACTGGCTGAACCTTGTAGTCACCAGAATCCGGGCGGGCCGAGGCGATCAGAGCGACGAGATCGAGTTTGTCGGACCATGCGCCCGAGGGGTTCGAGCAGGCCATCGTGGTCTCGATCGATGCAGGAGCCGATGTGGTGAAACTGTTGCCAGTGAAGCAGTTACCGAGGGAATCATCGGTGCCGGTGAGGGTCCCGAAGGCGAGATCAGCGATGCCCGAGGCGCTCACCGTGTTGCCCTCGACCCGATTCCCGATGGCATCCCACAGCAGCGTGCCCGGCAGTGATGCCTTATCGGCGAGGGGGAGGTTGCGGGCCTCGCTGCAGGGCATCTTGAGTTCGTCGCCGGTGGGGATGTCGTCTTTGGGGCCATCCTCCGGGAACGGCACAAGTGCGATTCCGACCCGCTCGTGGTTCCACACCTGATTCCTCATGACCAGGTTGTTGTATCCGCCCGGGATGATGATGCCGTTGCCCATCGCCAGCTTGGCAACGTCGATTGCTGGAGTGTCGGCTTGGCTGTTGTCGTGCACCAGGTTGCCGACCACTGTGGTCTCGCGCTCCGGATAGCAGAGCTCATAGCTGCCACTGTTGGGCACAACACCAGCACGATTGAATCGAAACTCGTTACGAGCAATCACAAGGTTGCCACCGGAGTTGGTGCCCGAGTACCCGAGCCCGTTGTACTCCGCGATCGAGTCGACGATGGCGGCATTACAGGGGAAGCATTCGCCGATGTAGAAACCGGCATCGGGGCTGCCCGAGGCGAACGAGTGATCAAACTGACCGTCGACGGAGTCGAAGGCATAGATGCCGTAGTTACCGGTGCGGTAGCTCGTGAGATACGAGCCGTGATAGCCGCGCACACCCGTCCAGAAGAAGGCGTTGTTCGTGTAGTTGCGCGCAGTCATGTTCTGCACGGTGACATTGTCGGCGCCGAGCACCCGCACGCCGTTCTCGAGCTTGAACTCGCCGTCGAGGATGACGGTGTTTCGGTCGGTACCGCGAAGCGTGAGGCCAGCGGTGGTGATGTTGACCGACTCGTTGTAGACCCCGGGCGACACGAGGACGAGGTCGCCGGGTGCAGCGGCATCGACCGCGCCTTGGATGGTGGGTTGGTCAGAAGGCACCGCAATGGTGTGACCCGAGGCCTTGGTTCCGGGTTCGGCCGATGACCCCGAGGATGAGGAGCCTGAGGAACATGCGGCGAGCACCATCGCGAATGTGAGAACTACTGCGATGATTGCGCCGCGGGCGCGTGTTGTGTTCATGAGAATCCCCTGTCGTGTCTTCGACTCGATGGTCATGGCGCCACCACCGTGACCGAACCGTACATACCGGCTGTGGCGGTGCCGTGGATGGAACAGAAATACGGGAAAGTGCCGAGTTCGGTCGCTTCCCATGTGTACGAGCTTCCCGGCGGGAAGGACTCCTTGTCGGCGTGGAACGGTGTGGGTCCCGAAGGCACGATGTTGTGCTCGGCTCTTCCGTCGTTGGTCCAGACCACCGAGCTTCCCAGCGTCACTGTGATGTCCTGTGGCCGGAAATTGTTATCAACAGAACTGACCGCAATCGTTCCCGACTGAACGGGTTGTGCGATCGATGTACTCGTCGTGGACGCCGTGGACCCGGAGCCCGAACACGAAACGGCCATGAGACCGGTTGCTGCGATCAGAACAACACTCAGAACTCGACGCATGACTCCCCCATACCCGGACCTACCGAGCGAACAGAACCTAGTCAATGCGAGACGCCTGGCCGTGACGACCGCAACACAAGCCGACGCACCACGAACGGACGCAACTCCTCAGTGCTTGCCCGTGGCCAACGAATAGACCCGACGATGCGGGGCGCCGAACCGTTCGGCCACCGCCGCCACTGCATCGCGCGTGGAGGCTCCCGATGCCCGGGCCTCCTGCAACGCCCGGAGTAACTGGGCATCATCAGCGGGCTCGGCCGCGGCGGCACCGGCCAGCACCAACACGTACTCACCGCGGGGTTCGACCTCGCCACATCGCTCGATCGCCTCGGCCAACGATCCCCGCCAGAACTCCTCATGCAGCTTGGTGAGCTCGCGGGCGAAGACCACCTGTCGATCAGCGCCACAGGAGACAGAGAGATCGGCAAGCGTTCGTTCAAGGCGATGCGGGGCTTCGTAGAGCAGCACGGTTCGGGTCTCGGTGGCGAGCTCCCGGAGCCGTTCGCTGCGCCCGGCACCCTTCCTGGGCAGGAAGCCCTCGAACACGAACCGGCCAGCGGGCAGACCACTACCGACAAGGGCGGTGACCGCGGCAGATGGACCGGGCACTACCTCGATGCGCAGACCACGCGCACTCACCGCAGCCACGAGTCGCTCACCCGGATCGGAGATGCCGGGCATCCCCGCGTCGCTCACCACTGCTACCCGTTCACCAGCCTCGAGACGGCCGATGATCCGATCGATGACCTCAGCCTCGGTGTGATCGTTCATCACGATGAGAACCGGGACCCGAACACCGATATGGGCGAGCAGGCGCCCGGTCCGACGGGTGTCCTCACAGGCCAATGCATCAGCTGCGCCCAGCGCCTCGATGGCGCGCGGCGAAAGGTCGCCCAGATTGCCGATCGGTGTACCCACCAGGGTGAGCAGACCGGCAGTCATCGGATCTCGAGTCGGTCACCGACGACAACGGACCATCGATCGAAGGCGCCGGCGGCGGCTTCTACTACCGAGTGCGAACGGAACCGGGGCGCCCCGAGTCGATTCGGCACCATCGTGGTGATCGACAGGACTTCGAGGTCCTTCGAAAGATGGGCGACGTCGATGGGGAACCGCATGCCGAAAGTGTGCACTGATCGCGCCGGGGACAACAGAAGTGCTCCGGTGATGGAGTCGCGGCCAAGGAGTCCCCGAGAGCGCTCTCGATGAGTGCGGGCCACCTCAAGCGAAGCGAGCACAGTGTCGCCGGACACAAGCCATGCCGCTGGCGATTGATCGGTCACGGGCATGAGCCAATGGTACGGCTCGATCAGACGTTGAACCGGAACTCCACCAACTGGGCCCTCGACAGCTACTCCTTCCCACCGCCTTGAAGTGACGACCGATGATGTCGACAGATCAAGCGGTGGACCGATGCCATGACCGATCAAGTGGCGTGCGATCGCAGGAACTGAGTCTGATCCTTACGGCTAGAGACCCATGACCTGCTTCTTCTTCGTGTCGAACTCATCCTGGGTCAGAATGCCGGAGTCAAGCAGGTCCTTTAATTTCTTGACGGCCTCGATCTGCTCGTCGAGAGATGGCCCTTGACTCGGGGCCGCTGGGAGTGGACTCGGCGCTGAATGGGCGGCGGTCTGCGCGTTCAACCCCTGTGCGAGATTCATTCCAAAGATCAGACCTGCACCGTCTCCGAGCCCATTGTCCTGAACTCCCTGGGCGATCTTCTGTTGCGCTGCGGTGTTCGAAGCCTGTTGGGAGACTCCCTCGAAAGCGGAAACATTCATCTTGTTCGCTGAGTAGTTCCTCACCAGCTCTCGCGATTCCGGGGAGAGTTCGATATTTTCGATCCCTACCTGAACCACATCGAGCCCGAACCTCGTGATCCATGAACCAAGCGTCGAGCTGTCATCTGCGAGCAACTCTGCGATTGCACCGGTACGAGAGGGCAGCTCCGAAATCCGATGCGTCTCAGAAAGCGAGTTGATGGCGACGACAAATGCCTGGATGAACTCCGACGAGATCTGCTGACGAGCCTCGACGGTGTCGAACGCGTAGTAGCGCGTGTTCGGCGGCAGAAAAGTGCGCACGAACGCCGTGGCGTCAACGATGCGAAGCGAGAAGGTTCCGAAAGCGAACAGCTCGAGGTCAGCCCCATAGAACCGGTCGTGGAACACCAACGGTCCTCGAGTACCGAACTTGATACCCCGAATCTCACGCAGGTTGACGAAGGCGATTCGATGCTGCGCCGAGGGCTGCCCGCCGAACGAGAAGCGCTCAGCAGTCTGCTTCAGGACCGAGGCAGTGAACCCATCGCCATCGAACACACTCGGGATACCCGATTGGAACTCGTAACCACCGGGTTCGGTGATGACGTCCTCTATCCCGGCTTGGCTGAAGATGAACGCCGCCGTGTTCTCCGGTACGAAGATCTTCGATCCGTTCGAGATGACGTCTACTGAACCACTGGAGTTCGTTCCCCGCCCCCTGTTGCTCTGCTGGAACACGCCCGGCGCAATGGCGGTGAACTCACCGAAGTGACCGGCCGTGATGATGTCCTTCCACTGGTCGGCAAACGTGCCGCCCAAGGCCCCTGCAAAAGCTTGGCTAATACCCATCGCTGCCCCTTTTCACTCCGACGGTCATAGTTGCTGCGCGGAAAGGCAATAGGAACAGGTCACCGTCTGCCCTTGCATACCGCTCACAGCAGCGCCACACGAGACGCACTTCGTAGCTATCTGAACCACGGCTTCAGGCTTCGCTCCGCGTTTCGAATTGAACGCCCCAAGAGTGCCCTTCAGCACACTAGCGACGCGATCGCCGCCAGGAACGGACGAGAGAGCGTCTGCGACAAGATCAAAACCTGGCGAACCAGAGGATCCGTTCTCAGCCGCCGGTTGACCTGTCACCGCCTCATTGATCTTGCCGATCCACGTTTGGATCGTTTTCTTGCCCCCATTGGGAAAACTGAACTTCTCCTGCCCGTGGAGGAAGTAGACGTCAAGCACGTCTCTGCCGCGAGACTTGGTCAGCAACGCCTGAGCCTGACCGTTATGCACCTTTATCTGGTTGACCGGAAAGGTTTCGGTCTCCGTGGTTGTCTTGAAGATTCGAACGTTTTCGCTCACCATGATCAGGTTGAGGTTTGTGAGAATCAACTCGATTGATGATCCACCTTCGCGAAACACACGTTCGTCCCTGATGAGGACAGCTTCATTCGGAAGTAGGTCATAGTTCGCCATGTAGCGCCTCGCCGAGCGGACTAGATCTGGGGCCGCCTACCCACGCCGACGTTCACCTTATGGCTCTCCGACGGTAACGTGCAATGCCTCGGGCCGAGCGCAGATCGCGTCCCGAACGACTCCCTCGGAGTTGGTCGTCGTTCACGGACGCTCGGCTGCAGTCAGCGATGCGAATTTCCTTTCGGCGCAGGCTCACCGACGAAATCAGAACCGCTCCTACACGTTGAACCGGAACTCCATGACATCGCCGTCGGCGGCCACGTACTCCTTGCCCTCGACCCGAAGGATGCCAGCATCACGCGCCTTGGACCAGGAACCCACCTCGAGAAGGTCGTCCCAATGAATGACCTCGGCCCGGATGAACCCGCGCTGGAAATCCGAGTGGATGACTCCGGCACATTCAGGAGCTTTGGCGCCGGCGCGGAAGGTCCAGGCCCGACTCTCCTTCTCACCGGTGGTGAAGTACGTGCGAAGCCCGAGCATGCGATACGCGGTGTTGAGGAACCGGGGAAGTGCCCCCTCGCCCAGACCAAGGCCCTCGAGCATCTCCGCTCGTTCGTCGGCGTCGAGCTGGCCAGCCTCCGCTTCGAGTTGCACACACATGCCGATGACCTCGCCACAACCGCCGAGTTCGGCGGCGACCGGAGCAGCCAGTTCATCGATACGGTCGAGATCGTTCTCGCTCACGTTGACGATGGCCAACACCGGCTTGTTCGTGAGAAGGAAGTAGCTCTTGATGAGGGTGCGGGTCTCCTCATCGAGATTGCTTCGATAGATGGGCGATCCTTCGGCGAGCACCGCGTAGGCCCGATCGAGCGCAGCCACCTCATCGGCCACGGTCTTGTCGAACTTGGCCGCCTTGCGACGCTTCTCGATCTGGCTCTCAACAGTTTCGAGATCGGCCAGTGCGAGTTCAATCTCGACGATACGCAGATGTTCGAGCGGATCGGAGGGGCCGGGGACATCGTCGTCCTCGAAGGCCCGCAGGACGAACACGATGGCGTCACTCTCACGGATGTTGGCGAGGAACTTGTTGCCGAGTCCTTCGCCGGTGCTGGCGCCTTCGACAAGCCCTCCGATATCAACGAACTGCACGCTCGCCGGGATGACGTTCTTGGAGCTACTCATGGCGGCGAGCTTCTCGAGGCGATGATCAGGGACTTTCGCCATGCCCACGTTGGGGTCCTTGGTGGCGAAGGCATAGGGCGCAGCGAGCGCGCTTCCCCCCGAGAGAGCGTTGTACAACGATGACTTGCCCGCGTTGGGGAGTCCTACGAATCCGAATTTCTCCATCGGCGTGAAGGGTAGTCGGCGCCGATCGGTAGCCCCATCGGGCAGTCGTGGCCGAGGTCGGTTGGGAGCACGGTGGCCGTGGCGGGTATCGTCACAGCCCTATGTCAAAGAAGACCGATAAGCGCAAGACAAACGCCCGCCGTAAGCCCGCCAATCACGGCACCAAGCCCAACGCCGGTCGCGGCTGATCCAGCACCGCCGCACCGTGCCCAGCGAGCCGTCCAAAGAACTCATCACCGTCCCGAACCCCGAACCGGGGCGGGACTACGAAGTGTTGGTCGAGACCGACGAGATGACCTGTATGTGCCCGGTCACCGGTCAGCCTGATTTCGGAACGGTTCGCATCACGTATGTGCCCGACGAACTTCTCGTCGAACTGAAGAGTCTCAAGATGTACCTGTGGAGCTTTCGCAACGAGGGAGCGTTCCACGAGGCCGTCACGAACCAGATCCTCGATGATCTTCTGCGGGCCACGATGCCGCGGCGTATGACTGTCGAGACCATCTGGAAGGTGCGCGGTGGCATCGCCACGACTGTCACCGCTTCGCATCCCTGATCCGAACCTGAAACTGCCTATTCCGCCCCGGGCATCGTGGGCGGTATCTCGGTTCGTTCGACGATCTCCGGTGGCGGGGCCTCCGAAGCTGGCGGTGCGATGCGCCCGGCCGAGAGATCCACAAGTTTGCTGATGCGGTTGAGGATCGCCCATGAGACCCGGTCGGCGCCGACCACTGTCATGTGCACATCGTCCTTCTGTCGAAGCACGCGCCGGGCACCATCAGCATTCGGGGCTTCGAGCGTGTATTGGAAATTGGCATCGGAGAAGAACGGCCAGGTGTCGAAGAACTGGATCCATGGCCGGGTGCTCGCCTCGGTCGAGATGATGTAGTTGATCTCATCCATCCCCTTCACCTTCGAGCCCGGGCCCATCGGCGGAGGTCCGCACCAGATCGTGAGGCGATCGTTCGTGGGTGACTTCAGCAGGTCCATGGTCGCAGCGACGCGACGGCGATACTCAGCAAGCCATTCAGGACTGCCACGCTGCAGCGCACGACCCTGGAGATCGGTCATGTTCTGGCCGTCGTTGGCCCCGAACATCATCACAAGGATCGATGGTTGATCCTTGGGAAGCACACCTTTCACGAGGTGCTCGGGCCAATTGAAGTAATCGGGGCGGGCGATGCCGGTCGACACGTGGTAGTCGAGCGTGGAGGTGAATACCCCCGTGGTGGCGATCACTCGCTGCAGGGAAGCGCCGAGGGTCTGGGTGATGGAATCGCCTCCGACCCAGAGATGCACTGGAGAGGCCGCGGTCGGCGCGGTGATCACGGGTGGTCGTCGGGCGGCCTCGAGCGCATCGGCCTGTTGCTGCGCGACCTCAGCCTCCTGCTGACGGCGAACAAGTTCGGCGGCGTCGATCCCCGACCCCTGATTCTTCCCGAGAGCGGCATCAATCCTGCTGCGAGCGAAGGTGAACTGGAAGGTGTCGCTCACCGTGGCGATCACCGTGGCCACGCCGTTGCGCCAGCCATCACCCTTCGCATTGCTCTTTCGCAGCGTGGCACCGGCGTTGAGCACCATGGCCAGAGAAAGCCCGAGGACCATGATCACCAGCACGAGGCCGGCGGGCATCGTGCCGGGATGACGAGACTTGAACGGCCGCAGCAACACCCTTCGGACGAATCCCTCATCCTCCTCGGCAGGGGGGCGCAACGGCGAGCCCGGCCGGCCTGAGGAGGTCATGGCCGGAAGCGTAGAGGTCAGAACCGGACCAATGCGCTCGGTGTGGCCTCAGAACTGGAAGTAGATGAACGGAGCAACGCCCTCGGGACCGAGCGCATCGATCAGCAGGAGCCCTACGCCCAATCCGGCGGTCTGCAGGATCGGAGCGAGGCGGCCGAACCAGAGCTCGACCCGACGCGGGAACGAATTCGGCACGAACTGCGATGCCACACTCGC
>CAFBNC010000009.1_pt1 | contig 30289 bp, 29 predicted proteins | sample 7269161 | NCBI WGS metagenome assembly CAFBNC01 (sample SAMEA6814082, study PRJEB35770) | freshwater metagenome | biome: Freshwater; feature: Freshwater reservoir; material: water | place: Czech Republic | collected 2017-05-23 | depth 30m m
TGTGCCCTCCGAATGGTTGGGTCAACCGATCGAGGTGCACGATCTCCCGACGAGCCACGGCAAGCTCTCGTTCGCAGTCCGCTGGCACGGCGAACGACCGGCACTGTTGTGGGATCTTCGCCCGCATGAAGACGTGTCAATCAGCGCTGCCGAGAGTTCTGCAGTTCCGATCGGACTGCGCTGCACTGGTCTCGATCCGACCTGGTCGACCACTGAGTTGCGGGGAGAGGCCTTGTTGGCCCCACCAGACCCGGACCTCGCAGCGTCAGCGGCCGTCCCCCCTATGGACGTCGAGCCCCCAGCAGATTCCGAAGTGCTGATTGACCCGGCAGCCGGGCCAACGAGCGGTTCCCGGCCGCCGACGGCGCCCAGCGCCGGCGAATCGTTCAGCTGAGGCCAACGGTTCCCCATGACGCAGGCGGGGAAATTGCCGACACGCGATTTTCCTATTGCCTATAGTCGCCGCCGGTGCGCTTCGTGGGGGTCATGGAGCTGCAACACCGACGGCGTTGGCCGGGGAGGCAATTCGTATGGCAGGTCCGTGGACTTCTCAGAGGACATCACGTGAGAGATCACCCCGCTGGGTGAAATTCGGAGCTGCGGCGATCGCGCTGAGTCTCGCGTTGTCGGCCTGCGGTGGCTCGTCATCGTCATCATCGGACGACGGGGGAGCGAAGGTCAGCGATGTCACCATCAAGGCCTCGGGAGAGCCGAAGACGGGTGGCACGGTCAAGTTCGGCATCGAGGCTGAGTCCGACGGCTTCAACCCGACCACGAACCGTTGGGCGGTGTCGGGCTACATGATCGGCAATGCCGTGTTCGATCCACTGGCGGCCTATGACGCCTCGGGCAAATGGCAGCCATACCTGGCGAAGTCCTTCACTCCCAGTGCGGATTACAAGACCTGGACCATCACCATGCGTGCCGGTGTGAACTTCTCCGATGGCACGCCCGTCGACGGTGCTGCAGTGGCGAAATCGCTCGGAGCAGTCATTGCCGATCCGCTCATCGGGATCACGCTGCGCAACATTGCGTCGGTCACCGCGGATCCGACCGACCCGCTCGTTGCGGTCGTCACCACAGTCGATCCATGGGCGTCGTTCCCTGCCCAGATGACTGCCCAGCCCGGGTACATCGTGGCCCCGGCCCAGATCGATGCCGAGAAGCCGGCCTCGTCGAACCAGCCGATCGGCTCGGGTCCGTTCATCCAGAAGGAATGGATTCCCGATAACCACTGGATGGGCACCAGGAATCCGAATTACTGGCGTTCCGATGAAAAAGGCAACAAGCTGCCGTATCTTGACGCGGTCGAATTCCGTCCGATCATCGATAGCAGCGCCCGCGCAAGCGCATTGCTCAGTGGTGACATCACCATGATGCAGACCAGTAGTTGGATCGACATCAACAGGCTGCAGTCCGAGGCTTCCGCGGGCACGATCCAACTCGTCGCCGATCGTGGGGAGACCGAGGAGACCTTCGTACTCTTCAACACGACGAAGGCTCCGGCTGACGACGTCCGCGTGCGTGTCGGCCTGGCATGGTGCACCGACCGCGATCAGTACCTGACTGCCAACGAGGAGCCGCTTGACAGGGCTGCCGACAGTCAGTTCGCCCCAGACTCCCCCTACTACGTCAAGACCGACTTCCCGAACAATGATGTGGCCAAGGGCAAGACCCTGATCGACGAGTACAAGGCCGATCATCCCGGCGATGTCACGATCGTTCTCGGCGCGGCACCGACTCCGGCGGCCATCGCCAATATGTCGTTGTTGGCACAGCAGTGGGGTCGTTGTGGTGTCACGGTGCAGCAGAAGACCACCGAGCAGAGCAAGTTCATCATCGACACCGCCACCGGCCAGTACACCGCGAACATCTGGCGGCAGTTCGCTGCTTCTGATCCCGACGGTGACTATCACTGGTGGGCTGGGCGGAACGCCACCGGGGTGCTGACGGTGAACTTCGCCCGCCTCAATGATCCGCAGATCAACGAAGCGCTCGACAAGGCCCGGGCCACACCGGATGAAGCGGTGCGCAAGGAGGCCTACGCGACGGTGCAGAAGCGGCAGACCGAACTGGTGCCCTACATCTGGTTCTCCCACACCCAGTGGGTGGTCGGTGCGGCCAAGAATATCCGCAACGTCACCAATGTGAGCCTTCCCGATGGCCAGCCGTCGGCGCCGATGCTCGCCGGCTTCGACGGAGCGCTTCGTCTCACCCAGACCTGGATCGAGTAGCAACTCCGCTCGACCATGGCGTGAACCGGAGGGCCCGATGCCAGCGCATCGGGCCCTCCGGCGCGTCGGGCGACGGCCCTGGCGAGTCAGGATCCGGGGCCGGGAACGATCCATCACGCGTGTGGCGTCCGTCACGCCTAAAGTGTGTTCACCACGATCCGCTCCGGTGCGGAGAGGCGACACCATCGGCGCGAGCCGAAGGAGGCAATTCACATGACATCTCACGCGGGCTCAAACCGCTGGGTGAAACTCGGCGCCGCCGCCATCGCACTCAGCCTTGCGCTGGCTGCATGCGGCGGATCTTCGTCCTCGAGCAATGAAGCCGTTGATGACATCACTGACGTCACCATCAAGGCATCTGGTGATCCGAAGTCGGGTGGCACCGTCACCTTTGGTCTCGAGGCAGAGACTGACGGCTTCAACCCCACGACCAACCGTTGGGCTGTTTCGGGGTACATGGTCGGCAACGCCGTGTTCGATCCGTTGGCGGCCTATGACCCGGCGGGCAAGTGGCAGCCATATCTGGCCAAGTCATTCACTCCGAGCGCCGATTACAAGACCTGGACCATCGCCATGCGTCCCGGTGTGACCTTCTCCGACGGCACGCCTGTCAATGGTGCTGCGGTGGCGAAGTCTCTCTCCGCCGCTGCCGCCGACCCCCTGGTCGGTATCGCGCTTCGCAACATGGCCTCGGCCACTGTCGATCCCGCTGACCCGCTCAACACGATCGTCACAACCGTCGATCCGTGGGCCTCGCTTCCTGCGCTGCTCAGCAATCAGGTCGGCTACATCGTCGCCCCGGCGCAGCTCGATGCCAGCAAGCCGGCCTCGTCGAACCAGCCCATCGGTTCGGGTCCATTCATCCAGAAGGAATGGATCCCAGACAACCGCTGGGTGGGCACGAAGAACCCCAACTACTGGCGTTCCGACGATAAGGGCAACAAGCTGCCGTATCTCGATTCGGTGGAGTTCCGCCCCATCGTTGATCCGCAGACCCGTGTGAGCGCGTTGATCAGTGGTGACATCAACATGATGCACACCTCCGACTGGCCCACGATCAACAAACTGCAGGCCGAGGCCGGCGATGGCAATCTCCAGATCGTCGCTGATCGTCGGGAGAGCGAGGAGAGCTTCGTGATGTTCAACACATCCAAGGCTCCCGTCAGCGATCCCCGCGTCCGATTGGGTCTGGCCTGGTGCACCGACCGTAATCAGGTCCTGACCATCAACGAGACCCCGGCAAACAAGGCGGCGGACAGTCAGTTCGCACCGGACTCCCCGTACTACGTGAAGACCGACTTCCCGAGCAACGACGTGGCCAAGGGCACCGAGTTGATCAACGCGTACAAGGCGGAGAATCCCGGCGATGTCACGGTCGTCCTCGGCACCACGCCGGTCCCGGCCAACACCGCCACCACGGCGCTGCTGGCCCAGCAGTGGGCTCGTTGCGGTGTCACCGTCCAGCAGAAGACCTCCGAGCAGAGCAAGTTCGTGCTCGAGGCAGCCACCGGCCAGTTCGAGGCAAATCTGTGGCGTCAGTTCGGCGCTGCCGATCCCGACGGCGACTACCAGTGGTGGACCGGCAAGAACGCCACTGGCGCCCTCGCCCTGAACTTCGCCCGCCTCAACGATCCGCAGATCAACGAGGCACTGGACAAGGCCCGGGCCACCCCCGATGAGGCGGTGCGCAAGGATGCCTACGCCACGCTGCAGAAGCGACAGACCGAACTGGTCCCGTACATCTGGCTCTCACGGACCCAGTGGGCGATCGGTGCAGCCAAGAACATCCGCAGCGTCACCAATGTGTCGTTGCCCGATGGTCAGTCCGCTGCCCCGATGGTGGCCGGATTCGGTGGAGCGATCCGTCTCACCCAGACCTGGATCGAGTAGCAGTCGCTCTCGAACCATCTGGTTCGCAACATGCAGTCTGAACGGGGGTCCGGCGCTTCGGTGTCGGACCCCCGTCGCGTCTCCGCTCGCCCGGGTACCGGCGAGGGTTGCTCGGCGGGTTAGCGTGGTGAAACACGTCCGAGTTGGGGCGGAACGACAACACCATCGGTCGCGGCCGAGGAGGGATCAAACATGGCATCTCAAGCGGGAACACGCCGCTGGGCGAAATTCGGGGCGGCAGCCGTTGCACTCAGCCTTGCGCTGGCAGCATGCGGTAGTTCGACGCCGTCGAACGAAGCGAACAAGACCACCACCGACGTCACCATCAAGGCATCCGGTGAACCGAAGGTCGGTGGCACGGTGAAATTCGGTCTCGAGGCCGAGAGTGACGGTTTCAATCCGACCACGAACCGCTGGGCGGTCTCGGGTTACATGATTGGTAACGCCGTGTTCGATCCGTTGTCGGCCTACGACTCCGCCGGCAAGTGGCAGCCATATCTGGCCAAGTCGTTCACCCCGAGCGCAGATTTCAAGACTTGGACCATTGCGATGCGACCGGGCGTCACGTTCTCCGACGGTACCCCCGTCGATGGTGCGGCTGTGGCCAAGTCACTCGAAGCGGCCCGCAAGGATGCGCTCGTCGGCATCGCGCTGCGCAACATGGCCTCGGCCACCGTTGATCCAGCCAATCCGCTCAATGCAATCGTCACCACGGTCGATGCATGGGCCTCGCTTCCTGCGCTGCTCAGCACCCAGGTCGGTTACATCGTTGCCCCGGCCCAGCTCGATGCTGAAAAGCCGGCTTCGTCGAACCAGCCGATCGGTTCGGGTCCGTTCATCCAGAAGGAATGGATCCCTGACAGCTACTGGGTCGGCACGAAGAACGCCAACTACTGGCGTTCCGATGAGAAGGGCAACAAGCTGCCGTATCTCGATTCGGTGGAGTTCCGTCCGATCGTCGATCCGCAGACTCGCACCAGTGCTCTCATCGGTGGCGACATCAACATGATGCAGACCACCGACTGGGCTTCCATCGCGAAGCTCCAGTCCGAGGCCGAAGCCGGCAACCTTCAGTTCGTCGCCGATCGTGGCGAGACGGAGGAGAACTTCATCATGTTGAACACCTCCAAGGCCCCGCTCAACGATGTTCGTGTGCGTGTCGGTCTGGCCTACTGCACCGATCGTGATCAGGTCCTCGTGGTCAGCGAGTCGCCGGCCGATCGTGCTGCTGACAGCCAGTTCGCCGCCGATTCCCCGTATTACGTCAAGACCGACTTCCCGAACAATGATGTGGCCAAGGGCACTGAACTCATCAATGCCTACAAGGCCGAGAATCCGGGTCCGTTGACCTTCAGCCTCGGCACCACCCCGGTTCCCGGCAACACCGCCGTCACCGCGCTCATCGCCCAGCAGTGGTCACGTTGCGGTGTTGAGGTCCAGCAGAAGACCACCGAGCAGAGCAAGTTCGTGCTTGATGCGGCCACCGGTCAGTTCGACGCCAACTACTGGCGTCAGTTTGCCGCTCCGGATCCCGATGGTGATTACCAGTGGTGGATCGGTGCCAACGCTGTTGGTCCGCTCACCCTCAACTTCGCCCGTCTCAACGATCCGCAGGTGGATGCCGCGCTCAACAAGGCCCGCGCCACCCAGGATGAAACGGTACGCAAGCAGGCCTATGCGGATCTGCAGAAGCGTCAGACGGAACTGGTTCCCTACATCTGGTTGGCACACACCCAGTGGGCCATCGGTGCAGCGAAGAACGTTCGGAATGTCACCAATGTGAGTCTTCCTGACGGGCAGCCCTCAGCGGCGATGCTCGCCGGTTTCGACGGAGCGGTTCGCCTCACCCAGACCTGGATCGAGTAGCAACTCCGCTCGACCATGCAGTGAATCGGGGCCCGGCGCAACAGCGCCGGGCCCTTTTCGCGCCACCGGAGCGGTTCGTCAGTGGAGCGGTTCTTCCGATGCCGGAGTGGAGTGTCGTCCACGCGAGCGTCGACCGAGGATCGTGCCGGCGCCTCCGATCGAGAGGATCGATCCGGTGCTGCCGATGCTCAGGATGGAACCACTCGATCCGATGGAGAGGATTGATCCGGCAGATCCGATGGAGAGGATGGATCCGGCCGATCCGATGGAAAAGATCGAACCGAACGAGAACAGCGAACTGAACGACAGGGCCGAGAACTCGCTGCGCGTGGAACGCCAAGATGTTGAACGCTTGCTGCCGAGATTCATCCTTCGGGCAGCGGCATTGTGCTGGTTGGTCACATCCTGAGACTACCGACAGGGGTACGGTCACCGGGTGGCCACCCGAGCGCGACCGATGCGAGCAGCGTTGCGGGGAAAGGCGCCGACACTCACGGTCGAGCGGGAGTTGTGGGCCGCCGGTGATGGGATTGTTGTTGGGGTCGATGAGGTCGGTCGTGGCGCATGGGCCGGACCATTGGTGATCGGTGCTGCAGTCGCTCCGAAGGATCGTCGCCCCTACGGGATCCGTGATTCCAAGATGCTCACCGAGGCCGAACGGGAAGGATCCTTCGATCGCATCGCCGAGTGGTGTGATGCATGGGCCATTGGCGTGGTCACCCATGATGAATGCGATGCGCTCGGCATGTCGGCTGCGTTGCGGTTGGCTGCACAGCGGGCGCTCGCCGCGCTCGACGTCGTTCCCGATCGGGTGCTGCTCGATGGCTCGGTCGACTTCGTGGGCGGCGGCATCACGCGCACGATCGTGAAAGGGGATGCCGTCTGTGTCTCGATCGCAGCAGCGTCGATCCTCGCCAAGGTGAGTCGGGATCGCATGATGCGGGCCGAAGCTGAGAACTTCCCGGGGTTCGAGTTCCATGCCAACAAGGGGTATCCGTGCCCGAAGCACCGTATGGCGCTCGAAGCAAACGGTCCCACCTCGATCCACCGCCGTTCCTGGTCGTTCATGGATGGTCTTCCTTGGTCGGGGCTCATCCGCACGCCAGCGTTCGACGAGGCCCCGACGCTGTTCTGATCCGGTTCCACGCATTGGGCGCCACTACCCTCGAACCATGACCAGATCGGGCCGTGCCATCCTCATCGCCTTCGTGGCCTGGACCGCCTTCGTGTGGATCAGTCGCATCTCGAACACACTGCGTTCCACCACGGAGTCCACGGGCGGCAAGGTGTTCTCCACCGTGCTGTCGATCCTGATGCTCGCTCTGGCAGCGGCGGTGGTGGTTGCGCTGGTTCGTAGTTGGTCGACGCCGATGTCGTCAACGTCTCTGGTGTCGCTGCGAGCGGCTGCGATCGTCACTGTGGTGGTGTGGCTCGTTCGGGTCCCGCAGATCGTGTTCCTCGACGACGACCCCACCCATGGTGCCCCCTTCAAGATCGTGCATGCGGTGCTCGGGCTCATCTCGATAGCACTGGCTGCCGGACTCTGGAAGGTGGCCGACGGGAATGCAGGGAGAGCGGCCCGCAGTGTTGCGGTCGATCCGGCTCGGGCGGGTCGGTAGGCGCCGACTACGCTCGGAGTCCTATGGGTCAGCCAGTCACCGTCATCGAAAAAGCATCGCCGTATCCCGATGTGGTCCGTTTCGAGACCAATCGTGCGCTCACGGGCATGGGGCATGAGTCGTACCGCTCCCTCGACGACGTGAAGGCGAACCGCCCACCCGACCTCATCGCACGGGCACTGTTCGAACATGGTGGTGTTGCTGCAGTGCATGTCAACGCCAATGTCATCACCGTGCATCTCTCGCGCTCCGATGGTGCCGCCGGCCTCAAGCAGGTCATCGAGGACATCTACATCTATTACCGCGAAGGGGTCGAGGTGCCGTCATTGGAGGCACCCGCGCCCGCCGCCGAGTAATTCCGCACCGCTCCCACAGTTCCGCGCAGTTCCGTGCAGCCCATAGCAAGATCGAGAGGATCTTCCATGTCCCGTTTCAAGGTTGGCATCCAACTGCAGCCCCAGCACACCACGATGGAGGATCTGCGCACCGCATGGCGGACCGCCGATGCCATGGGTGCTGATTCCATCTGGACCTGGGATCACTTCTTCCCGCTCTACGGCAACCCCGACGGGGCTCATTTCGAGGGCTGGATCACGTTGGCGGCCATGGCCGCCGACACCTCGCATGCGCAGGTCGGCATGCTCGTCACCGGCAACACCTACCGCAATCCCGAGTTGCTCGCCGATATGGCCCGCACCCTCGATCATGTGAGCAACGGTCGGGCCTGTCTCGGTCTCGGTGCCGGTTGGTTCGAACGTGACTACGACGAGTACGGCTATGAGTTCGGCACCCCCGGTTCCCGGCTGCGGGCACTGGAGGAGGCACTCGTGCGCATCCGCACCCGCGTCGCAGCACTCAACCCGGCTCCCATTGGTGCACTGCCGATCATGATCGGTGGCGGAGGGGAGAAGGTCACCCTGCGCATCACGGCCCAGTACGCCGACCAGTGGAACACCTTCGGGCCCCCCGAGAACTTCGCCCACAAGAACGCCATCCTCGATCAGTGGTGCGCCGAGATCGGCCGCGATCCTCGTGAGATCGAGCGGACGGTGGGTATCGGTGCCGATGAGATCGATGCCGTCGAGGCCTATCTCGAGGCCGGCGCCGACCATCTCATCCTCATGACCGGAGCCCGGGGCGCCTTCGATCTGAGCGCTCTCGAACGGTTCCTCGCCATCAGGGACTAAACCCGGTTGCCAGTATCGAACAGGTGTTCGATACTGGGGGGGTGACCGCTTCCCCGAGTCCCTCCTTCCTCAACGCCGGGCCCGACCCCGGAACCAATCCCGGAACCGATCCGGGCTCGGTCATCCGTCGACTCTCGGAACTGATCCGACCGGTCACGTTCGCCCGCGAGCAGACCCTCCCCGTGCTCGAGCCATTGGCTCCGCTGCTTGCCGATGGTGCGCTCACCCGCGGCAGTCTCCTGCGGGTCTGCGGGATCGGAGCGACCTCGCTCGCGCTCTCACTCATGGCGGCCGGCTCGCGTGATGGATCCTGGTCTGCGGTCATCGGCCTTCCGGAGTTGGGGCTGGTGGCCGCGGCTGAACACGGACTCGTCCTCGACCGGTTGGCGCTTATCGATGCCCCGCCCACACGCCGCAGTGCGGAGCTCATCGCTGCTGTTCTCGACGGGGTTGACCTCGTTCTGCTCGATGCCCGGATGATGCTGAGCGGCGCGGAGTCCCGTCGAATCGCTGCTCGTCTTCGCGAACGCGGCTCGGTGCTGATCATGGTCGAACCGGTCTGTTCGATGGCTCCGGTCATAGCGCTGTCACAAACATCAAGAACGAGAACATCAACAGCGAGGACGTCGATGTCGCAGGCGGCGGGGGGATGGTCCCCTGATGTCGTGCTCACCGTGGCCGGGTCACAGTGGCAGGGATTGGGGGAGGGACACGGCACGTTGCGTCGTCGTCGGGTCCGGATCGATGCTGTTGGTCGTGGTCGCGCCGCCCGGCCCCGACAGCTCGAAGTGTTGTTGCCCGCTGATCAGGGGTCGGTCGATGTCATCGACTGAGGGGCGGTCCGCTGATCGTGTCGTACGTTCGCTCGTGGTGCGCTGTGCCGACTGGCCGTTGGTGGCCGCAGGTGCCACGCCTGATCAGCCCGCGGTGGTGATCGAGGGTGGTCGGGTGGTCGTGGTGTCCCCGGCGGCGCGGGCCGAGGGGATCGAACCCGGGCATCGTCGTCGGGAGGCCCAACGGCGCTGTCCGTCAGTGGTGGTGTATCCGCCGGATCACGATCGTGATGCGCGTCTCTTCCACGCCATCGGTGCTGCGCTCGAACACATCACACCCCGCATCGAACTGTCGGTGCCGGGAGTCGCTGCTTTTCCCACCCGTGGCCCCTCCCGCTACTTCGGAGGCGACCATGCCCTGGCGAAGCAGGTCATGACTGCGGTCGCCGGGATCATGGTCGGTCTGGGTTGGCCCGACTCAGTGGGTGTCGGTGTCGCCGATGGTCGCTTCGTGGCTGAGCAGGTGGCCCGGGTCGGCGGGGTCACGGTGCTCGAACCGGGTACCTCGGCGTCGTTCCTCGCCCCGCTGCCGGCCGGGATGCTCGGTCGTCCCGAACTCTGCGATGTCCTACGTCGGCTCGGCATCAGCACGCTCGGTGCATTCGCCGCCCTTCCCGCCGCTGATGTGGTGGCCCGGTTCGGGGCCGATGGTCTGGTCGCCCATCGCGTCGCCGGAGGCCTCGATGAACGACCGCCACACACCGCGCCACCACCGCCACATCTCACGGTGAGTATCGAACTCGATCCACCGGTCGAACGTGTGGATCAGGCTGCGTTCGTGGCCAAGGGATTGGCCGAACGTCTTCACGACGGGCTCGACGCCGAGGGCCTGGCTTGCACCCGGGTGTGCATCACAGCCGAGACCGATACTGGGGCGTGCAACGAACGCATCTGGCGCCATGAGGGTGCTCTCGGCGTGGGGGCGATCATCGAGCGGGTGCGTTGGCAACTCGATGGTTGGCTCAATGGCCCGGCGGTGCTGCGTCCTACCAGTGGGGTGAGCCGACTCACGCTCATCCCTGATGAGGTGGGTCCGGCCCGCGGTCGTCAGCTCGGTTTCTGGGGTGGCGAGACCGCAGCCGACGAACGAGCCATGCGGGCCATGGCCCGGGTGCAGGGCATTGTCGGTGTCGCGGCGGTCACGGTGCCCGAGGTTCGTGGTGGTCGAAGTCCCATCGAACAGATCGTGCGGGTGCCGGCAGCAACTGTGGAACTCGCGATGTCACGTGGCGGTCAGCCAGAGAACGACCAGTCGCGCTTCGTTGCACCCTGGCCCGGTCGGGTGCCCACGCCCACCCCGGCACTGGTCCTACCCGAACCCCTGCCGGCGCTGGTGTGCGATCAGCGCGGCTCGGTGGTTGCAGTCTCGGGTCGCGGCGCACTCAGCGCTGCTCCCGCCACCCTCGGGGAGCAGAACATCGTCGATGGTGCAGTGGGTGCAGTGGGTGCAGCTGCCGCGTTGCCGATCGCGGCATGGGCCGGACCATGGTTGACCGACGAACGCTGGTGGGATCCCGTCGCCCATGTTCGTCGGGCTCGACTGCAGTTGTTGCTCGCCGATGGTCGGGCGGTTCTGGTGTGCTGTGAGCACGGCCGATGGTCGATCGAGGGTTGGTACGACTGATGGCGGTCCTGCGCTCCGACGGCGACGGTTCGGATTCCCCGGCCTGGTCGCGCAAGCGCGTGCCCTATGAGGCGCCAACCCTCGTGCGCGCCCGTTCCATCACGCCGTACGCCGAGTTGCACTGCCATTCGCAGTTCAGCTTTCTCGACGGGGCATGTGCCCCCGAGGTGCTGGTGGAGGAGGCAGTGCGACTCGGTCTCGAGGCGCTGGCTCTCACCGATCACGACGGTTTCTACGGGGTGGTGCGTTTCGCCGAGGCGGCCCGTGCCGTGGGTCTGCCCACCGTGTTCGGCGCCGAGCTCACTCTCGATCGTCAGGGCCCGTCAGTGGGTGAGCCCGACCCGGGTCGCGACAGTGCCGAATCCCATCTCGTGGTGCTGGCCCGCGATCCCCGGGGCTACGCCCTGTTGGCCCGGGCTATCAGCGAGGCCCAACTGCGGGGGGAGAAGGGGGCGCCGGTGCTCTCGCTCGAGCAGTTGGCCGCGCTCGGTGGCACCGCTGCTCCCTCTACTGATCAGGGGCACTGGTCGGTGCTCACCGGTTGTCGTAAGGGGGCGGTGGCTTCAGCACTCGAACGTTCCGGTCCGGCCGCCGCCGCCCAACAGCTGGCCCGACTGGTCGAGGCCTTCGGTCGCGACCATGTCGCAGTCGAACTGTGGGACCACAACCATCCCTTCGACTCGGCCCGCAATGATGCCCTCGCCGAACTCGCCCTCCGGGTCGGGGTCGATCCCGTGGCCACCATGAACGCGCATTACGCAACGCCGGCGCATCGACCGTTGGCCACCGCACTGGCTGCAGTGCGTTCCCGACGCAGTCTCGACGAGATCGACGGTTGGTTACCTGCCGCGGCCGGCGCCCATCTGCGCTCGGGTGCTGAACAGGCCCGTCGGTTCGCCCGCTATCCCGGGGTGGTCGAGCGGGCTGCCGAGTTGGGTCGGGTCAGTGCATTCGATCTCGCCCTGGTGGCTCCCGATCTCCCTCCCTATGACTGTCCCGATGGGCTCGACGAGATGGCGTATCTGCGTCTGCTCACCGAACGCGGTGCCGAGGCGCGCTATGGGCCGCGTCACGCCGAACGAGTGCGAGGAGCATGGACCCAGATCGATCATGAGCTGGCCGTCATCGAACAACTCAACTTCCCGGGTTACTTCCTCATCGTCCACGATCTCGTCGAGTTCTGTCGGCGTAACGACATCTTCTGTCAGGGTCGCGGTTCTGCCGCCAACTCGGCGGTGTGCTTCGCACTCGGGGTCACCAAGGCCGATGCCGTGGCCCTGGGTCTGCTCTTCGAGCGGTTCCTGTCAACCGAGCGCGACGGTCCGCCCGATATCGACATCGATATCGAATCGGGTCGTCGCGAGGAAGTCATCCAGTACGTGTACGAGCGTCACGGCCGGCATCATGCGGCCCAGGTGGCCAACGTCATCACGTACCGCGCCAAGTCTGCAGTGCGCGATATGGCGAGCGCTCTGGGATACGCCGTCGGGCAGGCCGATGCATGGTCCAAACAGGTCGATCGGTGGAGTCCGCTCGGATCCACCGATGTCAGCGAGATCCCCGCCGCAGTGGTTGATCTGGCGGCACAGTTGCAGCATGCGCCCAGACATCTCGGCATCCACTCGGGGGGCATGGTGCTGTGCGACCGCCCCATCATCGAGGTCTGTCCGGTCGAATGGGCCCGACGCGAGGGACGCAGCGTTCTCCAGTGGGATAAGGATGACTGCGCGGCGGCTGGTCTGGTCAAGTTCGATCTGCTCGGTCTCGGCATGCTCACCGCGCTGCATCTCACGGTGGATCTCATCGCTGAGCATCATGGCCTGGTCGTCGATCTCGCCGAGCTACCCCAAGACGATGCCGTCTACGACATGTTGTGCGCCGCCGATTCCATCGGGGTGTTCCAGGTGGAGAGCCGCGCCCAGATGGCCACACTCCCTCGGCTCAAGCCGCGGGTCTTCTACGACCTCGTGGTCGAGGTGGCACTCATCCGTCCCGGTCCCATCCAGGGTGGTTCGGTTCATCCCTACATCCGCCGACGCAATGGCACCGAACCGGTCACCTATCTGCATCCGCTGCTCGAACCTTCATTGGCCAAGACCCTCGGCGTGCCGTTGTTCCAGGAACAACTCATGCAGATGGCCATCGATATCGCCGGGTTCTCACCGGGGGAGGCCGATCAACTGCGGCAGGCCATGGGGTCCAAACGCAGCACCGAACGCATGGAACGTCTGCGGGCGCGTCTCTATGAGGGCATGGCCGAACGGGGCATCTTCGGCGAGGTCGCCGATGCCATCTTCGAGAAGTTGGCCGCCTTCGCCAACTTCGGATTCCCCGAGAGTCATTCGGTGTCATTCGCCTATCTCGTGTACTCGAGTTCCTATCTCAAGCGGTACTTCCCGGCGGCGTTCTGTGCCGGTCTGCTCAACGCTCAGCCGATGGGCTTCTACGCCCCGCACACACTGGTCGCTGATGTCCGGCGTCATGGTGTCGAGGTGCGCACCCCCGACATCAATGCGTCGCTGTCGGGGGCATCACTCGAACCTCGGCAACCACTCCCACTCGGCACCCTGCCCACCGGTGGTATCGATGTCGAGCAACCCGTGCTGCGGCTCGGGCTGTCCTCGGTGCGCGGTGTCGGCTCCGAACTCGCCGAGCGCATTGTCGCCGAGCGCGTTGAACAGGGTCCGTACGCCTCGATGGAAGACCTCAACCGTCGGGTTCCGCTTGATCGCCCGGTGTTCGAGGCCCTGGCAACCGCCGGAGTATTCGGAACGCTGTTCGACGCGCTCGGTGCGCCGCTTGATCGCCGCCGGGCATTGTGGGCCGCGGGTGCGGTGGCCGGAACCCGTCCCGACACCCTGCCGGGCACCATCGTCGGGATCGAGGCGCCCACGTTGCCGGGTCTGTCGGCTCCCGAGGTCGCTGCTGCTGATCTCTGGGCCACCGGCATCGCTCCCGATGGGCATCCCACCCGGTTCATCCGATCCCAGTTGGCATCGATGGGGGTGCTTACCGCCACAGAGTTGTTGCAGGCCGAACACGGATCCCGGGTACTGATCGGCGGTGTCGTCACCCACCGTCAGCGCCCGGCAACGGCAGCGGGTATCACCTTCCTCAACATCGAGGACGAAACAGGACTCATCAACGTCATCTGCTCACCCGGCCTCTGGAAGCGGTACCGACGAGTGGCCCGTACCGCGCCAGCGCTGTTGGTACGAGGCCGACTCGAACGCGTCGAAGGGGTCACCAACATCATCGCTGACCGGCTCGAGCAACTTCCCGTCTCGGGCCCACCGCGTTCACGCGATTTTCGATGAGCGGTTGGTTGCATCCCCTCAGCGGGCTCATCTCGGGCATAGGGTCTGCCCGTTCTATCGATTGACGAGGAGTACCTGATCGTGAGCTTCATCACAGCAGTTGTCATGGCCAAGGCGATGAGCGCGCCGGTGTTCAGCCCCACCGGGCTGAGTCTGGGCTTGGCCATCTTCCGTATCGCTGTCGGTGGGATCATGCTCGCCCATGGCATCAATCACATCTTCGGTGGCGGCAAGATCCGCGGTACTGCGGGCTGGTTCGCCTCGCTCGGCATGAAGCCCGGGATCTTCCACGCATGGATGGCCAGCCTTGCCGAGATCGGTGGCGGCATCCTGCTGATCCTTGGCCTCTTCACGCCTCTCGGTGCGGCCGCAGTCTGCGGCACCATGATCGTTGCGTTCATCACCAACCATCGCAAGAACGGCTTCTTCATCTTCCGCCCGGGTGAGGGTTGGGAGTATGTCGGTCTTCTGATCTGTTCAGGGCTTGCCATCGGCGCAGCCGGACCCGGCAAGTGGTCGATCGACCAGTTGCTGAAGTTCAACTGGGTCTCCGGAAACGTTGGTTTCGCAATCGCAGTCATCGCCGGTCTCGGTGGCGGACTCCTGTTGCTGCTGGGTTTCTGGCGCCCGGAAAAGAAGTAGGCCAAACGCTACGAACGTTGATGCCATCGACTCACATCAGCGCTATGAGTCGATGGCCTTCACGAGAATGGTCGGACCGATCTACGGAACGATGACCGCTCGGCCCTGCAGCGTGCCACCGATCATTGAGCGGTACACACTCGCCGCGTCATCGAGCGATACCTGAGTGGCGTGAACGGTGAACCCACCGGTGTGGGCCAGTTCGAGCAGTTCGCCGAGTTCGGTGATGCTGCCCCAGTAGGTGCTGGCGACACAGCATTCGTAGGGCATGGTGAAGAAGTTGAACGGCAGCGTGCCGCCTCCGACACCGACCACCGTGAGATGGCCGAGTGAACTCGCCACTGCCGAGGCCAGCGCAAGCGTGTCGTCGTAGCCGCAGATATCGAGCACCAGTTCGGCACCGCGACCACCCATGATCGATCGGATCTCCGTTGCGGCGTCGGGACCCGAAAGAACGGTGTGGTCAGCTCCGACCTCAGCGGCGAGGGCCAGGGCCGACTCGCGGGTGTCAACCGAGATGACAGTTGCTGGCGAAAGTGCTTTCAGGAACTGCACCGCGAGATGCCCCAGGCCGCCGGCCCCGATGACGACCACATGGGAGCCCGGTACGAGCAGATGCAACGAGCGCTTGATCGCGTGGTACGGCGTGAGTCCGGCATCGGTGAGCGGGGCGGCGACCACCGGAGCCATATCGCCGAGCGGCACGAGATACCGGGCGGCGGGGACGAGCAGGTACTCGGCCATGCCTCCATCGACACTGAGCCCGGGACCGCTGCCGACACCGTTCGGGCAGTAGTTCTCCATGCCCTTGCGGCAGTTGCTGCACTGACCGCAGCCCCACGCGCCATAGACCGCGACCGGGGAACCGATTTCGAGCCCGGGCGTTGGCAGCGTGCCGGGCCCGAACGCCTCGATCCAACCGGCGTTCTCATGGCCGAGGGTCATTGGCACATCACGACGTGCACCGGCGGAGAACTCCATGAGACTGACATCGCTATGGCAGGCACCGGCACCACCGATGCGCACCAACACCTGACCCGGTCCGGGATCGGGCTGGGGCACCTGATTCAGTGCCGTTGTTGCGTCGACATCGATCGATCCACCGAGAAGCTGGAACGCCTTCATGATTCCCCCTGAGCGTGATGGACCCATCGACGAGCCCATTCCCTTTTTAGTGCAGATGGGATTGTCGATCGGCATGATCCGCCTTCGTGCGGGCAGCGTCAGGTCGCCTACGGTGCGGAAATGACGCGTTTCGACACTGATACGGCTGTGACCATGATCGAACCGGGCCGTTACTCCGCGGTGCTCGATGAGGGCTGGTGGATCACCTCCGGTCCGAATGGTGGCTATCTCGCCGCAGTACTCATGAATGCACTCACCCACGCCGTCGACGATGCCGCTCGCACCTGTCGGTCCTTCACGGTGCATTACCTCTCTCGGGCTGTCGCCGGCCCGGTGATTGTCGAGGTGGTGGTGGAGCGTTCCGGTCGTTCGATGACCTCGCTCTCAGCCCGTCTCGTCCAGGCGGAGCGAACCATCGCAACGGTGCTCGCAGCGTTCTCCACCAGCCGACCGGGCCCGGAGTTCCTGGACGCGGTGATGCCGGAGGTCGCCCCACCAGAGGAACTCGAACTTCCGGTGTTTGATTCGTCCCTGCCTCCCACCGCGATTCCGGCCATGGTGCATCGCTATGACCAGCGCTGGGCGGTCGGGCATCGTCCGTTCAGTGGCGGTGAGGTCGGCCATATCGGAGGTTGGATCCGCCTCGCTGAGATGCGGCCCGTCGACGACGCGTTGCTTGCGGCGTACACCGACGCATGGATGCCAGCGATGTTCAGCAGGGTTGCTGGAGCATGGGGGATCACCACCGTGGACCTCACTGTTCATCTCCGCTCGACCCCTCCGCCGGGATATGACGACTGGTGCCTCGTGCATTTCCGTTCGGTCATGAGCGCCGATGGATTCTGCGAGGAGGACGGCGAGATATGGACCCGCGATGGGCAACTCCTGGCCCAGTCCCGTCAACTTGCCGCGATCATCTCAGTGCGCTGAACACGGAAGCTTCCGATTCAATCGGCTCTCTCGGCGCTGTCGTTCTCAGGCGGGGATTGAGTAGGTGCCGCGCACTACGGCGGCCTGTGTGGCTTTGGTGATGGCCTGGGTCACGGCGGCGGAGTCCGAGCTATCGGTGAGTCCCGAGGGTTCGCGCAGCGCGTACAGGCGAAGTTGGAAGGTGACCGAAGAACCCGCATCCGGGCATGGACCCACCCAGGAGGTACTTCCTGTGGAGTTGACGATGGCTACGGCCCCCGGGGGAAGCGCTCCCTGCCCGATCGCAGTGGTGGTGATCGGGATTCCCGCCACGATCCAGCGCGTGTCCGAACGGACATCGACATCGGAGGCGATGAGGAGAAGTTCGGCGGCGCCATCGGGCACGCCGGCGATGGTGAGCGGCGGCGCAGTGTCGCTCCCGGCGCATCCGAAGTCCATCGGGATCGCACCATCCGCAGGCCACGCCGGCGAGCTGAGCGAGAACCCGGTGGGTCGCAGGACGACGTTCGAGTCGTCGGGCGCAACCCGGTTGTTGTTGGAGACGGTGGTGCTGCTGCGCCGGGGTGGGGCGGTTGCTCCGGGGGCGGGTTCGCGCAGTTCGCGCCCGCTGGTTCCGCAGGCAGCACTCCCGATTCCGAGCAGCACGCAGGCGATGAGCCCGAGTGCGACCGGAGCGAGCCGGCGGGTGCGTCGGCGCACGTGGGTCCCCACCATCGGTGGTGGAGATGAGTTCGGGGCGTTCGGGGGCAGCAGCATCGTGCTTGAGGCTAGAGCGAGAGAGGGATCTCGCGGTGCCGGCAGGGTGGTCGGGCCGATAGCGTTCTGAAATGCTCGATCGCTGCATCCTCTCGGTCCATGCCCATCCCGATGATGAGGCGTCGAAGGGGGCACCTACAGTTGCTCGTTACGGTGCCAGTGGGGTTCGCTCGGTTCTGGTCACCTGCACCGGAGGCGAGGAGGGCGACATCCTCAATCCGGCCATGGACCGCCCGGAGGTTCGCGAGAACCTCCATGCCGTTCGTCTCGACGAGTTGCGTCGGGCGGCTGAGATCATCGGCTACGACGAGGTCGTCCTGCTCGGATACCGCGACTCCGGGATGCCTGACAGTGAGGCCAACGCCCACCCAGAAGCCTTCGCCAACGTCGAGCTCGATGAGGCCGTTGCCGCGCTGGTAGCGATCATCCGGCGCACCCGACCCCAGGTGATCCTGACCTATGGCGATAATCAGCAGGGCTACCCGCATCCCGACCACCTCCGCGTGCATGAGATCTCGGTACCTGCGTTCAACTTGGCCGCAGATGCTGAGTACCGGCCCGAACTGGGCGAGCCCTTCGCCCCATCGAAGCTGTATTACTCGGTGTGGTCGATGAAGCGAATCCGCGCGACACATGAGAAGTTCCTCGAACTCGGACTCGAATCGCCTTACTCGGCGGAGTGGTTCGAACGTCCAGATCAGGACGACCGGGTCACGACTTCCATTGACATCGCGGAGCATTACGAGGTTCGACTCGAAGCATTGCGGGCCCACGCCACGCAGGTCGATCCGGAGTCCCCGTTCTGGTTCGGGCTACCGCCAGAAGTTGCACGAGCGGTACACCCCTACGAAGACTTCATCCTCGGTCACAGTCGGGTCGAGGTCGCGCTTCCCGAGGACGACCTGTTCGCAGGGATCTCCTGATCAATGACCTTCCCGGACTCGCCGCCGACGCAGTTCCCCGAGGGGCCTCCTACCGAGGCGCTCCATCTCGGTCCCGCCACCGGTGAAGCGCCCTCGGTGATGCCCCGATCCGGATTCGTGCTCGCCGAACATCCTCTCCTGAGCGGTCGAACCGTCATAGCGATGGTCCTGCTCTTCCTCGCCGGGGTCAGCGTGGTCGCCGGTTCCTCGGCGATCTGGACCAGGAACCAACTGCTCGACACCGATACATGGACCGCGACGAGCACCGCCATCGCGACCGATCCGAATGTCCAGGCCGACGTCGCTCATGCCATCGCCGTGGAGATCGTCGCTTCCTCTGATGTCGAGGCCGCGATCTCCAGTGCCCTCCCGGGGCCGCTGGGTCAACTCGCGGGCCCGCTCACGGACGGTGCCACCTCCATCGTGGAGCAGGCCGTGCTCCAGGTGGTGCGAACTGACGCATTCGTCACTGTCTGGGAGGCCGCCGTTCGGGTCACTCACGCGGAGTTCATCGCCGATCTCGAAGGTGAAGGTCGATTCACGTCGATCGACGAGCGCGGTCTCTCCCTTGACCTTCGTGCGGTGCTCGAGAGCGTGCGTACAGCTCTCGATCAACGCGGAATCACGGTGCTCGACCAACTCGATCTCTCGGGAGTCACGGTACGCGTGCTTCTTGTCGACGCCCCCGGACTCGAGAAGGTCCGATCGGCTGTCGGAATCCTGAAGGCGTCATCGGTGGCCTTCCTCGTGATCGGCGCCGTCCTGCTCATCGCAGGGCTGTGCCTCGCCCGGCGGCGGGCGATCGCGGTGCTGAGCGGGGGAGCCGGAATACTCGTTGGCGTTGCTGCCGTCCTGATCGTGGCCACTGTGGGTCGCACACGCGCCGCCCTCCAACTCATGGGCGGGGTACTTGATCGGGCGGCTGCTGACGCCGTGGTCGATCATGTCACCGCCGGACTTCGTCCGCTGCTTCTTTCGTGCGCGCTGCTGGGGGTGATGGCGGTGGTGGTCGGCGGGATGCTCACCGTAAGGTCCGAGCGTCGGAACGCTTCCCAATCGGGGATCGTGTGAGCAGATGACAGTGCTGGATTGGGGACCGGAACGCATCGACGAACTCGTCGCCCGCCTCTCCGTGTCGATGCCCGCTGACGATCTCACTGCCGATGAGGTGTTCACGGCGTGTTTCGATCAACCCGGCGTTGTATTCGGAGATGACCGTGGTGTGGTTGCCCTCGGCGTCGGACGCGCTGATGATGGAATGCTGGTGGCCACGGTGCGACTGCTGTGCACCGAGCCTGACGATGACGAGACTGCTCATCGCCTCCTCGAGGTGGCCGAGAGTTGGGCCGCGGAGCGCGGCGGAGTGCGTCTCGAACTCGGGGGAGCTCTCCCGTTCCCGTTATGGCCCGGCGTGGATGCCGATAGTCCGGTGCTTCGCGTCGCCGAATCACGCGGCTATGTCAAGCATCGTGAGTTCCGGGCGTTTGGTGTGCCCAATACGTTCCGCGCTGCGCCACCCGATGGCGTTGACATTCGAAGGGCCCGCACCGATGAAGAACTCGTCGCCGTCACGATCGCAGTATCGGCGAACTGGCCCGGGTTCTCCGATGAAGTCGCTCGAGCGCTGGAGCACGGCACCTGCCATATGGCCACCGAGGTCGACCCTGAATCTGGTGAGCGGGTTCTCGGCATCGGGTGTCATTCGGTCACCCGAGCAACGTGGGTGGGCCCGTTCGCAGTGGTTGCGGGGCACCGTCGACGCGGCATCGGGCATGCGCTTCTGGGGCAGATCTGCCGCGATCTCATGATTGCTGAGTTCCCGATCGCCGAGGTTCCCGAGGTTTCGGAACCCTCGATCGAGGCGTTCGTTGTTGCGGCTGGCGCCCAGCCGGTGCGCGAGTACCGGCGAATCGTCCTCAACCTCAACAGCTGACCCCGACGGAAGGGTTCGTTGGCTCAGCTCGCAGGAGTTTCGCTGCGCTGGAGATCGCGGAGTTGGCGATAGCTGATGAGAGTCGCGCCACTGCGCTGCAGCATGGCCTGTAACCGGGAGTCGTGGCACATGAGATGGAGATCATCGACCCGTGAGGACCACTCGGTATCGAGGGACCGGAGCTCGGGTGTGTCGGTGGCGGGGTGCACATAGAGCTCGGTGACGCCTGTCGGGAGGTTGAACAGCGCAGACTCGATGGCTCGTCGGCTGCCGACCCCGCCCACATGCACGAAGTGATCGGTGAAGAGCACGCCCTCTGCGGCCGCCAACTGTCGGAACGGAAAACCGATTGCTTTCTCGGTCGAGGCACCCGAGAGTCGGATCGGGAGGGCGAACTCGACGGCGAGATCGAGGTAGACGTCGAAGAACTCGGGACGTAGCTGCAGCGCTCCCATATGGGAGTCGAGATGGGTGACATCGAATCCCCAGAGAATCGCCCGTTCAATCTGGGCGCGACATTCGCGGCGAACTTCGTCGAGGTCGGCATGGTCCCAGAGATCGGAGATGGTGCGGGGGAATCCACCATCGCCGTCGAGCAGGGATGGAGCGTGGGTGATCGGTCCCCAGCGGTAACGGTCGTGTTCGGCGTTGAGTGTGAGGTGCACGCCGATGTCCTCGCCGCTGTGCTCGGCCGCGGCTGCCCTGGCCCATGGGCACGGGACCATCAGGGTGGCACTCGTGGCGACGCCAAGACGCAATGCTTCATACACCCCGGAGTTGGCGGCCTGACACAGCCCGAGGTCGTCGGCATTGATGATGACCAGACGGGAGTCGGCGTCGTGGCCCAGGCGTTCTGCGAGTGATCTCACGGCGCAACGCTACCGCCCAGCGCCCGAACCGACTGTTGCTGCTGGTCGACCCGGCCCTCCGCACGCGGCCCACAGCCCCTTTGCAGCGGCCTTGGCCGCTGCTGCTGCGGCACCGAACTCGGCGCTGTGCGATCCGTTGGGGGCGATGGTGAGCACGTCTGCGTACCCGTCGGTTACGAGGGAGAGGTTGACGAAGAGGCCGTCGGAACGATGGACGTACGCCAGGGTGCGGCCGAAGACATCGTGAGTTTCGCGGTCGGACTCGAGATGCACGATCGTGCCCTTCGGCAGGAGTTCCGCTGTGCGTCGGGAGGCTTCGGGGCCGAAGCACTGCACCGGTTTTCGGGGATCCTTGGTCTCAGGGGTATCGATGCCGAGCAGACGGATTCGCGTGGTGCTCCTCCCGACTCGCACATCGATCGTGTCGCCGTCGATGACGTTGACCACGGTTGGTTGTGCTGCGAAGGGCTCGGCCGGGCGATTCAGGATTGCGAGGTAGCACCATCGCAGCCCGAGCAGCACAAAGACGACTGCGAAAATGACGGCACTGGCAATGACGACTCGACGGCTCAGTTGTACGCGACGCTCTTGTCGTGTGATGCGCATAGCGGACTCCGGTGAATCGGTCCGCGGTGTGACATGCGGAACGGGCAGTTGGAGGCCGCCGAAGCAGCGATGGATGGAACCTACCGACCGACACCGACACTGCGGTGCCGACGGTGGATCAGATGCGTTCGATCAGTGTGCCGGTGCCCAGACCGCCACCACAGCACATGGTGATGATGGCCCGGTTTCCGCCGGTGCGCTGGAGTTCGTGTACCGCCTTGGTGAGCAACACGGTTCCGGTGCCGCCCAATGGGTGGCCGAGGGCAATGGCGCCGCCGTTGGGGTTCACCTTGTCGATGTCGCCGTTGAGCTCGCGCTGCCAGGCCAACACCACCGAGGCAAATGCCTCATTGATCTCAAACAGGTCAATGTCATCAAGGGTGAGGTCATTGCGCTCGAGCAGCGTGCGGGTGGCGTCGATCGGACCAGTGAGCATGAGTACGGGATCGACACCCACGAGGCAGGTGTCGACGATACGGGCAATGGGGGTGAGGCCCAGCTCGGCAGCGCGCTCGGCGGTCATCATGAGCACAGCGGAGGACCCATCAGAGATCTGGGAAGAGGACCCAGCAGTGTGCACGCCATCCTCACCGACGACGGACTTGAGGCCGGCCAGGGTTTCGAGGGTGGTGTCGCGCAGGCCCTCGTCGCGTGCCACATGGTGGGTGGTGCCATCGGGCTTGCCGTCCTCACCGAGATTTGGTGCATCGACCTCGACCAGCTGCGTGGCGAAACGATCCTCAGCCCACGCTTGAGCTGCCAGTTCCTGCGAACGCAGACCGAAAGCGTCGGTGTCGGCCCGGGTGATTCCCCACTTCTTGGCGATCCGCTCGGCACCTTCGAACTGGCTCGTGTATTCGTACTGGGCGAAGTAGGTCTTCGGCACCGGCACCCCGAGATCGAGTGGTCGGGCGACGTTGGAGCCGATCGGAACCTTGCTCATGACCTCAACGCCACCGGCGACAGCTACATCAACCACGCCGGAAGCCACGAGGGCGTAGGCGATATCGGCGGCCTGTTGGCTGGATCCGCACTGAGCATCGACGGTGCTCGCAGCAACCTCGAGCGGGAGTCCGGCGCTGAGCCATGCAGTGCGGGCGACATTGAACGCCTGCTGCCCGATCTGGCTCACACATCCGCCGACAACCTGGCCGACCACAGCAGGGTCGACGCCAGTGCGCTCGAACAGAGCGGTGAAGGACTCGCCGAGGAGATCGGCAGAGTGCATGGTGGACAGGCCCCCGTTCCGGCGCCCCACTGGGGTGCGAACGGCATCAACAATCACGACATCACGCATGTTCCTATCGTAGGCGCGGCGGGTGCCTGCGCACCCAGTAACCGTGGACCGGTCAGGCCGCAGTGGTGTGGTCGACCCGTTGGTCGCTCGAGATGGGTCGGGCCAGACGGGCTTGGGCCAGTGCCGCCCGTGCCAGAGCGATGCCCGCGCGCCCGCGGGCCTTCGAGGCATCGTCGATGCGCCAGTCAGGTCTGCTCCCGACTGCTGAAGTGCCGGACGCTGACGTGCCCGGAGCTGTGTCGGCAGTGCCGGGGGTTGCGGCGGTGGTTCCCGTTTTCGGGGGCTCGACCGGGGTGGTGTCGTGATGGTCGACCAGTTGCAGTTGTGTCTCCATGGGCCAAGTGTGCCGACCGGGTGTGACAGCCACTGAACTGCGGGGATCGGGCCGTTCCCCGTTGGGGTTTACGATCACTGGGTGGATTCTCGTCAATGGCTGGGCATCAGGCCCACACACAACCCCATGCGCTGGTATCTGCCGGTCACTGATGGCATCTGCAGTGGCCTGGGCACGCTGTTCGGTGGTTGTGGTCTGGGTGCTGCCATCGATGTACTCGAACAGACCACCGGGCGGCCCGTGGTGTGGGCCTGCGCCCAGTACCTCAACTTTACGAAGCCGCCTTCAGTGGTCGACCTCGATGTGCACATCCTCGCCGAGGGTCGCACCACTACCCAGGCTCGTGTGACCGGTCAGGTCGGCGATACCCCGATCTTCTCGGTGAACGCCTCGCTGGGCAGCCGGGACATGGCCGAGGAGGGGCAGTGGATCACCGCACCAGTGGTTCCTCTGCCTGAGGACTGTCCCCGTCGGGAACTGCGTTTCGATCCCGGAGCAACCATTTCGAGTCGTCTCGAACAACGCATTGCCATCGAGGATCCCGGCTCCGGTCGCACTGCGTTCTGGACACGCATGCCCGAACTGCTCGAGGTCTCGGCGGCCTCGCTCGCTGTGCTCGGCGACTTCGTGCCGATGGGTCTGGGTCAGGCAGTCACCACCGAGATCAATTCGAACAGTCTTGACAACACCATCCGCATCATCAACATCGTGCAGTCCGAATGGGTGCTGCTTGATGTCCGTATCGAAGCGGTCTCCCGTGGTTTCGGCCACGGGCACCTCTATCTCTGGGCGCAGGACGGCACCCTCATGGGCACCGCCAGCCAGTCCGTCATGATCCGACCCTGGAAGGGCAACCGATGAACGCATACCGCGGTTATGGCATCACCATCCCCCTTGATCGCGTGCCATTGCACGAGCAGCGGTCATGGATCGAAGACCTCGCCGCGGCGGGGTACACCGACGCATGGTCCGCCGAGACCGACGGCACCGACGCGTTCACGCCTCTGGCGCTCACCTCGCAATGGGCGCCCTCGCTCCGCCTCGGCACCGCAATCGTTCCGGCCTTCACCCGCGGCCCGGCACTCATCGCCCAAAGTGCAGCATCGCTGGCTTCGGCGGCACCGGGACGCTTCGTGCTCGGTCTGGGCACCTCCTCCGATGTGATCGTTTCGCGCTGGAACGGCATCGCCTTTGATGAGCCCTACAAGCGCATGCGTGACACCCTGCGCTTCGTGCGCGCCGCGCTCACCGGCGAAAAGGTCACCGAGACCTACGACACCTTTTCGATCCGTGGGTTCCGGCTCACAGCAGTTCCCTCGGAGCCGGTGCCGATCCTTGTCGCTGCTCTGCGTGAAGGGATGCTCAACCTTGCCGGTCGGGAGGGCGATGGAGCGATCATCAACTGGCTGTCAGCCGACGATGTCGCCCGTGTTGCTCCCATCGTTCAAGCCCATGGCGACGACAAGGAGATCGTGGCCCGAATCTTCGTGGTGCCCTCCGAGGACGCTGAAACCGTGCGGGCCCAGGGTCGATTCGCGATCGCCGCGTATCTCAATGTTCCTGTGTATCGGGCGTTCCATGAATGGCTCGGGCGTGGTCCGCAACTGCAGGGAATGTGGGATGCGTGGGCCGCGGGCGACCGGGCGAAGGCGCTCGAACTCATCCCCGATGAGGTCGTCGACGCGCTCATTGTGCATGGATCCCCGGAACAGTGCCGGGCCCATATCCAGCGCTACGTCGACAACGGTGTGACGACGCCGGCGCTCGCCGTGCTCGGCATGGCCGGTGTCGATGTTCGCACCGCCTCGCTGGAACTGGTGCCCCGGTAGTTCGCTCCGACTCAGATCAGTCGCATCTGTTCGGTACGACTGGCGCGCTCAGAAAGCGGCTCCCAGACAATGCCGCCCCGAGGCCCAACGGTGCGCACCTCGATGGACTCGATCGGAAGGGCCCGCAGGCCGCCTCGTGAGTCGCGAACGCTGATGCTGCCGTCAGTCTCCCGCTTGGCAACGGTGGCTTCCTTCCAACGCTCGGTGTCACGGCGACGGAAACGAACCGCGTCGCCGACGCTCACGCCGAGCTCGGAGAGGGCAGTATCGGTGAGCCCGACGGGCAACGGTTCGGTCGGGGTTGGCTTGGAGAGGGGTCGACGCGCTGGTGGCATCTCAGAGTGCTGCAGCTGCAGCTTGCATGGTGTCGTCGATGACCTGTTGGCGGTCGGCTCCCCATGGCATTGGCATGATGACCGGAACCTCGACTCCGGCATCGATGTAGGCCCGAACGGTGGCTCGCACATGGTCGGCATCGCCGAGGACATCGATGGCATCGACCATGCGGTCGGAGACTGCGGCGACGGCACCATCGCGATCGCCGGCGGCATGACGCTCACGGATCTCGGCGACCTCATCGGCGAATCCGGCCCGGATGAAGTTGTTCGCATAGGAGTCGACGACGGCGTAGGAGAAGATGTCGCGGCGACCACGGTCGAGGTTGGGTTCGCGTTCGGTGACGCCGACGTGCACATAGGCGTAGACCGTGGCGTCGCCACCCTTTCGGACCTGCTCGACCGACCAGCCGATATGTGAGGCTGGGAGGTAATTCAGCAGGACGCCATCGGCGAGTTCGCCGGCGAGTTCGAGCATTCGGGGGTTCAGCGCCGCCAAGATGATCTGAGGACGCCGTTCGCCGGGATCGACCCCGAGGCGGAACCCTTTGACCTGGTAATAGTCGCCCTGAAAGGTGACCTTCTCGCCGCTGAGACATTCACGAAGAAGTGTGAGGTATTCACGGGTCTGGGCCAACGGCCGGTCGGTGTACTCGGCGCCGTGCCAACGCGACACAACTGCGGGAGAGGAGATACCGAAACCGAGAAGGATGTCGCGGTCGGGGTGAAGCGCTTGAAGTGTGGCGGCGCCCATGGCCGTGACTGCCGGCGTGCGCAACTGGAGGGCCAGAACGCCGGTGCCGAGTGAGAGCGAAGGCTGCGCCGCCCCGATCGCGGCCAGAGTTGCGAAGGCCTCCATGCCGACGGTTTCGGCGACCCAGAACGATGAGTATCCGAGTTCGACGGCTCGAGCCGCTGCGCGCAGACCCGCCTGAGGACCGAGTGCGGAGAAGCTGGCGAAAGTGACGCCGATAGGGGTCGTCGATGACTTGCCGTCGCTCATGGATGACTTGGTGTCGCTCATGGGCGCCGACGCTACAACCGGTGAGTGACAGCGGCGGCGGACCGATCGGCGGGAATCACTGTGCCAGAGCGCGACCTGTCCTCGGAAAGCGTTCAGCGACCACCGAGAATTCGCGAAAGAAATGACCTCTCTGAAACACGCTTGTCACACCATTGGCCCTACGATGCGTTCAGAAGTTCCTACCCATCGTCTGCGAGCGGCTCAGGCCACGACAGGAGACACAATGACCGACACTCAAGAGCTCGATGCAACCATCGCTGAGGCGCTGTCCATCATCGACGGTGCCCTCGGGGAGATGCTCAACCGGGAGCTCGTGAGTACCAGCGAGGTCGCTGACCTCCTGCTCGATGTGCGAACCATCCTCAAGCACGACTCCTCGGTTCTGACCTCGAACTGATTCTGAGCGGGCTTGGCTCGCAACCTGAAGTCCGATCGAGGGCGCGGCTAAGCGCCGCGCCCTCGTCACGTCCGGGGACACGGAACCTCTTGTCGTTTCGGGTCCCCGGTGATCCGGTCCGTCGATAATCCGGCCTGTCGATGGTCACGTCCGGCGACACGCCGAGTTGGCAGCTGCTGCAGCTCAGCGGTCGAGGCTTGTGTGCTTGAACTCGTTGAGTGCCGACCAGTTGGTGACCATGTCAACGATCCGCTCGATCGATTGCCGGGCATCGGTACCGTCGGCGGGAAGATCCATGAGACGCACGAACGCCGCCCGGCCAGAAGCCATGAATGTGGGAACACCCCAGACGTCGAGGTCGGTAGCCACTCTTGTGTGTTCGTCACGGATGATTTCCAGTGGTCGTCCGGAGGCGACCTCGGCGAACACCGGATCGGGATCGATCCCGTTTGCCTCGAGCAGCGCCCGGAGCACGGGCTCATCACGTAGTTGGGCGCCTTCGGCGTGGCGGGCTTCGAACAGTGCGCGGTGCACCACGGGGAACTGATCGGGCATGGTGTCACGCACCACGACGGCAGCCTGAAGAGCGAGAATACCGGTGTCGTCCTGGGGGCGTTCCCAGATGGGGGCCTCGCCCTCCTCGACGTGAACCTGCCCCAGCGAGAACGGCACGAAGTCGACCTTCCAATCGGCTCCGTCGAGCAACCCGTCGACGATGTGCTTATGCACGATTCGGGCGAACGGGCAGCGGTAATCCCAGGTGATGCCGAAGTGAAGAGTCATGGTGTGGTCAACCTGTCAGAGAGCGGAATTGTTCCGGTGCCGCAGTGGGGTGTGTTCAGCGATTGCGGTAGAGCGGCCAGAGCTTGCGGGCCACGGCGCCGAGGGTAAGGCCCACAGCTACGCCGCCGACGACGTCAGAGGCATGGTGGATGCGTACATGGATCCGACTGACCGCCACGAGTCCGCCGAGGCCGAACAGTGCGACCTTGGTGGGCTTGCTCGAGCGTTGGCTGAGGAGAATCCCGGCGACCATCGCCGTGCTGGAATGACCGCTCGGGAAACTGGTGGTGAGCGGGATGCGCATCTTGTGCGGACGCGGTTCCTGCACGACCGGCCGTTCACGCTTGAATTGGGTCTTGATGATTCCGTTGATGAGCACGGACTCGGCGGCCAGTGCCGCGGCGAATCGCCATGCTGCTCGTTCGTCCTCTTCGGATCGCAGCCCGCGTACGAACGCCAGCAGTACCCAGATGAGTCCGAAGTCGCCGAGTTCGGTCAATGCGTAGAGGACCCGGTCGGCGGGTTCGGTGCCCCGGAGGCGATCGAACCATCCGTCGACCACTGCGTCGAAGCGATCGACGGCGGAGTGGTTGACGACCGGTTGGTCGAGCGGCGCTTCAGTCTCGGGGGGAGTCACGGCAAGGGACTCTAGGGGAGGGTGGTCGGGTGGAGCACGGGGAGGGTGGTCGGGTGGAGCACGGGCCGGGCTCAGTCCGCCCGTGAGGCCCGCAATTTCGCAGCGGTCTTGACGCCCAGTTCGATCGACCCGCCTTGCTCGGGGCAGAACTCGCGGTAGTCGCACCATTTGCACAGCGGCGAGACCCGAGCCTGGAAGTTCTCGCGTTCACACGCCGTGGTGATGGCGTCCCAGATTGCGCCGACCTTGCGCTCAATGCCCCGGGTGGACTGGTCGGTGGGGAGATCGGCCACGACCTTCTGATCGCCGAGGTAGAGCAACTGCACTCGCTTGGGGCGATGGCCGTAGTTCTTCTCGACGAGATAGGAGTACACATGAACGCCGACCATCCGGGCCTGCGCGTATTTCGGATTGGGCGACTTGCCGGTCTTGTAATCGGTGACCACCAGACCACCGTCGGACTCGGTCTCGAGGCGATCGATGATGCCCCGCAACAACATGCCGCTTGCGGGATCGGTGTACTCGAGGTGCAGTTCGAGGCCGGTGGGTTCCACGTTCGTGGGATCTTCGACGTTGAAGTATGCGTCGACAAGTCGTTCGGCATCGGCGAAGAACTGGGCGTGTTCATCGGCAGGTAGCGCGAGCTCGATCCACTCGGGATCGGCGGGTAATTCAGCGCTGGCCGCAGCGAGGCATTCCTTCGCAGCTGAGCGGTCGCGAGACGCCGCGTCGAGTGTCATCAGCCGTTCGAGTGCCGAGTGGACGAGCGTGCCCTTCACGGTGGGCACTGTGGGCTTGGAGGGCATGCGCTCGATGGCTTCGAACCTGAACGCCAAGGGGCAATCGGTGAACGAGGAGATCTTTGACGGCGACAGTGAGGACGGGAGCGGGAGAGCCATAGGGCAACGCTACGTGGAGGTTGCGACAGGCGCAGCGGATCTCCGGGGTCTGCGTGCTGCTACGCGAACGCCGTCGCGATGGATCGGGCCACGAACTCGGGATCCTCGAGGGGCCCGAAGTGGGCGAGGGAGGGGATGGACTCAACGACGGCATCGGCGAGGTTCTCGGCGATCGCTCGTCCGAACACCGCCGGCACCGTCTCCTCGATACCGAGGGCGATAGTGACCGGACAGCGCACAGATCCGAGTTCGAGGAAGGCCTGATGAGCCGAACCGTGGGCGTACACATCAGCTTCGTTCTCCGGACGGCATTTCAACGTGACGAGACCTTCGTCGGTCGGTGCGAACCCATGCTCGACGTAGGCCCGCAATGCATCGGGGTGCAGCGTGGAGAACGGAA